>FWPV01000594.1_pt1 | contig 113232 bp, 92 predicted proteins | sample 2228371 | NCBI WGS metagenome assembly FWPV01 (sample SAMEA103939776, study PRJEB20133) | metagenome
GTCTCCTTCGAGGTCGCATACGCTGCCGAGAACGGCTTCTCCTCGGGCGTGAGCGGCGCCGTTTTGGGCATAGGTTGTAGGATAAGGCTCCGGAGCATCGCCAAAGTCCCAGGCTTCGTAGATGGTAATGGGCGCAGAATCAAAATTGTTTGCGCCATGGCTATCGCGTACCTCAAGATTCACCATAGCGTTCCAAGGCGAGGTCCACGTGTGCGTTACAATTGCGCCCACGGCATCGCCGTAGGTTCCGTTCATATCGAGATCCCAACGCCAACTGGTAATGTGATCGCCGGGATCAGGGTCATAGGAACGGGAGCCGTCCAACGTTACAGGTTGGTTGACCAAGCCGAAGTAGGGGCCGCCGGCATCGGCCACCGGTGGTTGATTGGCGCGAACGTCATAAAAATTATTGTCGTGCCACGGGCCGTATTTGATCTGTTCATAATTATAGCTAATAAGATTAGCATTCCTCACCGTTCCTCCCCTCGACGTTGCTCCCACTGATTCATAGCCGGGCGGATCGGTTTCTTCGATGTAAACTTCTTTATATTGAGACATATTGGAATGTGAGAGGGAGTAAAAGCCTCGCGAAGATGTTTGAACTTGAGCCAGGACTACCCATCTGCCGCTCTCAATGATGAGCAGTTTGATGGTTACATTCGGCAGAGGCGTTGTGCTTCCGATTGGTCCTTCGTAGACATATCCGGTAAGGGTCTGCGCTGAAAGTGAAACACACGCGCTCAATAATACCGTTTGGAAAAAGTGTATGAATTTCATTTTAACACCTCCCCAATAGGTTATTGAGTATCAATTGACCCAAGATGGCACGTTTCGCTTTTGATTCCTTTCGTTAGTTAGCAGCCGTTTCTTTGCATGACCGTCGATTGTAAAGAATCCATGTTCGACGAAGCCTCAACTCCCTCAAAGCCGTCGTCTACCTCAATGGAATCCCGCCAAGAAACCTTTTCCTTACTCAAATAATCGATGTCCATAACGAGGACACACCCCATCGTCCAGTAGGCCGTTTACTGAACTGATGCACCTTGGTCTTCCGGCCGGAGTTTAGGTAAAACCCTCCGGTCTAAAAGCCCGACGTGGTGCGTGCCGATTAAAGATTTCGCGGGCAAGCAGACAATGTTCATTCGTGTCGCGTCCGGCAAAAACGCCGAAACGACGAGAAAACCATGGAACGGGCGCCCAACGGTTTTACCCATCTTCAGAATCTAATTTGACCGAGAGTGTCGAAGTAACCGTGGAAAAGGATTACTCCATGCAGTTTGTTACGCTGTCGTTTCCCCTTCTCGAGAGCGCTTAAGCGGCACCGATGTCACCATCCTTCATCGTCAATAAAAAATATTTTATCATTTTTAGAAAGTCAAGCAAAAATTAATATGAGTGTGAATGCATGTAAAAAGTGACCTCCAATCGGAGTTTGGGCTGCGGTAAGTTAGGGATGATTCAAGCTGCGGATCCGCTCAAAGGGACCTAATCATCGTCGGCTTCAATAACCGCCATTCCTTCATCCCCTTTGTCCGCGGCATTTCGGCGGGGCTCTTTTGTCGAATCTTTCACGGGATCGCAGCGCTGACCGCAGCCGTTTTAACTCGCGGCAATTCGATGCCCCGCAGCAGATGCGGCCTCGGGCGTGAGCAGCGGAAAGGAACCGAGGTTTGCGAAGAGGATCGGCCGGCCGTTTTGCTTAAGGGAGCAGAAGGTCGAGTGAGCAGATCAATCCCCACGTTGATTGTCGTACCGCAGGGAGCAGCGCCAGTCGCACGGTCGGGGTCGGCTTTTGGAGGAAAAGCAGGTCGATTTGAGCATAACTCCACAGGGCGGCATAGGCGAGGAAAAGGGCGTTACGGGTTTTGTAGGCGGAGTTGTAGGCGGCATAGCGCGATTCGATCTCGGCGGGATCGACGGCGCTGAGGTAGTTTTTCTCCTTGCTGCGGCAGTCTACGGCGGAGGCGACGGCGCCGAACAAGGCCGCCGCTCCCAGTACTGTCATCGGCACGCCTTTTTTGCGGTTGCCGGCCAGCCAGTGCCCGGCGCCCGGCAGCAGCAGCGAGGCGGGTACGGCTTTTCGATAAAAGGAGTGGTTTGTTGAAAAGATGCGCACCGTGTCGACGCGTGCGGTTTCTGCGGGCGCAGGCACTTTGCGGAATCCGGCCTTGATCTCTTCAAAGAACCCCACCAGCTTGGGCGAAGTGCGCACCGGATCGAGGCGATGCTCCGGGTTCATTTTGAGAATTTCGATATAGCATGAAAACGCTTCCGACACCTGATTGAGCGAGTAGTGAGAAGCCGCCTTGAGTTCGTAAATTTGCACCAATTGCTCGCGGTTGAAGCGTTGCGGTTGGGCCAGCGCGCTGTCGGCAAGGCTCACCACTTCCTCATACTGAAACCGTCGAAAGTGCTGCTGCAACGACTCCACAAGGTCAGCCTGCGCCTGAAGGGCAGCGCAGACAAAGAACAGTATTGTGAATGATCGGGCAACGTTCATTTCACCAACAACATTTTTCGGGTGAGCGACTGGTCGCCGAGGGTCAAGCGGTAAAAATAGACGCCGCCGGCGACCGCCATACCGGTCTCGTCGGTGCCGTTCCAATGCACCGTGTGCCTTCCGGGGTTGTAAAACTGCTCGAAGGTGCGTACCAAGCGGCCGTCGGCGCTAAAGATGTCCAAGCGAACGGTTTCTGAGCGGTCGAGCGAGAAAGCAAGGGTTGTGGAGGCATTGAACGGATTGGGGTAATTTTGCTCAAGCACAAAGCCGGCAACCGCTTGCAGCTTTTCGGCCACGCGTGTTCCCCCTTCTTTTTTGAACGACAGCATTTCGACTTCGGAGACCATCTGATAAGCGTTTTGCCCGCCGAACACATAGAGGACGCTGTCCAGGTAGGCGGCGGTCAATTCGCGGCGCGCCACGTTGAGCGCTTCCTCGTCTTCTTGTAACTCAAAACCGTGCGGCGAGACAAGAAACTTGACGACCGAGCGGGCGGCCTTTTGCTTTTCATTGTATCCGCCGATGATATAGATGCTGTCGTTCATCGTCTTCACGGCGGCACAGCCGGCCAACGGACGTTTGAGATCGGGATGAAGGCGGCGGATCTGCCAAGTCGCCGGATCCAACTCAAAGATTCGGTTCGAGATTCCTTGGCGAATACCGCCGAAAACGTACAGCCGACCTGCCGCGGAGGCCAAGACCTGATCGTAGTGCAGCACGTGCGGAAAGGGGTCGAATTGTCGAACGACCCTGTTTCCAGCAGGATCGTAGATCATCAGATAAGGCGGCGCATCTGCGGTCGGATGAACGTAGCCGCCGATGATCACCAGAAGACCGTTCCAAACGAGGCCGGCGGCGCCGATGCGGTTCAGGACCGACGGGGCTTCCAACGGGCGCGAAATGCCGTCGGCAAAGGAAAAAACCTCGGCGGATGCGACCTTGTCCTGGCCGACAAAGCCGCTTCGGCCGCCGAAGATATAGACCCGATCGTCAAACAGGCCGAGGACACAATTTCCACGCGCTTCCTGCATTCTGCCGGCCACGAACCAACGTTGGCCCTGAGGGGCGGCAGGGTCGAAGGCCTGAATCAGATCGACCGCCGACCGCAGAGAATCGGAAAAGCCGCCGAAGATAAAGATCTTGCCTTCGTATACAATCGTTTTTCCGCCCGCCACCGGCACCGGCATGGCGTCGATGATCTTCCACTCCTTGCCGCCGAAGGCGCTGCCGAGCAGAACAAGGAGAAGGAAAACGCTGAGAGACTGCTTCTTTATCATTTTACTACCATGTTTTAGCACCTTGAAGAAGGCAAACCCTGTACCGAATGAGCGGCAGCCGACATCATGGGCGTCGCTCCGCGGCCGTCTGTTCAAAGTTGTACTGGTAATGAAAAGTGTCGCGCCGAGCGATTTCAAACGGCTGCTCGACGCTGCCAAACTGTTGATTTACAACCCGTAAAAGATGTCTTCCAGGCGCAACCCGAAGCGGTTCGGCAAAGGGCGTGACGCCCTGAAACTCGCTGTCGACATAGACTTCGCCCCATGGATAGATGCGGCAGGACAGAAATCCGAACAGCGTATCGAGGTCTACGGCCACGGTCGTTATTTCTTGCGGAGCAATGCGAATATTTTGCACAAAAGCCGGAAAGCGGGGATGCAGCAGCCGCAGCTCGTAATGGCCGGGCGCCAACGTCAGGCCGCGCTCCATGGGGGTAAGGTCGAGGCGCCTGCCGTCGATCCAGACTTCGGCCCACGGCAGACAGTGTACGAACAGTGTTCCCGGAAGCGTTGCCGGCAGTGCCTCCGGCAGAGCCTTCGAGGGTTGAAGACTTTCTGAAACCGTTGCAGGGGAAACGGCCTGCATCGTTTCGGGCGGCGCCTGCACCGATGTGGTGTCGACGTTCGTTTGCGGCAGTTCTACAATCGTCTTCGGCCGTGGCTTTTCAAGCAGAACGAAGACGACGATGACCAGCAGCACCGCCGCAATCGTCGGCATAAGCGCTTTGCTGCGCCGCCTTACCCGAACGGCAGGGCTGCTGCTTTCGGTCGGGGATGGCGGTGCTTCCTGAGGCAGCATATCGAGCAGCATCTGCGCCGACTTTAGGCGCTCGCTGCGGTTCTTTTTCAGCAGCCGCGACAGAAGCGGCGCAATTTCCGCCGGCGCGGCATCGAGGTCGTTTTTTTTCGAGAGAATGTTGTTGATGGTGGAGCCGACGTCGCGGCCGAGAAACGGGTTGACGCCGACGAACAGCTCGTAGGCGACGATGCCGAGCGAAAAGAGATCGCTCTGCGGCGTCAGCGTTTCGCCGCGAATCTGTTCCGGCGACATGTAGCCCGGCGTGCCGACGATCGACGACGGCTGAGTAAGCGACGATTCGCCAGCGATGAGGGCCAAACCGAAATCGGCGATTTTTACCTCCAGCCGGTCGTTGACTAATATGTTTTCCGGCTTTAAATCGCGATGAATGATGCCGTTCCGGTGAGCAAAATCGAGCCCTTCGGCCGTTCGGCGCAGGATGAGCAGTTTTTCTTGGAAGGTCAGCGACTCGGCGAGGAGCGCTCGCAAGTTGCGGCCGGCAAAGTATTCGAAAGAGATGTAGAAGAACGGGTCGGAAAGGCCAAAGTCCAATACCTTGATGATGTTCGGGTGGTCGAGCCTTGCCAGGGTGCGCGCCTCGCGCTGAAAGCGTTCGAGTATGGAGGGGTCGGCGACGTTCTGCCGGTCGAGCGTTTTCAGCAGGATGGTCTTGCCCAAGAAGCAGTGATGCGCGACATAGACGCACTGCCCCCCGTCCTTTTTCAGGCATTCGCGGATTTCGAATTTTTCGAACAGCACCTCCATCGGCCTATTCGCCTTTGCCCATTTCCTTCAGCTTTAGTTGAACCCATCGAACCGAGACCCCGAGCGATTTGGCGGTCTGCGTACGGTTGCCGTTGAACGCTTTGAGCCGTGCTAGAAGAAGCGAGTTTTCGATCTCCTTGAGCGTGCCGCCGAAAAGCGGCATCTGGGCGGTGTCCTCAAGAACGATGTGCTCGGGCTGCAGCTTATCGCCGTCGCACATGATCAGCGCCCGCCGGATGACGTTCTCCAATTGACGTACATTGCCCGGCCAGTGATAGTCCATCAACTTGTTAAGCGCGGCCGGCGGCAAAGCGACGCGGCGGCCGTATTTGGCGATGAAATGCTGCGCCAACAGGGGAATGTCCTCCCGCCTTTCGCGCAGCGGCGGCAGGGTGATGGGGAAAACGTTCAGCCGGTAGTACAAGTCTTCGCGAAAGCGGCCCTCGGCCACGTAGCGCTTGAGGTCCTGGTTGGTCGCCGCAATGATGCGCACGTCCACCTTTTTCACCTGCGTGTCGCCCAGCCGGATGATTTCCTGGTTCTGCAGCACGCGCAGCAGCTTGGTCTGTGTGGTCGGGGAGACATCGCCGATCTCATCGAGGAAGAAGGTGCCGCCGGAGGCGACTTCGAAAAGCCCCTTCTTATCGGCGGCGGCGCCGGAGAAGGCGCCCTTGCGATAGCCGAACAGCTCGCTTTCCAGCAGGGTGTCGGGGATCGAGCCGCAGAACTGTCCGATGAACGGCTTGTCGCGACGGCTGCTCAATTGGTGGATGGCGCGCGCGGCCAGCTCTTTGCCGGTGCCGCTTTCGCCGAGCAGAAGCACCGTGGCGTCGGTTTTGGCCACGCGGTGAATCAGATCGGCGGTTCTGCGCATGGCGGCGCTTTGACCTACCATGTCCGGCAGCGCCCCTGCCATCTGCATGCGGTTGCGCAGCACGGCGTTCTCATCGCGCAGCGATTCCACGGCGATGATTTTGTCGAGCGCAAGCGTCACCATGTTGGAAAAGAATTCGAGGAACTTTAAACTCTCTTCGGTGAAGCGGGCTCGACGGCTGCGGCTGTCCGCCAAAATAACGCCCCAAACCTCGCCGTTGAGAAAAATCGGTACGCCGATGACCGATTTGATCTGCTGTATGAGGACGCTTTGGAACTGCGAAACCGTGGGATCGGCTTGAATATCGTGATAAAGCTGCGGTTTGCCGGTTTCGATCACCTGCTGCAGAATGCCGGAGGAGAACTGGGAGAGGTCGGTGATGTTCTCCTGCTCCAGGTTGCGGGCCGCGATGATGGTGAAATTGTCCTCGCCCGCCCGGCGGACAAAAAGGCCCCGTTCGGCGCCTAGAACGCTGACGACCAGGTCCAGCGCCTCGGTGATCAGATGTTCCTGCAGCGTCGCCCGGTTGAGCAACCGGCTGATGTGCAGCAGCGCCTCGAACTGGTCGTCGCGCAGGTTTTCGAGATTGTTCAGATTTGCCGCTGTGTTCATGGAGCCTCGATGATTTCAAAAGAACCCGGTTTGGAGCGCGAGCGGTTGCCGAACTCGTCGACGCACCAGATCATCCACACATATTCGCCGGGCGCCAGGTTGGCGTTGACTTTTGCTGAAAGCGAATCGGCGTGAACGGCTTCCTTCTGCCAGGCCAATTCGGGCGTAAAGTCGTCGTCGGTGAAGATCTGAAGGGTATAGGTAAAGGGAAAGCCGGGTGAAAACGGCAGCCATGTTACGGTAAAGGGCAGTGAAACGCTTTCGCTGTTTTTCGGCGAGCTAATTTCGATTTCATCGGCAATGACGCGAACCAGCCGCTGCGTGCCCAGGGTGAAGTCATCGCCCGCCGTATCGACGACGTGCAGCACGAACTCGTGGCCGACCGCCTGATGCAGCGACGTCAATTTGAGGTCGGCGGGCGAAAAAGTTCGGAAGAATTTTTTGTCGAGAACGTCGTAGGCGAGCGGCTTTTTGATGCCGAGGGCGCTGCAGGCGACATAAACCGAGTCGATGTCGTTTTCGTCGTCGGTGACGCGCGCCTCGACCGTCATTTGATAAATGCGGCGCGGCCCGTAGTTGTTTTCCACGGTGCTGCAGATTTTGTAGCCGCTGACCGTCGGCAGAGCGTTGAGGAAAACGTTGTGAGTCACCATTTCGACGCCGCGCCATTCGGTCTCGACGGCGAGGGTTTTATAGCCGCTTTTTTCGAAAAGCAAGGTGCCCATGCCCGGACGCGGATTCTCGAACGTGAAATATCCGCCGGCGGTTGTAAAGGTGTATTGATTGCCGGGCAGCCAAGTCACCTTGACCTCTTCGATCGGGAGCGGCGGCACGCGCGTGCGCATTACCCGGCCGGTCAACACCGGAACCGGCCGCAGAGCAACCTCCAATTCAAGGTCGGAGCGCAGATCGACCCACGATGTATCGCTGATGAACCCGTTCTTCTGCACGATGAGTTGACCGCCCTGCGGCAAAAGGCTGCCCAAGGCGAACCGCCCGTTGACGTCGGTAAGCGACATGCGGTTTTGGCTCGGCCACAACACCAGCGCACCGACGATCGGCCTCTTGGCGTCCGTGTCGGTGACCACGCCGGAAAGGGTGACCAGCGGCGAATGGGAATTGTACGGATCAAAAGGGTTGTGCCGCGGCGCGTCGCATGACTGCATGAAGACGAGGCACGCTGAAAGAATCGCCAAGCACCGCTTTTCTTTATTCTTCGGCATTTGCCCCAAACCAGCCTTTTTACCGCCGGCAAAATACAGAAAAGCGACTTTTTTTCAAATGGAAAAGATAGCGCTTGAGTTTTTCGTTGAGTTCAGGTATAATGAACCACTTACGCGGCGGTCGCCGCAGCAGGTCAGCGGATTCGATCGCGCCTGATGCCTTGTCGCAAGGACGGCTGCGGATTCTGTCGAGTCTCAAACAATTCCCTTTCGGCTTTACTTTCATTTTGGAATCGAGTCATGAAGAAGACCTTGGCCCTTCTGATGTTCGCCTTCAGCCTGCCCCTTTCGGCGCAAATGGTGGCGGGAATCGACATCCCTGAATTCGGCGCGACCTTCGGCGTCGACGTGCACGCCGATCATGCCCTCAAGGCCTATCTGATCGAAAGCTCGGTTCCCGGTCATGTGCTGTGGCCGGGAGAACAGCCGACCTTCACCGTTCAGTTGGACAATCAAAGCGACCGACCGGCGACGGTCACCGGCCGGTTCGAGGTCATCGCCTACGGCACACGAGGCCGCCCCGGCGACATTTGGACGCCCGAGATGTTCCGGATCGCCGAGGTCGATCAAAGGCCGTTTTCGGCCAAAGTACCGGCGGGAGGCTTTGTCGATCTCACGGTGTCGCCGACCGTCCCCGAAACCTTCGGCGCCTACGCGCTGGTCATCGACCTGGGCGAGGTCGGCCGCCGTTTCATCACCTCCTTTGTGCGCACCTTTTCCGCGCCGGATCAAAAGCTGCAATACCCCGCTTTTTGCCTGGACGACAACTCGCCCGAACTGCTGCGGCGCTTGGGCGCGCACGCCATCCGCATCGAGCTCAACTACAAGCCCACCGACGATCCTGATTTCGAAGCTTGGTACGAGAAGCTGCGCCGTCGCTTCCGACGCTATGAGGAGAACAACATCGCCGTGCTGGTGAAAATCAGCGCGCCCGAAGCTTACGGCCGCCTGCATCCGATGGGCGTTACCCGCCCGCACCTCAATGAGCGCGGCGAGATGCTCAACACCAAGTGCGACATGGCCTGGCTGCCGCAGTACGACGATGACTTTAAGGCCTTCTGCTACCGTATTGCCTGCGATTTCGGTTGGCCGAAGGGGCCGATCAACGCCTTTTCGCTGTGGAACGAGCCGTGGGAAGGTATTTCGATCTCCGGCTGGGGCGCCGACATGCTGCGTTACCGAGCCATTTACACCAAAATGTGCGAGGCGATCGAGGCGGCGCGCGCCGATGCCGGCGTCGAAATCCTGCTGGGCGGCGGCAGTTCCACTTCCAATGCGCTCGACAAGTTTTTCGGCGACGGCAGCGACGAGTTCCTCGACCGCTTTGACTTTTGCTCGATTCACTACCAGGGCATGCAGTCGTGGGCGACCATCAAAAAGTGGCTCAACCGCGAGTCGGATCGCGGGCGCGTGCGCATCTGGGACACCGAGAGCTGGGTGGCCAACACCGACGACCGCGTCGCCGCAGTGACGGCGGCCAACAAGGCCGCGGGTTATGACCGCGCCATGGGCATTTACGGCGGCAACATCTGTCAGGTGGAACATAGACAGGTGCGTACGGCGAGCGGCGAGCGTCGGGTCGAAATCGTCCATGCCTGGTCGCCGGCGGCCTCGGTGGGCGCGGTGCAGCACTTTATCGGCGAGCGCCGCTTCCGCGAGCTGCTCTTTCAGAACGGCCTGCCGTGGATCATGATCTTTGACGGCGTCGATTCGCCGGATGACGGAACTGTCGTGGTGGTCGGCGATTTGGGCGAAGCCTTTGGTGCGAACCACATGCTCTTTCGCACCGTGCGCGGCCTGGCCGAGATCGAGCACAAGGCGCAGCTCGAGGCACAAGTGGCGGCGCTCGATCCGCAAGAGGACTCCGAGGCGGTGCGCGAACTGATTCGTCGGATCGATCAGCCGCAGGCGCTTTCCGGGGCGTTGCTGACTGTCATCGGTGAAGGGTTTGCGCTGTACGATTTCTACGGCAACCCGATGCCGAGCGAAAACGGCCGCATCACCGTGCCGCTCGACCATCGCGGCTTTTTTCTGCGCAGCAACGGCTCGCCCGGCTCGTTCGAGCGGCTGCTGGAGGCGTTGCGCCGTTCCGAGATTCGCGGCTTTGAACCGCTGGAGATGATCGCCTACGACTTTATAGCGCCGCTGGAAAAGAAACCGGAGCTGCGGCTCAAGCTGACCAACGTGCTCAACCGGCCGATCAGCGGCGAACTGACCGTCGAATTAGCCGGCGTTCGCCTGAAAAAGAGCAGGTTGAAGCTCAGCTTTGCTCCGCACGAAACCCGCGAACTCTTCCTCAAGATGCGGCGCGGCCGGCCGTCACCGGACAACAGCTATCCGTTGTCGCTCCTATTCGATGCCGGCAGCGACGGCAAGGCGGTGCATCGCGAAACGCTGCACGTCAACCTCATCGCGCGGCGGCCCATCGTTGTTGACGGCGACTTGCGGGACTGGGAGGGCGTGCTGCCGCAGACGATTCACCCGGAGGTCGGAGGCCCCAGCTTGACCGAGGCGGCATGGTATCCGTTCAAAGCCTTCGAGGCCTCTGCGCCTGCAGGTGCTTCGGTGGGTTATTTGGCTTATGATGACGACTATTTTTATTTTGCCGCCAAAATCGCCGACGACTCGCTCGAGGACGGCATGATGCGTTTCAGCGAGCGCGACGACGACTTTTTCTTCTACCCGGATACCTGCTACATCCAGAGTCGACAGTTCACTTACGGCGGCGCCATGAAGCACGACATCTTTTCCTACTCGGTGCGTTGGCGCGGCCTCTTCTCGCCGGCGCAGAGCGGCGAGCACCTGATCAGCCTGCTGCACGACGGCCGCGCACGGCTGTTCATCGACGGGGAAAAACGGATCGACGCGCATCCCAGCCGCTCGCCGAGGGTTTCGCAGGAGCGAGTGCCGCTGCGGCGCGGGCAGTGGTATCGGCTTGAACTCGAGTATTCCCACGACGGCGGCAACGAGGCGGGCGTGCGGCTCTCTTGGCAAAAGGACGGGCGTGAGACATTAGTGAATGTTGCCGAGCTGAAGGGCGAGTATTACGCCGGTCCGCAGTTCAACGTGCTGCTGGCCGAGCGGGCGGACGAGCGCATCGATTTCGACTGGCGCGACGACCGTGCGCCGCACCCGATTTTCGACGAGCAGCCGCTGATTTCGCTGACCTGGCCCGAGGGCGTGTGCCGCTACTCTTATCGCCGTGACCCGGAGCTGCCGGCGGGCAACGCTCCCGATCATGACAATGTGCAGATCGCTTTCAACGTGCTGGACGACGCCGACAAAGACCTGCTGCCCCATCCGCCGGGCGTGCCCAAGGGGTTCACCAACTATCAGTGCACGGATTACGAGTATGCCCTCAACCCGGTGGCGCCGCAATACGGCGGCGGCACCGAGATTTGGCGGCTGCGCAAGCCGGGCATGCCGCACAAGCACTTTTACCCGCGCCAGCCCAAATCGCCGCTGGACGGCGCGGTTGAAAACGGACAATTGATCGTCCGCCGCGAAGAGCGCACGCGCATCGTCGAGGCGGCCGTTCCATGGAGCGAAATGCCGCATGTCAAGGCACGGCTGGATGCAGGAAAAACCGTCAAGTTTTCCTTCCGCGTCAACGACAACCGCGGCACCGGCTGCATGGAGTTGGCTCGCGGCCGCAGCGTCTCCAAGATCAACCCCTCGTTCTACGTGGATTGGCGCGAGCATTGGGCGAACGAGTTGGAGTTTTCGTTCGAAAGGTAAGAAGCTCATTGACCTGTGGCGATTCGACAAGCACGGCCGCAAGAACGATGGGGCTGCAACCGACGCTTTGAGAACCCTTTCGCTTGCGGCGGGCTTTCAATTCCTCCGGCCGAGACGGTTTTCGTTTCGCCGCAAGCAGGGGAGACGTCAGACAGCGTCGGAGGAGGCGTCGGCAGGGCTCTACAGGGTGTTTCGACGACGATTCTGCCGCCGCCTTCCAGGGGAAGGGATTTCTGATTAAGTCGCTACGGCCGCAACCGAAGCGGCGCATCGGTGCCTTGAGATTTTTATATTGTCAAAAGCAAAAAAAATGTGTATTTTAATGCACCGCAACACCGCTTCGGGGATTTCCGATCGATCGCCGGAGGGTGAACTGAACCCGACTTTACCTATCCGCTTTTGTGTTTTCGCATGTTCGATGCCGAACAGAAAAGACCTGACTGCCGGCAGGGCAGCTTTTTGCCTTTGCCTGCAAGCGATCCTTTTTGTTTGACCATAGCCTTTTCAGCTTTCGTCCGACGAGCAGAATCATTCCGGGGCAGAGTGTTGCAGTCTGAGTGACTTGTTTTAATTGGGAGAAATCATGAGCATCAAGTCCTTCACCAAGACATTGCCGGGGTTGGGGCCGGTGTTGTTCGAACGCAGCAAGAAGGCAAAGATGGTCAATGTGACCATCAAGCCGTTCGAGATCATCCGGGTGGCCGTACCGTTCGGCATGTCTTATCAGCAGGCGGAAGAGATCGTCCTCAGTCGTCGCCGTCAATTGGAAGAACAGGTGGCGAACAAGCGCCGCATCGAGGAGGAACATGCGGCGAAAAAGGCTTCCACGGAAGGGTGCGACCGCAAAACGGCGCGTGAAAAGCTGGTGAAGCGGCTGCAGGAATTGGCGCAGCAGCACGGGTTTACCTTCAACAGAGTTTTTGTTCGCTGCCAAAAGACCAAATGGGGGAGCTGTTCCGGAGCCGACAACATCAACCTCAACGCCCGCCTTGTCGAACTGCCGCAGCATCTCATCGATTATGTGATTCTGCATGAACTGGTGCATCTGAAACACAAGAACCACGGCAAAGAGTTTTGGGAAGAACTGGACAAGTTCGTCGGCAATGCCAAAGCGCTCGCAAAGGAATTGAAACAGTACAAGCTCGCCGTTTGAAGCGGGACTGTTCTAGGCCATTCTCGTTCTCTTTGTCGGTGCCGCCGTGTTTTTCTTGCGGGGGATTCGTCTGCGGACTTAATCAAGCTGTCATAAAATGAAAAAGCCTTCCCGAAGGGATCGGGAAGGCTGAGCGGTCGCTTCAGAGTGTCCAGCCTTTGCGGTACTCTTTGTGGACATAGGGGTTCGCTTCAGGAGCGTTGGGAAAAGTCATCGTCTCCGGGTCCCATTGAAGCTTTTTGTCGAAGCGGAGAGCCAGAACGCCGAGAAGCACGATTTCGGTCAACGGTCCCGCCTTGTCGAAATTGATGCCGGCGGGTTCGCCGCCTTTGCAGGCATTGATCCACTCTTTGTGGTGGCCGATGGATCGCGGCAGGGTTTTGGGCGGCCGCTGATACTGCGCCATCTTGCTTTCCGGAATGATGCGCACGCCGCGCGCGCCGTGAGAGCCGGTCAGAATTTTCCCCTTGGTTCCCACATAAAGCACTCCGCCGTAGGTGTCTCCCATTTTTCTTCCCGGTTCCAATTCTTCGGGCGTTTCCGGCATCAGGCCGCCGTCGTACCAGTGCAGCGTCACCGGCGGCATGCCTTCGCGCGCCGGAAACTTGTAGTGAACCAGCGTAGCCTGAGGATAGCTGTCGGTGTTCTTCGGCTTGTCCCAATTCAGCCCTTTGGGCACAAAGATGGATTGACTGGCCTCGACGCTGATCGGATGGTCGAGCTTCATAGCCCAAACGATGGGATCGAAGATGTGGCAGCCCATGTCGCCCAAGCCTCCGGTGCCGAAATCGTACCAGCCGCGCCACTGTCCCGGATGATAGACGGGGTGGTAGGGCCGGTAAGGCGCCACGCCCAGCCACAAGTCCCAATCCAGGTTTTTGGGCACGGGCGGCGTTTCCGTCGGCCGAGAGAGCCCTTGGGGCCATACCGGGTGCGGCGTCCAGGCGTGGATTTCGTAGATATCGCCGATGGCGCCGTCCCAAATCCATTCGCATAAAAGGCGTGCATCTTCCATGGCGTGACCTTGAGTGCCGAGCTGCGTGGCTACGCCGGCTTCGCACGCCGCCTTCGCCAAAAGACGCGCCTCCTTGATGGTGTGCGTTAAGGGCTTTTCCGTGTAGACGTGTTTTCCCGCGCGAACAGCCGCCATGCTGATGGGCGCGTGCATATGATCCGGCGTCGCCACCACCACCGCGTCGATGTCCTTCTGCTTTTCCAACATGACGCGATAATCCTTGTACACCTTGGCGCGGGGATAACGCTTGAAGGTATGAGCGGCATAGTCGTGATCCACGTCGCAAAGGGCCACGATGTTTTCGCTTTCCAACTCCTTCAAATCGGCCGAGCCCATGCCGCCAACACCGATGCCTGCAATGTTGAGCGTGTCGCTGGGCGCCTGATACCCCGGCCCTCCCAGCACATGTCGGGGAACCACAGTAAACGCGGATGCCGCCGCGGCACCCTTGAGCAACTGCCGACGAGTGATCTCTTTCATGCTTCTTTTCCTTGTTGATGAAAACTTTCTGCAGAAAACCTGGCCGGAAAACCTTTGTTCGTGTCCTCCGTCTCTTAGACCGAAGGGCTGCCGAGGCAAAGTATAGCGATAAAACGCGATAGATGCAACAAATTATCGTGGTGAGAAGGCTTTGTTTTGATGAAGGCGTTTTATGGCGGCGCGGCAGCGCTTTCCAGCCCGTTGCATGACGCCGCCATGAAGCGTTCAAGGATACTGTTTGAATTGAAAAAGAAAATGCTAATTTTAAAGCGCTCGCAATTCGGCGAGGATAGCGCCGTTCTTCAAACAGCCGAAAAAGGGCTCCGCAGAAGAACGGCAAAGGCGTAGGCGGCGCATGACGGTTGAAAGTCCTTTCTACCGAGAGAAGCGAGCACTAAAGGCGGTCTATTCGTTTTCGAATGCAAAGCGATCAAAGGATAACATTATTCAAAAGGAGCCTACTATGGACGTCGATTTCAAGTCGTTGCAGGTTTGGTTCGTAACCGGCAGTCAGCATTTGTACGGCGAAGAGACCCTGAAGCAGGTGGCGGCGCACTCGCAGGAGATCGCGGAGGCGCTCAGCGCTTCGCCGCGTGTACCGATAAAGGTCGTCTACAAACCGGTGGTCACCACGCCCGAGGCCATCCGTGCCGTATGCCGCGAAGCGGATGCCGACCCAAACTGCATCGGCCTCATCACCTGGATGCATACTTTTTCCCCGGCCAAAATGTGGATTGCCGGCCTGAGCTCGCTGCGCAAACCCACCCTGCATCTGCACACCCAGTACAACCGCCTGATTCCCTGGGACAAAATCGACATGGATTTCATGAACCTGAACCAATCGGCGCACGGCGATCGCGAGTTCGGCTTTATCAACACGCGGCTGCGCATGAACCGGAAGGTTGTGGTGGGCTATTGGCAGGACGCCGATGTTCAGGACAAAATAGCGGTCTGGATGCGCGCCGCGGCCGCGCGGCACGACTGGCAGACCCTGAAGGTGGCCCGTTTCGGCGACAACATGCGCGAGGTGGCGGTCACCGAAGGCGACAAGGTCGAAGCGCAAAAGCAGTTCGGATTTTCGGTCAACGGCTACGGCGTCGGCGATCTGGTCGCCGAGGTCAACGCCGTGCCCGAGTCGCAGGTCGATGCGTTGGTGAAAGAATATGAGCAGCTTTACGTCATTTCCGAATCGGTGAAAAAGGAGCCCAAGAGAGCGGCTGCGCTGCGCGACGCCGCCTGCATCGAAGCGGGGCTGCGCAACTTTCTGGAGCGAGGCGGTTTCAAAGCGTTTACCACGACTTTCGAGGACCTGCACGGTCTGCCGCAGTTGCCGGGTCTGGCCGTCCAGCGCCTGATGGCCGACGGCTACGGCTTCGGCGCCGAGGGCGATTGGAAGACCGCGGCCTTGGTGCGCGCCATGAAGGTGATGGCCGCCGGCCTGCCGGGAGGCACCTCGTTCATGGAGGATTACACCTATCACCTCGACCCCGTGCGCATGAAGGTTTTGGGCGCGCACATGCTCGAGGTGTGCGCTTCGATTGCCGAGGGCAAACCGTCGCTGGAGGTGCACCCGCTGGGCATCGGCGGCAAGGCCGATCCCGCGCGCCTGGTGTTCAATGTACCGCAAGGGCCTGGAATAAACGCCTCGATCATCGACCTCGGCAACCGTTTCCGCATGTTGGTCAATCCGGTCGATGTGGTTTCGCCGGATGAGGCGCTGCCCAAACTTCCTGTTGCCCGCGTAATCTGGGTGCCCAAGCCCAATCTGCAGATCGGTGCGGCGGCGTGGATTTTGGCCGGCGGCGCGCATCACACCGGCTTCAGCATGGCTCTGAGCGCCGAGCACTTGCAAGATTTTGCCGAAATGGTCGACATCGAATGCGTGGTCATCGATGAAAAGACGACGATTCCCGAGTTCAAAAAAGAGCTGCGCTGGAACGAAGTCTTTTATCATTTGCATAAGGCTTTTTAAGCGAAGGGAGGGCGGCGGCGAATTGGTTCACGACGAGCGGGTGACATACGCCAAGCCATCAGGGGAGAAGGCCGGCGAGTCACTCGCGCAAATAAGATGAAGCCCAACGCCCTCTTCAAATCTCTATTCGAACTGTAACGTCGAGAGGTGCGGCCGACGATTTCATCGCTGTGGGCCGTGAAGCCGGTGAGCGGGAAAAAGAACGCGCACCTGCCGACGAGGTGATGGATAAAGGCCGGTTGAATGTCGATCTCCCTAAAGTAAAAGACCGGCCTTTCCTGTTCTGATGGGAAGTGAAGGCGTTTAACAAGGAATTGCACGGTGAAAAGGGATGAGCGCGCTGTACCCAGATACGGACCCTAAAATAGAGGCCTTGCAGTTCGAATTGATCCGGCGCATGCCCGCATGGAAAAAACTTGCCGTTGTGGACAGTTTGAACGAAACCGTAAAAGCGCCGGCAGTCGGCGGTATCAAGCAGCGTCATCCGACGGCTACTGCCGAACAAATTCGACGCATGTTGGCCGATTTACTCCTCGGTGAAGAACTGGCGCGGAGGGTCTATGACCGCACCGGGTGAAGTCACTCGAATTACCTTGCTTGTCACCAAGGCGCTTGAACAAATTGGTATTCCGTATGCGGTCGGCGATTCACTGGCCAGTTCCGTCCATGGCGTCATGCGTTCCACGTTGGATGTGGACATTGTGGCTGACATACGCCATGAGCATATCGCGCCGCTCGTCGCTGAACTTTCCAGAGTTCTATACCGATGACGAGATGATGCGCGACGCCATCCAACATCACAGCAGTTTTAATCTCATTCATTACGAAACAGCCTTCAAGGTGGATATTTTCGTTCGCAAATCGCGCACTTTCGACCAAATGCAATTGGAGCGACGCCGGATGGCGGTCATTGCCGCTGACCCCGAAGTAACTGTGTACATGGTCAGCCCTGAAGATATTATTCTGGCAAAGCTAGAACGGTATCGCCAAGGCGGCGAAGTCTCCGAACGACAGTGGCGCGACGGGTTGGGCGTGCTCAAAGTACGCGCCGGTGAACTTATCTGGACTATCTGCGCCGCTGGGCGGGCGAGTTAGGGATCAGCGACCTGTTGGAACGCGCCATGAAAGAAGCGGAGTGAGGACTCGGCCTCGCCGGTTTTCCATTTATGATTCGCCGGGAGCGGCAAAACGCTCATCGAATTTCTTTTTTTTCAACCCAACGAATTTCGACGAATGGGTCAACGGCAGTTCTCGATTCTGCCGGCATCAGATACCTGTTTACGCCTTAACTCGTCAAAGACGACGATTGCCGAGTTCAAAAAAGAGCTGCGCCGGAACGAAGTCTTTTATCATCTCCATAAGGCTTTTTAGGAAAAGCGACGGGCGGCCGAGCTTGTGGGCAGCCGCCCGTTCGCCTGAGGGGGGCATCCGCGTCCATCCGGAGGTAATAGAAGGTCGTTTCGGCGTAAAGCGGATGATTCAACGGGGATAGACTTACGCCGGTCCGAGAGCGGGGCGGCAGCCAATCGTTCTTTTGCTCGAATTCCTATGGGGGTTGGAGGCTCTCCTTTTCAGCTTTCATCCTTCGTGCATAACGTCTGCGCCTGCCGTTAATAGACGCCGTAAACAGTCGAGCGTCAGCTGAACAAGGGTGAGAATTGTCTTGCAATTGGTTACAAGAATGCTTAAATAATTAAGGAAAAACGAAACGATCATAAAGATCGTTAGAACGATTTACGGGGCAATTGGAGGTGTCGCAATGAATAAAGCAAAAAGGGCGTTGACATGGGCGGCGTTAGGATTAGTCCTGGCGACCTCCTGCGGCAAAAAGTCTACGGAACCGCAGGCCGAAGAGCGGCTGTGGACCATCATGGGTTATTTCGACGGCAACAACAACCTGGATGTAAGCCAGGCAGGAACCAGCTACATCATCGCCGACGTGCAGGAAATGGAAAAGGTGGGGTCCACCGACCAGGTGACGGCTGTGGTCATGGTCAGCTCGCTCAAGACCGGCGGCAACTCCAACTATTACCTGGTGGAAAAGCATCCGGACGAACTTCCCGACAAAATCAGCTCGAAAAGTCTCAAGGATTTAGGCACTAAAGACATGTCCGACCCGCAGACACTCAAGGATTTCATCATTTGGGCGAAAACCGAGTATCCGGCCAAGCATTACGCGTTGGTGATCAACGACCATGGCGGCGGCTGGCGCGGCGCTTGTGAGGATGAACAGAACGGCGCCGGCTCGCTGATGTCGATGCCCAACATTCGCCAGGCGCTCGAAGGCAGCGGCCTGCATTTCGACGTCATTATTTTTCACGCCTGCCTGATGAGCATGGTGGAAGTCGCCTATGAGCTGAAGGACGTCGGCGATTACATGGTGGCGTGCGAGTTCACCATGCCCATGCTCAGCGTGCTCGGTTCGGATGTTTGGATGGGCGAGTTGGTGCGCACGCCGACAATGTCGAGTCTCGATTTGGCGACAAAAGTGGCTCAGGCGGTGTACGACAAGGGCAACGAGGCGCAAAGGATCATTCACATGGCGGTGACCGACTTGAGCAAGGTTCGCGCGTTGGGGGCTAAAATCTCCGAGCTCGGCAACCGGCTGATCACCGAGAACCGCGGCTTTTGGGACGAAGTGCGCCACGCCTGGGGCGTGACCCATTATACTCAATATGATGACCCTGCTTTCGTCGACCTGCGGGAATTCGTCAAAAAGATTCAGCAGGAGCCGCATCTTAAGGAGATCAATCTAATCATCAATCCGGCCAACGAAGTGCTCAACGCCGTCAACGCCGCCGTGCCGTTTACCAAAACCAATGCTCCCGGCCTGGCGCGCGGCGGCCTCACCATTCATTTTCCCAATACCGCCGATCAATTCGATTCCACCAACTATGTCAAGCTGAAATTCAAAGAGACCAACTGGCACAATTTTCTTTCGACGTTTATAAAGTCGTCGGTCAACTTTACCCTGTCCGGCCGGGTGGTGTGGCCGAATCATAACCTCAGCAATAATTGCTACGCCATTCTCGACACCTCCACAACAGACAAGATCGTCGTGTTGGCCCATGTGAAAGTAAACCCTGGGGACGGGTCCTTTCAGTTCGATCTCAACCTGCCCGGCAGAATGCGCACCTGGGTGGAGGGCTGGGATGACGTGAACAACAACGGCAACATCGACGCGGGCGACGGCTTCGGCTGGTGGGACGTGAACGGCGACGGCAATTGGAACGACATGGTCGACCTCAATCCCGGAGGCAAAATCGACAACGCGGTGGTGCGCTTGTCGCAATTGAACGTGCAGCTCGCGAAAAAACGCTCCGCGGGACGATGATCTGTTTGACACATCAAGCCTGCCGCTCTTTATGAACGGCAGGCTTTTTTCATCAACGTTCCTCCAGAATGCCGGCCGGCCTGCGGCTGCTTCCAATCGCCATTTTGCGTTTTGAAATAACCCCTTTTTCGCTTATCTTTTTTCGCATCGGACAGCCCTTTTATGAACACAAAATTGATCCACCTATAAGGAGAAGGCCTATGAAACGACCGCTCTTGTCGCTGCTTTTTGTTCTGATGTTCTCTTTATCGGCCGTCGCTCAAAGCGATGCGCCGGCCTATCTCAACCCCCAACTGCCCATAGAGCAAAGGGTAAACGACCTCATCGGTCGGATGACGCTGCAGGAAAAGATCTCGCAGATGGGGCACGAAGCCGCGGCCATTCCCCGACTCGGTGTTCCCGAGTACAACTGGTGGAATGAGTGTCTTCACGGCGTAGCCCGCGCCGGCATCGCCACCGTATTCCCGCAGGCCATTGCTTTGGGAGCCACTTGGGACACCGACCTTATGTACCGCGTGGCCGATGTGATCTCCACCGAGGCCCGCGCCAAGCATCACGAGTTTGTCCGACAGGGAAAACGGGGCATTTACGAGGGGCTTACCTTCTGGAGCCCGAACATCAACATCTTTCGCGACCCGCGCTGGGGCCGCGGCCAGGAGACCTACGGTGAAGACCCTTATCTTACGGCGCGCATGGGCGTGCAGTTCGTCAAAGGGCTGCAGGGAAACGACCCCAAATACCTGAAAACGGTCTCTACACCGAAACATTACGCCGTGCACAGCGGCCCTGAACCCGAGCGTCATGCCTTCGATGCCGTGGCCTCCAAACGCGACATGTTCGACACGTATCTGCCCGCTTTCGAAGCCACGGTTCGCGAAGCCGGCGCTTGGTCCGTTATGTGCGCCTATAACCGCACTAACGGCGACGCCTGTTGCGCGCATCCGTTCCTCGAGCAGGAGGTGCTGCGGGATAAATGGGGCTTCCAAGGCTACATCGTTTCCGACTGCGGCGCCATTTTCGATATTTATGCCCATCACAAGCTCGTTTCATCGCCGGAAGAGGCGGCGGCCGCGGCCGTCAAAGCGGGAACCGACCTGAACTGCGGCTCCGTCTTTCAGGCAGCGCTTTACAATGCCGTTCAGCAAGGCTTGATCACGGAAGAGGAGATTGACCGCTCGCTGCGCCGGCTGTTCACCGCCCGTTTCAAATTGGGCATGTTCGATCCGCCGGAAATGGTGCCCTACGCTCAAATCCCCTACAGCGAAAACGACAAGCCGGAGCACCGCCGGCTCGCTTTGGAGGCGGCGCGCAAGTCGATCGTGCTGCTCAAGAACGACGGCCTTCTTCCCCTGAAAAAAAGTGTAAAGGCGGCTGTGATCGGCCCTACGGCGGACTCTTACCCCATGCTGGTCGGCAATTACAACGGCACGCCTTCCTATTACGTGACGCCGCTGCAGGGGCTGCGCAATAAACTGAGCGAAGAGCGGGTGATCTATGCGCGCGGCTGCAACCTGGCCGACGACAATCCGCCGGATGAGCTGGTACCCGTGAGCGTGCTGAGCTGCGAGTTGGGCGCCGGACTAAAGGCCGACTATTTCGACAACGTCGATCTGCAGGGCGAGCCGGTTCATACCCGCCTCGACGCGGGCATCAACTCGAACTGGGTCGATCAGCCGGTTCCCGGTATCGGCGCCTTCAACTTTTCCGTGCGCTGGACCGGCACGCTGACGCCGCCCGTCACCGGCGAATACGTTCTCACCCTCAAGGGGGACGACGGCTATCGACTTTACCTCGACGATCAGTTGCTCATCGAGGATTGGACGCGCCACGCGCCGCGCGCCGCTTCGGCCCGCACCGTGCTGAACGCCGGGAAGCCCTACAAACTGAAGGTCGAATTCTTTCAGTTAGGCGGCGGAGCCGAAATCACCTTTTCCTGGGCCGTGCCGGGAGTCAATTATCGTGATCAGGCGCTGCAAGCGGCTGCCGCGGCCGACGTCATCATCTTCGTCGGCGGTATTACCGCCGAGCTGGAAGGTGAGGAGATGGATGTTCCCTATGAAGGCTTCCGCGGCGGCGATCGCACCAGCCTCGATCTGCCCAAGGTTCAAGAGGATTTGCTCAAGTTGTTGCACGCCCTTGGCAAGCCGGTCGTGTTGGTGCTGACCAGCGGCAGCGCTCTGTCGGTCAATTGGGCGAACGACCATCTGCCGGCGATCGTGCAGTTGTGGTACCCCGGCCAGGAGGGCGGAACGGCACTGGCCGACGTGCTTTTCGGCGATTACAACCCTGCCGGCCGTCTGCCCGTCACTTTTTACAAGTCCGTGGACCAATTGCCGCCCTTCGAGGACTATTCCATGTCCGGACGCACCTACCGTTACTTTAACGGCGATCCGCTCTACGCCTTCGGCTACGGCCTCAGCTACACCCGTTTCGCCTACAGCGACCTCAAGGTGCCCAAGAAAGGCAAAATCGGCCGCCCCGTCGAGGTTTCCGTCAAGGTCAAGAACGTCGGGCCGGTCGACGGCGAGGAGGTGGTGCAGCTTTACGTGAAACACCTCGATTCCTCCTATGACGTGCCGCTGCGGGCGCTGCAGGGATTTCAGCGCATTGCGCTCAAGGCCGGCGAACAGAAAACCGTCACCTTCCGCTTGGAGGAGAGTCATCTGGCGGTGATCGATCCGGAAGGCAATCGCGTGGTCGAGCCGGGAAAAGTGGAAATCTTTGTCGGCGGCGGCGTGCCCGGCTTTGTGCCCAAGACGTCGGGCGGCCTCAGCGCGCGCCTCGAACTCAAATAATCGGCTTTTCCGAGGTTCATCATTCGATGTTACGGCGTTCCGCAAAAGCCCCCACGCTTCGGCGGAACGCCTTTTTTCTTCGCGGCCGCTCATCGATCAGGCTCGGAAGAACCGCCCGTGGCTTCTTATACCGCTGTTGAACCGAACAGCCGATTCACACCGACTGCGGACTGCTTCGAACGGACTTTAATATCCGGGGTTGTCTCCGGCGGCGACGATTCTCTCGGCAGGCAATCTTTTCTGATTCCTCCTTGCTTTTCGCGCGCTCGAAAAGTATATTGCTGAAGAGTCGCCGAAGCCATGACAAGGCCGAACGATAGGAACCTTTCCCTCGAACAGCGGCCGACCGAGCGGCAAGCTGCAGCGCATTTCGATGCAAAGAAACGCAAAACCTTTGAAGAAGAGAGTGATAAAAGAATGAAGCTTTTGATGCTGGTCAATCCCGTGGCCGGGCGAAAAAAGGGAAGAAAAGTCGCTGAAAGGGCGGTCGAGCTTTGTCGGAAAGAGGGCATATCCGTTCAGACCCTCTATTCCGAATACGCCGGGCATCTCGTCGAGCTGGCCGAGCGCGAGGTCAAAGGCGACTGGGACGGCATCGCCGTGGTCGGCGGCGACGGCAGTCTCTTCGAAGTGATCAACGGCATGATCCGAGGCGACGCGCGTCTGCCGATTCCGCTGGGCGTCATTCCGGTCGGCACGGGCAATTCCTTCTCCAAGGATCTGGGTATCGAAAACCTTCGCCAGGCGGTCCGCAAAATATCCGCCGGCGTCACCCGCGCGGTGGACTTGGGTTTTTGCCGCTGCGCCGACCGTAGCTTTTATTTCATCAACATCCTCGGTTTTGGTTTCGTGGCCGATGTGGCGCAAAAGGCGGCGTTGTATAAAAAGTGGGGAGCTCTGAGCTACGTGATCGGCGTTTTCATCATCACGCACCGACTGCAGGCCTACGACCTCGAGTTCGAACTTGACGGCCAAACCTTCCGCCGAAAAAATGTCTTTGTGGAAATCTGTAATTCCACCAAGACCGGCGGCAACATGATCATGGCCCCGCAGGCCTGCATCGATGACGGCTTTTTAGATGTCGTCCTGCTGAACAAGATCTCCCGGATCAGGCTCCTCCTCTCTCTGCCGCTAATTTTTAAAGGAACCCATTACGCCCTTTCCGAGGTGGAAACGTTCAGAGCTTCGAAAATGCGCTTCAGGCCCGAAACTCCCAAAATCCTGACGCCGGACGGCGAAATATTAGGCGGCACCCCGATCTCTGTTCAAGTGTTCCCGCGAAGAATCCGCGTTTTCGACTCGTGAGAGGCATCGTCGACAACGTTCGCCTTCATCTCGTTTCTGCGGCGGCATGGCTGTCCGGTCTGACGGCCTTTGCCCTCGGCGGCCTCGGCGTACTTTTTCTCAGCCTTTTTATCGATGCGAAAAAGTTCGACCCCTTCGTCAAAGCGGTCTGCCGCTTCATTGTGCGCGCCCTGTTCATCCGCGTTCGGGTGGAAGGGGCAAAGCGGCTTCAACCGGATCGGTCCTATTTGTTCATGGCCAACCACGTCAATCTGTTCGACGGCTTTGTGCTCTACGGCCGCATCCCTCACTTTGTCCGCGGTGTGGAGCTGGATGAACATTTTTCCTGGTTTTTCTACGGGTGGATCATTCGCCGGCTGGGCATGATCCCCATTACGCATCGACGCAGCCGCCAAGCGCTGGAGAGCCTGAGCGCAGCAAGAGAAGCCCTGACCGCTGGGACGTCCATCCTGATCTTCCCCGAAGGGCATCGCACGCCGAACGGCCGCTTGGGGCCCTTTATGCGCGGCCCGTTCCGTTTGGCCCAGGAAGCCGGTGCCGACATCGTGCCGGTCGTCATGGTCGGCGCTTATCGCATTCAACACAAAGGGAGTCTCATGATCCGCCCCGGCAGGATGATCCTTCGCTTCGGCGAGCCCTTCGAGCATCGGCAGTACCGCGGCACCTCGCCGGACGACCTGGCCGTCCAAGTGCGCAATCGAATGATCGAACTGCTGCAGGACGGCCGGCCTCCGTCCGCCGGCGACGGTAACAACCATGAGGAAGCAGGCCGGCCATGACGGCGCAAGAGGTCAAGGCCTACGCGCGTTCGCTGGGCTTTTCGTCGGTCGGTATCGCCCGGGCCGAGCCGCTCGACGGCCGCCGCTTGGATGAATGGCTGCGCCGCGGCTTTCACGCCGACATGGAATGGATGCGCAGCCGCCGCGACCTGCGGTTGGATCCCACCGCCCTCGTGCCCGACGCCCGAACGGTGATCGTCTGTGCCCTGAAATACTTTACCCCCTTTGTCCCGACCGATGACCCGCGAACGGGGAGGATCTCCCGCTATGCCTGGGGCGACGACTATCACCGGGTGATGCGACAGAAACTCAAGGCCCTGCTTGCTTTTATTAAACGAGCACTTCCGGAGGTAAACGGCCGTTGCTTCGTCGATTCGGCGCCGCTCATGGAAAAAGTGTGGGCGGTGCGGGCGGGCATCGGGCGGCAGGGAAAGCATTCGCTGGTCATCAGCCGCGAAGCGGGGTCATGGCTCTTTTTGGGCGAAGTGATCGTCGACCTGGAGCTGCAAGCCGACGAGCCGCAGAGCGGCGACCCGTGCGGCTCGTGCTCCGCCTGCATCGATGCCTGTCCCACGCGCGCCATCGTTGCCCCGGGCGTCGTCGATGCGCGACGCTGCATCTCCTACCTTACCGTCGAGCGGCGCCAAACCGCCCCGCTGCCGAAAGAGGTCGCCGCCCTGATCGGCAACCGCATCTTCGGCTGCGACGCCTGTCAAGAGGTTTGCCCTTGGAACCGAACCGTCACGCCGACGTCCGAGGCCGCCTTTCAGCCGCGACCGGGGTTCCTCAACCCGATGCTCGAAGAATGGGCAGGCATGTCTTGCGCAGAATTCGAGAAACGGTTCGCCGGAAGCCCCGTTCGTCGAGCAGGGTGGGAGGGATTGAAGCGCAACCTGCGGACGGCGCTGCAGAACCGCCGCATTCCTTGAAATGAATTGTATCGCAGCGGAGGATGAGGACGAATCGCCTGCTGCCGCGCCTTGTGTTCTGCACTTTCTGTTCGGCCGAAGCCGTCCTCGATTTCGACTTTGAACCTTTGGAAGCGTTTCGGCTCGTTTTCGATCACCCGAAACCGTCGGCGGCGGTATCCCAACGAGAGGAGCGGCTGATTCTGACGCTCGACGGCGAGTGGAAGATCTCCTTTCCCGGCGAGCAGCCGTCTCTCGAACATCCTTTCGACTTTTCACTGCTGCCTTTCGATTCGGTGCGATACGACCGCCTACGGCCGTGGTCTGAGTGGGGGTTGGCGGCCTATAGCGGCGTCGTCGATTACGAGATCTCCTTTGAGCTGCCGCCGACAGCCGGGGCGCTGCTTCTCGATCTCGGCGACGTTCTGCACAGCGCCGCCGTCAGCTTGAACGGCACGCCGATCGGCGAACGATTACGGCCTCCCTTTCGTTTCGAGCTCAACGGCCCAGTGCCTGCGGGGAAAAATGTCCTAGGCGTTCGCGTCGAGAATCTGCTCAACAACGCCTAACGGAGACCATCGGCCGGCCCGTCTGTTGGGCACGGTGCGGCTGTATGAATGGAATGGCGGTGTTCCGGGGCAGTGAAGGTTCACGAGTCATGCCCGGGCTTTTTCCCAAGAGATTCATTCCGTAGCGTTTCCGTTCTGCAGAAGGATCGGCCGCCCCGTTCCCTGGCTTTTTCGGCGCATCGAGGCTCTCCTTCAGAAACCGTCAGAAGGCAATTCCCCGCGCTTGTTAGGGGTTTGCGAGGTTGAATTGTAACATTCGGCCCGTTTTTTCGTTTCAGCCGGCAAACCTTCAAGGAGTGCTCTTATGATGAACGGTTACCGGCTTTTTCTTGCTCTTTTCACGTGGCAGAGTCTTCTGACAGGTTTGCTCTTTGCCGTTGAAGCGCTTCGGCCTTTCCGCACCGACACACCGCCGCAGATCGACGGCGTTATCGATGAGCCGCTGTGGCAGCACGTCGTCATCGATACGCCGTTTATCGTCATCCAACCGGCCTACGGCGACACGCTCAAGCAAAGGACCGTCGTCCATTTGGCCTACGATGCCGAAAATCTCTATTTCGCTTTCCGCTGCTACGACGACCGCCCGGACAAGATCAAGGCGACCATTGCGCAGCGCGACCGAACCATGGGCGACGATTGGGCGGGCGTAGTGCTCGATGCGCTCGGCAACCGCCAAAGTGCCTATATTTTCCTCTGCAACCCCTACGGCATACAGACCGACATCCTGCAGACCCCCGACAGCGGCGATCCGGCGCCGGATTGGGTGTGGCAGAGCGCCGGGCGGCTTTTAGAGGACGGCTATTCGATCGAAATAGCCGTTCCGCTGCGCAGCATCCGCTACAACGACGGCGGCCGCAGCACGATGTACCTGGTTTTCGGCCGTTATTTGAGCCGCACCGGCGAAACGGCCCTGTTTCCGAGTGTCGGGCCCGGCCAGTCGCTTTTTGTGCAGGCCCTTCCGGCCGTCTATGAGAACCTGCGACCGCCGCAACGCTTGGAGCTGCTCCCCAGCTTTACCTACAGTTCCCGCGCCGAACTGACTTCGCCGCGTCATTGGGGCAATGCCGAATCGACGCCGAGCTTCGGCGTCGGCGGCAAGCTCGCCCTAACCTCCGCCGTTACCGCTGAAGCCACTTACAATCCCGACTTTAGCCAGGTGGAAAGCGACGCCTTCCAGATGGAAGTGAATCAACGCTATCCCATTTTTTACGAGGAAAAGCGCCCCTTTTTCATGGAAGCGAGCAGCTTGTTCAACGTAGCCGCCACCGGCGAAGACAACATGATGGCGACCGCCGTCCATACGCGCCGAATCATCGACCCGAACTGGGGCGGCCGCATCACCGGCACCATCGGCCGCGCCGCCTTCGGTCTGCTGGCCGCCGAGGACGCCGCCCCCGGCCGATCTTTCGACGATGAGGAAAACCCCCACTGGGGAAAAACCGCCCGCTTTGCCGTCGCCCGCTGGAAATACACCTTTCACGGCGACAGCTACGGCGGACTGATTTACAGCGGCCGTGAGTTCGATCAGGGATACAATCGCGTCGTCGGCGGCGATTTTCAATATCGGCTGAAGGATCGCCACACGTTTTCCGCCACGGTTCTCCAGGCGGCCTCGCAGGACGCGGACGATTTGTCCCGGCAGAAAGGCAAAGCCCTCATGTTCAACTACGGCTATATGACCAAAAAATTGGGCATCTGGAGCGCCTTGGAGCAATACGATCCCGGCTTTGCCATGGAAACCGCCTTTTATCGCCGCACCGGCTTTCAGCGCGCCGTCTTTTATCTGGGACCCAATTTCTATCCCAATGAAAAGAAACAGCCGTGGCTGCGGCGCGTCAATCCCTTCCTGTTCGGATATGTTCTGCACGATTTGGAGACCAAACAGGACGACCGCCTGCTGGTGGCGGCCCTCCGCACCATGTGGACGCGCCAGGGAATGATTCGGCTCGATTACATTTCCATGCAGGAGTATTGGAAGATTCGTTCCTTCGATCAGCGGATCGGCCGCGTTCAGGCAAGCTTTCAAGCGACGACAAAGCTGAACTTTTACGCCCGCCTTTCTCAGGGCCGCCGCATCTACTACGACGAAGAGAATCCTTATCTCGGGCGCTTTTCTTCCGGCTACCTCGAGCTCACGCTTCAACCCACTTCCAAGCTCACCCAGAGCTTTGACTATTATCACGAAACCTTCCGCCGGCCGCAGCACGGCGCCCTCGAGTACGACCTCGACATCATCAACAGCCGTACCACCTACCAGTTCAACAAATACTTTTTTCTGCGGGCCATTTTCCGCTACCAGGATTTCGACAAAAAGCTGTTGACCGATTTCCTCGCTTCCTTTACCTTTATTCCCGGAACAGTGCTGCACGTCGGATACGGCTCCTTGTACGAACGCAAGGAGTGGATGAACAACGAGTGGGTCGATGACCGCGGTGCGTATCGCGAAAGCACGCGCAGCTTTTTTCTCAAAGCCTCTTATCTGTGGCGCATGTAGGCCGTCGGATCCGCAGAATGAACGATCAAAAAGGAGGAACTGCCATGTGGTTCAAACAAACCTTGCTGCTGCTCATTGCCGCGACGGCCTTTGCACAAAGCGATCCCGAGGTTCGTCCCTTTCAGTTCGGTTTGTTTTACCCCTTTTCCAGCAACGGCCGTGAAGCTACGCGGGTCGCCAATCGAGTCTCCCTGAATGCGGTGTGGGGTGTTTCCGCCGGCGTCCGCGCGTTCGAATTTTCCGGGCTGGGCAACACCACGCACGGCTCGGTCGAAGGCGCACAGCTCGCCGGATTCATGAACATTGTCGAAGGCCCGCTGACCGGCGCGCAGGCGGCCGGTTTTATGAACATCTGCGGCGCATCGGCGCACGGCGTTCAGGCCGCCGGTTTTATGAACATTTTGGGGGGCGATCTGAAAGGCGCCCAGGCGGCCGGGTTTATGAACATCGCGCAGAATGTGGAGATGCTTCAGGCGGCCGGGTTTATGAACATCGCCGGCGGCGACGTCACCGGCCTTCAGGGTGCGGGCTTTATGAACATCGCCGAGGCGGTGCGGGGCGTTCAATATGCGGGCTTTGCCAACATCAACACCGGCATCAACGGCGTACAGGCGGCGGGCTTTATGAACGTCGCCGGCGGCACGGTTCGAGGCGTTCAGGGCGCCGGCTTTCTGAATATCGCCTCCGCTGTCGAAGGGCTCCAGGTTTCCGGCTTTATGAACCTGGCCGATCGCGTGGAAGGGGTGATGATCGCCGGTTTCCTCAACATTGCCGAGAGCTGCGATTACCCGGTGGGCATCATCAACCTCATCGGCGACGGCCGGCGCACGCTATACCTGAGCGGCGATGAATGGGGAACTTTCGGTCTCACCTTCAAGTCCGGCAGCAAAACGTACGGCCTTATCGGCGCCGACTGGAATCCGGAACAGGAGCCGCTCGAACAAGGTTGGCACGTCGGCCTCGGCTTGGGTTTTCCCCTGAAGGAAAGGGTGAACCTCGCGTTGGAAGCGGTGAGCACCGTGCACATGCCGAAGTGGACGGTCGAGAGTTGGAAAGAGGAGGTCTCGCAGGTGCAGTCCCTCAGGTTGGTTTTGGAGTACTCGCGCCATCGCTTCGGTCTGTTCGGCGGCCCGACGCTCAACCTTCTGCTGACGAACCGCAGCGACGTCGCCGATCTCGTCGCCTCGCCGCTTTGGGAGCGGAGCTGCTCCTGTGAATTCGGCAAGTTTCAAAAGCTCTACGCCGGCGTGAACCTGGGTGTGTTCTACAGACTGCCGAACTGAAAGGCTTTACCGCATCTCCCTGGAATGACATCAGCCGCTGACGGCCGTTTGCCGGCGGCGAAGCAGGAACGGCCGGTTTCGGCGGCGGAGGCGCAGTCCATCCGACGCGCGAACGGCGGGGAGCCATCGGCCGAGCGGAAGCGCGTCGCTGCTCGGCTTTGCCGTTCACCGGCCGCTTTGGCGCCGAGTCGAAGAAACCGGAGGTCGTGCCGACGAGTGACGGTCGGCGCTCGGAAAGATCAGCTCGCCTGAAGCTCTGCCGGTGTGGGCCGCTTCCATCGTCGGTCTAATGCGCGGACGGCGGCCCAAACAATGAGAAGATCGAGCGCCAGAAGGGCGACGTACAGAGGGTCGTTGCCGATCAGTTGCCGCGTGGTCAAAAGCTGCTGCGGGTCAGGGATGAAGAAAAGGCTGAGCAAAAAGCTGCCGCCGTTGGTGAGGGCGTGAATAAAGATGGTGGCGAGCAGCGAGCCGCTGCGGTAATAGACCCATCCCATAAAGATGCCCAACAGAGCGGCTGAAAAGAACTGCCAGGGATTCATGTGGCCCAGTCCGAAAAAGACGGCGGACCAGATCACGGCGCGGCGTGGGGAATAGTTCTTCAAAAGGCCGTCCAAGACGACGGCGCGGAAGAGCAGCTCTTCGAAGAGGGGCGCTGCGGCGACCAGCATCAAGGCCGTCGGCAGATCGCGCCTTCCGAGCAGGTCGACCATGATGCGCTTGAACCACTCCGGCATGGGCAGCAGATCGGTCAGCGGATCGATGAGAAAATAGAGGCCGACGGTGACGATGAAGATCAAGACGCCCTCATGGGCGCCGAAGGATTCGAAGCGAACCCTAAAGCCCGGCTCTCGGCGTCGTTTGAGCCTTAAAGCAACGGCCAGGATGACGGAAAACTGCACGCTGTAGAGCACTGGCATCATCCAGGGACTGCCGATGACTTTGTGCGCCGAGGAGCTGAAGGCAAAGGTCAGCAGAAGGACAAAGACGGCCGCCGCGACGGCGACCGTGAGCAGAAGAAAGAGAATCCCCCATGATTCTTTGAGTGTGGGAAAAGCTATATTTGCCGTTTCGGAATCCTGCACGAGCATCGCCTCCGACTTGAACCGACGCTATGTTACAAAAAACCTGCGGCTTTTCCAAGGATGAAAATCTTGGGGGGAACGAGGAAAAAAACCCCGACCGAAAGGCCGGGGTTTGCGGTTTTTACAGTTTGGTCACCTTAATGGCCTGCTGTCCCTTGGGGCTGGTGCCGATTTCGAAGCGAACCTGGTCACCGTCGGCCAGAGTGCGATAGCCTTCGCCCTCGATGGCTTTGTAGTGCACAAAGACATCTTCGCCGTTTTCGCGGGTGATGAAGCCGTAGCCCTTTTGGGCGTTGAACCACTTGACTGTTCCTGTTTCCATTGAACCTGTCCTTAACGATAGATAACGATTTTGTACACTCGACTTTTCGCCCTGCTTACAGCGAAACACTTGTTTTAACCAGGCGGTGACGCTTCTCAGTACTTTGTTCCTTGAGTTCGGATAAAAAAATGAATCGCTAAAGACAGACTCACGAAAACGTGTACAATGAACTACGGTCTAATATACGAAAACTTTGGATAAGGCGCAACTGTTAATTGCGGGATTGTTAAAAAATGTTGAAAGAAAAACATCAAAGCGGAGCTGAAAAGGCTTTTGATGTATATCTTTTAATGCACTTGGCCGACAAGCTTGCTGGGGTTTTCATTTATGCTTGTATTCGGGCGACAAGGCTTGGTGAGGAATGGAAAAAGTTAGATAGAAGAATTCAATTTTTCTTTGGCTGCGCCTTGTCGTAGACCGAGGTCTGTAAGACAGAGTTTCACATGAGGAAAGCCTCTTTACTTCAAGCCGCAATGGAAAAAGGTCGCTTTTCAGCCGCCCAAAGATTCTAGGTTCGGAAATTTATGGTGGGACGAAGGGGAAGGGGAAACTTTGGCAGCGGCAGTGGGGTGTACCTTTACAAAAACGACAGTAAGAGCTGGGAGGAGGTGAACACCGGCTTGGGGCATGGATTGATAAGATCGCCGGCTTTAGGAGATCGTTATCTGTATGCCGCCACCTATGGCGGCAGCGTCTGGCGGCGGCCGTTGGCGGAGCTGACAGGGGTGGAGGAAGGCGGAGGCGCCGAGCCGTAGACGTTCACCCTTTGCCGCAGCTACCCCAATCCGTTCAACGGCGAGACGGTCATCGAGTTCAGCTTGGCTGCGGCTGGTGAGGTGAGCGTGGTGGTGTATGACCTGCGGGGTCGGCAGGTGGCGCGGTTACACGAGGGCTGGATGCCGGCAGGCCTGCAGCGTCTGCGCTGGGAGGCGAAGGATTGCCCCTCGGGCAGCTACCTGTGCCGGGTGCAGGTTGGCAACATTGAGAAAAGCATAAAGCTGGTTTTGCTTAGATAAAAGTGCAACCGGTCTCGGTTCATTCGCTGAGAGCTCTACTGATGTGGCGTTGTTTTGGGCGGCGCGCGTGACCCGATCGATGTATTCACGCTTCAGGAGGGCTGCAAATTTGGCGAAATGGCAGGTATGACTTGATGAAAAATCGTACGCCCAGAAGGATTCGAACCTTCGACCTACGGATTAGAAGTCCGTTGCTCTATCCAGCTGAGCTATGGGCGCGTTTGAGGCGAGGTAATTTACTACTATTTCCTAATTTTGACAACTTGAAAAAAAGTCGGTAAAGACGAAAAAAGCGCCGTAAGGCGCTTTTTTCGTACAAAAGGGGAGGATTACTCTTGAGTGAGGTCTGAAATTTCAGCTTCGGCAGCGTTCTTTTTTACGGATTCGATGCCCTTTTCCATCGCCGCCGGGGAGGAGTAGGTCTCACTGGTGCCGATGATCTGGCCGTTGGCCGCCTTTAGGACAAAGTAGGGAGAGCCGTCTTTTGCCGTCTTGCGTTCATAGCGGCTGTCTTCCGGTGCATTTTTCTTTACGGATTCGATGCCGTTCTTCGCCCCTGCTCTGTCCTTATAAGTCTCGCTGGTCAGAATAACCTGCCCGTTCGAGGCTTTGAGCACAAAGCGAAATTCGCCTTTGGGTGTTTTGGTGAGTTCGAACTTGCTCATGGCCGATTTCCTTTCTTGTTTGTTTTTAATAAGAACCTCGTCCAAGGATTACTCGATGTGTGCTAACAGTTGCAGGGAAATATTTATTTCTCGCTCATAGAGTAGTTAGGAAATTACTCTTCGGCTTCGGAATATTGCCTATAGGAAAAATGTTGCAAACCGCAAAATAAGATCGAAATCACTTTCGTAATAACTTAAAAATGATTATTAACGATGTGAACCCTAACGTATTATAAGAATGAGGAGGATGATATGAGTCTTTTCAGTTTCATCAAAGGGGTTGGTGCGAGTATTTTGGGCAAGGGGAATGAAGCCGAGAGTGTCAAGGAGCTGATACTGAAGAATCTTGGAGACAAGATAACGGATCTTCAGGTAACCTTTAAGGATGGTTTGGTGACGTTGGCGGGCAAGTGCGACAGTCTAAGCACGAAGGAAAAGGCCGTTCTTTTGGCCGGCAACGTCAAAGGCGTTGAAAAAGTGAGCGACGATCTGTTGGAGGCGCCGCCGGAGAAAAAAGAAGAGACCGAGTTTTACACAATCAAATCGGGAGATACGCTGTCGAAAATCGCCAAGATTTACTACGGCAACGCCAACAAGTATCCGGTCATTTTCGAGGCCAACCGCGAGGTCATCAAAGACCCGAATTTGATCTATCCGGGCCAGGTCATCCGCATCCCGAAACTTCCGAATTGACTCTTGCTGCAGCGAGGTGATTCCATGAGTGATGTCGTTCAAGAGTTCATAAAGGCGGTCGGCCCCAAGGCGTTTCCTCAATTGGCTGCGAACTTGAACATGAGCCCGCAAACGGTGCAGCAGCTCGTTCCGCAGATCGTTCCTCTGATTTTGACCGGGTTGAAGAAACAGAAGGACGAGTTCGGAGGCGAAGCGCGCATCGACCATATCATCAAAAAGTACGGCAACCTGGCGGCGTTGGCCGACCCGACCAAGTTGTTTGCCGACAAAGCGAAAGCAAAACCCGACCCGACGCTGGGCGGTTTGCTGGGAAACGCCGGCGTTCAGGCGGTTCAACTGCTCGCCGGACAATACAAACTGAAAACCGACCAGATTGCGCAGCTCATTACCCTTCTTTCGCCCTTGGTGTTGGGCTTTTTGGCGCAGAAAAGAGACTCGGGCACCGGTTTGAGCGGCGTAGCGGCATTGCTCGATCGCAACGGCGACGGCAGCATACTCGACGATGTGGTGGGCTTTCTATCAAAAAGCGCGGGAAGCCAAATCGGAGCCGCCGATGCTCTGGGCTCTTTGCTCGGCGGGCTTTTGAAAAAGAAAAAATAAGCGGCGCTCGTTCAAGGATTTTTCGAGCACTGCCGGTCTTCCAATGTAAAAGGGAGCGGTCAGAATGTTGAAAGAGTTCAAAGAATTTGCAGTACGCGGAAATGTCGTTGATATGGCCGTCGGTATTGTCATCGGCGCCTCGTTCGGGGCGATCGTTTCCTCCTTCGTCAAGGATATGCTGATGCCGCCGATCGGCCTTTTGCTCGGCAAGGTCGATTTCAGCAACCTCTTTATCGTTCTTAAGGAGGGCACGACGGCGGCGCCCTATGCCTCCCTTGCCGAAGCCCAGGCCTCCGGAGCCGTCACCCTGAATTACGGCTTGTTCATCAACACTGTCATCAACTTTATTATCATTGCCTTTGCCGTTTTTCTGCTGATTCGTGGCCTGAACAAGATGAAGCGTCAAAGCGAAGCGCAGCCCGCAGCCCCGCCTCCTCCCTCGAAGCAGGAGCTCCTGCTGGAAGAAATACGCGACCTGCTCAAAGCTCGTTCCTGATCCTGTGCACATTAAAAGGCCCGATCGACGGTGAATGGATCGGGCCTTTTGGCTAGTAGGCGGGCGTCATTTCGCCGTCCGGCAGGCGGAAATACGGAACCCAGACAAAGCTGAAAAGGCGAATGCTGATCTGCGTTTTCAGCGGCCGCAGAACAAAAGGGGTGAGCGTGAGGTCGGCGCCGTCGGCTTTGGCCGGCAAAGCCTCCACTTTTTGCTGCATTTCCTTCTGCAGCTCTTCGATTTGAGCGCGCAAGCGGTCCACTTCTTCCTGCGCCCGCTGAACGTCCGCGGCTTCTTTGGCTGCCCGGCCGGCGCTGCGGACGGCCGTACCGGCGCGGGACATCGTCGAAAGGCTCGCGGTTTTTCGTCCCATCAGAGCGCCGAGCACCGTGGTGCCGAGCGAAACCGCCATGTTCAGCTTCTGCTGCTGCACTTGCGCCTTTTCCCTTTCCAGACGGTCGAGGGCGCGCAAAAGCCTTGTCTCCAGAGGGGCAATTTTCTTCTCGTACTCGCGCTGCAGAGCCGCCGTCCTTTCGTCGCGCAGCTCGCGTGCCTTAAGCGCTAATCGCATGCGGAAATCGCGTTCGCTTTCGCCCGGCTGGGACATGACGCCCAACTCTTCGCATTTGTAAAGTGTCAATTTTTCCTGTGAAGCGAGGTGGTCCTTGAACTGTGCCTGCCACGAGGCATAGTTCTTGGCGACGCGGGCGGCGGCCGGTACCTCGGCATAAGCGGCTTGGGGTTCACCGGAGGGCTGCAGGTCGTTGTCGCTGCAGGGCGCTTCCGTTGCGGCGTTCCAATCGACCGGCACCGCCGCCTCGACGATCGGCGTCAGCAGACTCACGCGTCGCCGGGTGTCGATCTGCCGCGGTTTGTCAACATAATTGATGTCCGCGCTTCCCCAAAGGAAAGGACAGTAAAGCTTCTCCGCGCCGGGCGGAACAAGCTTGCGCAACGGAAGATAGAGCGGCCGAACGTCCGGAGGCAGCGTGGGGGCTGCGGATGCTGCGGCGGGAGCCGGCCTCTTTTCTTTGAGGGGCGCGGCCCGGCGTCCGACCAGCGATTTGATCTGCTCGCGCGTCAGCGGGCCATAAAGATAGGACAAGGCCCAGCGCACGGCGAAAACCGCCGGCCCTTTTTCGTGCACGCTGTGCATCAGAAATTGACGCTTCTCCAGGCCGGTGATCAGCTTTGAAAGCTCGCTGCGGCTGAGCGCATTCTCGCCCGCGTTGAGGGATTCAAGGCCGTCGAGCACGCGCTCGCGGTCGCGTTCGGTCTGCAACCGGCCGATGAACCAGGTGCCGGCGTTGGACAACGCCTTGTAATCGATATCCACCGGGTTTTGGGTCGCTAAAACGACGCCGATGCCGAAGGCGCGCCCCTGCTTGAGCAGCGTCAACAGCGGTTTTTTCGACGGCGGCTCACCCACCGGCGGAAGATAGCCGAACAGTTCATCAAAGTAGAGAATCATGCGCAGACTGGAGGTGCCGGGCTGACTGCGCATCCAACTGACGATTTGATTGAGAAGCAGAGAAACGAAAAACATGCGCTCCTGGTCGGAGAGGTGGGCAATGTAGAAAATCGAATGACGCGGCTTGCCGTTCTCCGTGTAGAGAAGCGCCTCCGGCGAAAGGTCGGCGCCCTCCAGCCAGGTGCTGAAGCCGGGCGCCGCGAGAAAGTTGTTGAGCGCCATCGACAACTCGAAGCGCTCTTTTGAGGGGAAGAACGTTTCGACGTCCAGAAGGCCGATTTTCGATGTCGGCGGCTTTTGCACCGACTGAATGAGCAGAGCAAGGTCGACGTCTTCGCCCCGGCCCCAAAAGTGGCGAAAGATGGTGGACAGCAGGATGTGTTCGCGACTTTTGATGGGGTCGGCGTTGATGCCCAAAAGTCCAAGCAGACTTCCGACGGTTGAGTTGACGCGCTCGTTCAGCGAGTCGTCGTCCTCCAAAACCGCCGGCGAAGGCGCGGAAAACGACTTTAAGATCGAAACCGGAATACCCGCGGAGCTTCCCGGCGTGTACACCGCAAATTCCGCCGCCTCTCGTAGGCGGGCGATGCGTTCACCCGATTGCCCCCAGCTCTGCAGCCCTTCGTGCCAGCGGGCGGCGATCTTGGCGGCCGCCTCGGCGGGACTCAGATTCTGAGCCTGCGCCTCCCGCTCATTGACCCAGGGAAGAAAGTCTTCGGGGGCCAAATTCGGAAACGTCAGCAGCAAGTTGGTCATGTCCCCCTTGGGATCGATGATGATCGCCGGTACCCCGTCGATGGCCGCCTCCTCCAAAAGCGAGATGCATAAGCCGGTTTTACCGCTGCCGGTCATGCCGATGCATACACCGTGAGTCGTCAGATCCTTCGAATCATAGAGAAGCATCGGTCCCTGCTCGTTTTTATTCGCCGGATCCAAAAGCCTGCCCAGATAAAAAGCCCCTAACTTTTCATAGTCCTGCATAATACCGCCTCCAAATTTGACGATGAATGTCGCCGTTCGCCCTTGCCGGCTTTTTCAATTAGCAAAATTGCAGAAAAAAAGCAAGACGGAAATGTAAGGCTGTGCCGCCGGACTTTAATGTTGACCGAGAAAATTGGGAGAAGTATATTGCAGAAGAAGGAGCACCCGTAGATGTAGCAGAGATGATTGGGCCCCTTATGATTTTCTCGGGAAAGCGATCGCTGACCGTGCCGGTCGTTGCTTTGATCTGTTTGGCGGCTGTTAGTGCAGCGCGGGTGTCGGCGCGGATTCCCTTTTTCGAAAGGCTTCACCTAAAAACTTACAATGCCTTTTTCTCATCCCGCGGACCCCAGCCGGCGGACAGTACCATCGTGTTGGTGCTGATCGACGAGGTAACGCTCCAAAACCTGTCCGCACCCTGGCCCTACGCCGGTTCCTTCTATGCACGGGCCGTGCGGAATCTGCGGCGGGCGGGCGCGCGGTTGATCGTTTTCGACCTCGAGTTCTTTGAGACCAACGCCGCGCGACCGGACGAGGATTTTGAGTTCGCCCATGCTATCCATGACGGCGGGCGCGTGCTCATCGGCGGCAAGATCGTGTTCGAAATCAGCGCTTCCGGTTCAAGAAAAGGTTATCTGCTGCGGCCCAACCCCTGGCTGGAGGAGGTCGCCGATTCGTGGGGGCTGTTGAATCTGTTGGAAGATTCGGACGGCTATGTTAGGCGTTACCCTTTGACCTACGGCATCGACGGGCGCTTCTATTACCCCTTGGCGTTGGAAGCTCTTCGCCTGCTCGAAGATCCCACACTGCCGGAAGAAGCCAACCGTAAAGGCGCAGAATTTATCATTGGAAAATATCGCATCCCCAAGAGCGGCGGCGACGCCATGTTCATCAATTTTTCCGGGCCGCCGGGGAAGACCTTTGCGACCTATTCCTTCATCGACGTCATAGGCGGAAAGGCCGGTGCCGATACCGCACGCTTCGACGAACTGCTGCGCCGGGGCGCCTTTCGCGAAAAGATTGTTTTCATCGGCGCCTCGGCACCGGCGCTGGGACTGGTGCGGCGTACACCCTTTCGGCGCTTCGAAGGCAAACTGCGGGAAAGGTCCGAGGCGGAAATTCACGCCCAAGCCCTTTCCACCATTCGCAGCGAGAGCCTGCTTAAGCCGGTGGACCCCTTTGCCCAATGGATCTTGTTGGTCGTTGCCGTCCTTCTTGCGCTGTGGACGACAGTCAACATGTCGTTGCGCTATTCGGCTCTTGCTGCCGCGCTTCTTTTGGCGGTCATGCAATTTGCCGCGCTCTCCTTGTTCGTCAAGCGCGGCTTGGTACTTGATCTGACCTCTCCCTATCTGGGAGTTGTTTTCTGCTTTGCGGGGGCGGCTTTGTATCAGACGCTTCGTCGGAGAAAGGAACAAGAGGCCGTTCGCTCGCTTTACAGCCGCTGTGCTGCCCCGAGCGTCATCGAGAAGATGCTTGCGGAAAGACAATTGCCGCCTGCCGAAGCCGTTCGCCGCACCGTAACGCTTCTCTTCTGCCGCTTTGAAAACCTCGCGGAATACGGCGCCCATGAGGAACCCGGACGCCTCGTCGATCTTTATTCTGAAGTGATCTCGGCGATCATTACGACTATTTTCGATCACCGGGGGAGCGTCTATTCGGTGTTCGGAAGTCAGCTTGTGGCTGTTTTCGGAGCTCCGCTGCCTCTGGAGGACCATGCGGAGCGGGCGTGCCGAGCGGCGCTGCAGATCGGAGAGCGGCTGAACAGGCGGAGACAAGTTCGCAAGGGGGAAGAAGGGCTGCGGATCGGCATGGCGGTTCACAGCGGCGACGTGATCATCGCCGGGCTGGGGGGGAAGCACCGCTTCGAATGTACGATCCTCGGAAAGGATGTCGAGCTCGTCGAGCGTTTGGAGGCGGCCAATCGCATCTACAAAACCACGCTGATCGCCAGCGAAACCGCCTTCGAGGCGGTCGAAGGAAAGCTGACGGCCAGGGAGCTCGATCGGGTTCGGGCGGGCGCCGGCGAACCCGCGCTGCGTATTTATGAGCTGCTGCCCACGACGGGCGGAGAGCGTCGGGCCATTTACGACGACTTTGCCGAGGGACTGAGGCTTTATCGAAACCGGGCATGGGGTGAAGCGCTGAAGGCTTTCCGCCGCGTTCTACGGACGGTTCCCGAAGACGGCCCGGCGCTGCTCTTCACCGCCCGCTGCCTCGATTGTTTGGAATCGCCGCCGCCGCCGGAATGGGATGATGCGGCTGTGATCAACTGAAAACGGCTGCCCTTCGGAGCAGCCGTTTTATTTTCAGCCTTGCCGCTTTTCCGCGGCTTGTTTTTTTTTCGACAGGAAGGAGAAGCTTCAAACCCTTCTTTAAGGTGATTCCGCCGCCGGGCTAAGCCGCCCAGTTTGGGGATGCCTCACCTTACGGCAATCTCCTTAGGGAAGTCTCTGCAGCCAGGCTCGTGCCTTGGGTACATATTCGCTGTCCGGGAATTGATCCAAAAGACGCTGGAAATAAGTTTTCGCCTTGTCGAGCTGCCCCATCCTCTGGTAACACCGTCCGAGCATCAGAGTGGCGTCGTCCAGCTTGTAGCTCTGCGGGTAGTTGAGCACCTGGAGGAAGGCCTCGGCGGCCGCCGAAAAGTTGCCTTTGGCAAAATAGCTTTCCCCTACCCAATAGATGCAGTTGCTCGCCAGTTTATGGTCGGGGTAGGCAGTGCGCAGCGAAGTAAAAGTAGAGATGGCCTGGTCGTAGTTTCTGGTGCTGAAATATCTGAGGCCGTTTTGATAGGTGGTGCTGAAATCACCCGGTGTGGAGCGTGCCTGCGACAGCTCGCGCTGGAGCTCGGCGATGCGCGCGTCGTGCAGGCGAATCTGCTCCTGCAGCGCGGCGATGTCGCTTTCGCGTTTGTTGATAAGGGCTCTGAGCTCGTCCACGCGCCGCTGCAGTTGTTCAAGGTCGTAGGATGCCGGTGCCGTCTCGGTCGTATAGGGAGCCGTCTCGGTCGTCGAGGGAGTAGTCGTTGCATCCGGCGTTAAAGGTTGTCGAGCGGGTTCCGTAGGCTCGGTATAGACCCCCAGGCTGCGCAGAATTTCCGCCGTTTCCTCGTCAAGCGGCGGCTCCGTTTGATCCGTCTGTGAGACGGGAGCGCGTTCGACGATCAGTTCCTCTCGCGGCTGCTCTTTTTTACGTCCGCTGAAAAAGACCAACCCGACGCGGCCGTTGAGCCAGCCGTCTTTGTATTTGCCGAAAGAATCGAAGCCGTCGAGCAGGTCGGTGTTGGTGAAACGGTAGTCGAGAGAGGCGGTGAGGGCCGTTTTGTCGTTCAAATGATAATCGAGTCCGCCGCCGACAAAATAGCCCACATCGGAAAAGGGCTTTTTTTCATTCCGCGGGTCGCCGATAGCCCAGGGTTTTTCCCGTTTGTAGGTGAAATTGATGTAACCGACTCCTGCCGTGGCAAAGGGACGAAGGGGACCGCCCGACGTCAGGTAAAGGTTGCCTTTCAGATCGGCGTTAAAGACGTTGGTGGTGAAGGTGCGCTTGGAAAAGCCGTCGCTCAGTTGACCGTAGCCGAGACCGATGCCGAGATTGTAGTACTTGCCGAGGAGAAATCGCAGGTTAGCTTCTCCGGCCGGGGTAAAGCCGGTATGCAGCACGTCGCAATACGGTTTTTGTAGACCGAGGTTAAAGCCGATGCCGAGGGTCGGCGAGTCTTCTTGTGCCGACGCAGGGATGACCACCGCAAGCACGGCAACCAGAATTGAAAACGCGACAGAGAGCCTCATAATCTTCTCCTCAAATGACATTTTCCTCAAGACGCCGGTTCGGCCGGCCTCGCTCTATTCGGCGCTTTGAATAAAATGCGAGTAACGGCTGATGATCTCGCCGGGCAAAATAGATTCGATGCTGATCTGCCGGCCGCTGTATTGGTTGTAGCCCTCCAGCAGAACGCCAATTTCGCGAATTCGACGGCCTCCGCTTCAGCATCACCGGAAAGCAGATTTTTCAACTCCAGCAGACGATCCCCTAACCGGTCGAAATAATAGGCACTGAGGGAGTCGCTGATGAGCATCTGAACTTTTTCTTCGATCTCCTGCTTGTGGTTTAGAATCGATCGAATAGTGTCTTTGACCTGATAGGCTTTCAACTCCTTTTTCAAGGACAAGTCGACGCCCATGTAAAGGAGCAGCGACGGAGATCGTTTATAATAATCGGTTTTGGGCGCTACCTCCTGCAAGATATAGCGCTCGATCACCTTTTTTTCGTCCGCAGTCAAAGCTCGGTGGCTGGCATAGCGCAGCGAATTTGCTTCTTTGGCGTAAACGATTTTGGTCAACAGGTCGAAAGTGGGAAAATAGAATAATTCGTCCATTTTGCAACCTTCAGCTGAGTCATGCAATATTTTCCTTCCCACTTTCAACAATATCCATGCCGGCTGAAGATTCAGTCCTTGGCAGGGGCGCCGACGCCCCGATTCTTTCGTTTCTTTCAAGTGAAGAAACTCAACGGATTTAACGGAAAAACAACCGCTCGATCTCTGCACCGCGTCGCCCGCTTTGCAAACGCTTTTCTCTTTTCCCAAACGACGGCGGCTTTTGTCCGTTTTTTTACGCCACCTGTAATGACTTGCGACACCCTGAAAATTCCTTTTCAAAATAGCATAAAAAACGGCACTTTGTCAAGCCTTTTTCTTACAGTGAGTGAAGGATTGTCGGGAAGAAGCGACGTCACAGTCGGGCTTTTCCCTTGCTTTTTACCGAGTCGCTCTTTATCTTGCTCTCTGTCGGGATGTCCTGCCCCTCTTCGGCGGCATCCGGATCAGGCCGACGGCCGGATGCCGACAGCGGCAGAGTTCGGCGCTTGAAGTGCGATCAGCCGGAAAGTGAACCGGAAAAATCTTCCTGCGGAAGGCGCCTATGACACCGGTCGTTTCGACGATAGAGACAAAATGCCGACGGTGCTACTCCTGTATCCGCCTTTGCCCCGCCAAAGCCATCAAGTTCGAAAAAGGCCAAGCCAAAGTCATCGCCGAGCGTTGCATTGCCTGCGGCAACTGCATCCAGGTGTGCCCGCAGAACGCCAAACGGGTGCGGGACGGAACGGAGCACGTGTTGAGTCTGCTGCAGCGTCATCCGGTGATCGCTGTGGTGGCCCCATCCTTTGCCGCCGCATTCAAGAACGTTCGGCCGGAGCAGATTATCGCCGGCTTGAAGGCCCTGGGCTTCGATGAAGTGTGGGAGACGGCCTTCGGCGCCGATCTGATCATGGAAGAGTACAAAAGGCTGTTGGAAGCGCAGATTCTCCCCACCGTCATCACTTCCCCTTGCCCTGCGATCGTCTCCTATATCAGAAAATATCAACCGCACCTGACCATGGTGCTGGCGCCGGTGGTTTCGCCCATGACGGCGGTGGGACGCGTCATCAAGCAGGCCTACTGTCCGCAAGCCGGCGTGGTGTTTATCGGTCCCTGCGTGGCCAAAAAAAAGGAGATCGAGGATGAAGAGGTCGCGGGCGCCGTCGATGAAGTGTTGACCTTCGTCGAGTTGGAAAGCCTCTTTCAACAGGCGGGCATCGATGTGAACACCCTTGCGGGCACTGATTTCGACGGCCCGCGGGCCGATCTCGGCCGTCTCTTTCCTCTTCCGGCGGGACTGCTCAAGTGCGCGGGCATTACGCCGGATGTGATGGACAATCAAATTTTGGTGGCCGAGGGTCGTGATCGCGTGCTGGAGGCTCTGCAAAAGGCCGAAACCGGCGACATCGAAGCGAGATTCTGCGACCTGCTTTTTTGCCGCGGCTGCATTTACGGCCCGGCCATGGCCAACGACGAGTCGGTTTTCGTGCGGCGCGACAAGCTGATCAATTATCTGCGCAGTCGCCGGAGCGAGGAGAGAAGCGAACAGGCTCGCCGCGACCTGGAGCGTTACCGGCATGTCGACCTGCGGCGGCGATTTTCCCCCAAGCCCGTTCAGGAAGCAAAGCCGACTGAAGAGCAGCTTCGGGAGATCCTGCGCCGGACGGGAAAGATGAGCCCGGAAGATGAATTGAACTGCGGCGCCTGCGGCTATACCTCCTGTCGCGAAAAAGCCGTTGCGGTGTTCCAAGGGCTTGCGGAAGCGGAAATGTGCCTCCCCTATGCCCTGGAACAGGCCGAAAGGATACAGGAGCGGCTCAAGCTGTCCAACCGCCGCTTGAAAAAATCGCTTCAATACTTGCGTCAGGCGCAGGAGCAGCTCATTCGTACGGAGAAGCTGGCCTCGGTCGGCAAGCTGGCCGCCGGGGTGGCCCATGAGCTCAATAATCCCTTGGGCGGCATTCTTCTCTATGCCAATATTTTGTTGACTACACTGAAGAACAGTCCCGAGGCGGAGGCCGTTCAACGGGTGGCATCGGAGGCCGAACGGTGCCGCCACATCGTTCAGGGGCTGTTGGAATTCTCACGCCAGACTCATCTCGACTGCAGGCCCGTCGACATTCGGCGGGTGATCGAAAGCACCCTTCGGCTGGTTAACGAACAAACCTTGTTCAACAAGATAACGGTGCACAAGAATTTTCCCGAAGACCTACCTCTTGTCATGGCCGACAAACTGCAGATTCAGCAGGTGCTGCTCAACATCCTCATCAATGCCGCCGAGGCCATGCAAGGCCACGGTGAACTGACGCTTTCTGCCGAATACGATGCGCAAAAAAAGCGGGTGCTCGTTCACATTGCCGACACCGGCCCGGGGATGCCCAAGGGGGTCAAAGAACGCATCTTTGATCCCTTTTTCACCACCAAGCCGGTCGGTAAAGGAACCGGCCTTGGACTGGCGATTGTTTACGGCATTCTGCGCAAGCACGGCGGAACCATCACGGTGGACAGCGAACCGGGGAAAGGAAGCACCTTTACCTTTACCCTGCCGACCGCCGAGACCGCCGACGTGGAAAAAAAGCTTTAGTATTCCTCAAAAAGTTTGTAAGTTTGCTTCAGGTTAACCGCAATACGGTGAGTACTATGGCGAAAAAAATACTTTTAGTGGACGACGATCCCGATTTCCTGGAAATCAATCGCACCATACTTGAAAGCGGCGGTTATGAAATCGACACGGCCGCAAGCAGTCGCGAAGCGCTGGACAAGCTGCGCAGCAACACGTACGATCTTTTGATCGCCGATCTGATCATGGAAGAGTTGGACGCCGGTTTTTCTTTGGTGTACGCCGTTCGCGAGCAGGAGGCGACGCGCCGCATGCCGATTCTGATGCTTACTTCGGCCGAGGAAAAGACCGGCTTTCGATTTCAGCCGGAAAAAGACAAAGAGTGGATGCGCGTCGACGATTTTGCCGCCAAACCGCTTTCGCCCGCCGAGCTGCTGCGCCGCGTCGCCCTGCTGACGGAAAAGGAGTACAATGAAGGGTGAGCCGCGCCGCATTCTGATCGTCGACGACGAAGAGGTCATCCGTTCCGGCTGCCGTCAAATTCTCGAAATGAACGGCTACCAGGTCGATGAGGCGATCAACGGCCGGGAAGGGTTGGAAAAAGTACGACGCGCAGATTACGACGCCGTTCTCACCGATCTGCTGATGCCGGAAATGGACGGCATGCAGCTTCTTGAGGAGCTGAGCCGTTTGCCCAAGGACGTCGTCGTCATTATCATCACCGGCTATGCCACCATCGAAAACGCCGTGCGCGCGGGCCGCCACGGCGCTTTTGACTACCTTCCCAAGCCCTTCAACGCCGAAGAACTGCTGGCCAAGGTGGAAAAGGCGACGGAGCATTACGACCACCTGGCGGAACTGCGGCGATTGCGCGAAGAGCGCGAACACAGCCTTTTGGAGTGCAGCAACGAGCGGGCGCGAACCCTCACCATCATCAACTCGATGAGCGAAGGGGTGATCGCCGTCAACCGCAGCCGGCAGATCGTGCTCATCAATCCGGCGGCCGTCCAATTGATGCGGCTGAGCGAAACGCGGGTCATCGGCCGGCCGATCGAAGAGATCATCCGCAGCGAAGAGCTGCAAAAGACCATTGTTTCCAGCCTCGACGATGTAACCTCGACGTTGAGCTTTAAGAGAATCGAGTTCGAGGCGGCGTCGGATCGCGTGCTTCAGGCGGGCATCACGCCCATCATAGACGAACACGGCGAATGCATCGGCGCCGTGGCCGTGCTCAGCGATGTGACCGAAGAGAAGAAAATCGAAAAGGTCAAATCGGACTTTGTGAGCTATGTGGCGCATGAGCTCAAGGCGCCGCTGGGAGCGATCGAGGGCTATCTGAATCTGATCATCGACGGCATCACCGGCGGAAACCCGGAAAAAGAGCGCGAGATGATCCTCAAATCGCGCGATCGGGCGCACGCCCTTATTGCGCTCATCAACGATCTTTTGGATCTGTCGCGCATCGACCGCCGCCGCGCCTTGAAAGAAATGGGACCGGTTGATCTGGGCGAACTGGTGCGCGAAACCGTGGATTTTTACCGCAACCGTGCCGAGGCCAAGTCACTGAACATGACGCTGACGGTCGAGGAAAATCTGCCATCCATTCGCGGCAACCGCGAGGATCTTTCGCGACTGTTTGCCAATCTGGTCAGCAACGCCATCAAATACACCCCGGAGGGGGGAGAGGTGAGCATCGTGGTGCGGCGCACCGATACGCATGTCCGGGTGTCGGTGGCCGACAGCGGCATCGGCATACCCGAGGAGGCGCTGAAGCACATCTTTGACGAATTCTACCGCGCCCCCAACGCCGTGGCCAAAAAGATCACCGGCACCGGTCTCGGCTTGGCGATCGCCAAGAAAATCGCCGAAGAACACCACGGCGACATTGATGTCGAAAGTCGCGAAGGCCTCGGTTCCACGTTCCGCGTTCATCTTCCCATAATCCGCAATCGTGCTTCTCAGGTTTCTCAACCGGAAAACGGATGAAGGAGCAAGTCTATGTTGGTCAAAGATGTGGTGGAAAAACTGGGTTTGAAAGTTTTCAGCGGCGAGGCCGCGTTGGAGAAACCGATCAACGGCGGCATCGTTTCGGACATCCTCAGCGACGTTATGGCCCAGGCGCACAAGGGCGATCTTTGGGTGACCAATCAGACTCATGAGAATGTGCTGGCCATCGTCTTCTTCAAGAGCCTGGCGGGCGTCATTCTGCCCAACGGCCACCAACTGGATGAAGAGGCGGCGCAAAAGGCCGTCGAAAAAGGACTGCCCGTTTTTATGACCGATCTCCCCGCCTTCGAAGTCGTCGGCCGCCTCTATGAGCTCGGCATCGGCCGACAATAACTCCCCTCTCTCTTTTCACGACATTTTTTCCCGAAAAACTTTTCCATCAGTTGCAAAAAAGGCAAAAAAATGCTTGACAAATTCACGCATATTTGATATTATTGTCATGAGAGCAGCATAAAGTTGATAATAACGGTTTAATAATGTGAATTGTGAAGCATAATTTGGAAAGCCAAGACAGAATTAAGCGGCTGCTGAGTTACAAAAACCTCTTGAGTCAGCTGCAGAATATCGGCTTTATCAGGGTCTTTTCGGATAATATTGCCGACGCTCTGGGCATTTCCGCCAGCTTGGTGCGCAAGGATTTTGCCGCCTACGGGATAGCGGGCAGTCAAAAAGGCGGCTACGACGTTGCGACGATATTGGGCAAGATCAACACCATTCTGGGAAAGAACCAGACGGAAAAGGTGATCGTTGTCGGCGTTGGCCGCCTGGGTTCGGCTCTGCTTCTTTACAGCAGAGGCTTTGCCGACGAAGGCATCCGCATCGTCGCCGGCTTTGATATCGATCCTGAAAAGCTGGATCCGGAAGGCGAGATTCCGATTCTTCCTCTCAGCCGTCTGACTTCTTTCGTGCAGGAAAACGGCATTCGCTTCGCCATTGTCGCCGTTCCTGATTCGGCGGCGCGGCAGGTCATCGATCTGCTGAGGGAAGCACACATTCAAGGCATTCTCAATTTCACATCGTTAAAGGTCAAAGGAACAGAAGAAACCGTCATCAACCAGGTCAATATCGAACATGAACTAGCGCGCCTGATTTACACCGTCAACAGCCGACGCCGCGACCAGTAGTCCAGTAGTCCGAATACGGTTCTCGATTACACCTCCGGAAGTCCTCTTTAGGCCCTTCGAATTCCTGTCGGACAGGTACGCTGCAACGTTGGGAGCAGAGTATGGTCGTAAAGCGGTCCGATTTTCTCGCCTTTTTGCAGCGGGCGGCCGATCGTCAAGTGAAGGAAATCGGCGAGGTGTTCGTTCCCGCCCGTTCCCCGCGAACCGAGGAGAGCAGCACTTTTTTCACAAGGCTGAACGCCGGCGTTCAACCGCTCCTCGATTCTTACCGAGCCATCGATCCCGTCAAAATTCTCTTCTACCTTACCCGAGAGCGCCTCGGCAACGGCAAACCGGTCGGGGGCCGGCGGCTGATCGCGGGCGTCAAAGCCTGCGACCTGAAGGCCCTGAGTCTTTTGGACGACGCGCTCATTCACGGCGATTTCGTCGATCCGGCGTATGCCGAGTGGCGCCGCCGCTCGATCATCGTAGCCGCGGACTGCACCGAGATCGGGCCGACTTGCCACTGCAACCTGACCGACGGAACGCCCTGGTCCGAGGCCGGCTTCGATCTCAACTTGTCGTTTGCCGACGAGCTCATTCTCATTCACAGCGGTTCGGAAGCGGGCGAAGAGCTGCTTCGGTTGCTTTCGCAGCAGCTCGATTCGGCCGATGAGGAAGCGTCGTTGCGGGCGCGCATCGACGAGCAGCGTCGGCGGGTTCTGCAAAAGCTGGAGGAGCAGAACCGCCCCTTCGAACGCGAGGGCCTGTATCTCCACTACCGCCGCCCGAAAAAAGACCTTTGGAAACAGGAGGCGGCCTCCTGCATCGGCTGCGGCGCCTGCACCCACATTTGCCCCACCTGCTACTGCCTGATTCTCAACGATGAGAGCAAAAACGGCCGTTTCATCAAGGAGCGTTCTTACGATTCGTGCCAATGGAACGGTTATGCCCGCGTGGCGGGAGGCGGCACGCCGCGGCCGCACATGACCGACCGCTTCCGAAACCGGTATCTGTGCAAGTTCGACTACATGCAGCACAATTTCGGGCGCATCGGCTGCACCGGCTGCGGCCGCTGTACCGAGGCCTGCGCGGGCAGGATCGACTTTCGCCGCGTCGTAAAAACGGTCGAAAACGCCGTCAAGGCTGCTTAAGCAAACTGGGAGAGTAAAGCTATGGCTGCCGTCCCTTCACCGGTCGCTTCGCTCGATATGATGAAGAACCCTTACGCCGTCATCCCGGCGGTGATCACTCAAGTCATCGAAGAGTCGCCGCTGATTCGCACGCTGCGGCTCAAACCGGAGCGTCCCATCGTTTTTCGTACCGGCCAGTTCATCGAGCTGACCATTCCCGGCATCGGCGAGGGGCCTTTTACGCCCTCCTCTTCGCATTTCGTCTCCGACATACTGGACGTGACCATTATGAAGACCGGCTTTGTGACCGAATATGTTCATCAGGCCAAGGTCGGCGACATTGTCGGTCTGCGGGGCCCCTTCGGTTCCCATTATCCCATAGAAACCTTCGAAGGCAAAGACGTGCTGATCCTCGGCGGCGGCTGCGGTCTGGCGCCGCTGCGCTCGCTGTTTCTCACGCTTCTGCATGAGTCGCACAAGTACCGCAGCATCACCTTTTTGGCGGGCGCCAAGTCGCCGAAGGACTGCATTTACAAGGATGAAGCCGCCGAGTGGCGTCGGCACCCCAACGTCGTTTTTCGGCGGACGGTCGACGCGGTGCCGCCCGGAGAGTCATGGGAGGAAGAGGTCGGCGTGGCGACGGTGCTGCTCAAGGGGTTGACCATCGACCCGCGCGATAACCCGGCCGTTGTGTGCGGCCCGCCGATCATGATGAAGTACGGCACGCTGGAGCTGCTGAAGTACGGCTACAAGGAGGAAAACATCTACCTTTCCATGGAAAAGAAAATGTACTGCGGCTTCGGGCAGTGCCGTCATTGCGTGATGGGCAAGTACTACGCCTGCAAAGACGGCCCTGTCTTCACCTATGCGCAAATCAAAGATGAGGAGGACATTTGGGAATGAAGCGGCTCTTTATCGACATTCCGGCGCTTTCGGCGAGCGGAGCCTCGGTGGAGCAGATCCGGTGCGAGTACATGTACCATCGTCGCAACGAGGGGGCCCTTACGCTCCTGGAAGTCGCCGAATTCACCTCCTACTGCCGTCAGTGTGAAGACGCCTTTTGCGTGGCGGCCTGTCCCAAAGAGGCGCTCGAACGGCTCGAGAGCGGTACGATCAAGCGCTGGAACATGCGCTGCGTCGGCTGCAAAAGCTGCGCGCTCGCCTGTCCCTTCGGAACCGTTTTCATCGAAGTGATGAACTATGTGACCGCCAAATGCGACCTGTGTCTGCATCGGCTCGCCGAATCGCCGGACTATCGCCCTCTGTGCGTGCGAACGGCGCCGAACAATTCCTTTCAAATGGTCGAAATCGAGGAACGGCCGGCGGAGCATATCTTTTTTGTCGGCGATCATTTGGCGGTCAAGAGTCCGAGCTGGCTCAAAAAGGAGGGCAGGCGATGAAATTGGAAGCCCTGTTTTTTCTGCTGGTGTTTCCCGGTCTGCTGTTTTCCGGCGTTTTGGGGATGGTCGTAGGCTGGGTGGATCGAAAGGTGAGCGCCCGCTTTCAGTTCCGAGTGGGGCCGCCGCTGCTGCAGAATTTCAACGACTTTTTCAAGCTGATGGGCAAGGAGACGATGGTGCCGCGCGAGGCCGCCAAGGGGCTCTTTTTAGCGGCGCCGTTCGTCGCCGCGGCCGCAACCGCAACGGCCGCCGCCCTCATCGGCACCCCGCTCTTTTTCGAGCGCAGCCTTTACGGCGACGTGATCGTCGTCCTTTACCTGTTGATGGTCTATTCGGTGATGGTCTTCCTCGGCGGCGGCGCCTCCGGCAACGTCTATTCGGGCGTGGGCGCGGCGCGCGAGATCAAGCTGCTGCTGGCCGACGAGCTGGTCTTTATTCTGGTGCTGCTGGTGCCGATCATCAAATCCGGCTATCAGCTCCGCCTGCAGGCGCTGATCGAAGCGCAGCAGCAGGGCGCCTTCATCTCGTCGATCTCCGGCGTCATCGCTTTTATTCTTGCGCTTCTGTGCGTTCAGGCCAAGATGACGCTGCCGCCCTTCAGCATTCCCGAAGCGGAAACCGAAATCGTGGAGGGGCCGCTGATGGAGTACAGCGGTCCGCCGCTCGCTTTCTGGAAGCTCGGCCAGGCCCTCATGTGGGTCGTCTTTCCCTTCCTGCTGATCTTGTTGTTCTGGGGCGGTTTCGACCGAGAGGGGCCGGGGCCGCTGTGGTTCGTTCTCAAGTATTTGCTGATTGTCGTTATCATGATCATCTTCAAGAACACCAATCCGCGCATCCGCATCGATACGGCGATCCGCTTTTTCTGGAACTGGGCGGCGCCGGCGGCTCTGCTGGCAGTGTTACTGGCCGTATTAGGAGTCTGATATGGGATGGTACAACAAACGACTGGCCAAGTCGATCTGGGTGTTTCACGTCAGCGCTTCGCCGTGCAACAACTGCGACATCGAGATCCTCGACCTGCTGACGCCCGCCTATGATCTGGAACGTTTCGGCATCAAGCTGGTCGGCTCGGTTCGTCACGCCGATGTGCTGCTGGTATCGGGCATCATCAATCAGAAAGTGGCGCCCAAGGTGAAAAAGCTCTACGAACAGGCTCCCAAGCCCTGCTTTGTCGTAGGCGTGGGTACCTGCCCGGCCTCCGGCTGCTGCTTCAAGGACAGCTACAACAAAACCGAACATTATAAGGATGTGATCCCGATCGACCTTTACATACCGGGTTGTCCGCCGAAGCCGGAGAACATGATCGAAGGCGTGATCAAACTGGTGGAGGTGCTCAATGGCTGAAACGCCCGATTTTTTTCAGGTGATGGCCGACAAGATCGAGAACACGATCCACAAAAAGCGTCGGCACTATTTCGAGGTGAAGGACGAGAACCTCCATGAGGTGGCGGCTTTTTTATTCAAAACGATGGGGTGCCGTTTGAGCACCGCCACGGCCACCGAGGTGCACCGCGGCATCGAGGTGCTGTACCACTTTTCGCACGATCCCACCGGCACCTATTATTGCCCGCGGATCATCATCTCGGATCGTGAGCGGCCGCGCATGAACTCGATCACGCCGATCGTACCCGGCGCCGAATGGATCGAGCGCGAAATGGCGGAGCTTTTGGGCATCGATTTCGTCGGTCACCCGAAAAAGCTGCCGCTGTTGTCGCGCGATAACCCTAATTTCCCCGAAAAACCGCTGCGAATCAGGAGGGCCACATGAGCAAGACCAGCCATATTCCCGTCGGCCCCTTTCACCCGCTGTTGGAGGAGGCGGAGTATTTCAACATCGTGGTGGACGGCGAGACCGTCGTCGACATCGAGTTGGACATCGGTTGGATGCATCGAGGCCACGAGTTCATTTCGGAGCAAAAGACCTTCACCCAATCGATCTATTTGGTGGAGCGCATTTGCGGCATCTGTTCGACGTCGCACCCGCTGGCCTGCGTTCATGCGCTGGAAGACGTGGACAACATCGAAGTGCCCGAACGCGCCGCCTATATTCGCACCCTGGTCGGCGAACTGGAGCGCATCCACAGCCATCTGCTCTGGTTCGGCCTGGCGGGTCATTTCATCGGTTACGACACGGTATGGATGTGGGCGTGGAAATACCGTGAACCCATCCTGCGCATTTTCGAAATCATCTCCGGCAACCGCAATCACTACGGCATGATGCGCGTAGGCGGCGTGGCCAAGGATGTCGATCCGGCGCGCATTCCGGAGATGATGACCACACTCGACATGGTGGATGAAAAGATGCACATGCTGGCGGCCGTGGCCAACGACGATCCGGTGCTGCGTTCGCGGCTCAAGGGCGTGGGGGTGCTGAAGCACGAGGACGCCGTGGCGCTGTGCGCCGTCGGTCCCACGGCCAGAGCCTCCGGCGTCGACATCGACGTGCGCCGCGACGACCCGACCGACGCCTACGGCTTGGTCGACTTTAAGGTGGCGGTGCTTCACAACGGCGACGTGTACGACAAGTTTGTGGTGCGCGTGCTGGAGACGTTAGAGTCTACAAAAATCTGCCGTCAATGCTTGGAGAAGCTGCGGACGGTTCCTGGCCCCATTCTGAACAACGTGAAGGAGATCAGCGCCGGCGAAGGGATCGGCCGTTATGAGGCTCCGCGCGGCGAAGTGTTTCATTACGTCAGGACGGACGGCAGCAACCGACCGGTGCGCCACAAAGTGCGGGCGCCGAGCTATGTCAACATTCCCACCTACGTTGCTTCCTGCAAAGGAATTCCTTTGGCGGATGCCTTGATCACGCTGGCGTCGGTCGATCCCTGCTACTGCTGTACCGAACGCTCGCTGCGGGTGCTCGACCTCAACCGGGATCCTTTCCCTGTCGATCTGTTGAAACTCTCACGTGAAAAGACGGAAGCCGTCAGGAGGCAAATCCATGGCTGATCCGTTAGTATTGATGGTCGTTCTGCCGATTCTCGCCGCCGCCGTTATGTTGATCCTGCCGGTGACGGTTCGCAAAATCTTGGCATTCATCGTGCTCGCCTACACCCTGTGGCTGGCCTATCAGGTTCACAGCGCCCCGCCGGAGCCCGTCATGCTCGGCGGCACGATCGTGTTCTCCGTCGACGCCATGGCGACCTTTGCGCTCTTTTTCATGCAGCTTTTGGCCCTGCTGATTCTGCTCTTTTCGCTGCACGGCGTCGATCGAGCGATCGAAAAGCCCTTCTTCGTGTGGTACATGCTGACGGTCGCCTTCAGCAACGGCGCGGTGGTCAGCGACCATAGCCTCGGTTTTCTGCTGTTCTGGGGCTTGGCGGGCGCGGCGCTCTATGCGTTCGCCCTGCTCGGCAGAACCGATTCGGCGCCGCAAACGGCCAAAAAGACTTTTATCATCATCGGCGGCAGCGATGCTTTCCTGCTGTTGGCGCTGGCGCTGATGTGGAAGCTGCAGCCGGATGCGAACGGTTCGCTTTCCGTATTCAGCATCAAGCTCGTCGGCGGGTCGGCGGTCGCTGCTTTTGTTTCGCTGCTGATTGCCGCCCTGGCCAAGGCGGGCGGTTTTCCGCTGCACACGTGGGTGCCCGATTTCAGCAAGGACGCGCCCGTGGAAGGCGCGGCGCTGCTGCCTGCGTCGCTCGATAAGCTGCTGGGCATTTACTTGTTGGCACGCATCATGACCTGCTATTTTGCCGTGGGCGTGGCGGTGCAGTTGATCGTGGTCACCTTGGGTGCGCTGACCGTCATCACCGCCGTGATGATGGCGATGCACCAGCACAACGGCCGTCGGCTGCTGGGCTATCACGCCGTCAGTCAGGTGGGGTACATGATCATGGGCGTCGCCGGCGGGAGCGTATTGGCCTTTACCGGCGGGCTGTTCCATTTGGTGAACAATGCGCTCTATAAGACGGGACTCTTCCTGTCGATCGGCGCCGTGGAGAAGCGAACCGGCACCGGCGAACTGGACGAGCTGGGCGGTTTGTCCAAAGCCATGCCCTTCACTTTTCTCGCCGCGCTGATCGGCGCGCTTTCCATCTCCGGCGTTCCGCCGTTCAACGGTTTCTTTTCAAAATGGATGATCTATCAAGGACTGCTGGAAAGAACGGCCGCACTGAAGCCGGCGATGCAGTTCTGGCTGCTGCTGTGCATCATTCTGGCCGTGTTCGGCAGCGCACTGACGCTGGCCAGCTTTATGAAATTCATCTATTCGATCTTTCTCGGCAAGCGGCTCGAGCGTTTCGCCGGCGTCAAGGACGCGCCGATCAACCAGAAGGCTTCGATGGGCCTGTTGTCGCTGCTGTGCGTGGTTTTCGGCCTGTTCGCCGCAGCGTTGCCGCTGAAAGGATTCATCTATCCGATCATGGCCGAGGCGCCGGACTTTATCGGCGAATATCAGCCGCTGCCCATCCTGGCCTTGTTCCTCATCACTTTTCTGGTCGGATATCTTGTTTTCCTCTCTGTTCGCCGCGTGCGCTATGACGAGCTCTATCTCGGCGGGCAGCCCGCGGAAGAGCGCTTTCGCTTTATCGGCACCTCGTTTTACAACGAAATTCGCACAATGGCGCGGCTCAGATATTTTTACGACGCCGCGGAGAAAAAGCTCTTCGATCTGTATGATCTCGGCAGCCGCACCGTGTTCGGCGCCGCCGGTTGGCTGCAGCGCGCTCATTCCGGTTGGCTGCCGCTCTATGTGCTGTTCATCGTCGTGGGAATGGCGATTTTGCTGTTGCTGAATCTGTAGAAGCGAAATCGCCCGCAATCGGAGGCCGTTATGCTGACTGAAATTTGGCTGACTTGTATCCTCATTTTCATGATCTGCGCGTCCGTCATTGCGCTGCACCTCAAGGACGTGCTGTCGTCGATCATCGCCCTGGGCATCGTCGGGCTGGGGGTCTCGGTGTCGTTCCTCATTCTTCAGGCGCCCGACCTCGCCATCGTACAGTTCCTCTTTGAAATCTTTGCCCTCATCATCCTCATCCTCGCTTTTGTCAAAAAGGAGCACCACGAGTTCGAGCCGGACGCCCCCAGTCGCATCATGACCGGCGCCGCCGTTCTGGCGGTTACGGCGCTGTTGGTGCTGAGCCTGCCGCTATTCAAGCTGCTGCCTCCGTTCGGCCGGCCGCTGATGACCACGGCGCAGTACTATATCGACAACGCCGCCCAACAGACCGGCGCCGCCAACATCGTCTCCGCCATCGTGCTCGACTATCGCGGTTATGACACTTTCGGCGAAATCACCATTCTGTTTACGGCGATTTTGGGCACTTTTGCGGTCCTGCGCACCACCGCCAAGGCCAAGCATTCGGGAGGTCAGCATGAATAAGGGAGGCATGACCTTAATCGTCAAGACCGTCACCCGCCTGACGGTGTGGATCATTTTGCTCTACGGCTGCTACATCATTCTGCACGGCCACCTTACGCCGGGCGGCGGCTTTGCGGGCGGCGTGGTCATTGCTCTGGCGCTGCTCAACGTCATGCTCGCCTACGGCCGCGAGTTTACGCAAAAGTGGCTGAATCTGCCGGTACTCGAACATTTAGAGTCCGCCGGCGCGCTGGCGTTTCTGTTGGTGGGCCTGCTCGGCCTGTTCTGGGGCGGTGCTTTCCTGGCCAACTTTATCGGCAAAGGCGCCCTCTTTGACCTGCTGAGCGCCGGCACCATTCCGGTGCTCAACATCATCATCGGTTTCAAGGTGGCGGTGTCGCTCTTTCTTGTGGTCTGGGTGCCGGCCTCGCTCAAATTGTCGAAAGGAGAATCCGCATGACGCTCTACGTTCTCTGTTTTGCGCTCTTTCTGGTCGGCATTTACGGCGTCATCGCCCGGCGCGACCTGATCCGAATCATCCTTTCGCTGGGCATTTTGGGCTATGCCGCAAACCTGTTCCTTATTTTGGTCGCTTACAAAAAGGACGGCCATTATCCCATCCTTGAGCCGGGCGTTGCGGCAAGGCCGATGGTCGATCCTCTGCCGCAGGCTTTGGTGCTGACCTCCATCGTCATCGAGCTGGGCACCACGGCGCTGATGGTGGCGATGGCCCTTCGCCTCTTTCAAAAGTACGGAACCTTTGATGTCGCGAAAATCAGGAGGCTGCGAGGATGATCCCCTATTTCATCGTCATTCCGCTGGGCACGGCGTTCTTGATCGCACTCATCGCCGGCAAAAAGGATGTCGTCGCGGCCGGTCTATCCCTTGCGGCCGCCGCCACGGTGCTCGCCCTCTCGCTGTTCGCTTTCTTTGAACTCGGCGGCGCAACCCGGATCTATGAAATGGGCGGTTGGCCGGCGCCCTTCGGCATCGTTCTGGTGCTGGACTCGTTCTCGGTGCTGATGCTCATCATCATCTATACCCTGGCGGTGACCTCGTTGCTCTTTTCGATTCCTTACCTGCAGTCCATCGGCCGCGACTGGAAGTATTACGGACTCTTTATGTTGATGCTCAGCGGCATGACCGGCGTAGTGCTTACCGGCGATATTTTCAACCTGTTCGTCTTTATGGAAATCGCCTTGATCGCCGCCTTTGCCTTGGTCGGCTTCGGCGGCGCCGCCGAAGAGTACGAGGCCGCCTTCAAATACGCCGTCATGGGCTCGGTCTCTTCCAGCCTTATTCTGATCGCCGTCGCCGTGCTCTACAGCGCAGCGTCGACGTTGACCATGGCCAAGATCGCTGCCGCACAGCTCGATCCTAAGGTCATGTTCTGGGTCGGGACGCTTTTCCTCGTCGGCTTTGGACTCAAGGCCGCGGCCATACCGTTTCACGCCTGGCTGCCGGATGCGCACTCGTCCGCGCCCGCGCCCATCTCGGCCATGCTCTCCGGCGTGCTGATCAAGGCGCTGGGCGTCTATACGCTCATTCGTATTTTCTATAACGTCTTTAACGCGCCGCCGATTTTCCTCACGCTCTTTATCGCCTTGGGCATGCTTTCCATGCTTTTAGGCGTGCTGCCCGCTTTGGCGCAGTGGGACATGAAGCGCCTGCTTGCCTACAGCAGCATCAGTCAGGTCGGCTATATTTTGTTGGCCGTAGGGCTGGGTACGCCGTTGGCTTTGATGGGTGCGGTTTATCATTTGATCAACCACGCGCTGTTTAAGGGATTGCTCTTTTTCAACGCCGGCGCTGTCGAAACGGCGCTCGGCACGCGCGACCTCAGGCGCATGGGCAACCTGGCGCGACGACTGCCCGTCACCGGCAACACGTCGATGATTGCTTCTTTGTCGATTGCCGGTATTCCGCCGTTCAACGGCTTTTTCAGCAAGCTGATCATCATCATTGCCGCCGTTCAGGCGGGACATCCGATCGCGGCGTTGCTGGCGGTGATCGTCAGCGTACTGACGCTTTCCGTTTTTATGAAGGTTCAGCGCTACGGCTTTCGCGGCGAGCGGGTCATTGAAAAGGTCGAGCCGGTCGGTTGGAGCATGAACGCCGCCATGATCGCCCTGGCGGTGCTGTGCGTGCTCACCAGTCTGCTGGTCATCCCGGGCGTGCGCGCCGCCGTTCTCGATCCTGCCGTGGACGTGATCATGGCCAAAACCCTGTACGTGCAATCGGTCATGGGGAGGTAAGCATGGCTCTGGTTTGGAAAAGTCGCCTCGTCGTTTTTGTCTTGTCGGTGCTGGTGTGGCTGGCGCTGGTGGGCGTCGGCAATCCGCATGAGATCGCGGTGGGTGCGGTCATTGCGGCGCTGGTCAGTTTGGCCGCCGGACATTTTTTGGTGACCACGGAAAAGCAGCGCCACCCGTTGACCCGCTGGCTGTACGGCGTCGGTTACTTTTTTCTCTTTTTGTGGGAAATGGTCAAAGCCAACGTGCACGTGGCCTATATCGTCATCCATCCGTTGTTGCCGATCAAGCCGGGCATCATCAAGATCAAAACCGAGCTGACCAAAGAGTCGGCGATCACCGTGCTGACCAACTCGATCACCTTGACGCCCGGCACTTTGACCGTGGACGTCAATCCCGAGGCCAAGGAGATCTATGTTCATTGGATCGACGTCAAGGCGACCGATATCTCCGAGTGCACGACGATGATCGGTGCCCGCTTTGAGCCCACGCTCAAGGAGGTGTTCGAATGAAAGTGCTGCGCTGGTTCCTCGGCCTGCTGCTGATTGCGGCCTTTATGACGCTCAATTTTGTCGTTTTCAACGGGCCCCTGATCGTCAAATTCATCAACGTCATTCTTTTCAGTGCCCTGTTCGTGCTCTTTCGAGTGGTCTTCGGGCCGTCTCCGGCCGACCGCATCGTGGCCGTCGACATCCTCGGCGTGTTGATCATCGGGCTGCTGGCGTTGTTCGGCACGGTTTATCACCAGGGCTTTTTCCTCGATATCGGCCTGGTGTGGGCGCTGCTCAGCTTTGTCGCTTCTTTGGCGTTGGCCAAACTCTTGGAAGGGAGGTCCCTCGATGATTAGAGAAACCATCGGCATGATCCTCATCGGCATCGGCGTCACTTTTGATTTCCTCGGCGTCCTCGGCCTGGTTCGTCTGCCGGACGTTTACAACCGCCTGCAGGCGGCGACCAAATGCGTCACCTTCGGGTCGGCGGGCATTCTCTTCGGCGTTTTCGTGCAGCAGGGCTTTACCAGTTTCGGCTTTAAGGCGCTGCTCGGCGTCGCCTTTATTTTTCTCACCTCGCCGGTGGCCGCGCACGCCATCGCCCGCGCCGCCCACCGCAGCCGGATTCCGCTCACGCCGTTGACGGTGATCGACCGCTACGAGCAAGATCACGAGCTTAAATCTGCACAGTAAGGAGTGGTCTTATGTTCCTCCCCAAACTTCGCGAAGTGAAAGAAGCGCTGATTTCCTTTTTCTCCGCCCCCTATACCACACGCTTTCCGGCTGAAGCGCATCGGCCGGAACCCGAGTTCCGCGGCCTGCCGCGCTATCACGAGGCCGATTGCGTCGGCTGCGGCGCCTGCGCGCAGGTATGCCCGCCCCAGGCCATCATCATGACGGACGACGCGGCCGCGCGCCGGCGAACCCTCACCATCAATTACGCCTCCTGCATTCACTGCGGCCAGTGCGAAGAAAAGTGCATCACCGGAAAGGGCGTTCGGCTTTCCAACGACTATTCGCTTTCGGTTATGAGCCTGGAGGCGAAAGAGCTCTTCGAAACGGTGGAAAAGGAGCTGGTTCTTTGTGAATCGTGCGGGCGGCCGATTGCGCCCTGCGACCAGCTCTTGTGGATCAAGGAACGGCTGGGCGCCAAGGCCTATGCGCATCCGAACCTGATGCTGCAGACGCAGCGCATGATCGCCGAGGTCGAACCCACACCGGTCAAGTCGAGGCTTCGCCGTGAAGACCAGATCAAGTTTCTCTGTCCCACCTGCCGGCGAAAGGTTGTCATCCTCGATGAGTTTTGACGAACTTTATCGCGCCCTGCCCTACAAACCGGAGCACATCGTTTTTGTCGGTTTGGGCAATCCGCACCGCGGCGACGATGCCGCCGGGCTTTACTTTCTTCGCCTGCTTCGTCGGCAGCCGTGCTTCGAGGGCGCTCGTTTTATCGAAGCGCAAACCAACCCGGAAAACCATCTGCAGGAGATCATCGACTGCGACCCTGCTGCCGTGGTGTTCATCGATGCGGCACATTTGGGGCGGCCTGCGGGTGAAATCAGTTTTATTGAAGGCTCCCTGCTCGACTCGGCCGCGATCAGCACCCATGCCTTCAGCATCCGCATCATCGAAGCCTATTTGAAAGCCGTTGCGGCGCCCGAGGTGCTTTACATCGGCATTCAGCCGCTGCAAACCCGCCCCGGTTCACCGATGTCGACCGTTGTGCGCTCCTCGATCGAAAAATTGTTCGCCGAGGCAACGGTTCCGTAAAGCAAAAAGCCTCTCCGATCGAAGGAGAGGCTTTTTACCGACTTTGCTTTGCCGACGACTCAGCGCACGAGCACCATTTTGATCACGGAGGTATAGTCTCCTGCTTTTATGCGGCAGTAATAAACGCCTGAGCCGACCTGAAGTCCCTCTGCATTCAGCCCGTTCCACTTGACTTCATGATAGCCCGCTTCGAACCGGTCATTGACCAAAGTGCGCACTTCTTGACCGCGCAAGTTAAAGATGGTCAGGCGAGTGTGCACCGGCTGCGGTAATTGGAAGCGCAGGGCGGTTTCCGGGTTGAAGGGGTTGGGGAAGTTCTGCAGCAGCTTGAACTCCTTCGGAAGCTCCACGTTCACTTTGAGCGCCTCGCTGCGTGTGCGCAGCCCGTTGCGGTCGCACTCTTCCAGCCGGTAGAAGTAGGTGCGGCCGGCGACAGCGGAAGTGTCGGTAAACGAATAGCTGCGGCCGTTCTCGCTGCCGATCAGCGCCTCATTGATCTTCAAATAATCGTCGTCCTCGGCGTTGCTGCGCAGCACGTCGAAACCGAGGACGCCGCCTTCGCCGGCCGTCTGCCATTCGAGAAGCACGCCCTGGAAGGGGACGGTGTTCGCCGTAAAACTGGTCAGCTCGACCTTTACTTTGATGGACCAGACATGCTCATCCTGTGAAACGCCGTCGTTCACCACCACGCGCAGAGTATGAAGGCTCTTCGAAAAGGCGGCCGCCTGCAGCAGGAAGCAGGACCCACTGCCGGGCTGCAGAATTCCGTCGACGAACCACTGGTAACTGACGCTGCTGAAAGGATTCTGGTCGGTCACCGACACGCAGAACTGTTGGCTGCCGTTTTCGGGAATCCTGAGGTAGGAATCGAACGGCGACCAGTCGAAAATCTTGATTTTCGAAATCACGGTGATGCGCGTGGAATCGACGGCGAAACCGGCCGGGGTTCGGTTGTCTTCGACGCGGAATTTGGCGGTCCACGTGCCGATTTCGTTGTAGCTCGGCGTCCACGTCATCACGGCGGAGGCGGCGTCGAATTGGGCGGTGGACGGCTTGGCAGTCACGCTGAAGCGCAGCGGATCGCCGTCCTCATCGACGGCCTGCAGCCGCAGCAGGAAGGGGCGGCCATAGACGATGGTGGTATCGCGCTTCAGACCGACGAACTGCGGGAAACGGTTGTCCACGCCATAGGCCTCGAACTGCGAGGGCGAGCCGATCGGCCAGGTGCGCAGGCCGAGCTTTTGGAAATAGAGGATGTTGACGTCGGCGTTGCCGATGGTCCACCAATTGGGCGCCGCGCCGGTTTCGTCGGTTATGACTTCGGTGGCGGATACGGTGCCGCTGCCCGCCGCCGGCGCAAAATTGACCGGCACGCCGGCCACCGGGTTCTGATAGCGATCAGTGACCCTGACGACGACCGGATAGACCAACCGTCGGCCGCGCGTCATGCTCTGGCGATCGCCGGAGAGCTTGCTCAGGTAGTAGGGAGCATCCGGCCGTGCGTGCACCGTAAAGGTGACCTGCTGACCGGCCAGGACCGGGCTGACGGCGCGGAAGATGTACTCGCCCGCCTTTTCGCCCAGCGTGATGCGTGCCGCCGCCGTTCCGTCGGCGTCGGTCGTGACGGGCTCGGAACCCACGACGGCGCCGTTGCGCTGCGGCGGTTCTTCGAGCTTTTGGAAGATCACCGGCACGCCCTCGACGCCATTGCCGTCCTTGTCGAGCACTTTGACCTTCAGCAGATTGTTCTGCACCGAAGCCACAACGGCGCCCTGATGCAGCGGGCTCAACGGCGCCAGCAGCGACGGTGCGCCCGCCAGGGCGGAGACCGTAAAGGTGGTTATCGATTCGCCGCCGAAGATCTGTGCCGAAATGGTGTGCTTGCCGCCGCTTATCAGCTTGAAGGTTTTGGCGGCATAGCCGGACTCGTCCGATGTTGCGCTGCTACCGCCGACGAATTCCGCCTGTCCGACGAGCGAAGAGAAAACGACCGCAGGCGATGAGCCGGACCAAACGGGCAGACCGTCGCGATCCGTCACCTGAACCACCAGCGGCGTCGGCGAGGGCTGCCCGACCGGCAGCCGCAGGCTGTCGCCGGAAATTTTGCTCAGCGAGAAAGGAACGGCCGCCGTGCGAATGGTTCCTACAAAGGCCGTCGAAGTGCCGACGGGCGGATCGCTCAGCGTCGCCGTGATCAGGCAGTTTCCCGTCTGCTGCCCCGCCTTGTACATAACGGAAGCCCTGCCGGAAGAGTCCACCTGCACGGCCGTACGGTTCACGCGGCCGGTGGCGGTGATGAATTCGCCGCCGCCGTCTCTGATTTCAAACAGCACTTCGGCTGCCCTGGACTGCACCAGGTTGTCGTACTTGTCGCGCACTTCGACCTGAAGCGGCTCCTTCAGGCGGGCGCCGACATTCACGGTGAAGCGTGCATCTCCGCCCGCCGCAGCGATCTTGGCGGCGCGACCGGGCTTGACCGTTACTTGAGCGCTGCGAATGACAAATGTCGGGTCGCTTTCCAGCACCGCCCCCACCGAAATGACGCCGACTCGGGTCGAGCGCGCCCAACCGTAGGCTTCGCCGAGCGAATTGGTTTCGGCGGTCGGCTGTTCCAACAGAGTCGTCGGCGCATCGGCGGTCAAGCGAACGCGGCGGCCGCTGACCGGATTGCCGAAGCGGTCCGCCAGTCGCACCGTAACCAGGGCCTTCGAGTCGTTGTCCGTGGTGATGCTGCCGCCGTCGGCAGTGATCTGGACCCGCGAAGAGTCGGCGAACGGCGCCGCCGGCAGGATTCTTACCAAAATGCTGTCCGGCGATCCCACAATGCCCGTTCCGCCGCTGACGATCAGCTTGTTGACTCGACCGGTTGTGCGGCCGACGGTCCACGTTTCGTCGGCAACGCCGTTGACGGTCATCTTGCGGTTGCTGGTGAAATTGTTGGACAGATGGCCTTCATCTCCCACGATGGAAAAATCGATGGGATGACCGTCGACCAGAGAGCCGTCGGCCCTGTAGGCTTCCACGCGGACGGGGATGCTTTCACCGGCGGTCACTTCCATCTGCCGCGGGTTGAGCAGGCTGATGTGGGCCGCTTTGGCCGCCGTGCCGGTAATGTTGAAAGCGACGGGAGGAACCGGCTGATTGTCGCCCGCCGTAACGGTGACGATGTTGGTGCCGAGAATGGGGTAGAACGTGACCTGAGCCAACCCCTGGGCGTTGGTCGTGAGGCGGCGCTCCGCTACCGGCAAACCGTCGGCGACAAAGTAGCCGCGGTCGCCGCTCGTCGGAAAAGTTACCGTAAACTTGACGGTATTGCCGGCGATGGCGTTGCCGTAGGCGTCCTGCAGCGACACGATGAGGGGCATGGCGCTTCTGGCCACCGCTTCGCTTCGGTCGACGGTGGGCGATACGCGCACGATGCGGGCGGCGTCTCCGGCCGTCACCGAAATGCGAAAGATGCGCGGCGAGTTCAACAAAGGCATTCCGTTCCACTCGGAGGAGACGGAAAGCATATGCTGCTGCGGCGTCGAGCTGACGATCAGCCACGGCGCCGACGCTTCGCCGTTGCCGAGCGTGGTCGTGGTAAAGCTCTGCGCGCCGTTTACGGTGCTGCCTGCGGTGAGCACCGTAAAGGTCACCGGCCGCCCGCTGATGGGATTGCCGTACTCGTCGGTCACACGGACGGTCGGCGATTTGGCCGGCGAGCTGCTGCCCAGTTTGATCGTCCAACTGGTGTCGCCGACGGCATCCATGCGGTGAGGATCGCCGGGCAGCGCCGTCAACAGAATCCGTTCGCTCTGCAGCGACGAGTAGCCGGGGACGGAAACGAGAACCGTGTCGCTGTAGGTCGCGGCCCGCGTTCCCATGGTGTAAAGCACACCGGCTCGGCCGCGGCTGTCCGAGGCAACGCTCGCCTGTTTTGCGCCGCCGATATTGCCGCCAAAGTTGTTTCTTACGGTGAAAAGCACTTCGACATCGGGCACCGGGTTCTGATAGATGTCCTTCAATTCGACCGTCAGGGTGTCCGGATAGGTTCGGCGAATGGGAACTCCCTGCGAATACTCTTTGACTTTACGCAGAACGACCGGCGTGCCGGGGAGCACCGTTCCTTCGAAGCGGAGGGGACTGCCGCTCAAATGGCTGCCGTCCGGCTTTACGGCCGTTGCCGTTATCACGTTGAGCACTCCGGTCTGCTGTCCCATGAAATAGTTGACGGTCGCCAGTCCCTTGGCGTCGCTGGCGGCTTGCGTGATCTTTAGGTTGCCGCTCTGGGTCTGAAAGTAGGCGCCGCTTTCGACGGCAAAAGCGACCGATTGGCCGGCGCGCGGATTTCCATAGATGTCGGTGACCAGCACCTGCAGAGTGATCGGGCCGCTGCCCGCCTGGCCGGAGAAACGGCCTGTCGCAGGCTGCGCCGCGATGAGGGCTGCCGGCGCCGAAGCTTCTGCAACCGCCGTGAATTCGACCGGCGGAACGTCGGCATAATCGGGCAGTTTGGCGATTGCTTTGTGCGTTCCCGCGGTTGTGCCCAAGGTCATGACGGCTCGGGCGATGCCGGCGGCGTCCGTTACGGTTTCCGCTGTTTGAGCGTTGCTGAAGGAGCTGTTGCCTTCCTTCACCTCAAAGACCACCCGAATGCCGGCGCCCAACGCCTTGCCGAAGGGATCGAGCACCTTGACGGCAAAGGGATCAAGCTGCATTCCCACGGTTCTTCGCTGGCCGGCGCCCCCTTCGACGGCCAGCGTCTGCGGCAAGGGTTGCGTGACCGTCAATTGGAAGATGCGGTAGTTGCGCAGCGGAAGCGGCGTGCTTTCCGCGCCCTCCGCCTTGACCTGTTCGATGCCCGGCGTCGCTCCCGCCATGAAGAAAACCTGCGCGTATCCGCCGTCGTCGGTGGTCAGCGTGGTGTCGCGGCTGCCGCCGATCAGCTTACGGGAAAAGTTGCCGTAGCCGCTGACTACGGTGAAACGCACCCTATATCCGGCGATGCCGTTGTTGTACTGATCCACGATGCGCACCCGCAAAGGAGCGGGGAAGGTCTTGCCGGCGCCCTGCGACTGCTCGTTGCCGCTGACCATCTGCAGCTCGTTGGGCGGATCGGGACGCGCCGTAGCCGTGAACACGATCGGCGAACCGTTCAGCGGCACCTTCACCTGCACCTGATGGGAATCGACGCCCGCCTTGCGGCCGATGGTCCACGAAACGGCGGCCATGCCGTCGGCATCGGTGGTGTCGATCACCGTCGTAAAGGATCCGTTGAGCTTGCCGTCGCCTCGGGTCACTTCGAACTTGACCGGATAGCCGCGATAGGGATCGCCGCGCTGATTGCGCACGCGCACCTTCAGCGAGTCGCTGATGCGCGTATTGACCGGCACGTTGAAAAAGTCCGCCGGGGTAATGCGCGTGATATCGTAAGGAATGGTGCCGCTTTCCGCCGCGCCGGTGAACAGGAGCGGCTCAAGCTCGGGATAGTCGTTGAGGTAAGCCTTGGCCGTGGTTTCGTTACCAAAGCCGAGGCGCAGGCGCGCTTCGGCAACCCCTTCTTCGTCGGTAAACGCTTTTTCTACATTGCCGCCGTTAAAGGTGCCGTCGCCCTGAAGCACCTGAAAGATGACCGTTTCGCCGCGGCGCTTGTTGCCGTAACGGTCCTTTACCTGAACGCGGAAAGGCTGCGGCAGCAGTTTTCCCGCTTCGCCCTGGATAACGAGCGACGACAGGGCGGTGAGGGAGGCCGGTGTTCCTGCATTCACCGTAATCGGCGGAAACTCGACGCGGTTGGAGGTTGCGGGCACGGCGTCCGAGTAGGCTTCGATGACCACGGTGCCGGCCTGGCTGCCGAAGGTCACATTCGTGGAGACCAGACCGCGGGCGTCGGTAATGTTGGCGAACTTGGGCGGGTTGCCGCCGGCGCCCTGCGGCACGAAGCCGCTGTAGCGCGTGAACAGAACCTTGTCGATCCGTGTGTTCGGTTCGCGGGCCTTGATGTACAACTTGTGGAACCCCTCGGCCAACGGAATGCCGTTGACTCGGCTGCGCGTCGCCCAGGTCCAGGTCGTCGGCTTGTCGGCGAAGTCCATGCGCGAGCTGTTGATGGAGGTGGTGTCGTCGATGGCCCAAAAGAGCGAGTTGGAATTGTCGTCCGGTGCGATGACGCGAAAGATCATGTCGTAGGAGCCGGTGCACGGCACCCAAAAGGCGACGGTGCACTTGCCGCTGCCGAACGTCTTGGAATAGATGTAACGTCCGTTCGAGGCGTTGTCGTCTTTGGCGACGACCATCGGCGCCTCGATGAGGCCGGACTCGGCTTCCAAATAGATGTAGCCGTCGAAACTCTGACAGACGGAATCGGCGCTGAGGAAGGCGGGAACGCCCGACAGGACGCGAAAGTCCACCGGCACATTGCCGACGCCGATGCCGTTGATATCGGTCACCTTGATCGACAACGGCGTGCCGAGCTTTTTGTCGACTTCACCGTACATGGACGGTTCGCCGTAGGCGGTCATGCGGTAGGGCTCAAGCTGCGGAATGACCAGCGAAAAGCTGTCGATTTCATTCATCAAACTTCCGTAGAGCATCACCCCTGAATAGAGCACCGGCGCTCGGCCGTAACGCTTCTGGCTGTCCTGAACCGTGCCGATGGTGGTGCCGTTTATCTGCACTTCGAAGGAATTGGCCGTGGGATTGTTACGATAGACGACCGCCAGCGTGTCGCCCTTTTGCGGCCTGGATGACGCCTTGGTCGAACTGATAGCGCTTCCCGCCACCTGCCCGCCGACGATTGTATAGAGCGAAATGTCGTCGCGAACGCGGATCATGTAACCGTTGGCGATGCGATAGTCGTCGCTGTCCAACAGCATGGCGATGCCGGTGCCGCTCAGCTCGCTGTAGGCGCCGCCCAGGGCAAAGCGCACGGCGGCACGGGCGTATTCCGCCGCCGGAGTGTATTTCACGGTGTCGAGAATCGCCAGACTCTTCCATGCAGAGGCGGTATCGGTGTTTTTCAGCACGCCGTTGACCGCAACGTACGAGGGCGGGGCATTCCAGCCGCGAAGGTCGCTCTGGTCAAAGCCGTCGACATAGGCAATGCCCGGCTGCGCCAGCTCGTCCGGCACCGGCACCGCCTCGAACTTGCGGATGCTGCTCTTATTGTTCGCCTGGTCGTAGACGCGTATGGCGAAATAGTAGGTTCGACCGGGGAGAATCCCTTCGGTTATGGTGCGCTGCTCTTTGCCGCCCGAATAGCCGTTGCGTCCCGGCCGATTCAAATAGACCACCTGGCCGCTTTCGAAATTGGCGGCGGTAATGTCCTCATCGATCTTGTAACGGAGTTCATAAAGATTGACGATGCCGCCGCCGACGTCCGTGGGCGTGTACCATTCGAGTCGGATGCCCGGATCGCCCGTTACCGCTGCGGCAATGACGCTGACCGGATTGGGAGCCGAACTGTCGCTGCGGATCAGCGCCTTGATGACCCGCGAATATTCGGCCGCCATCTTTTGATAGCCCGCATCAACCGGGTGAATGCCGTCGGGTAGTTCGTTTCTCGTAGGCGAAATGGCCGAATACATGTCGACGAGCACCACCTTGCTGCTCAGGGCGTTGTTGAAGAACATCAGCTCGATTTCTTTGTTGAACTGCTTGATCGCCGTTATTTCCATATAGTTGGCGTCGAGCTTGGGGATGATTTTACATAGAAGAATGTAGCGGACGTTGGGGTCCTTGGCGATATTGTCATTGATCAGCCTGCGCAGTTTTCCCGCCGAAGTATAATCCTGCGTGTAGGGGCCGGGCGTGTCTCCGGCGTTGTTGGTGCCCAAGTGCACCAGAACGATGTTCGGCTGGTAGGCGTCGAGCGCCGTGCGAATGTCCATGCTGCCGCCGCTGATGAACCACTCGATCTTGGCGCCGCTTTGAAAATGCCCCTGATACGGCGCGTTGCCGCGGCCGCCCACCATGGCGAAATCAACCCCCGCTGCTTTTAGATCGTCATATAGGTATTTTCGGAAACCGTTGCCCTCGATGCCGCTGATGCCGTCTTTGCCGGCCGTGATCGAGTTGCCCACAGCCATAATGCGCCACTGTTGGGCGTGGAGGGATGCCGCCATGAGAAAAGCCAAAAGGACGCCCCGCGCCGTCTGCCGAAGAAAAAATGCTCGATTTTTCAAAAGGTCACCTCTTGATGAACCAGCGATTTTCAGACACAAAATATCGCTCGGCTTTTTGCAAAGAATATACCGCATGCGCTAAAGCCGCGGGACGCCGACGGCGCGTCGAGCCGTGCATCCCGAAGCTTTTACGGGTGTTGTTATGAGCGGAAAAACAAAGAGTAAGAGGGCTGAATGACAAAGCCCCTGAGGGCTGAGAAAGCAGCGCCGGATGGGCAGCCGAGGCCTTTGTACCAACCGAGAACAAATTGCTTCAAGGGTGAACAGGAAAAGCTCAAAAAAAGAAAAAGAGGCGTGCGCTGACGCGCGGGCCGCTGTAATCGTCGGTCAGGCCCACCCGTTTGGCAAAGCGGGCATAGAGATATTGGTATTCGGCGCCGACGGCCCAGCGGCGGTTTACAACCAGGTCGATGCCGGCGCCCACGTCGAAACCCCAGCCGGCACGGTCGAGCGGCGGTTTGCTTTCCGCCTCGTTGCGGCGAAGCTCCCGCGACCAAAAGGCGGAGGCCCCGTAGCAGGCGTAGGGACTGATAAAGTATTGCGGCAGCAGCAAGTATTTGAGATTGAACGCCAACTGCCGCAGAATGACCGACGATAGATTGACCTCCTCCAGCTCGTTCTGACGCCACTGCATGACCGAAACGCGAAGGACATGACTTCGGAAAAACGGCAGAAGGAGGTCGCCGCCCACATAAGGGGCGGCGCCGTCGACGTTCTTCAGCGGCCGACTGGGAAAGCGATCGAGCTCGCTCGGCTTCCAAATGCCGAGTTCGGCGCCCACGCCGATGCCTTGCGATTCAGCGGCTGCGGCCGTTGAGAAAAGCATGACGGGAAGAAGCAGCATCAGCAGAGGGCGGCGGAGGCTGTGCGCGAATGCTTTCATTCGCCGGAATCCGGCTGCGGCGTTGGTTCGATATGGGGTTGAAAACCGATCTGCGACCCGGTACGCGGCGGTTCGTTGACCACTTTGATCTCGCCGAACTGGGCCTCGTACTTGCCGATATTGTCCTTCAAGGCCATCAACAGCGACTTGGCGTGCTGCGGCGTCATGATGATGCGGGCGTACACCTTGGTTTTCGGTATGCCGGGCAGCACGCGGGTAAAGTCGAAAACGAATTCGGCGGGCGAATGCGAGATGATGGCCAGATTGGCGTAAATGCCTTCCGCTTCCTTTTCACCGATTTGAATGTTGATTTGCTGTGGTTGATTGGTCGTCATGTACGGTCTCCCTCGTTGAACCCACAAGTCAATTTAGCGCTTTTAACATATATCTTCAAGGGATTTATGACGAACGACCCGTTGCGCCGCGCCAACCTTTTGCTTGCAAAACAAGGCCTTTTATGCTACATTTGGGCGTAAAACTAAATGCGCAGGCAGCATGGGTTCTTTTCAAAAACGGCTGTTCTTGATCGACGGCATGGCGCTCGCCTATCGAGCCTATTTTGCCTTTGTTCGTAATCCTTTGATCAATTCCAAAGGGGAAAACGTCAGCGCGGTTTTCGGCTTTGCCAATACGCTGCTGAAAATCATCGACGAACACCGGCCGGACTATTTGGCCGTGGTTTTCGATACGCCGGAGCCCACTTTTCGTCACAAGCAGTACGAGCAGTACAAGGCGACGCGCAAAGAGATGCCCGCCGAAATGGTCGAACAGCTTCCCCGAATTCGCGAAATGCTCGAGGCGCTGCGCATTCCGCTCGTCGAAGCGCCGGGATTCGAAGCCGACGACGTCATCGGCACGCTGGCGCGCCGCGCCGAGCAGAAAGGGTTGGCCGCCGTCATCGTCTACGGCGACAAGGACATGATGCAGTTGGTGGGGCCGAACATCACCCTCATCAACCCCCGGCACGGAGGCCAGGAGGAAGAATTCGTCGATGAACAGGGCGTGCGCGAAAAGACCGGCCTGCTGCCGACGCAGATCATCGACTACCTGGCGCTCACCGGCGACAGCAGCGACAACATCCCCGGCGTCACCGGCATCGGCCCGGTGGCCGCCGCCAAGCTTTTGCAGAAATACGGCAATCTGGAAAACATTTTGGCCAATGTGGAGAGCATCGAGGACGGCCGCTCGCGCAAAGCGCTGACCGGCGGCGCGGAAAACGCCCGTCTCTCCAAAGAACTGGCCTCCATCCACTGCGACGTTCCCCTGAATCTTGAACCTGACCAACTGCGCCTCGGCGAAGCCGACCGCGAAAAGGCGTTCGCCTTTTTTCAAAAAGTCGAGTTCCGCACCCTGGCGGAGCGCTTTGCGCCGCAGGCGAAGGACTTTGTCCGCGACTATCGTCTGGTCCAATCCGATGAGGAGCTGCAGAACTTGGCCGACGAATTGGCCGCCGCGCCGCGCTTTGCCTTCGATACCGAAACCACCGACATCGATCCCATGCGCGCCGACCTGGTCGGCCTTTCCTTCTGCCGGACAGACGGCACGGCCTACTATGTACCGGTCCGCGGCCCGCAAGAGTTCGCCGAGGAACACCGCCCTTTGGATCTGCAGCGCGTTGTGGAGCGGCTGAAACCGGTTTTTGAAAACGCGGCCGTCGCCAAGTGCGGTCACAACGCCAAATACGACATGATCGTGCTGTCGCACTGCGGCATCGAGGTCAAAGGGCTGACCTTCGATACCATGATTGCCGATTATCTCATCGACCCTTCGGCGCGGCAACACAACCTGGACGCTCTGGCACTGACCTATTTCAATCTCAAAAAGATCCGCACCGACGAGCTCATCGGCAAAGGGGCCAAGCAGACGACCATGGATCAGGTGCCGATCGACCGCGTGTGCGAATATGCGTGCGAAGACGCCGACGTAACGTGGCGATTGTGGCACGTTTTGGAGCCGCGCATCGACGAGCTGGGGCTGCGGCCGCTGCTGGACGAAGTGGAGATGCCGCTGGTGCGCGTGCTCATGATCATGGAAAAAAACGGCGTCAAGATCGACGTCCCCTATTTGGCGGCGATGTCGAAAAGCCTTGAACGGGATCTTGCAGCCCTGGAAGAACAAATCTACAGCCGGGCGGGGCTGCGCTTCAACATCAATTCGCCCAAACAGTTGGCGGAGGTGCTGTTCCAAAAACTGAACCTGCCGGCGGGCAGAAAGACCAAGACCGGCTACTCGACGGACGTGGCAGTGCTCGAAGAGCTGGCGCAAAGCCATGAGCTGCCGCGCCTGATCCTGGATTACCGTCGGCTGGCCAAGCTCAAGTCCACTTACGTCGACGCGCTGCCGAAGCTGATCAACCCCCGCACCGGGAGGTTGCATACCAGCTACAATCAGACCGTCGCCGCTACCGGCCGGCTCTCTTCCAGCGACCCCAATCTGCAGAATATACCCATCCGCACGGAATTGGGCGGAAGCATCCGAGCCGCCTTTGTTCCCACGGACGACGATCATGTGATCGTCGATGCCGACTATTCGCAGATCGAACTGCGCATCATGGCCCACCTTTCGGGCGACCGGGCGCTGCGCGAGGCCTTTGAGCGGGACGAGGACGTGCACACGCGTACGGCGGCGCTGGTGTTCGGCATCGAGCCGGAACAGGTGACCGCGGATCAACGGCGAAAAGCCAAAGAGGTCAATTTCGGCATCATGTACGGCATGAGCATCTACGGCCTGTCGCAACGACTGGGCATTTCACCGGAAGAAGCCGCGAGCTTTATCGACGCTTATTTTGCCGCTTACCCGGGCGTAAAGCAGTTCATGATCGAATCGGTTCGTGAGGCGCGCGAAAAGGGATACGTGACCACCCTGTTGAAGCGTCGCCGCTATATTCCCGAAATCAACAGCGACAATCGCAGCATCCGCGAGTTTGCCGAGCGGACGGCCGTCAACACGCCGATTCAGGGAAGCGCGGCCGATCTGATCAAAAAGGCCATGATCCGCATCCAAAACCGCCTCGACGAACAGCTTCCCAACGTCAAAATGATCATGCAGGTGCACGACGAGCTGGTGTTCGACGTGCCCAAAGCCGACCGCGCCGCCGCTGAGGAGCTGATCCGAAGGGAAATGGAAAACGCCATCGAAATGAGCGTGCCGGTCAAGGTAGAAATCGGCAGCGGTGAAAACTGGCTGCGGGCGCATAGCTGACCGCCGAGATGTGAAATGAGGGAGAACGATTCGATTCGTCATGTCGTGCAGCCGATTTCCGGTTATCCCCTCAATGTCGCAATGGACGAAGCCGTAACGAAAGCCGCCGCATGATCGGGACCTTTGAACTGCGCTTGACCAGCGATGCGCAACTGCTCAGCGTAATGCGGGAAGCCGTCGGTTATGTGTGCACACTGGCGGGTTTCAGTCCCATGCACACGAGCAAAATCGTTCTGGCGCTTGACGAAGCCTGTTCCAACATCATCAAACATGCCTACAAAGGCCGCGGGGGGCAGCCGATCATCATCGTCTGCCGGCTGAAGCGACGGAGTCTCGAGTTCATTCTGCTGGATGAAGGCGAGCCTGCGGACGTAAAGAAAATAAAGTCGCGCCCGCTTCATGAGATTCGCCCCGGCGGGTTGGGAGTCTATCTGATCAACAGTGTAATGGACAAGGTCAAATATACGGCCGGGCGCAAGGTCGGCAACCGTCTCTATATGAAAATCTGGATACCGAAGGACGTCAAATCGTGAGCCTGGACATAAAGACAAAAATGGAAGGCGGCACGGCCGTCGTTCACATTGCAGGCGAGGTGGATATGTACTCTTCGCCTGCGGCACGGACCGCCATTCTGGAATTGGTAAAGAAGAAGGTTCGCCGAATCATCGTCGAACTGGACGGGGTGCCCTACATGGACAGTTCGGGGTTGGCGGTGCTCATAGAAGGGCTGCAGCGATGCGGCGAGTACGGCGGCTCGCTGCTCATTGCCGGGGTGCGCGATAACGTGCGGGAGATCTTTGAAATGACGCGGCTGGACAAGATCTTTAAAATCTACCACAGCGTAGAAGCGGCGCTGGCGGAATGAATCGGCTCCACGGCATATTCGGCGGCAGCGGGCGACGCTTGGCCGTCTTTTTCGTGCACGTCGACCGTCTGACAAAGCTGACCGGCCGCACGCTGTATTGGATTTTTGCGGCGCCGTTCAAAGGGCGGCCGATCCGTCGCGGCGCCCTTTTTGTGCAGATGGTCCGCATCGGCGTCGATTCGGTGCCGATCGTCGCCGTGATCTCTTTTTGCGTCGGCCTGATCATTGCGATGCAGGCGGCCGACCAGTTGGAACGGTTCGGCGCGGTCATCTATGTCGCCGATCTGGTCGCGGTGTCCATGTGCCGCGAGCTGGGACCGTTGATTACCGCCATCATCATCACCGGCCGCAGCGGCTCGGCCATCGCCGCCGAGATCGGCAGTATGAAGGTGTCCGAAGAGCTGGACGCGCTGCAGAGCATGGCGCTCAATCCCATCGGCTTTTTGGCGGCGCCTCGCACCCTGGCCATGATGGTGGTGCTGCCCTGCCTCACCCTTATTTCCAATTTTGTGGGCATTCTCGGCGGCGTCGTTTTGGCGGTCGCCAACCTGGGCGTGCCGTTCGTTGCCTATTACAATCAAACGAGCGCGGCGCTTCAGGCCGGCGACTTTATAACCGGTTTGGTGAAAAGCTTCTTTTTTGCCGTCATCATCGCTCAGGTGGGCGCTTATCAGGGTTTCAACGTCGTCGGCGGCGCCGAGGGCGTGGGCCGATCGACCACCAACGCCGTAGTGACCTCGATCTTTTTGGTCATTCTGGCCGACCTGCTGTTCACCATGTTGTTCTATTCGACGTTGTAAACAATGGAAGAGCCGATCATCAGCATACGCGACCTGCATACCAGCTACGGCCACCGCAGGATTTTGAAAGGCGTCAATCTCGACATCTATCCCCGCGAAACGATGGTGATTCTCGGGCGATCGGGATGCGGCAAGAGCACGCTTTTAAGGCATTTGGTGGGGCTGAACAAGCCGGATCGCGGGGAAATCTATATCAAGGGCGTCGACATGGTGAGGGCCACTGAAAAAGAGCGCGAAAAGCTGCTCATCAAAATGGGGCTTTTGTTTCAGAACGGCGCCCTCTTCAACTCGATGACCGTGGGCGAAAACGTGGCGCTGCCGTTGGTGGAACACACGCCGCAGGAACCTTCCACCATCCGCATCATGACGCGCATGAAGCTGGGGATGGTCGGGCTCAGCGGCTTTGAGGATTTCATGCCTTCGCAGCTTTCCGGCGGCATGCGCAAGCGCGCCGCCATGGCGCGGGCCATCGCCATGGATCCGGACATCCTGTTCTGCGACGAGCCTTCGGCCGGGCTCGATCCCATCGTCGCCGCCGGCATCGACCGGCTGATCCTCAAGCTCAAGACGGCGCTCAAGATGACCATCGTGGTGGTCACCCACGAAATGGCCTCGGTTTTCACCATTGCCGACCGTGTTTGTCTGCTCCACGACGGCGAGGTCAAGTTTCTCGGAACCATCGAGGAGATGCGGCGCAGCACCGACCCGCACGTCGTGCAGTTTCTTGAACGGCGGCCCGATGACGAAGAGGTCGATCCGGATCAATACTTGAAGGATTTGGTGGGGGAGTAGAAAAGGCGGCGCAGAGCTGCTGAAGTAAAGCAAGCGGCAGGTTAAAGATGGATTACAAATCGAGCGAAGTCAAAGCGGGACTTTTCATCGTCGTCAGTCTTTTGCTGTTCATCGGCTTTGTGGCGGCCATCATCGGCGCCGACTCTTTCAAGGAGAAGGCGGTTTACCGCGCGCGTTTCGGCTATGTCGGCGGCATCGAAAAGGGGTCGGCCGTGCGCTTTGCCGGTCTTCCCGTGGGCACGGTTACCGAGGTGCGACTGCCCGGAGACGGCTACCCCGGCGCCGAGGTGGTGATGCAGATCGACAAAAAAACGCCGATCCGCCGCAGCAGTCGTGCCTTCATGACCACCATCGGCATTATGGGCGCATTTTACATCGAAATCACGCCCGGCGACCCGGCCGACCCGCTGCTGCCTTCCGGCTCGCTGTTGGCCTCGGAAGACGTTACCCCCTATGCGCAGATCAGCGGCGTTGCCGCCGATGCGGTTGCTGAACTGACCGAGCTTTTACGCCGCTTGAACGACGTGATGAACGAAAGAAACCGCGCCGACTTGTCGCAGATGATTCATTCGGTAACCGCCGTGGCAACCACGACCGAGCGCAACTTTCAGCAGACTTTGGAGCGCCTCAATGCTCTGATCGTTGAAGTGCAGAACTTGGCCGCAACGGCTTCCGAAACCCTGGAATCAAAGGACGCCTCGGTAAGAAGCAGCCTGGCGGCATTGGACAGCACGCTGGAGGTCACCCGCTGCGCTCTGACTTCCGCCGCTTCGCTGCTGCAGCAGCTCGATCTGACGGCGGCGCAGAACCGCGTGCAGATCGAGCAGATCATCGCCAATCTCAACTCCATGACCAACCGTCTCGACGAATTCAGCCGCACCGTCCAAGAACAGCCGTGGAGCCTGGTGCGCAAAAGCTATCCGCCGGAACGAAAGCTGCCGTAACAACAATTTGCAAGGAGTCGCCGGTGTTCAAACACATTTTCATTCTGCTTCTCGTCGTTCTCTTGTCGGCAACGTGCGGACGACCGCCGCAGACCCGTTATTATGACCTCGAACTGAGCCTGAAGCCGCAGCCGCTCATCAGCGCCATGCCGCTTTTCATCCATCCTTTTGAGGCTGCCGCGCCGCTCGATCAGGAGCACTTTATATACAAAACGTCGCCCTACGAAGTACAGCGGGATCCCTACCGCCGCTGGGTGCAGCCGCCTCACCTGCTGCTGACCGATCAGGCTCGGGCTTTCTTTCGCCGAAACGGCCTGATGAACGTGGTCAATCGCCTGCCGGTGAGCCGTGAGGTCTGCGAGCTGACCGGCCGCGTCGAACATTTCGAGGAGCTGGCCGGCGGACCGCAACGGTTCGTCCGCATCGCCGTATGGTTCGAAGCCGGCCACGGCCGCAGCGGGCGAATCTTTTTCTCCCGACTGATCGAAAAGCGGGCACCGATCGAAGGCAACGGCCCAGAGGATATTGTCGCTGCCATGAGTCGGGCGGTAGAAGCGGTCTTTTCCGAGCTGGCCGAAGCGCTGCAGACCAGTCTGCCGAAGGAATAGCCCTCGACGACTTTGAACTTGCCCTTGCAAGGCAAATTGCTTACTTTAGCAATGAACCGTGTGAAAGGAGAAAAGATGGCGCAGGAAAAGAATAGGAAAAAGGCGAAAAGCGGCAAGCTCATGCTGTTGGCGGAGTTTTGGCAGTTCATGCGCGTGCGCAAAAAGATTTGGCTGGCGCCCATCATCATCGTGCTGCTGCTGTTGGCGCTGATCGTCGTCTTTACCGAAGGCACCGCCATTGCGCCGTTCATCTATGCGCTTTTCTAACGGGTGCTCCGTTGGGCAAGGCCATAAGACAGAGATGGGGACCAAAGCCCGCGCTTTTGATCGCGGCGCTGCTTTTATTCTGCACTTGTACGGTCAAGCGCGACGACACCCTTGTCATCTGGCATTCGCTGCGGCCGGTCGAGCGGCAGGTACTGCGGCAGGCGCTGAAAGAGTTCGCTCAACGGCATCCTGAATGGCAGTACGACGAACTTTTTTATGAACCCGAAGCGGCGCGTTCCAACTATATCATCAGCGTGCTCGGCGGCAGCGGGCCGGCGCTCTTTCGCGGCGCCAACGACAACATCGGCCCCATGAGTGAACTGGGCGTCATCATGCCGCTCGAGTCCTTCTACGAACAAGCGACGCTCGACAGCTTTCTCACCGAACCGCTGGCCGCCAACACCTGGTTTCACGGCCATCTGTATCAAATCGCCGACAACATCGGCAATCACCTCTGCCTCGTCTACAACAAAAAGCTCATTGCCGAACCGCCGCACACCATGAGCGAGCTGATCCGTATCGGCAAGCAGCTAACGGTCGACCGTAACGGCGACGGCAAGCCGGATCAGTACGCCCTGGTATGGAACTATATCGAGCCCTTTTTTGCCGTGCCGTTCATCGGCGGTTACGGCGGCTGGATCATCGACGATTCGCTGCGCCCCACGCTCAACACCGAGGCGGTCGTAAAGGCGGCGCAGCTGATCTATGACCTGGCCAATGTGCACAAGATCATTCCGCTGGAATGCGACTACGAGGTGGCCAACGCTCTGTTCAAGGACGGCTCGGCGGCCATGGTCATCAATGGGCCGTGGTCGTGGGGAACCTATCTGGAAAACGGCATCGACATCGGTCTGGCGCGCATTCCCATGATCGACGAGACCGGCCTGTGGCCGTCGCCGGCGGTGCAGCCCATGGGCTACTCGGTCAACGCGAACCTCAAAGGCCGAAAGCTGGAGGTGACCTTGGAGCTGCTGCGCTTCCTAACCAGCAGCGAAATGCAGCTGCGATACACCCGCATTTCCGGCGCCCTGCCCTCGCGCATCGATGCCTTTCAAAGCCCGGACGTTCAGAACAATCCCCTGGTGCGCGCTTCGCTCGATCAACTCATGGTCGGCCGGGTAACCCCGCCGGTGACCGAGCTGCGCTGGATTTGGGACGCCATGCGGCCGGGTTATCAGGCGATCTTTCGCGGACGCGAAACGCCGACGCAGGCGGCGGCCAACATGCAAAAGCTGGCGGAAAAACTTATTAGGGAAAATCGGGAGTGAGCGGATGACGGTCGGAGGAGAACTCGGCGGACGCCGCCTGGCTTACCTTTACACCCTGCCGGCACTGACGGTTCTGGCAGCGGTGGTGCTCTATCCCTTCCTTTACAACGTCGTCATCTCTTTTTCCAATATGAATCTGACGCATTTTCGCGACTGGCGGCTGATCGGCCTGCGCAACTATGTTTCCGTGCTGAGCGACCGTTCCTTCTGGTATTTCTTTGCCAAAACGATTCTTTGGACAGGCCTCAATCTTTTCTTTCATGTCTCCATCGGCGTCTTTTTAGCTCTTTTGCTCAGCAAGAATCTTAAGGGCCGGTCGCTCTTTCGCACGCTGCTCATTCTGCCGTGGGCTATGCCGCAATACATTACGGCCCTCACCTGGCGCGGAATGTTCAACTCGGAGTACGGCGCCATACCGCTTCTGCTCGAGCGCTGGTTTGGCATCACCATCCCGTGGATGACGACCGAATGGGGAGCGTTCGCCGCCTGTCTGATCACCAACATCTGGCTCGGCTTTCCTTTTATGATGATCATTGCTCTCGGCGGCCTGCAGAGCATTCCCGACGAATTGTACGAAGCGGCCGAGATCGACGGCGCTACTTGGCTGCACAAGTTCCGCCACATTACGTTGCCGCTGCTCAAGCCGGTCATGGTCCCGGCCGTCACTCTCGGCGTGATATGGACCTTCAACAACTTTAACGTCGTTTGGCTGGTGAGCAACGGCGGCGAGCCGTCGGATACGACCCACATTCTGGTCTCGTGGGTGTACAAGACCGGCTTTACCTACTTCAGACTGGGTTATGCCGCCGCCTTTTCGATGATCATCTTTGCCGTTCTGCTGGCCTTCAGTTGGAATTTTATCAAAAGAACCCGCGCCGTGGAAGCGGTCTATTGAGGAGAGAACGCAAGATGCGCAAGCCCCGCGAACTCTCGGCCCCCGGAAAAATCGCCGCATATGTTGTGCTGACGTTGTTCTCGCTGTTCGCTCTTTATCCGATCCTCGTCGTCTTTTCGGTCTCCCTGCGGCCCGGCGACCGACTGCTCAGCAAGTCTCTGGCCATCATCCCGCCCGGCGCCACCTTCGATACCTATGTTCAGCTTTTTACGCGCGAGCCGTTCCTGCGCTGGATGCTCAACAGCATCATCGTTTCGGCTGCGGTCACGGTGGTCGGCGTGGGTTTGGCGGCCACGGCCGGCTATGCCTTTTCGCGTTACAAGTTCAAGGGGCGCGACGCCGCTATGATCGGCCTCATCACCACGCAGATGTTCCCCGTGACCATGCTTCTGCTGCCCCTGTTCATCATGCTCATCAAGATTCACGCCTATGACAATTACAGCGGGCTGATCATCGCCTATTCGGCGACGGCGTTGCCCTTCACCATTTGGCAGATGAAGGGCTATTACGACACCATCCCCTACAGCCTCGAAGAGGCGGCCCGCATCGACGGCTGCTCGGAGTTCATGGTGTTTCGGCGCATTGTGCTGCCGCTGGCGGCGCCGGCCTTGGTCATCACCGCCCTCTTTTCCTTTATGACCGCGTGGTCGGAATACCTGGCGGCCGCCGTTCTCATTCAAGATCAGCGGCTGTTCACCCTGCCGTTGGGCTTGAAGACCTTCCAATCCGCTATGGAAGTCTCCTGGGGCCTTTACGCCGCAGGAGCGGTGATCGTGAGCCTTCCGGTGGTGGTTCTGTTCCTCGGGCTCAGCCGCTGGCTGGTTTCCGGCTTGACGCTGGGAAGCGTGAAAGGATGACCGATGAATACGATCGACAACACAACGGACGACCTCAGCCGCGACATGGGCAAGCTGCTGATGTCGTGGGTCTACCGCGCCGAGCGCTCGCGCTCGTTCATTGCTTATCTGGTCGGCCTCGTCGGCGCGGCGGCGATTTTCATCATCTTTTATGCGCGGCACTTTGTGCCGTGGCTGAACAAAGTGCCCGACATGCTGCTCTATCTCTTTGTTTTCACCATCGGCCCGCTGCTCAACGTGATTAAAATGATCGGCAGAGACCGGCGCTACGAGCTTTATGAGAACGGCTTTATTGCGGTGCCTGTCGCCAAAGAGAAACCCGTTGGAGAAGCCAAAGTCGGCTACTGGCACGATTACGCCTCGTGTTCCTACACCGCCAAGTCAGTGGTTCTCTCCCCGGATTCGCCTTGGAAGGGGAAGGCCGTCCTGCGGTTGAATGCGAACGCCGCGGCGGTCTATGCCGTTTGTCGCGAACAGATCAACCTGGCGCAGACGAAAAGGCTGACCTCCATGAGTCGAAAGATCGAGGCGCCCGACACCTACGAGCAGCGCAAACTCAAGTCCTATGAAAAGCGGTCGCAGTGGAACTCGCCCGAGGGCCGGCGACGCGGCTTCAGATGATGCCGGGAGGCCCTTTGCCTGAACTCCCGGAAGTAGAAACGCTTCGCCGCGGTTTGGCGGAGCGGCTGATCGGCTGCCGGATCGTCCGCGTTGAAGTATCGCCGGCACGATTGCGGCGACCTCTTTCGCCGGAACTGCCTTCTTGCGCCGGAAAAAGAGTCGAGGCCGTCGAACGGCGCGCCAAGTATTTCCTTTGGCGTCTGGAAAACGACCTGACGGTGCTCTTTCATCTCGGTATGAGCGGGCGGTTGGGCATCTTTTCCACAAATGAAACGATCGAAAAACACACCCATGCGGTTTTCGTCTTTGACGGCTTTCAAATCCGCTTTCGCGACCCTCGCCGCTTCGGTTTCATTAAACTTTTAAAGGGAAACGAAAGCGAATCGGTGCCCGAGTTTGCCGCCTTGGGCCCGGAGCCGTTGAGCGACGCTTTCGACGAAGCCTATTTGGCGGAAGCCTGTCGCCGATCCCGGCGGCCCATCAAGAACTGGCTGATGGACGCGCGAAACGTCGCCGGAATCGGCAATATTTACGCGAACGAGGCCCTGTTTGCCGCCAACCTTCATCCCTTGAGGCCGACCAACCGTTTGAACGAGTCGGAGCGGCGGCTGCTGCTGATGGCCGTAAAGCGCGTGCTGAGCGAGGCCGTCGAACGCGGCGGCACGACGATCGCCGATTTTCGCAACGCCTATGGCGAGCCGGGTTTTTTCCAAATGAATCTGGCCGTCTATGGGCGCCGCGGTGAGAAATGCCGAGTTTGCGGTCAAAGCATCGAAGTGATTCGGCTGGGCGGCCGCTCGTCCTTTTATTGCCCCCGCTGCCAACCGGCACCGGAGGGCAGGGACGTTGCCGAAGGCGATCGGTAAATGAAATTCCAGTGGAACGATAGACCAATATAAGGAGAAATGCTATGGCGGAAGAGCTGTCCCGTAGAGACTTTGCGCGAAGAATGGGCACCGCGGCGGCCGGTGCAGTCCTCGGCGCGACGATTCCGGCGTCGGTGTTGGGCGCCAACGATCGGATCACCATTGCAGTGGCCGGCGTCAACGGGCGCGGCAGGAACCACATCGAGGAGTGGTGCAAAATTCCCGGCGTCGAAGTGACTTGGATCGTTGACCCCGATACGCGGCTGTGGCCTGCAATCGAACAAATGGTGGTCAAGCTGCAGGGGAAAAAGCCGAAATTCACCACGGATCTTCGTCGCGCATTGGAGGACAAGAACCTGGTTGCCGTGTCCACGGCGTCGCCGGACCACTGGCACGCGCTGCAGGCCATTTGGGCTTGCCAGGCGGGCAAACACGTCTACGCCGAAAAGCCGTTGAGCCACACCATTTGGGAGGGGCAAAAGATGGTAGAGGCGGCGCGCAAGTACAAACGCGTTGTGCAGTGCGGCATGCAGAACCGCAGCATTTACGGCGTACGCAAAGCCATCGAATTCCTGCACTCCGGCGAGCTGGGCGAGATTTACATGGCGAAGGGGTTATGCTACAAGCCGCGCAATACCATCGGCCATAAGCCCAATGGTCCCGTGCCCGAAGGGTTGGACTATGACATGTGGCTGGGTCCGGCGCAGTGGCGTCCGTTCAACCCGCAGTACGTCCATTACAACTGGCACTGGTTCTGGGATTTCGGCTGCACCGATTTGGGCAACCAAGGGCCGCATCAAATGGACATTGCCCGATGGGGATTGAACAAAACAGAGATGCCGAAAAAGATCAAGTGCGTCGGCAACAAGTTTGCCTTTATCGACGATCAGGAGACGCCCAACACTCAGATGGCGCTCTTTGAGTACGGCGACGGCAAGATTCTTCAGTTCGAAGTCCGCGGACTTTATACCAACGCCGACGACGGCATCAGGATCGGCAACCTTTTCTTCGGCACAAAGGGATGGATGCATCTGGACGGCGACAAATGGGCGACCTACTTCGGCTTCAACAACGAGCCGGGACCCAAGTTCGACGGAGGCGGCGATGTGGCCGATCCGAACAACTTGGCCGGCGCCGGCGGTTCGGCCCATTTTCTCAACTTCATTGAGGCGGTGCGCGCCGAAAACTGGATGCTGCTCAACGCCGATGTTCAGGAAGGGCACCGCTCGACTACGCTGTGCCACCTGGCAAATATTTCGAACCGGCTGGGAAGGGAGCTCCAGTTCAATGATCGAACCTACCGCTTTATCGGCGATGAAGAGGCGAACAGCTACCTGACGAAGGAATACCGCTATCCCTATGTGGTGCCCGAGGTGGTTTAAGGAAAAGCCGTAAAAAAAAGCCCCCGATGACCGGGGGCTTTTTTTGTGCAGGGGATCAGTACATGTCGCCCATGCCGCCTGGAGGCGTCGGCGGATTGGACGATTTTTCTTCCGGTTTCTCGACGATCGTTGCCTCGGTCATCAACAGGAGGCCCGCTACGCTGGCCGCGTTCTCCAGAGCGATGCGCGAGACCTTCGCCGGATCGATGACGCCGGCCTGGTACAGATCTTCGAACTGCTCGGTGGCGGCGTTGAAGCCGAAGCCGTCCTTGCCTTCCTTCACTTTCTGGACGACGATCGAGCCTTCCCAACCGGCGTTCTCGGCGATCTGGCGGATCGGCTCCTCCAGCACGCGCTTCAGAATGTCGATGCCGATCTGCTCGTCGCCTTCGAGTTTCATCTTGTTCAGAACAGGAAGCGCCCGCAGGTAGGCGACGCCGCCGCCGGGAACGATGCCTTCCTCAACCGCGGCGCGGGTGGCATGCAGCGCATCTTCGACGCGCGCCTTCTTTTCCTTCATTTCCACTTCGGTGGCGGCACCGACTTTGAGAACCGCTACACCGCCGGCCAACTTGGCCAAACGTTCCTGCAGCTTCTCTTTGTCGTAATCGGAAGTGGTGGTTTCGATCTGCTTTTTGATTTGGGCAATACGGCCCTGAATTTCTTCGTGTTTACCGGCGCCCTCGACGATGGTGGTGTTGTCCTTATCGACGGTCACGCGTTTGGCGCGGCCCAAATCGGAAACGGTGGCGTTTTCCAGCTTGAAGCCGGCTTCTTCAGAGATGACACGGCCGCCGGTGAGAATGGCGATGTCTTCCAGCATGGCTTTGCGGCGGTCGCCGAAGCCCGGCGCCTTGACGGCGGCGACACGCAGTGTGCCGCGCAGCTTGTTGACCACCAGGGTCGCCAGCGCTTCGCCCTCAACATCCTCGGCAATGATCAGCAGGGGTTTGCCCATCTGCGCCACTTTTTCGAGAATGGGCAGCAGGTCCTTCATGGCGCTGATCTTTTTGTCGTGAATCAGGATGAAGGGATCATCGAGCACGGCCTCCATGGCCTCGGCGTCGGTTACAAAGTAGGGAGAAATGTAACCGCGATCGAACTGCATTCCTTCGACCACATCCAGCGACGTCTCGGTCGATTTGGCTTCTTCGACGGTGATGACGCCGTCCTTGCCGACCTTTTCCATAGCGTCGGCGATCAGTTGGCCTATTTCTTCATCATTGTTGGCGGAAATGGAGCCGACCTGAGCGATCTCTTTCTTGCCGGGCAGCGGTTTGCTCATCCGTTTGATCTCTTCGACTACGGCCTTTACGCCCTTGTCCAAACCGCGCTTGATGGCGGTGGGGTTGGCGCCCGCCGTGACGTTCTTCAAACCTTCACGAACAATGCCTTGAGCGAGAACCGTTGCGGTGGTGGTGCCGTCGCCGGCAATATCGCTGGTTTTGGAAGCGACTTCGCGCACCATCTGCGCGCCCATGTTCTCAAGGGGATTCTCAAGCTCGATTTCCTTGGCGACCGTGACGCCGTCTTTGGTCACCGTGGGGGCGCCGAATTTTTTGTCGATGACCACGTTGCGGCCTTTGGGGCCGAGGGTCGCCTTTACGGCGTTCGAAAGCTGATCGACGCCGCGTTTCAAGGCGTTCCGCGCCTCGACGTTAAAAGTAATAATCTTTGCCATTCTCTATTCTCCTCCGGTTGATTTCCAATTGCGTAGCTGCTTCAGATGATTGCAAAAATATCGCTTTCGCGCATGATCAAATAGTCCTCGCCGTCGATGGTGACTTCGGTTCCGGAATACTTGCCATAGAGGACTTTTTGACCCACCTTGACTTCCATGGGGATCAGCTGGCCGTTGTCGTTCATTTTGCCCGGGCCAACGGCAACCACTTCACCCTGCATGGGTTTTTCTTTTGCGGTATCGGGAATATAGATGCTGCCGACCTTGGCCTCTTCGACCTCGAGCGGCTTGACCACAACTCGATCGGCCAACGGTTTGATGTTCATTGAGATCCTCCTTGTTTTGATAATCGGTCATCGTTTCCTATTAGCACTCTCTTATGATGAGTGCTAATTTCGGGTGGCAAATATACAAAAATATTTTCCAAAATCAAGAAAAAAGTTGTCACAAATCGATTCTCAATTCGGGAGGAACGACTGGGATGGAAACAGTTTTCAGCCGCGTATGTGAATTTTCTCTTGACATTATTTTACCCTTAGGCTATATTGAACTACCGCCGAAGTATAGGCAAATCCGTTCACCTCGGAACATTCTCGGGCGAAACGGACGGGCAGGATGAAACGAAAGAGTCCAATGGGAAGGGAAATGCGATGAAGGAGTTTATCGAGTACATCGTAAAGCATCTGGTGGACAATCCGGATGCAGTGAAGGTGACTGAAGTCGTCGGCGAGACCACGGTGGTTTATGAGCTGCGTGTGGCGCAGCCGGACATGGGCAAGGTGATCGGCAAAAGCGGTCGTACCGCACACGCCATGCGCGTGTTGTTGAGCGCTGTGTCGCGAAAGACCGGCAAGCACGCCACGCTGGAAATTTTGGAGTAATGACTTCTGCCGTGCGGCAGGATGGGGGGAGGAGGCGGAGAGGCTTCACCGCCTCCTTACCGCCGATTTTTTTCTCTCCTACTTGTGATATTTTTCGTGATTCAAAATTGAAAAGGAGCGGTAAAGCTGCTCTAAAAGTATCACCGTTGCCAACTCATGGGGAAAGGTCATGGGCGAGAGCGAGAGTAAAAGCGACGCCTTTTTCTTTATTTCTTCCTCAACTCCCCAAGGCCCGCCTATAACGAACGTCAACGGTTTGGCCTCACGGCTCTGACGGTCAAGGAACGCCGCCAACTGCTCTGATGAAAACATCCGGCCCTCCTTGTCCAAGACGACGGTCGTCTCCTTTTCCGTCCATTTCTCCAAAATACGGCGGCTTTCCCGTGCGACGATTTCCGCTACTGCAGAATCATCCCCCCGTTCCGCTTTTACTATTTCCCAAGAAAAACCGGCATAATGCTGCAAACGCCCCTTGTATTTCTCCGCTGCCATTGCCAGGTTGGGATCGGAGAGCTTTCCTACCGTCAAAAGCCGTATGGTCAAGGTATATCCTCTTTCTGATGTGATTTCAAAGCTTTCAGCACAGCTAAAAGCTCATTTCCCACCCGAGGCTGTAGGTCAAGTTACAAAAGGGCGAGGGAAGCGATTCTTTACTTGTCTCCTCAAAGCTCGATGCAAAAGTTTTCAAAGCATAGGAAACGAATGACGATCGCACGCCTATTCTCAGCTTTGAGGCTTGGCTTCCAAAATGAAAAAGCCGATGGGTGGGGAGCGGAAATCCCACGCCGGCACTCATTTGACCGATGACCCTGAAGGGAAAATAGTGTTCAACGGAGCCCACGGCATCAACCCGTTGAAAAAAGCCGGCATTGAACCATAAAGGTGTTTTCGGCAGCTTAAAGTCGGTGTAAACGCCCATATGGGCGCTCAATAGATCGGGGGACTTGTAAGGGATTTCCACACCTGCGAAAATGCCGAAAATCATAAGATGAAGACCGGCGGAAAGCGAGTGATAGCCGCCGAGCTTCACCTCTCCGGCGTCTTTAGACGTCAGGGTGTCCTTGCCGAAGGTGTTCAGCTTCATCCGAACGCTGCCGCTGATTTCCGGTGATCGGCTGAAATCCAGAGCTATGTTGGAGAAATCGGCGTCAAGAGGCACGCCGGAGGTTCTGACGGTGGTTATTTCATAATTACCCTTTACTTTTCCGCTGAATCCGTAAGAGTAGCAGAACCCGAGGGAAAACAACTTGTAGTTCATTAGGCCGCCGAAGGACAACGCCGCACGGCCGCCGCTGACATTGAACAGGTAACGTGCGGTCAACGGAGAGTCGTAAAGCTCGACATCGGCGGCGAGGGTACCGTGCCAAGGCAGGCCGGTGTTCGGATCGATCCCTTGCGGCCGTCCCGTAATGCGGTTCTGAGCGGAATAGTCCGTTACGATCTCTCCCTTCTGCCTCCCCGAAGAGATCGCATAATAGGTCAGTCCGGCGCCCAGTGAAAAGTGCTGCGAGCCGTACGCCGCTCCCACTGTGACGGGCATCATGGCCAGTTCCAAATGTACCGGCGTGCCCGACAGATGAATCAAGGATTGCGTTTCCACATTCCAGACGATGGGAAGGCTGTCGGCCGGAAGCGAGTTGTGAATCGCTTGGGTTACGGCTTTTTCATAGTCAAAGAGCGTTTCGCCGTCGATCTCACCGCTCACTTGAAAATGAAGACCGGCGCGCCGGGCCTGTTGAAGTGCCGCGCCGAACCGCCATTTTTTCCACTGCCAACCGAAACCGAGGCCCGCCAGTCCGCCGAGTTCATGAACGTCCGCCGAAGTGTTCAAAGTAAACGGTTTGTAGAGACTCGCTTTCTCCAAGGTAAGGCTGAACTCTGCGGTCGTCGAGGCGTCTCCGCCGTAAACAACAGCAAAGTGTCGGCCGTTAACCGCCTTCAATCCCGCCGGATTGGTAAAAAGCCCCAGCGGCCCGCTTGCAAACGCCGGATCGACCCACCGCGGATTGAGGGCAAACAATACCGCTTCAGGAACACCGAGCGTATAGCTTGCTCGGATGTTTTGCGCGGTCAGGGGAAGGACGATGCTTAAAAGCGAAATTGCAATGATATTGCCGCAGGCTGCTGCTTTGGTCGTCAGCATGTTTTTCATGATCGTTTGTGTCTCCTTATCAAAGTGGGTTCGCCGACCGGCGCCGATGTCGTTTTCCATTCAATGGGGACCTTTGAAGGGATGCAAAGCCCTTATAGTTTACAAACCTTTTTCACTTTTATCAAGTGCAAAGACGCCCCTCTCTGGTGCGGCGGAAAAGAGACCGGCTCATTTCAAGCTTTCAGGTGTCATAGCTTCTCGGTAGAAAGGAGAAAAAGGTGGAGCGCTGTGGTTGACGGTGGAATGCCGGCCTTGCCGTAAAATGGGTTTCCTTTCTTGCGAAGCGACGATCATGAAGCCCTTTTTCCTCGTGAAAATTTTGTAAAAAGCGGCTATATTCCACCCCGTAATTCGCTGCCGCAAAAACGGCAACAGATGATCTCCCGATGCACCACCGAGCGGAATCCCTTGTCGTTGAGCGGCTTCGGGATATGACAACAACTTCGGCGGAAGGTATGATCACTTTTCCAAAAAACTTTTTGTGGGGAGCGGCGACCGCAGCTTATCAGGTTGAAGGCGCGTGGAATGAAGACGGCAAGGGCGAGTCGATTTGGGATCGTTTTGCGCACCAACCCGGGCACATCGAACGCGGCGAAACCGGCGACGTGGCCTGCGATCAATACCATCGCTATCTCGAGGACATTGAGCTGATGCGGGCGCTGGGACTGCAGGTGTACCGCTTCTCGCTGTCGTGGCCGCGCATTCTGCCTCAGGGCGTCGGCGCCGTCAATCCGAAGGGTTTGGATCACTATGACCGCGTCATCGACGTGTTGCTGAAGGCGGGTATTCAGCCGTGGATCACGCTGTACCATTGGGATTTGCCGCAGGCGCTTCAGGATCGCGGCGGCTGGCCCGAGCGCTTTATCATCGACGCCTTTGCCGAGTATGCCGACGTCGTGTCGCGGCGCTACGGCGACCGCGTCAAACACTGGATGACGCTCAACGAGCCGTGGGTGATCGCCGAGATGGGGCACGAGATGGGCCTCTTTGCGCCCGGCCTGCGCGACCCCCGCTTGTGCCTGCGCGCCGCCTATCATCTGCTGCTGGCGCACGGCCGCGCCTACTCGGTCATCAAAAGCAATACGCCGGAGGCGCAGGTGGGCATCACTCAGGTCACCATGGGATTCTTCAACCTTGGGCGGGACGAAGAGACGCTGCAGATCGAAAAGCTCGCCCACGCCAAGATCAACGGCCTCTATTGGGAACCGGTGCTGCGCGGCACAATCCCGGAGACTCTGTTTTCGAAAGTGGAAGAGGCCGTCGGCGTCGTCAGTGCGGACGACCTGCGCGCCATGAATCAGTACGATTTCTTCGGCATTCAATACTATAACGACATGATCATCGACCCCAAGTCGCCGCACCCGCTGCGCCTGCCGCACATGCGTTATCCGTTTTACGATTACACTGAAATGGACTGGCCGGTGACGCCGCGCGGCATATACGACGTCATCATGCGGCTGTGGCGCGAGTACGGCGCCAAGCGGCTCATCATCACCGAAAACGGCTCGGCCTGGCCCGATGTTCTTTCACATGACGGCCGTGTGCGCGATGAAAAACGACAGCGCTATCTGAAGGATCACCTCGCCATGGTGCACAAAGCCCTCCAAGAGGGCGCGCCGGTCTACGGCTATATCACCTGGTCGCTGTTGGACAATTTCGAGTGGAACAAGGGCTATCGCCCGCGCTTCGGCCTCGTCTATGTCGATTACCCGACGCAAAAGCGTTACATCAAGGATTCCGGCTATCTTTACCGCGACATCATTGCCGCCAACGGTTTCTAACTTCAGAGGGAACACGTGAGTCAAGACGAAAAAAACGCCGGCGTGACCACATCCAAAATCAAGTTCTGCGATTTGCGCTGCGAGCACGCCTCATTTCCCACTCAAGAGCATATCGACGGCGCCGGGAGCTGCCGCACTTTTGCAGCGCTGTGGTGCTCTCAACTGCAGGAACTGGTGGTAAAGAATGCGCCCTGCGCCGTAATCTTCGGAAAAAGACGCCCTAAAGCCAATTTGTAGAACCGGCTCATGAAGCACCTCCTGATCACCGGCGCCGCGGGACTTTTGGGCGGCTATCTGCTTGAGGCGGCCAAAGGGCGTTTCGAGGTTACGGCGGCGGTTCGCAACCGAACGGCAATCGACGCCGCTGAATCGGTGCGCGTGGACTTGGGTGACGCCGAAGCCGTGGATCGGCTGTTCAACGACTGTAAGCCCGAAATCATCGTCCATGCAGCGGCGCGCAGCCGTGTCGACGAATGCGAGCAGGACCCGTCGGCCGCATGGAGAGACAATGTGACGGCCGTCGAGAACATCGTCGCCGCCGCCCGGCGGCTGCGTTCACGCCTGATCTTCATTTCCAGCGACATGGTCTTCGACGGACGACGCGGCCACTACGACGAAAGCGATGCGCCTTCACCGCTTTCCTTTTACGGGAGAACCAAATGGGAAGCCGAGCGGAGGGTCGCTGAGTGGGAAAACGGTCTCATTCTGCGGTCGGCGCTCATTCTCGGCCGCACTTCGAGCGGCGGGCGCTCATTCCTGGATTGGGCCGAAGAGCGTTTACGAAAGGGAGAACCGCTGCCGCTTTTCGTCGATCAATTCCGTACGCCGGTTTGGGCGGAGGATCTTGCCGACCTCGTTCTCGAAGCGGCCGCAAGCGGCGTTTGCGGGCTGGTGCACGTCGGCGGGCCGGACCGCCTCAGCCGATACGACTTTGGCATCCAATTGTGTCGATGGGGAGGTTACGATGCCGGACTGCTGCAGCCTGTTCGGGCGGCCGAACAACGGGGCCGGCCGCAACCCCTCGATCTTTCGCTGAACAGCGACAAGGCGCGCGCCTTGTTTCGAACGCCTTTGCTCGGTGTAGAGGAAGGGCTGCGGCGTCTGTTCGGCCGAAGCTAACGGATTTCGATCTTTTGTTCTCCTGACTTCAGATTGATTCGCCGGTCGTTCCAAACAAAGGTTCCGCACAAGCCTTCAGGCAGCACAACCTTGCCGAATACGCCCGTACCTTTTCGTTGAAGCTCCAGTCGAATTTCGCCCAACGGATGCGGCATGGCGGCCTTTACCCAGGTCAACGGCCCGAGCGCCGGTCGGATGACGACGCTCTTGAAACCGGGCTCCGCCGGTTCGATGCCGCACACCGTGGCGAACAGATCATAGTTCGGCGAGGCGCTCCAGGCATGACAATCGGAGCGCGTCGGTTCCGGTCGTTCGGCAAAAGTCGTTAGGCCCATGGCGATCATGTCGCGCCACGGTTCGAGCAGATCGACATAAAGGTCGGCAAGCCCTGCCTTTTTCAAAGCGCGGAAGAGATAGAAGCGATAGTACATGGTGCACTGGATGAGGCTGCGGTCGGCTATGATGCGCTTGAGCAGCGCCTGCGCCTCGGCCTGCGGCAGCATGTCCGCCAGCACCGCGTTGACGTTGGCGTGTTGGCTGAAGACCGTTTTCTCCGGCGTGTCGGCATAAAGCTTTCGGCCTTCATCCCAGCAGAGCTTCTGCACGGCGGCCTTGAGCGACGCCGCCAAGCGGCGATAATGCTCCGCCGTTTGCGTGCGGCCGAACGCCTCCATCAATTCCGCGGCACGCTGCAGCGCCTCGATGTACTGCAGGGTGATGATCGCAGAGTGGCCGTCTTCGGCGCAGGAGGGCACGCCGCCGATTCCGGCAACGGAATCCCACGCCCACTCGTTCGGCCAATCGACAAAGTTCCACCACGGTATGGGCCCGAGCATGCCGCTGTCGTCGATGTGCCCCTCGTACCATTCGAGCACGCCTTGGATGCCGGTCATGAACGAGCGCACAAAGGCTTCGTCGTCACGGTGCATCCAATAGTCGTGAATCATGTTGATCCAGAACAGAGAGTAGGGCGGGATGACCTGCGGCACGTTCGTGGGGTAGCGGCTGGCGGTCAGGCCGTCGGGCGTGCGCGAGTCGTTGAACAGCTCGATGGCCTTGCGCATCAGACGGTCGTCGCCGGATACGTAGAGCGAGATGAGCGCCTGGATGCGGGTGTCGCCGACGTACTGGAGCTGTTCGTAGTAAGGGCAGTCGAAATAGGTCTCGTTGGCGCACAGCCGCGCGGTACGCCAACCGATCTGCAGAATCGCGGCGAGCGACGGGTCGCTGCTCTCGAAGACGGCCTTTTGCTCGAAGGGATAGCCGGTATAGTATGCGACCAGCTCGTGCAGGCTCAACGGCTGCTCGGCGGTTTCGATCTCCAGTTGCAGATAGCGGAAAGTGCGGAACCATAGCGTGGTGTAGCAGCGGTTTTCTCCGCCGTCCGGCTTGAAAACGTCAAAATAGCCGAAAATTCGACGGCCTTCGATCTCATTGCGGTTGCCCTTTTGTCCTTTGTCGTCGAAAAGCGCCTCGGCGTAAATCAGCTTGACGGAGGCGCCTTTGCCGCCGCTGAGGCGCAGCTCCGGATAGGCGGTGGTGAGGGCGCCGTTGTCGAGCAGCAGCGTCGCTTTGGTGTGTGCCGGAATTTCGAGCGGCTTTCGGCCGGTCAAAAAGCCGTCGTGCGCCTTGACGCCGCTTGCGCGCCGAACCGCTGCGATACGCTGAAGGATCTCTTCCATGGGCGGAATTTGCCGCGGCGTCAGCAGCCACTGGGTGCCGGCGTCGTGGAATCCGCGCGGCTTACCGGGTTCGAGCAGCTTGGGCGCCGGCCAGCCGCCGTCGTCGTAGTCGGCCTGCAGCCATCCCCAGGGATAACGGGCGCCGTCGATCTCTTCGCCCGGCCCCACGACCACAAAGGTGCCCATGGTCTGCGGGTTGACGGGAATGGGGCTGTAGGCTTCGTTTTTGATCACCTTCCATGAGGCGTCGGTATTGATGACCGCCTCGCGCTCGCCGTCGCCCTGAAGGATAAAACCGGTGCGCCAGGAGAACTGCCCCCACGGTTTGTGCTCGCCGAAATTCCACACAACCGCGGCGATGACGTTCTCACCTGCCTTTAGGTGCGGCGCTAAATCGACGGTTTCGAAACGCCAGTGCGGCAGGTCCCAGCGCTCCGGCCCGATGCTCACCGAACGGCCGTTGACGTACAGGCGATAGCGGTTGTCCGCCGACACGTGCACGACAAAGCGCTCCGGGGCCTTTTCCAGCGTCACGGTTTTGCGAAAATGATAGACGCCGTAATCGGTCAGGTCGGCCGTCGGGTGGCTGATCCAACGGGCGTCCCAACGATTCTTGAGCAGCCTGGGATTGACGACGGCAGGTTGGGCAAAAGCCGCGGCGGCCATGAACAGCAGAAAGCACAACAGCAAGCGATTCATTTCAATTTCTCCCAAAAAGTGTAAATAAGCTTACCATGCCCAGTAGGACGGGCATTCTTGCCTGTCAAGTAGGACGGACATTCCTGTCTGTCCAGAAAGACAGACAAGAATGTCTGTCCTACTGTTTGATTGGGAAGAGTTTCAGCAATTCTTCCTTGCTTGCCCGCCGACCGTATTCGCACAGTTCAAACGCTTCGGCATACTTGATTTTCGCGCCGGCCTCCCTGTCGTAGAGGGCGATCAGCTTGTCGCGATATTTGTCGGCAATGGCGCCGTCGCGCTGCGCCTGTCTGTCGAAAATCTGTTTGCGCCGTGCCTCGCGACCGGTCGGGTCATCGGGGATGGGCACTACGGTTTCGAAATTGCCGGTGGCCCACAGGCTCTCGATCTGCGACTCCAACTGCCAGATCGCTTCGACCTTTTTGTCGAACACCTGGTCAATGGCAACGACGATGTCCGGCTCGAACGGGTTGGGCTTTTGAAAATTGTCCGACATGAACATAAAGACCGGATTTTTGGCCAACTGCGGCGTCAGCGGTTCAAAATGCGCCACGGTCACCATAAAGGCGGCGTCCTGCATGAGCACGCCGACGTAGCGATGATCGGGATGATAATCGTTGGGGCGGTGGCCGATGACAATGTCCGCCTGCCATTCGCGGATGAGGCGGACGAACGCACGGCGGTTTTCCAGCGTCGGCATCAGCTCGCCGTCATGGATGTCCAACACCTCGCTGGTGATGCCGAGAATCTCCGCCGCTTTGTGCACTTCGGCGGCGCGGCGTCGTGCAAGCGGGCCGCCCGCTTCAAAAGCATGACCAATGTCGCCGTTGGTGACCGAGACGAACTTGACGTGATGCCCCTGCGCCGCCCACAGCACCGCCGTGCCGCCGACCTTGAGCTCGCAGTCGTCGGGGTGGGCGCCGAACACGATGATGCGCAGCTTGCCGTCGCCGGCGGTTTCCTGCGCCCAGGTTGCGCCGATCAGCAGGATCAGCAAAAGAATCGCGGCTGTCGCTCTCATGGCTCGCTCCTTTTTCTTTGAAAATACAAGGCCGGAAACAAATAAGCTGATGAACGATTTCGAATCGTCTGACTCAAAACATCACCAACACTTTGCTCTTCGTGCGCCGCCAACCGTCTCCGTTTCTCTGCGGCCGACGTTTTTCGAAAAAGACCGTTTGCTTCAGGCCGTTGTTTGGGAGACGTTTTCCCACGCCACGCCGATTTTGCGGCAGGCGAACTCTAACTCCGACGTGTAATTGCCCACGGCCATCATCCAATGAAAGCCGCGGTGGTCACGCAGCAGCTTCTTCCAATCGCCGTCTATCTTGATGTCGTACTGCGAGCGGCAGATGTCGAGAAACGGATTGTCGATGACTGAGCCCGTAAAGCCGAGCCACGTTTTCTGTGCACCGTCGGGACAGATCATGGTGACCGGCGTTCCCAGCGGCAGCTCCACTTTGGGCGCGGCGCCGTAATCAGACTCGAAATGGGTGACCACTTTGGCACGGGCATAGCGGACGCCGTCCATACGCCGCGGCGCGGTGCAGTGCGCACAGGTGACCATGCCGTGATGCGGAAAGGTGGGGTCGTTGAGAAAAACCGGTTTGCCGGAGATATAGTGCAGCAAAATGCCCGAGGGGATGACGTTGAAATCCGACTCGCAAAACGCCGGATGGCCCTCGTCGTTCAGCAGACTGAGCGTCAGGCAGGCGGTGGTTTCCGATATCGGCATCACCGCGCCCATGCAGTCCATGATGGTAAACACTTCGGCGCCGTGTTCCGCCAGATAGCCTTTGATCACGTCGCGCAGCAAAAAGGCGTTGACCACGAACGGCCGGTCGGTGTTCAGCTCGGTTTCGGGCAGGGCCAGGTAGCGCGCTGCGGCCTGATCAGCCGCCTGCAAGCAACTGCGGTCGGCCTGAGCCTTTTTGATGCGCGCCGCCAGGTCATCGTAGCCGACCTCGACAATGTCGAGCATGAATTTCTGCCGGGAAATGTCCGGCGCCTGCGGATAGCACCAGCCGGAACAACCGCCCAGCGCAACGACCCTTCGGCCAAGAAAATTGCAGACGCCGTAGATCGCCCGCAGCTTGGTCAGCACCTCGTCGTAATCATCGACCACAATGTCGTCCACGGTCATGCCGCCGGGGCAGCGATATTCGTCGAGGTCGAATCCGCCGCCGCCCTGCCGCAGAAAGCGGTTGTGGATGATCTCGTACCAAAGGTAAACCGGCCCGGAACGATGGCGCAGAAAGATCAGGTTGTCGGTTTTTTCGGTACAGCAGGTTTCGAGAAGGTTGGTCCAACCGCCCGCGGCGTAAACCAGCGGCACGTCGTAGCCCCCGTCGGCGACGACCCGCGCCGCTTCTTCCGCGGATTTCACCTTGACCACCGGCTTGACGATCAGCTCGAAATTTGCTTTTTCCCGCAGCGCCTTTAACTCGTTTTCGATGCGGCTCATCTCTTCCGAAACCTGCGCCTCAGTTTGGATGCCGCCCCAATTGCGCCACGAGGTCTGCGGTCGGCGCTTGGGGATCTCATACGCCAAAATGGGCTGCACCGTCAGCGCTTTTCCGGTGCGGATCATCGGTTTGTTCGGATCCCACGCTGTTGCGGGAGCGCCCGCGCCGAATGACAGCGCCGCCCCCGCCAGTCCCAGCGCGCCGACGCCCAAAAATTCTCGGCGATTGATGCCGGCCGAATGACACATGCAGCACATGATGCCTCCTTTAGAAGAAATTAGTGAACCGACTACCCGATAAACAGCGGCCGAATGTGCCGCTCGAAGAGATTGTGCCTGACGTTCTCGTGAATGATCTCCCGATGCAGGTCGAGGGCGTGCAGGTAAGCGTTGCCCAGCTCGGCGGCGATTTTGAAACTGACGTGCAGCAACTGCCGCAGATGCGGGTTGAAGTGCGGGCAGCCTTGATCGTGCCGCAGCGCCTGCGCCATCTGCTCTCCGTCCCAGCGGCTGATCTCGGCGGCGTCGGGCAGCCGGCTGCGGTCGATGTCGATGACCGTGGCATAGGGCTGCGCCAGTTCCTCGAAGCGCTCGAGCGCAGCGCAATAGATCGCCTTGACAATCGCCAAGCCGTCCGCCGCGGCGCACAGGCCGATGAGCTCTTCCAACCAGGTGGTGCCGGCGGTTTTCAGATGCAACCCGGCGTCGTATTTTTTCAAAGCGTGGCGAATAACCGGATAGAGCGAAAACTTGTCGCTGCCCGAGTGCACGCTCAGCTTCAAGTTTTTCGGCAGCTCGAAATGATCGACGGCATAGCGCACCACGGCAAGGTCGGCCTCGAACTCGCTCGCAAAGCAGCGCACGTCGCCGACGTAATCCACGCCCTTGTTGAAGCGGCCGCTGAACTTGGGCGCAACCGTCTGCGCCGGAATGCCTTCATCGGCAATCGCCGCCAAGATGATCAACAGCTCCTCGGGCGTCTGCGGCGTCATGGTCTCGTCCATTGACACTTCGACGACAAAGGGGCCATGCTTTCTTCCTAAAATGCAGCGATAGATTCGTCCAGCTTCCTGAACGGCGAACAAGTACTTGTCCGCTGCGGCGCGCAGTTTTTCCTCGGTGACGTCGAAAACGTCGTCGGCGGTGAGGCGCAGGCTGCCGATGAGGTTGCGGTGCGCTTCAACAAAATTATCGATCGCCGCGGCTTCAGCCGCCTTGTCGATGTAATCCGCCACATCCAAGGTGAAGAAATCGCAGGCGTCGATAAAGCCGACCACGGTTTTCAGACTGACGTGGTCGGCGTCGACGAAATAGGGGAGAGGCCAATCGAGCGCCCGAACCGCGGCATCGGCGGCTCTGCGCGTCTGCGCGGGCGTGCTGCCGATGATCGAGTGCTCGCGGAAGGACTTGTTCCACACCGGCGTGATTTCGACGCCCGCATCGAGCGCCTGCAGCAGGGCCGCCAACTGCGCTGCACCCTGCCGGCCGAAACGGTCGCCCACGCCGATCGAGTATTTGCCGAGCATCACGGCCGCACCGCCGTGCCGTCGCGACGGCGGATCGGGTTCCAGTAGCCGGGATGCTCGGGCAACGGGTATTTGGCCGCCGCCGCCTCGTTGATGTCCACACCCCAGCCGGGCGCTTCGTTGATGTACAGATAGCCGTTCTTCACCGTCGGGCAGCCGGGAAAGACCTCCTGCGTCGCCTCGTCGAACAGCACGCGCTCCTGAATGCCGAAATTGTGCACCGCCAGATCGAGATGAATGTTGGCAGCGTGCCCCACCGGCGAAACGTCGCCGGGGCCGTGCCAGGCCGTGCGCACCTGAAAGGCTTCGGCCAGCGCCGCCAGTTTGCGCGCGGGCGTGAGCCCGCCGATCTGCGAAATGTGCACGCGGATGAAATCGATGTAGCGGTTGACGATCAGATCGATCCACTCGTGGGGGTTGTTGAACAGCTCGCCCATGGCGATGGGCACGCTGCTCTGCTCGCGCAGTTGTTTGAACCAGGCGTTGGCTTCGGGCGGAAATGGGTCTTCAATAAAGAAGGGGCGAAATTCTTCCAGCCGCTTGCACAGATTGATGGCGTCGATGGGCGGAATGCGCTCGTGGATGTCGTGCAGCAACTCGATCTCCTCGCCGCAGGTTTTGCGGATGTGCTCGAACATTTTCGGCGTCGAAGAGATGTAGGGGTAAACGTCCATGTGGCCGTCCTGCGGCTCGCCAAAGCCAGCGGCGCGGAAATCCGGCTGCTTGGAGAGGTGCGCCGCGCCGTAGCCGCCCAATTGGATGCGCACATGGCGGTAGCCCTCGGCCATTTTGCGCTGAACGTCCTCTTCCAGTTGCTTGAAATCGCGGCCGCCGCAGTGGGCATAGGCGTCCACGGCAAAGCGGCACTTGCCGCCGAGGAGCTGGTAGACCGGCATACCGGCGCGCTTGCCCTTGATGTCCCACAGCGCCTGATCGAGGCCGCTGAGCGCGTTGTTGAGCACCGGGCCGTTGCGCCAGTAGGAACTGGTGTAGGCGTTCTGCCACAGGTCTTCGATGTTGTCGGCGCTGCGGCCGACGGCGAACGGCTTGAGGTACTGATCGACGGCAGAGACGACCGGCAGCGTGCGCTGGTTGAAGGTGGCGCAGCCGAGTCCGTACAACCCGGGTTCGCTGGTCTCGACCTTGACCACCGTGAGGCGAATGCCGGCGGGCGCGGTGGTGATGGCTTTGACGTTGGTAATTTTCAACTCGGGCAGGCCGCGTCGTTCAGACGCATCGACTGATACGCCGAACGCGCGCCCTCCGAACAATGAAACGATTCCTGCCGCCCCCATTCGACGAAACAGTTGTCGTCTGTTCATTTTTTTCTCCCTTGTGTTAAAGGGAAATCCGCTGCCGCGTCTTTCGCGGGCTTTATTTTGCGAAACCGTTCAACCAAGCAACTGCGGCGTCGATCTTTTCATCGAGCGTCTTTGCCGAGGCCGGCAGCGCGTGCAGCCGCCAAACGATATCGTGGTGAATCTCCTGCCCCGGGTTCAGCTTGGTCAGCGGGCTGAGCAGCTCCAGCTCGGTGTATTGCGGCGAAGTAAAGACCTCGGCGCTCAAATCGCCGTCGGGATGCACGCCCGCCTGCCGGCGAAAGAACTCGCCGATGACTGTGTTGTCGACAATCGCGGCCAGCCAGTGATCCGAGTCGGCGCCGGCTTTTTGCGCGGCCGAATAAGAGGGGGTAAAAATCCCCACGTCGCCGCGGCGGCGAAAGTTGGCGCGCGTCTCGTCGTTCCAAAAATAGATGCCGTCCGACAACGAGCTGTTGGGATTGAGGTTGAGCAGGGCGGCCAACGGATTGCGAATTTGGGTGACGTTCCAGACGGTGAACTCGATCGGCTCGACCGAACTCTTGCGCGCCCGCTTTTCCTTGCGGATGGTCTGCTTGATGATCAGGTCGCTGCCGCTGTCCGCCAAGGTGATCTCGCGGATGCAACGCGCGCCGCAAAAATCGCTGACGCCGCTGATGATCTTGACGCCGCCCGCAATCTCTTCCGCCTGATGGGTGCCGCCGTCGAACCAGTGATCGGGCGGCCAGGCATAGCCGTTGATGTCGGCAAATTTGCTCTGCTCGGTCGGCCACACCTTGTCGCCGCCAAAGTTGGCCCACGCCACGGCGCCGTTTTCGCGATAGGGCTGCCCCGGCGGCAGCGTGACGCCGTAAAAGCGCGGATCGTCCCATAACAGGTTCTTGCCGTTCTTCAACCCGTAGTGCATGATGCGGCCGATGGCCGGAACCACCACCACGCGCACCTCGGCATTGGTCAGCTCGTAGCTGTCCGCCCAGCCGTTGTAGGTGATTTTGGCGACGGTGACGCCCTTGTCCGCTGCGGGCGTCGTCGGCGTGCTTTCTTTTTGTGAACACATCGAGAACAGACCTCCGGTCAGGATGGAAAGGAAAAGGACGGTGAATGATTTCATAAGGCAGGCCAAGTTGGTTGTCACTAAATGTTATTCGACGAAAAATAGAAAGGCCTCAGTTAAAATCAAAGGGGAATATTGACGGCGAAGAGATCATTTTAGCCGCCGGTCTTCTTCGAGCCTTACGTCATCGATCCGTAGTTTATACCGTTCATTATGGGGTGGGAGGTGAAGATGAAGCGTTCGAACTTTTTGAGGTCACGGAAAGCGGCGCTGTTCGTGTTGATCCTTGCTCTGCCGCTTTCAGGCGAAGAACCGAATCTCTTTTGGTTCAGTGCAGGAATGGGGGTTTGCACTCTCGGCGATCTGGGCTTCGGCGGCAGCGCGCTTGCATCGGTGCCGATTCAACGGACGGTTCTCTCGCTGCGCGGCACCATGAACAGCGAGAGTTTTTTCGGTGACGAATTCGGCGATGCAGCCGTAACCTTCGGCCGGGCGATTCAAAGTCACGGCGGTCATCTGTCGCTCGCCTGCGGCCCGGCCGTGGTTTTCGGTTCGCGCTGTTCAGGGCTTTTCGGCACGCGCCGCACCGTTGCGCCGACGCTCGGCGCCGCCCTTGCTCTTCAGGCCTTCACCTCGTTAGGAGCACACATCGGAGTAGGGGGGTATGCCTATGCCGACCTGAACGGCGAACAGCCCTTTGCCGGGCTGACCCTCAATCTTTTTGTCGGCAGACTGCGATGAGGCAGGAAAGGCGCTCGCCGCCTCGCGGATTGAAGGTCGAGCGCCTTCGGCGAACGTTACTCTGCGATGTCGAGGATTTCTGCAATTTCTTTCGGACCAATCCGTCTGCCTTCACCCAGGCGGCTGCCGCGCTTTTCATGGGCTGTTACCGCTGCGGCAACGTCCTTCGGCGTCAAGCCGACGTCCGCCAGGCAGACCGGCATGCCGAGACGGCGGAAAAAGGCGACGGTCGCCTCGATCGCTCTGTCGATCGCCTCTTCGCGCTCGCGCACCTCGATGCCCCACACGCGGCGGCCGTACTGCACGATCTTGTCGCCTTTGAAGGCGCGTTGATGCTTCATCACTGCCGGCAGAATGATCGACAGCGTACGGGCGTGATCGATGCCGTGCAGCGCCGTCAGTTCGTGGCCGATCTGGTGCGTGGTCCAGTCCTGAGGCACGCCCTTGCCGATGAGGGTGTTCAGCGCCAGGGTCGCCGCCCACATCAGGTTGGCGCGCACCTCATAGTTGCGCGGCTCGGCCAGGGCTTTGGGGCCTTCTTCGATGAGCGTCAGCAGAATCGATTCCGCAAAACGGTCCTGAAGCGGCGCGTTGACGTCGTAGGTCAAATACTGCTCCATGACGTGCACAAAGGCGTCGACGACCCCGTTGGCAATTTGGCGCTCGGGCAGCGAAAAGGTGGTTTCGGGATCGAGCACGGCGAACCGTGGAAAGACATGGTCATCGGCAAAGGCCAGTTTTTCGCCCGTCTCGGCGCGCGAGATGACGGCGTTGGGATTGGATTCCGAACCGGTGGCCGGCAGCGTGAGAACGCAGCCGAGCGGCAGGGCATCGGTGATTTCGGCGCCGCGCGTCAGGATATCCCACGGTTCGTCGCCGCGGTAGCGCGCCGCCGCGGCAATGAACTTGACGGCGTCGAGCACCGAGCCGCCGCCTACGGCCAGCAAAAAGTCGACGCCTTCCTTCTTCGCCACCTCGACCGCCCTCATACAGGTTTTGTACTGCGGATTGGGTTCGATGCCGCCGAACTCGACGATACGATAGCCCTTCAGCGCCTCGATGACCTGATCATAGACGCCGTTCTGTTTGATCGAGCCGCCGCCGTAGGCCAGCAGCACCTTGCTTCCTTGCGGAACGACGGTCTGAAGCTTGGCAATCATTCCTTTGCCGAAAAGAATTTTAGTGGGATTGTAGTAGACGAAATTGAACATGGGTCGTGTCTCCTCAGTTTTTTGGTAGGCAAAACAGAGCCGCTGTAGAATTTATTGCAAGATAAAAACACTGGACCGTACAATGCAAGATGTTCGGCTCTTCTCAGGAAGGAATGATCGGACATTTCCGGCGGTAGGGATTCCGGAGTTTTTCGGATGCTTTTCTCAGAGAGGGTTGTTAAACCCTCGGCCGATCTTTTGAAAAACCCCCCGACCTTTTTTCTCTTTTCTTTTTGATCCTCGGTGTCGGTTTGCTGAAAGTCGGCAAAAGCCGACGCTGATTCTTACAACGGAGGTGCCTATGAAAACGATGGGGTTTGTTCTGCTGCTCGCCTCACTTCTCAACGCCGGCGAAGGGATGGTGATCGATCACACCTGCACTAAATTCGACCGCATCCCCGGCGCCTTTATCGACAGCGCCCTGGCCAAGCTGCACATTGTCTACACCCACACCTCGCACGGCAGCCAGTTGACCGACGGCATGGCCGGGTTGGCGGCTTTCAAAAAGGATGCTCGCCTGGGCTTTAAGCGCGGCGGCGGAGGTTGTCTCGACCTTCACGACTACGGCTGCTCCGAGTTCGGCGCCTACGACCTCGGCAATCCCGACCGCACCGAATGGGAAAAGGCCACGCGTAAGTATCTGGCGGCCTATCCGCGCACCAACGTCGTCGTGTGGTCGTGGTGCGGCCAGGTGGAATGGGCGACGCCTCAGGACATCGATCTGTACCTCAGCCTCATGAGCGGCCTGGAGCGCGATTTTCCGGCGGTGCGCTTTGTCTATATGACCGGTCACGTGGTGGAAGGTGCACGCGGCAACAACCACGAGCGTAACGAACAGATTCGCCGCTATTGTCGTGAAAACGGCAAGATTCTGTACGACTTTGCCGATATCGAGTGCTACGATCCGGACGGCAACTATTTCGGCGACAAATGGTGCACGGACGGCTGCTTCTATGACAAGAACGGCGACGGAGATCCATGGAACGACGGCGCCAACTGGGCGATCGAATGGCAGAACGCCCATGTGGAGGGGGTCGATTGGTACAATTGTAATGCGGCGCATACCGAACCGCTCAACGCCAATCAAAAGGCCTACGCCGCCTGGTGGCTGTGGGCGCGATTGGCCGGTTGGCAGGGTGCGGCTATGAACAGCGGAGAGGGATTGCGGCCTTTGGGATTTGTACTGAAACAGAACTACCCCAATCCCTTCAACAACAGCACGCGCATCGAGTTCGAGCTGCCCGCATCGACGGAAGTCGAGCTGGTTCTCTATGAGCAAAGCGGCCGCCGCGTGCGGACACTTTTCGAAGGCCGGTTGCCGGCGGGAACTCATATGGTCGAGCTTTCAGCAGGCGATCTGCCCAGCGGCGTTTATTTCTATCGCTTGAAGGCGGCAGGATTCAGCGGGACGAACAAGTTGCTGCTGATTCGCTGAGGAAAGGGACGACGCTCGCTCCGACGGCCGGAGAAACGGCGTTCGATTGCAGTGACGCGTGCAAGACTTATTCTTCAGCCGGCGTGAGGCGCTGACGCAGCACTTCACCCATGGCGATGGCCGAAGCATGGCTGAGCGAGAGCGAGCCGATGTCGCTCATCATGGGAATTTTGATCAATCGATCGCACAGTCGGCGCACGCCGGCGGAGAGGCCGCGCTTTTCGCCGCCCAGGGCGAGGATGATCGGGCGCCGCAGGTCGACCTCATAGATGGCGGTGCGCGCATTGGCGATACAGCCGCAGAGCGAAAGACCCAAGCGCTGCAGCGGCGGCAGGGTTTTGTCCGCCTCGTCGATGAGGACCAGCGGCAGCCGCTCGTAAGCGCCGGACGAGGCGCGCGAAACGGCGCCGCCGTCAAAGTCCCACAAATGCTTTTTCAACAGCACGGCGGTGACGCCGCAAGCCTCGGCGGTGCGCAGGGTAAAGCCGAGGTTTTGCCCGTCGTCGACGCCCTCCAAAAGCAGCAGAAACGGCCGGCCGCTTATCATTTTCACCCGCTCATAGAGCTCGTCGAAGGTCGTGCGGCGCTTGGCCGAACAGCGCGCCAGCACGCCGCCGTGAGTGACGCCGCGCGCCATGGCGTCGAGTTCTTCGGCGCGAAGATACTTGATCGGAATCCTCTGCCGCGCCGCTTCCTCGAACAGCGTCGGCAGCTTTTCTTCGCGCATCCCGTCGCGGATAAAAATCACTTCGAATTTGCGGCTGCGCGCCGTAAGCGCCGCTTCGACGCTGATTTTGCCTTCCAATAGTTCCAACGATGTCCCCATCTTTTAACCGCTAAAAAAGCGGGTGAACGCGAATGATCGACTGTTTGCGGTTCTTCCCCGCAGGGCTTTTAGGGAAGATTCAGCAAAAAAAGCAGCTGCCGCCCGTAACGGCCGAGCGGCAGCACGTTCGCCCATTCTTAGGGGGGAAAGTCACCTCACGACGGCGACGAATCCGCCGTAGGGCGCCATGGTGACCGTTGCCGGCGTCGTCAATGTCTGTTCGCTGAATAGGCGCGGCTCGTCGCCTTCACTGATGAGCTGAAGTCGGGTGCCGGCGGCCTTTAGACGAGCGAGGTCGAGCGTCACCCTCTTGGAGGCGTTCGTGCCGTTGATGCCGCCGAGGTACCAAACGTCGCCCTTTCTGCGCGCCAGAACGACGTGCGAAGCCGGATCCCCTTCGAGCACCACCGTTTCATCCCAGGTGACCGGCACGTTCTTGAGAAAGGCCTGCACAAAGTCCGGCTGCTCCAGGTAGCTTTCCGGCTTGTCCGCAAAATGGAGAACGCCGGAATGAAAAACCACGGACAACGCCAGTTCATGGGCATTAGTGGTCTGGTGCGGATAATCGACGTCGGAAAAGGTGACCGGCGTGTAATCCATCGGCCCGATGACGTTGCGGGTGAAGACCAAGTGCACGTTGTGCAGCGGCGCCTTTTCGGGGTATTCGGGTGCGAACTTGTAGCTTTCGGCGCCGCGGACGGCTTCCAGCGTCATCATATTGGGATAGGTGCGCTCCCAGCCGCGCGGCACCGTGCAGCCGTGAAAGTTGACCATGATGCCGAAGGCGTGGGCGTCCTTCATCAAATCGATGTAGTATTGAATCATGTCCTGTTTGTCGCTGTGCCAAAAATCAACCTTAACGCCCTTGACGCCGCTCTCCTTCAGCCATTGCAGCTCTTTCAAGCGATCTTCCTTGGCGTAAAAACGACTGCGCGGCGCCTCGGTAACGACGTTATGCGGCCCGCCCGAATTGTACCACAGCCACACGCCGACGTTCTTGGTCCGTGCATAGTCGATGAAACCAAGCAGGTCTGCAGTCGGCTCCAAGTTCCAGTTGGCGTCCACCATGTAATACTCCCAGCCCATGGCGGCGGCAAGGTCGATAAAGGCGCGCTGTCGCTTGAAATCGCGAGGACTGCTGCTTTCGGACCACCAGCTCCACGCGGCACGGCCCGGCTTGACATAGTCGCCGACCTCATAGGCGGGCGGGTCAGCCAGATTTGTGATCATCGACGACTCGACGATGCCGCCGGGGGTGTCGCTGACGATCATTGCCTTCCACGAGGTCTCCCACGGCAGCGTCGATGACGGTTCGACCTTGCCCGCGCCTTCAGCGTCCGCCGGCTCGGGGAAGCGGATGCGGTACAGCCCGCCCGGCGCCTCCTGCTCGAATCGCGTGCCGCAGTAGGAGCCGTTCAGCCCGGACTCGGCGATGAGCAGCCAGGTTTTGCCGCCGTTGATTTTGAACAGCGCCGGCATCGCCCATCCGGCCTTGGTCGGCGACGTCGCGCCCACCTCGTACTCGGCGTAATAGTTTTCATACGCCGGCGTCCACTGACTGGGATTGTCATAGGGCATGATATACGCCTTTCCCGCCGGAATCTTGAAGGCGGTGACTTCGCGCTCGATGGTCTTGACCTCGGCGTCAGTCTCCGGGAAACGATACTTGAAGGCGACGCCGTCATTGTAGGCACGCACGATCAGCTCGATCTTGCCGCCCTTTTCGTTCACAAAGGTCAGCGTCGTTTCGTTGCAGAAATTGCGGCACACGCTGCGCTTGCCGTTGTGCAGCGTGTAGGTCTCGTCGATGGTGCGGGCGGCCTTTTTCTCGAACGCCAATCCTTTGGCGAAGGAACCGTCGTCGCGCACCAGCCCCAAGGGCGACTCTTCCACGACTGCGGCGCCGCTGCGGCTTACGGTGAAACTCAAGGAACCGTCTGCTTTCGACAGGCTGACGGTCATGGTGACCTTGCCGTCCGGCGATACCGTCTGCCAATCGATTTTTCGACCGGCAGAGCAACTAAAGAGCACCGAACTGATGACAAGAGCGATGGTAAAGGCTTTCATGGCGAACCCTTTTCTGTTTGATTGGCAACTTTTTTCGACAGGCAATTAAGCAGTTTTTTGTCTTTTCTGCAATAGGTTTGTCGGCCGGCACGGTTCGAGCGTTCGGTAGGAAGAATCAAGCCGTGTGAGGCTTAAACTCCCCGCAGAGAGACTCTCAGCGGGGAGTTTGTTGCAGGGGGCTTTACGTTCGTCCTATTTCATCAGAAGCATTCGTCTTGAGGCGGAAAACGTGCCGGCCGTAATTTTACAGAGGTAGATGCCGGAGGGCATGGGGGCGCCGTATTGGTCGTTGCCGTTCCAAAGGACGTTGTGTCGGCCGGCGGGGCAGTGGCCGTCGACGAGGGAGGCGACGAGTCGTCCTTTGAGGTCATAGACGTTGAGGGAGACGTATTCGTCCTGGGGGAGGTCGAAGGCGACGGCGGTTGAAGGGTTGAAGGGGTTTGGGAAGTTGGGGTGCAGGGCGAAGGCGGACGGCAGCGGTTGCGAGGCGACGGCGGCGGATTCGGAGAGCGGGGCGGCGGAGGAGTTATGGACGGAGCCGTCGAGCATGACGATTTGGAGCTGATACCAGGCCTGGGAGTCGCAGGATGGGTCGATGACGGAGAAGTTGCGGGGTTCTACAGAGTTTTCGCCGGTGGTGATGAGGCCGTCATGGAGGGGGAGGAAGGGCCCGTGGGGGGAGTTGCTTTTTCGGACGCGGAAGCCGGCGATGCCGATGGTGTTGTCGACGCGCCATTCGATGAGGGCGGATCGGTTTCTGCGGACGGCGGAGAAGGCGAGGAGGGAGACGGCGATGGGGTTTTCGTCGCTGAGGGTCCACTGGGAGAAGCTGCCGATGCCGGTTACGGTGACGGTGTTGGCCTCGGTATCGACGGTTCCGCCCTGGTCGCTCCAGGTCTCTCCGCCGTCGGTGGATTTGAAGGCCTTGAGGGCGGTTTCGTTTTTGCCGTTGAGTTCTGAGTCGAGGTAATGGAAGACGAGCGTGGCGTTGAGGCCGCTGTTGTTGGTCGGGTGGATGTCGAAATATCGGTTTATTGCGTGGTTAAATTTATGATGTAGGCGGGTGATGGTGGTGCTGCCCATGTTGGCCGAGGTGGTGATCTGAGCGCCCAGTCCTCCCACGTTTTCGTTCGTTATATTGTTCAGATTGCGGGTCGTAGCAATGGTGCCGGTGCCGGCGCTGCAGTAGAGCCGGTTGCTGCCCTCGACCAGCCGGCCGTTGCTGCCCAGGGTAATGGCTTGCCCGTTCAAATCGGTATCCTTGCACAAAATGAAATGCCCATTGACCGTAAAACCGGCGCTTAAGGTGGGCGAGGCGCAGGAAGCAATCAAGAGGTTGTTCAGCGTCATCGAACTGGACAGGACTGCATCATTGGCGAGGGTGCATTTATAGATTCCCACATTGGCGCCGCTGCCCGGCACGCTGCAGCGGCTCCAGTTGGCGGCAACACTGCAGTCGCTGCTTTGGCAGCCGATCCAAGTGTTAAAGGCGTCTGAGGAAACCCAGTCGGAGGCGGCCTCCATGTTGGTGAGCGTGCCGTGATACGAGTCGCCGGTCAGGTTGTAGAGCGTGGTCTGGTCGCTGGCATTGACCTGATCGAAGCGATAGTAGGCGACCAGGCCGGCCTCATCGCCATCCAGCGTGCGGAACATGTTCTCGCGGATCTGATCGGCGGTGCGAACGGTGTTCCAGATACGCACCTCGTCAATCTGACCGCTAAAATAGTAGCCAGCCCACATGTAACCGTCCTTAAGCAGCCCGCCGATTCGCATCCGGTCGACGATTGCAGATCGCGTAATGGTGCCGGTGGCATCCTGCACGCCATTGACATATAATGTGATACTCGTGCCACTTTTTACGGCGACCACGTGTGCCCAGACGTTCGTGGCCAACGTTGTTTGACCCGTGACAACACTCCAGCCCAATCCGTCATCTATGCCAAATTCGAGCTTGGCGCTTTGAACGCGAAATTCGACTACATCGTGCCGAGTGGTATGGCCCCAACCGACGATCTCTTCGCGCGAAGTATCGGTGATCTTGATCCATGCTTCAAGAGTGGTCGTCGTTGAAGAGGGCGGAACGCTGCTATCGAAAGCAATATACTCATTTGATCCATCGAAATCCAACACGTTGCGCGGACCCGCAAACGCGCCCGAGGCGACCCAGGTGGGATCGTTCGTCAGCGTGCCGGTGCGACCGTTGCCGCTATTGTCGGTCAGAGAGGTGCCGGAGCCATCGGACATTTTGTAGTACGCCACCAGGTTGGTCGTGCTGAACGGTGTGCGGTACATGTTCTTGCGAATATCAGTGGCGGTGCGCGCCGTGCTCCAGATGCGCGCCTCGTCGATCCAGCCGTCAAAGTAGTACGCGTTGTCGTGTTGACCGATGCGTACTGGATCGGTGTTGGCGGAGATGCTCGTCGCCGTACCGCTGAGCGATTGGCTGACGCCGTTGACGTACAGGGTACGCGTGCCGCCCGAATTGACCGCGGCGATGTGAACCCACTGCCCCGTTGTGATCGTTGAAGCGGCGGTGGTCATTCCGTCAAAGTTGAGCGCGCCGTTGGCCATCACGCGCAGCGAGTAGCCGTTGTCCGAGTTGTGGTACTTGGAGATGATCCCCTCGTTGTCCTCCAGGCTGCGCGCGAAGACCCACGCCTCTAACGTGTAGTTTGTCGTCAGATCAAGCGGGTCGGCGTCGGTGATTTCGACGTAATCATCCGAGCCGTCAAAGTTGAGGGCATAGTTCTGTGCTGCGGCGCTGAAAGTCGCAAACAGGACAACTACAGTGAACAACCAGGTTCTGTACATGTTGGACCTCCTTTCGGTTCAGTACATTCAAGCAATACGGCTCCCCATCCGCTGCTTCCGTAAACCGATGCTCAGAAATGCCAAGCCGCAGCACTTAAAGGTACCCCTGATTGGGTTGATGGTTAAAAAATTGTTTGAAAACCTCCCTCTGTTCAACTATTCCTAAAGAAAAGTACCAATTATTACGCCGGCGTTGTGGGACAGGAAAAAAAGGTCGAAGTATGCCCAAAGGGCACGTCGACCGCTGTTAACCGATATGATGTGCTTTTTACAAACGACGATATTTCGTGTAAAACACGACATATCGGATGATAAAGAGCTCTCCGCAAAATTCGGGGCGGAGAGGCGCGGATGATGCCGTCCCTTCCTCTTTCACCGTTTGCAAGGGTGAAAGGATAATGATGACGGAAAAGAACCGCCTTGATGCCTGAAAACAGGGTGCCCATCTTTCGATTTTTCGCCGCCGGCAGCCGGAAGGAAGCATTCCGCTCCTTCCGGCGCAGAGGTGATCGCGGCGGCAACGGACGTCCGCCGAAATGCCGCAATTTAGGTTTTTCTTCGGCGACGGGCTCTACCTAATCCTCATTTTTTGCCCGAAGCGCAGTTCCACCGGCCCCATCAGCCCCGACTCGATCAGCGGCACATCCTGCCAGGGCGTCATCCACGGATTGGGGCCTCGGGTGATGTTGGTTTTGGTGCGCTTGTACTCCGCGGGAACCTTGGCGTCGCCGACGAGCTGATTGTTCCAAGTATTGGCGACCTCGATCATCAGGTAATTTTTGCCCGGGCGAACGAACTCGCTGACGTCGAGCACGTACGGCGCGTGCCACAATGTGCCTGCCTCGCGGCCGTTCAGCCATACGCGCGCAACCTTGGACACTTTGCCCAGATCGAGCACCACCGGCGGCAGTTCGCTGCGCGGCCAAGCGGGCAGGTTGAAGGTGTTGTGATACTCGGCCACGCCGGAAAAGTATTGGATGCCGTCGTGCTCGTGATCGCTCCAGGAGATCAACTCCGGGAACTCGATACGCGTCGGCGCGCCCCAGGCGAAGGGAAAGCGCACCTGCCACGGCCCGCCGACGGGCTGCGGCGGCCGTATTCTGTTCACTTTAATCCGCAGCGGCGTTCCTTCTGTGAAGCGCAGCGTATAGTCGCCGTTTTTCCAAGCGGTGAAATGGTCGTCGATGATTTGCCAAGAACGGGGCGCGCCCTTTTTGCCGGCGGGGAAAGAGCACGCACCGGCCTCCACCGCAGTCACCTGCAGAGATGTTGTTTCACGGAACACGACGAACGTCGACCCGAACGCCGGCAGCCGCAGCGGCAGTTGCACGCCGTCGGCGCGCTGTACAAACGTGTGCAGGCGCTCGATCGTGCCGGTTTCGGGATTCCATAACTGCGGCGCGCGCTCAAAAACCCGCAGCGTCACGTCGGCGTCGATTTCATGGTCGGTGGTGTTGCGGAAAAAGTAAATGTCAGCCTCTTCGCTGCGGCGGTGGATGAAATCGATGACCGTCGGGTCCGGCAGATCGACCTGCACGTCCGGCGTGATGCCGTTCTCCAAAAGAATTTTTCGCAGCTCGCTTTTGGCGGAATAAACCTTTCCTGCGCCGAGGCGCCTTACCCGTCCGCCCCACAGTCTGTCGGCCGTCTCGCGCACGCGCCGATCGTTTTCCTGCCAATTCGCCAAGCTGTGCGAACGCTTCGGCTTGCGGCCGACCACCAGCGCGCCCTTGATCGCCAGTTGCTCGATTTTTTGCAGCACTTCGGGATTCATGGCGTCCTGATCCGGCAGCACCAGCACGCGGTAGCTCTGGCCGTGCGGCAGAACCAGGCGACCGTCGCGCACATCGAGGCGATTCAGAAGAATGTCCGAGTTGCAAACGTCATAATCATAGCCGTAGCCCAGCTCTTTCGGAATGTGTTTGGGTTCGACAAAGTTGGGCGCCTGATCGCCGTAATAGTAGAGCACGTCGCCGACGAAATGCCCCTGCTGCAGAAGATAGCAGCAGCGGGCGAGGTAATCGTGAAAGGCGCGCGACAGCGGCCACCAGGCGCGCGTGGTGTTGATGATGGTGCCGAAATTGTAAATCCAGCCCGGCTTGCCCGCTTCGTCGGGGATGTGCGGCGAGGTGTGATAGACAAAGCGCGTCAGGCCCTCGCACATCGCTTTGTCGGCAACCTCCTTCAAGTCGCCGGGACCGCGCTGCCACATCCACAATGAGGTAAAGGCCTCAGCCTCCACCTGCGGCCGGCCATAAAGGTGCGCCGCGCTCGCCGGTCCTTTGACGATCTGCAGCTCGTCCATGTGTTTTTCGCCCGCGGGATGCTGGTACCAAAACTCGCCGCGCGGCACCGAGCAAACGCCCAACGAGCGCAGCGACTCGAACGGGCAATTGTGCACCGGCGGTCCCGGCCCGCCCGCTTCGGCGCGAAAACCCAGGCCGTACCGGCCGCAGATTTCCGTGGACAGTTGATAGTGATTTTCGATAATCAGGTCGGAGAGCACTTTTTTGAAATCAAAGAGGAAGCGCTCGGAAACATCTTTGCTGATCACCGTTTTGCCGTCGAGCACCGGCAGATACGTCGTAAGGTCATAGCCGCAGCGTTTTCTAAACTCTTCGGGCAGCGTCGGCGTCCAAGCGGCGCTGTTGGCTTCATAGCTGTCGGTGTAAAGATAGGCGAGCGCCGTCTGCGACAGGTCGCCCAACTCGTTCTGCAATTTGTTGATGAAGAACATCAGGTGCGCCTCGGTCGCCTCGGCGCTGAAATGATCGATCATCAGGCCGTTCGAGTTGGGGCTGGGGCGCATCAGCGGCTGGCCGGTGCCGGTGCAGACATAGCGCACCACGCGCCACTTTCCGGCCGGCGCCGTCCAATTCAGCCGACTGTTTACAAAATGCTCGGTGATGTTCAACACCTCGCTTTCGGCGATCGTCTGCTTGTCCGGCATGGCCAACACGGCGACGTCCTTGAAAAATGTCGGCAGGCCGTCGGCGCCGCGGACGATGATCGGCTCGATGCGCGCGTCTTTGGGGTCTTTGCTCGGCAGTTCCGGAAACGGCAGCTCCATGCTCACCTGCGCCGGTCCGTCGATCGCCACCGACGACCGGAACAGCCCCATGACGCCCTGCTCCGGCTTGACCCAACTGCCGCCCGCGTTCCAACTGCTGGAAATGGTCAGCCCCATCTCCAGCCCCACCTCGCCGGCCAGACGAACGGCCTGGGCAATCGCCTGTACCGACTCGTCGCTCATAAACGGCGGTCCGGCCGGAACGACTTTGTTCTCATCCGCCCAACCGGCCACATCCCAAATATCGACGCCGCCCATGCCCTTGTCTTTGAACTCGCGCAGCTCTTCGCGCAGCTTGGGCAGGCTGAAATTGCCGTTGGTCCACACCCAGTACCCTTTGGGCCGTGCGCTGATCGGCGGATCGACAAACCCTTGCTCCAGAGCATCGGCCCACAGCGCCGTGGTCAACAGTAAGAAAAGCAACGTTTTCATCATTCGACTCCTGGTTGAAAAAGGGGATACGCGGCCGTATTCGGCTCGTCGCTTCTGACTTTTTGAGAGGAGCGACGAGGCATTGCTCTACCGCTTCAGCGCCTGCTTCAGCATCGGCGCAAGGACTTGCCTCCACAACGCATAACCCTTTTCGCTTAGGTGAAGGCCGTCTTCCAGGAACAAGTCGGCGGCTGGCGGTTCACCGGTTTCGAGCATGGGCGTCGCCGTGTCGGCGTAGAAGAGCAGCTCGTCACGGCTGCACATTTCGCGGACAAGGTCGTTGGCCTGCGCCATGGTCGGCCACAGGTTCCAGCGGGCGATGCTCGGTTTGATCGGCAGATAGACGAGCGGTGTTTGCGGGAATGCGCGACGGAGAGCGTCGACGAAGGCGCGAAAGTCGCGGGCCACGCTTTCGGCATCTTTGCCGCCGGCGATGTCGTTATCGCCGCAGTAAAAAACCACGGCGGAAGGTGTCGGATAACGCAGAAGGATGTCGTGGATGAAGAAGAGCAGGTCGGAGATATGGGCGCCGCCGAAGCCGCGGTTGACCACCGGCAGGTCGGGGAAGGCTTCTGCGGTTCGCCACATGCGGATGCTGGAGCTGCCGACAAAGAGCACGAGGCTCTTGGGGACTGCGTTTTTGGCGTCCCATTGACGAAAGGCTTCTATTTCTCCTTGAAAGCGGAGCGGATCAGGATTCTGTGCGGCGACGCTGTTTGAGCGCGCGCCGAGCAGCAAAAGCATCGAGAGAAGGATGGTGCCGACCGTTTTCATAAAGTATCCTTTCTGCTCTGTTTTCACGTTTTTAGTCGAATTAATGCGTTTTTGAGCTGAAATGCAATCATATTTTAAGCAAAGTCATTTTTGCCTTGCATTTCAGCCGCAGCCTGCTAATTTTCTCCGGATTCCATCAAGATAACGAGGAGGCATGTGATGAAAGTGGTTGCGGTTTTTTTGGTGGCGTGGTTCGCTATGGCGTCGGCCGAACCGTTGCGCGTGGCCTGCGTCGGCAACAGCATCACCTTCGGCGCCGGAATCTCGGAACCCCTTTATGACAGCTACCCGGGCCAATTGCAAAAGCTGCTCGGCGATGACTTTCAAGTCGGCAATTTCGGCAACTCGGGCCGCACCATGCTGAAAAAAGGTGACTATCCTCTGTGGGTAGAAAAGGAGTTCGCCGGCGCTTTGGCGATGAATCCGAACATCGTCGTCATTTTGCTGGGTACCAACGATTCGAAACCGTGGAACTGGGTCTACAAGGACGAATTCATTCCCGATTATCTGGCCATGATCGACACTTTTATGACCTGCCCGGCGCAGCCGCAAATCTACATCTGCAAGCCGCCGCCGGCCTTTTCCGTTCAATGGGGGATTCGCGACTCGGTGATCACGGCCGACATCATTCCGATGATCGATCAAATCGCCGCGCAGCGGCCGGTTTCAGTAGTCGATTTTTACACGCCCTTGGCCGACAAGCGCTCCCTTTTCCCCGATGACATTCACCCCAACTCCGAAGGGGCGTGGCAGATGGCCAAGATCGTCTATAATGCGATTACCGGACGCGAAGTAACGGCCGGGCAAGATAACGACCTGGCGCGCGGCAAGGCGATCACCGCGGGCGCCGAAGCGTTGGTGGACGGCGACCGTACCACGCCGTGGCGCTGCGGCGACGGCGACCGCGCGATCATCGACTTGGGCGAAGCCGTTCATTTCGACATGTTCCAAATCGATTTCGGCGCCGAGGGACGAAAATACGGCGCGCGTTACACGATCGAAACCTCGGGCGACGGCGTAAATTGGACGATGCGAGTCGATCAATCGGCACGCACGGACACGGCGCAGATCGCCGTGGATGCGGCTGCCGACCACGCGCGGTTCGTCAGGCTGACGCTGTTGGGCCGTTCCTCGATCGTGCCGCTTGCGCCGACGGCGTATGATTTCAAGGTGCTCGAAAGCAAGCCTTTGCACGCGCCGGTGCTCTCTTATCGCGTCTCGGAAATCCGACCGCAGTACATCAAGATCGAAATCGAGGTGGACGCCGCCCTGAAGCAGGGCGAATATGTCAAGCTCTATTCAACGACCGATCCGGCGCAGCCGATGACGCCGGCCAAGGACTATCGCCGCCTCGATGCCCAAGTCATCAAGACCACGATCAAACCCGGTCAGGTGCGCTGGTATTGGGCTAAGGCCTACAAGGACGGCTTGGAGATCGGTGCTTCCGACACGCTCAAGATCGACTATGCCGCCGCCGCTGCGGTGAACGAACGAACGGCGCT
>FWPV01000324.1_pt1 | contig 113128 bp, 72 predicted proteins | sample 2228371 | NCBI WGS metagenome assembly FWPV01 (sample SAMEA103939776, study PRJEB20133) | metagenome
CGTGACTACCGACCGGGCCTATGCTTTCGCTCCTCCCCAGAGTATCGCGGTGTGGGTCAAGCCCGGCAAGCTGACCCAGGACTGGAACATGGTCTTCACCGGGGGGGCCTGGAACCGGGCCTGGATGCTGTTCCTGTACTACAAGCAGGCGCCGTACAGCATTGACTTTCGCCCCTGGGGCAAGCGCATCTTTGTGGAAGGCGTGGTACCGCAGGACCAGTGGAGCCACCTGGCAGTGGTGGACGACGGCCAGACCTACACCATCTACCTGAATGGCGAGGCAGTCAAGTCCGAAGCGGGGGCGGGGGGCAAGTGGTCGCTGTGGGAGGGGCCGCTGGTGCTGGGTGCCTGGAAATACTACAGCGGGCAGCGCAATAGCTTCACGGGGTCTCTGGGCGGCGTGCGATACTGGAACAAGGCGTTAACCGCCGAGGAAGTGAAGACGGAGGCGGAGAGGGGAGTGGAGTAGGAGCAGGCGGCTGAGGAAAATCCTGCCGAAACGGGTATACTCCTGCTTAGGAAGCCATCCTCAGGAGGGTCCACATCTTGGAGGGCAGCGACCCGCTGGCGTCGGATCTCCAGGCCAGGCGAGCGCGCGGTCTGCGTACTGCGCTGATTCTGGCCGTGCTCGTCGTAGTGCTCCGTTACCTGGACTGGACCTCCGGTCTTTTCATCTTCGCCCTGCCCGAGAACTTCGCCTACGACACCGTCTTCGACTACCGCGCCCCCCGGGCGCCTACCGACCTGGCGATCGTGGCGATTGACGAGGCCAGCCTGCAGGCCCTGAGCCAATTCCCCTTTCCTCGCGACCTTTATGCCCGCCTGCTCGAGCGGCTCTCCCAAGCCAGGGTGGTGGCCTTCGATATACTCTTCATCGAGCCGGATCGGGCCAACCCCCAGGGCGATGCGCAGTTTGCGGCGGCGATGGAGAAGCATGGGCGAGTGGTGCTGGGAGCCTACCGGCAGGAGCGGAAACAGTATGGCGACGCGGCGGTGGGGATGCGCGGCTATCCGCTGCCGGTGGGCGGTCCGGGGAGGCTGAAGCCGATTCAGCCGCTGAACTTTGCCGCGCCGGTGCCGCCGCTGGCGCAGGCCGCTGCGGGAATCGGCTACGTGGACATTGAGCCGGATGCGGACGGCGTCTACCGGCGGGTAGAGCCGCTGCGGGTGGGCTATGACCGGCAAGTCTACCCGCACCTGGCGGCAGAGATAGGCCGGGTGGCGAGCGGCGTCCCACCGGCGGTGATTGTGGCCGGCGTGCCTCAGGGGACGCTGGGTTTCCCCGCCGGGCCGTCCGTGCCTCTGAGCGCCGAAGGTGCGGTTCTCATCAACTACTGCGGTCCGCCCGGTACGGTGCCTGCCTACAGCTTCGCCGATGTGCTTAGCGGAAAGCACGAGACAGACCTGCAGGACAAGATAGTGCTGGTGGGGGCGACCGCGGCGGGGTTGTATGACATGCGGCCGGCGCCGTACCGCAGTCAGGGGCGCAAGTTCTTCGGGGTGGAGACGAACGCGAATGTCGTCAACACGCTGCTGCACGGTCCGGCGCTGGGCGACGCGGGGCGCAGTCTTGCCTGGCTCGCCCTGGCTCTGCTGTTGGGGGTGATCGCCGGCGTGCTGGTGTGGAGCAGCGGCGAGACAGTGGGGCCGCTGCTGGGTTTCCTGGTGCTGGTGGTTTTGGCCGTACCTTCCTTCTTTGTGGCTTTCTTTGCCTGGGGTATGGTGGTGCCCTACGGGGCACTGTTGCTGGCGGTGCTGCTGCCGGTGGGGGTTGGGACTTGGGAGCGGATGGGCGCGGAGCGGCGGCTGATCAAGGATCGCTTCGGCGTCTACGTATCGCCCCAAGTGTTGGACGAACTGAGGCGTAATCCGGAACTGGCCCGGCGGGGGCAGCGGCGGATGGTTACACTGCTCTTTTCCGACGTGCGTGGCTCTACGACGCTCTCGGAATCCATTCCCCCCGAGACCTGGTTAGCGCAATTGAATGAATACCTCAGCGCCATGAGCGACGCCATCTTCGCCTACGACGGCTATCTGGACAAGTTCATGGGCGACGGGATCATGGCGGTGTGGAATGCGTTCGGGACCCAGCCGAATCACGCCGAACTGGCCCTGGCGGCGGCGCGGCGGATGCAGGAGTTGCTGGAGGCGCTCAACCGATACTGGGAGGAGACGGAGGATCGCACTCCCTTCCGCATCGGCATCGGCCTGCATAGCGGGGAGGCGGTAGTCGGCAATGTTGGCTCCCAGACGCGGACTCAGTTCACGGTCATCGGCGACGTGGTCAATACCGCCTCGCGCATCGAGGGGATGACCAAGCAGTACCACACAGAGCTGCTGCTGAGCGAGGCTACTGCCACGCTCCTGCCCGGGGGGGTAAGGCTGCGGGAGATCGGAGAGGCGGAAGTGAGGGGAAGAGCGGGGAAGGTCAAGCTGTACACTGTGGAGGGCGAGGGTTCTTCTGTTCAACCGGCCGGCGGGGCGGGGCGCGGCGAGCAGGTTTGACCTCGCCAAGTCAAGTTAGTGGGCTCCGGAGGGGCGACAATGCACGCAGCGAATCCGGCTCACAGGCGGCAGCTCACTAGGCCGGACGTGAGGTGCGGACGCCGCTCATCCTGCCCCTCCTGGTTTCCACCGGCTTGCTCCATCCGGCCGGTGTCCGGCAGAGCGCCCGCCGTGCCACGTCGTCAGAGGTGATCAGCTATGGGACTGTTTGGGAAGAAGTCCAAAGCCAAGAGCGATGCCGACATTCTGCTTGATGCGCTGGGGGGCGTCAAAAAGCGCGAGGATCGCAAGCGGCGGGTGATGTTCCGCAAGATGGGCGGCGGGTGGAAGCGGTTTCTTGACAGCCGCATCTTGATCGGGCTGGGAGTCATCCTGGTGTTGTTCATCGGGGACGGGGTGCGACGGGAGAACCGGGAATTCGAGGCCACCCTCTCGGCGATGAACGGTCAGGTCTGGGTGCAGGAGACGGATACCGCGCCGATGGCACCGGCGGTGGCGGGGGAGAAGCTGACGGATGGGAATGTGGTGGTGACCGGAACGGGGGCGGACGCTACTTTGACCTTTGCCGACGGCAGCGTACTGATTGTGGGCCCCGGCAGTTCTATGACGGTGAAGCTGCTGGAGTACAACCGAGGCGCGGCGTGGCGGTCGCGGTCGTTCTATGTGAAGGTGGGTATGGTCTGGGCGAAGGTCTCGCAGAATTTCGGCAAAGACTCCACTCTCAAGGTCTACACGCCATCTTCGGTAGCAGCGGTGCGGGGTACGACGTTCTATGTCTATCAGGCCCGCTCGGGGGCCGAAAGCGAGATAGCCTGCGCGGAGGGGGAGGTGCGGGTGCGGGGGTTTACCGGGACGCCGACTTACCTGTCCCAGGGGGCAGTCGCAAAGGTGACGCGCGGTCGTCCGCCTAACCGCCCGGCCTGGATGAGCACGAAGGAGACGGAGAGCTTCATGAGCTCGGTCCTGTGGCGGCCTCCGCCCGACGCCAGCAAGCTGCAGGTACTTGAGTACGGGATCAATCAGTTCCTCAGCGCACCATTGAACATCTTGGGGATCGGGAAGTGCGGCTGGGCGCTGGGAGCGGTGGACTCGACGCGGCGCTCGGCAGCGATGGAGGCGATGCGGCGGCTGCAGATTCACCTGGAGGGAAACGCCGAGTATCCGTCTTACGTCAATCCGGCCACGCTGGAGGAGCTGGGACTGGACTGGCTCTCGCGCAAGCAGGTCCTGGATCAGTTATACGGAAATGCCATTGACCGGTATATTCCGGCGTCCGGTCGCGACTACACCATCTATGCCCGGGCTCGGGATAAGAACCGGACGGCGCTGAAGCTCACCTCGCACGGGGTGGTCTTCTGCACGAAGGAGGAGGCAGCAGCGCTGGAGGAGTTCTAGGTAGCGGTGGGGCGCTGGGAGGCCGAGACCGGACGGGCGCGGAGTGGTAAGTAGGTCTTTGCGCGGTCGGCGGCAATAGGGCGCCATACGACTGAGGCCCGGTTTCGGAGGTAGGCGAACTGCATGAGACAATCCGTAAACACTGACTCCCTGCAGCTGATTGGCGGCACCCCTCTGATCGAGTTGCGGTGTCTGCGCCCGGCGGGGGGCGCGCGGATCCTGGGCAAGCACGAGGGCTACAACCCCGGGGGGAGTGTGAAGGACCGGATCTGCCTGTCCATGGTCGAGGCGGCGGAGCGGGCGGGAGTGCTCGCGCCCGGGGCGACGATCATCGAGCCGACCTCGGGCAATACCGGTATCGGACTCGCGCTGGTGGCGGCGATCAAGGGCTATCGGTGCCTGCTGACCATGCCGGAGACGATGAGCGTGGAGCGGCGCAAGATTCTGCAGGCCTACGGAGCGGAGCTGGCGCTGACGCCGGGGACGGAAGGAATGCGAGGAGCCATTGCGGAGGCCGAGCGGCTGCTGGCCGAGACCCCTCGGGCTTTCATGCCGCAGCAGTTCAAGAACCCGGCCAATCCGCAGGCACACTACCGCACCACGGGGCCAGAGATCTGGGGCGACACGGAGGGACGGGTGGACGCGTTTGTGGCCGGAGTAGGCACTGGCGGGACGATCACTGGCGTCGGGCATTACTTGCGGGAGCAGAAGCCGGAGGTGCGGATCGTGGCGCTAGAGCCGGCGGATTCGCCGGTGCTGTCGGGAGGTCAGCCGGGACCTCACCGTATCCAGGGAATCGGTGCCGGTTTCGTCCCTGAGGTCCTGGACCGGAGCGTCTGTGACGAGGTGCGCACGGTGCGGGCGGAGGACGCTTTCGCCACCATGCGACAACTGGGCGAGGAAGACGGTCTGTTTGTCGGGATCTCGGCGGGGGCCAACGCCTGGGCGGCGGCCCAGTTGGCGGCGGAGATGAAGCCGGAGCAGACGGTGGTCACGATTCTCTGCGACGGCGGGGAGAAGTACCTGAGCGTGATCTAGCCGGGGTCGGCGGGACGTGGTATAATCCTCCGCGTGACTCAGCGCCGGTGGGACATAATCGCCGTAAGGAGCTGGGCCGTGCTGGGGGCGGCCCTGCTGCTGTTTGCAGGAAGTGCGGGTCGGGGGGCAACTGAGCCGGCGGGCGACTGCGTGGGGAAGGACCTGTGGGCGGCGGCCGACCGCGTCGAGGCCTGGGCCGAGAAAGAGCAGCTTGCCTGGCCAGCCCGCGCCGCGGCAAGATGCGGCGGTCTGTCGCGGGACACGCTATGGGCGCGAATGGACGCCCGCTGGTCGCAGGCCGGACCGGCATTGCGGGGGGCGTATGCCGAACTGGGCTATGTGCGGGCGCTGAAGGCCGACCAGTGGCGGCTACTGGCCGGCCAGGCGGGTACGCCGACCGTGGATGCCTATCTGGCGGCGACCGCCGGTCCGCTCAGTCGCGTGCTGCTGATGCTGGACGACCTGCAGCGGGTAGTCGGTTGCGCAGTGGCCCGGCGAGAGAGCCCCGGCGAACTCCCCGGCGCCCCCGCCGAAGCGACAGAGGCAGGGCGCGCCGTGCTGACGGGCGCGGAGAAACCCCCTTCCCTTGACCGGCTTCTGGATCTTCTGCCCCTACCTCTCCGCTTCTCTCCCCACGTCCCGGTCTCCAGAGGGAACGAGGTAGCGCTGGCTGTGGGCTTCCCATTGGGGCGTCACGGCGCGGATCTGGCGCTGCTGCTGCCGCTGGTGGCAAGTGCCGTCGCGAGCACGACGGAGACACCGTCGCGCGTGGCTCTGGTGCTTCACCAGCGGGGCCTGCCGCTGCTGGAGATAGCCTTCCCCGGCGCGGACCTGGCGAGCTTCCGGTCGGGAGACTTGGACCTGTGGAGCCTATGGCGGCCTGCGCAGCAGGTCGACTATGCATCCACGGCACCGCTGGCCGCGGCCGATTTTGTCTTGAACCCGTGGGAGATGCCGCCCGGAGTTGCCTATGCGCCGCCGACGGAGATGACGCCGGCGCAGGTAGCGGCTGTGGCGGGCATCCGAGATGCCTCCGGACCGGAAGACATCCAAGTGGCGGCGCGGCAGCAACTGAAGGTGAAGGAGGGCACACTGCTCCTGGCCGCCGTGGTTGCCGCTAGTCCGGCCGCGGCGCGGCAACTGCAGCAAGCGACGGCGGCGGGGCCCCTCCGCGGCGGGGAGACGATGCGAGTCTGGACTCGCGGCGCGGTAGTGGTATGGGCGCGGGGACCGGCGGCAGCAGTGGAGACGGCCCTGCAGGCGGTTGGCCGGCCGCTGCGGCTCACCGAGCAACCCCCGGTGGAGGTTCCCGCGCCGGTGCGGGCCGTGCTCGAGCCGGGCACCTGGCCGCCGGCTCCTGCCCAGCCGAGCTTCGTCAAGCGGCTGACCATTTGCCGGGAGACGGAGAAGCCCGGTCCGCGCAGTAACCCGCAGCCGGTCTTCCCAGCCGGGACTAAAGCGGTGAGCGCCTGGCTGGAGATCGAGAGGGCTCCCTACCAGACGATCTATCTGGTGGAGTGGCACCGCGACGGGCGGCTGGCTCACCGGAGTGAGGTCTTCCAGCTGGAGGGGTCGCAGACTAAGTGTGTCGGCCTACGAGACGCTCGGAACGAGCCGCTGCAGAGCGGACGGTGGCGAGTGGAAGTGTACCAGAATGGAGTGAAGGTGGCAGAGAGGGAGTTTGAGATTGTCGCAAGCCCACCGAAGTGAAGGGTACGAACGCGGGGAGGGAGAGGGCGTTTTCCTGTCCTCCTGGGCCGGTCAAAGTATCCCACGTTGCTTGACTTCCAGGTAGCGGTTTACCGTGGCAACCGTCAGGTCGGCGGGGGCTGCGTCCAGCACCAGGGCGCCTCCGGCCCGGAGCGAGGCCAGAGCCAAGCGGCGCTGGGCCAGCAGGTCGGTGGCTACGGCGCGCTGGTAGGCCTCCTGCGCTTCGGCCGGACGGACTCGCGCCAGAGCGTCCAGACGTGGATCGCGCAAAGTGACCACCAGCGGCAAGTGGCGCGGCGCCAGGGCCAACACGTTGCCCAGGAGCTGCCCCGAGGCCTCGCGGTCTATCAGGTCGGTGAAGGTGACCACCAGCGCCCGCCGCTGGGTGCGCCGCCGCAGGAGCGCGAAGGCCGCGCCGTAGTCCGGCTCGCGCAGCACCGCCTGCACTGCGTACAGTTGCTCCGCCAGTACTCCCACCTGCCGCAGTCCCTTCCCCGGCGGCACGAAGGTCTCCAACTCGTCGGCAAAGACCGTCAGCCCCACGGCATCGTCCGCCTCCACCGCCACGTAGGCCAGCATGAGCGCGGCGTTGATCGCGTAGTCCAGCTTGGACATCGCCGCGGCGGACGAGACGCCCGCCGTACCCTCGATCTCCGCGCACATCATGCGCCCGGCGTCAATCACCAGCATCAGCGTCTGACTGCGCTCCAGGTCATACTGGCGGGTGACCGGCCGGCCGTGGCGGGCAGTGGCTTTCCAGTCAATCTTGCGGAAGTCGTCGTCGGGAGAATACTCGCGGAGGAAGTCGAACTCCGCGCCCTCGCCCAGGTAGCGCAGGGGGCGGAAGCCCGCCTGCTCCAGCCGGTGGGCGCGGGCCAGGGCCACGTAGCGCTCGAGGCCCAACAGGTCGGGGTAGACCTGGACTTGCCGGGCGGCGGGGAAGTGCCGCTGCCACTGGCTCAGCCGCAGCAGCGAGAGGGCCCGGACGTGCAGATGGGCGAAGTCGAAGTCACCCCGGCGGCGCGGCGTGAGCGTGTAGGTCACTTGTACCCGCTCAAAGGGCGCCAGGCGCAGGGGAATCTCCCGGCGGGAGGCCTCGAACTCCCAGGGGGCATCGTCCTTGACCACCAGCGAGAGGGGCAGACGGCAGCGGTTGGCGACCTCCAGGCGTACGGGATTGGCCCGAGCCAGCGAGAGTCTGTCCTCTACCTGTCGCGAGACGGTCAGGCGGTACAGGCGGCGGGAGAGGAAGAAGTCGCCCACCATCAGCGCGACCACTCCCACAAAGGCCAGCCCGCCAAGAGGCAGAAAGCGGGGCTCGTATACTCCCCAGCCGGATAGGAGGGAGGCGGCCAATAGGAGCAGGAAGGTTGGGAGGGTAGGGATCATGGTGGGGAATTGATGAACGATGAACGATAGACGGGGGACAACGCGCTGTCTGCAGATTATCGATCATCGTCTATCGGTTATAGATGTTGTTCACCTCGGCACCGGGACGGTCGCCAGCACGCCTTGGAGGACCTGGTCGGCACGGAGGCCCTCGATGTCGGCCTCGGGGCGCAAGATGAGGCGATGCCGCAGGACCGGCAGGGCGATGTCTTTGACATCATCCGGCGTCACGTAGCCCCGCCCGCGCAGACCGGCGACGGCTTTCGCGGCCTGCAAGAGCATGACGGAGGCGCGCGGTGAGCAGCCGAGCAAGAGCTGTGGGTCCTGGCGGGTAGCACGCACCACGTCAGCGACATAGGCCAGGACCGGCTCCTGTACGGTCAGCGCGGCAATCTCCCGCCGGCAGGCGGCCAGGTCCTCCGCGCCGGCCACCGCAGTCAGCCCCGCCGCCGCCAGGTCCAGGTCGGAGAAGCCCCGGTGTACGCGGCGGAGCAAGTCGCGCTCCTCCTCCTCGCCGGGGTAGTCCATCTGCACCTTGAGCAGGAAGCGGTCCACCTCCGCTTCGGGCAGCGGGTAGGTACCCTGGTATTCGATCGGGTTCTGGGTCGCCAGGACGGTGAAGTTGGCGTCCAGCGGGTAAGTCTGCCCGTCAATACTGACCTGGCGCTCCTGCATGGCCTCCAACAGGGCAGCTTGCGTCTTGGCCGGGGCGCGGTTGATCTCGTCGGCCAGCAGCAGGGAGGTGAAAATCGGCCCGCGCCGCAGGCGGAATACCCGTTGTTCGGGCTCAAAGACGTTGGTGCCGATGATGTCGGAAGGCATTAGATCGGGAGTCATCTGCACCCGTTTGAACTCCAGGCCGAGGCAGTGAGCCAGAGCCCGTACCAGCAGGGTCTTGGCTACGCCGGGCACGCCCTCAATAAGCACGTGCCCCCGGCAGAGCAGGGCGACCAGCACCTGCTCAACTACCGCCTCCTGGCCCACGAGCGCGCGACTGAGGGTGGCGGCAAGCGTGGTGGCAAGATGCCGAGTACGCGGGGTCGGGGACTCGGGGCTAGCCATGGGGGAGTAGAGCCTCCTCTATGTAGCTGATGGTTCTTACCAGGCGGACTACCTCCGCATCGGGGAGGCGGTCGTTCTCCGAGAGCGTGGCCAGCCGAGGTAGGAGTGCCTCCAGGGACGTCGCCCAGCCTCGGCTGCGGGCTGCCTCAACCAGGAGATCATCGGGCGCGGAGGCGGGCAACCGGAGACGCTCCGCCAGACGGCGGCGGAAGTCACCGGCGACCAGGCTCACTGCCAGGCCGCCGGCGCGGGCTGTCTGGTAGAGCGAGGCAAGGGCGGCCACGTACTCCAGGACCGAGCGCCGGGAGGGCTCCACAACCGGGAAGGGTCGTCCCAGACGCCAGCCGTAACCCGACAGATAGATCATCAGCGCCAGCAGCGCGAGCCCCAGCGCCACCCAGAAGGCGCGGTAGTTGAGGTCGCTGGGCATCTCGGTGGGCAGCAGCAATCCGTGGTGGTATTCATCGAACAGGACGCGGCCGGGCCGATCCGAGGCGAAGATGAGGTTAACGGCCAGGACGGCGTTGTCGGCCTGGTCCAGGCGCTCGTTGCTGAAGGTCTCCACCTCACTGAGCACGTAGATAAGTCCTCGGCCCAGGGCGAAGCGGACCAGCACTCGGCCGGCGCTGTCCTGCAGAAGAGTCTGCCGCGCCGACAGCCCCGGCAGCGAGAAAGACGGGGCCTTGTCGTCCCAGAGTTCCTCTGCTTGCTGCCGTATGCTGTCGGCGGTGGCTCCCGGGAGGAGGCGCTGAGCGGAGGGAATCTCCACCGCTCCGACGCCGGTCAGCACGCCGTGGCGCGCCTCTTCTGGTACCATCAAGCGGGTGGCTGCCCCGGTCGGGCGCGCCCTCAGGCCGAGATAGGCCAGGGTCAGGTCGGACGCCGCCTCGGGCTGCCACCGTTTCGCCTCCGCCGTGCCCACCAGACTCAGGGGCGCCTCCCGCCGTTCGCCGCTGAAGGCAACTATGAGGGTCGCTCCGCCGCGTATCGCCTCCCACAGCGTCCGGTATTCGTCCGGGGTGGGAAGCAGTTGTGGATCTAGGATGAGCAGCGTCTCACCGGGGCGCAGGAAGCCGGGACGGAAAGCTGCGCCCCACCGCCGGGTTGGCAGGCCCAGGCGCGCACAGACCTCCTGCAGGGCCATGGTTCCCCAGCGGTTGGTGTTGAGGGAGGAATGGTCCCGCTCGGGGGAGGGCAACGCCGTCCGGCTGCCGATCAGCAGCTCCAGCAGCACGAAGACCAGGAAGAGGACCAACACCAGGGCGAGGGTCTTGAAGCGGCTCATTCCACGCCGCTCCCCGTCAGCAGAGCTCGGGCGGCAGTCTCACCGTGGTGGTACTGGGCTTTGTCGAGGGGCCGGCCGCCGTAGAGGTAGAGCTCCACCAGGGCCGCCAGCTCAGCCAACCACGCGCGGGGCGCCGGATGAAAGCGCAGTTGCCGCAGGTACTCCCCGTCGGTGCTGCTGGAGCGCACCGCCAGCAGGCCGCGCCGATCCAGGGCCAGGAGGCAGGCTTGCTGCAACAGGCGGAGGGCGCTCCCGTACTCGCCGCGGGCGGCCAGTGCTGCGGCCTGGGCCTGCAGGTCACCCAGTGAGGGAGCGTGTGCGGGCTGAACAGGCCCGGCAGGCCCAGAGGAACCCCGGGTCCGCCAGCGGCCGAGTACAAGTCGGGTCAGCAAGAACAAGGCCCCAGACAGTACCAGAGCAGTCAGTGTATAGAAGATGATTTCGGCACCGGCCGCCAGCAGGGCGCTCTCGCCGATACGGCCCAGCCAGTCTCCCAACCGGCGGACCAGCGCGGCCAGGGCCCGCTCGAGCCATTGCTGAACCGGGTTGGGCTGGAGGCGGTACTTGCCCTGGCGCAGCACCTGGTCGGTGACCTGATGGATCTGCGCGGGGTCAGGGGCGGGGGCAAGCGCAGGTGGCGCGGCAGGTGGCGCAGCCGCCGCGGTCGCCGGCAGGAGCATCGCCAGGGGCAGGCCCACTACGGTCAGGAGGCGCCAGGAGAGAGACATGGTTAGAGGGCTTTCTGCGAGGTGACAAGGGAAACCTCCCACCGCCCGCCGGAAAGGGCAGGGGCCCGGCGGAAACCGGGCCCCTGATTGGTCACGCAGAGGGGGGGAACCTAGAAAGTCACGGTCCCCAGGTCGAAGACGACAGTCGCGCCCGGGTAGGTGGCCGTGATGACCACGTGGGCGGAGGTCATGGTCGAGGGTCGTTCGTAGACGATGGTGTAGCTGCTGTTGATCAGCTCAGCGATGCCCAGCTTGGTCAGGTCAACGTTGCCGTCGTTGGGCATCTTGGTCCACTTGCCACCCGTGCCGGTGTGGGTGCGGTGCTCCGGGGGGCCGCCGTCGGCTAGTTCGCGGACGTCCCATCCGTACGGGGTGTAGACCTGCGGGTGGACGTTGGAGTTGGCGGGAACCGACGCCGGAGCCCAGTACCCACTGTCGTCGGGGCTGACACAGTGCACCGCGGCCCAGCCGCGAAAGGCGGCCAGCACCTCGGCACCCGTGTACGGGCAGAAGATCTCGGGACCGCCATAGCTAGTGTCGCCGTCGCCGTCGGTACGCTCGTGCGCGCCGACGTCGGTGATGACAATGAAGTGGCGGGCAGCGCCGGCGGGCCAGGTGAAGGTGTTCTTGGCGTTCATCATGGCCTTGAGCGGGTTCTCCGGGCCGTCGCCGCCGCCGACTGCCGTCAGCGTGCCGATCCAGGTTTTGAGGGCGGCCACGTCCGTGCTGGGATCGAACTTGGTGCGCTCCTTGAGTTGCCCAAAAAAGTCCCAGCGGTTGGGGCCGTCGGTGAAGTCAGCGTCACCGTATTCGACGCCTGACCAGGTGATGGTCTTGCCGGTGAAAGAGTCGGCGAAGGCCAGGATACTGTCCCGCACTCCGGAGATCTCTTCACCCATGGAGCCGGTGGTGTCCAGGATCAGGCAGATGGCGAGGTTGGTGATGGCCTCGCCGTAGATGGCGCTGACGACCCGGGTCGAGGCGCCGTCGAGGGTGACCTGGAAGTTGCCGACGTTCAGGGTGCTGGGCAGGGAGTCCACGCCGCCCATAGCGGGAGTCACCGTGGACGTGCCGGTGTCGGCGGAGGGTTGCTCGCCGTTGGGCGAGGGCAAGGTCGGGGCGAAACTGCCCGCGCAGCCGGCCATCATCAGGGCCAGCGCTGCGACGAGCGCCAGAAGCGTCATGTATACGGGTAGCAAACGCATTTTCTGCACTCTCTCCTTTCGCTGGTCCTTTAGAAGATGTGGCCGACGCGCACGCCCAGGCCTACGCCATTGCCGGGGGCGGCGATCGCCGAGGTCGCCAGGCTAGGCCCGGTGCCATTCGTGGCGTAGAGGGTGACCCAAGTGTCCCCCCCGCCGCCCAGGAGTCCCTCCCAGCCCGCGCTCCACAAGGCCTTGCGGTTCGGGGTATTGGTGCTGGTGGCCAGGGAGTTGTGGCCGCTGAAGGGGTAGGCCACGTCGCCGACCAGGGCGCCGCGCCCCAGGGGATGGCGTGCGCCCGCGCCGATGGAGAACTGGGTGCCGAAGCCCTGGGTGACGCCGCCCGTGCTGTCGTCAATGCTTTCCTCGAACCAGACCACGCGTGGGCAGAGGATGACTGTGGTGGACCCCCATAGCCACTCCACCGGCACGGCCACCGCCGGGGTAACCCGCTGCTCGTCGGCGAAGGCGCCGGTCGCGGCGTTAGTTCCCCGCGGCCGCTTGAGGCCGAACTCCAGGCTGGGCATCAGAGCCACCTTGGCCGGAGCCCCCTCGTCCTTGAGCTCCTGCCGGAGGGCGAGGGACAGGCCGCTCCAGCGGGAGTCGCGCATGGCACCGCCTAGCGGGCTGTGGGAGTCGTTGTTGAGGTATGTGTACCAGGCGGTGAGATCGGTGCGTTCTCCCAGCCGGGTAACGACCCCCAAGGCTAGGGTGTTGTTCCCGGACTTGTAGAAACGCGCCTCCGCCTGCCACAGCGCCTTGTCCTGCCAGGTGGTGGCCGAGGGGACGTTGGGAGTGCCAAGCTGGGCTGACACCCCTGCGATGACCACCAGGGAGAGCAGGAGAACCGGTACGATCAGCAAGCACTTACGCATAGTTCTGCTCCCTTCTTATTCGGGCGCACCTGAAGACGCCCGTGGTGTGGTGCGTAGATTGGTAACGTGCCGAGAAGTCGGCAGTGAAGTCAGTCGCGCTTGTGAGGCACCGCCTCCCTTCCGTTGCTCGGGCGAGGGCCATGCGCCAACGTGACCTGCCCATCCGAGCTGGTCTCCGCTGCGACTAGATTCAAACCGCAGATCTAATTCGGCATAGAGGCGAGAGACTCCTGCCGAGTGTGCGGCAAAAAAAGACCTCAAAGCGAGGCAGGAGGGGGATCGGCAGGACCATCTCCAGAAGGCGCGCCGGCGGTCAAGGTCACACGGAGGACGACCTGGCGCTCCCGGGCGGCCCAGGTGAAGGCCTGTTCCAGCGCGGCCCACACCAGCGGTGCCTCGCCAGTCAACAGCGTACTCATCGGCCCCGTTTCCACGCGCAAGCCCGGGCGCTGCAGACGGGCGACGAACTGGAGCAGGAAGGGCCCTACCTCCAGCTCGCGCAAAGGATAAAGCGCAACCTCAGCCATGACAGGTTCGGAAAGGGTGGACATAGGATCATCCGACAGGGAGCAGTCTCAGTCTGCGTTCCGGTCGTCCTCGTCGCCGAGGCGAATAACCTGGCCCAGATGCCAGGCGGGCGTGGCGCGGGTAAGGGTAAGGCCATAGACGGCCCGAGCCCCGGCCTGCAGCAAGGCCCGGGCTGCTTCCTGCAGGGTACTGCCGGTGGTGTAGACGTCGTCGAGGAGCAGGAAGTCCCCGCCGCCGAGGCGCCGCGGCTCGGTGACTCGGAAGGCGCCAGCCAGATTGGCCCGTCGCTCCTCCATGCTCAGGCCGATCTGCTGATGGGTGTTCTTGACGCGCAGGAGCAGCCCCTCCCAGCAGGGCAGATCAGTGTGGCGGCTGAGAGCACGTCCGAGCAGGACCGCTTGGTCAAAGCCCCGCCAGGCGCGGCGTCGGGGGTGCAGCGCCACCGGAAGCAGCGCCTGCGCCTGGGCCAGCGGGAGAGGCTCCGGCAGCTCCTGTTCGGCTGTCAGTCGCGCTGCCAGCAGGCGACTGAGCGGCTCGATCAGGACTCGGCGCCGCCCGAACTTCATCCGCAACACCGCCCGCCGCAGCAGGCCGGTGTGGAGTCCTACGGCCCGGGCTCCGGCCAGCGGCCCCGGCTGGCGCCGGCACTCGCCGCACAACACGTGCGCCTCGGCTGTAGGTATCAGTGGCCGGCCGCAGCGGCTGCAGTAGGGCGGACTCAGGTACTCCACCTGGCCCAGACAGGCGGGGCAGAGCGCTTCCTCGCCTAGCTGCTCGCACACCGCGCAACGGGGCGGGTATACAAGCTCAGCGATCTCGTGCCAGGCGGAACGCAGGTCCATGATGAGGCTTCGGTGGTCGGTTGTAAGGGGGATGGCGATCAGACGTCCGGGACTCTGCGCCACCGATTGCCGAACCGCGGTCCTTCAGACCTCCCCGAGTCGGTACTGCACCCACAGGCGCAAGACCTGGCAGACACTCCAGGCCTGCGCAATACAGCCGGCAGGGCGGTGTGGCGGGTCGCCGTCAAATACTTCCGATATGCTCCCCAGCCCGGCCTCGGTCAGGTGATCCACCAGCGGTTGCAGCAGAGCGCGGGCGTGACGGCGGGTGTACTCACCTACGCCGTTGAGCCAAAAGTAGGCCTGAAGGTAGGGTCCGAGCAGCCATGGCCAGACGGTACCCTGGTGGTAGGCCGAATCGCGGGCATACTGGTCGCCTTCGTATCGGCCGCGGTAGCCCGGCTCCCCAGGGGCTAGGGTACGCAGGCCGTAGGGAGTCAGCAGATGTTCGGTTACCGCGTTGAGCAGACTTTCGGCCTGCCCACGGGTGACCACGGTGTGGGGCAGAGAGACGGCCAGCAGTTGGTTGGGGCGCAGGGACGGATCAGGCCCCTCCTCCCCCAGGCAGTCGTAGCACCAGCCCCGCGCCGGGTCCCAGAACTTCTCGCGGAAGCTGTGCCGCGTCAGGTCGGCCAGTTGGCCCCACTGCTCGGCGCGGTCGGGAGTGTCCAGGCGTGCGGCCAGGTACTGCCCGGCGCGCAGTGCGTTGTACCACAGGGCATTGACCTCTACCGCTTTGCCCCGGCGGGGCGTGAAGACCTGGTCGCCGAACTTAGCGTCCATCCAGGTGAGCTGGCTGCCCGGTTCGCCCGCCCGCACCAGGCCGTCCTCGTCCATACCGATACCATATTCCGTCCCCTCGCGGTAGGCGTCTAGGACCTCTAGGACTTTATCGTAGAGCGCCGCCGCCGTCTCCAGCGCACGGGTTTCGCGCGTCAGGTTGTGCACCAGATGGACGAACCAGAGCGAGGCGTCCACGGTATTGTAGGCGGCACCCTGGCCGCTGTCGTCGAAGGCGTTGGGGAGCAGGCCGTTGCGCAGGTGGGCGGCCCAGGCGCGCAGCACGGGTCCCACCTGCTCGCGCCAGCCGGGGACGCCGACCAGGCCGCAAGCGGCGATCATCGCGTCCCGACCCCAATCGGTGAACCAGGGGTACCCGGCGATCAGGCTGCAGAGGGAGTGCCCCTTCACGGTCCGGCGCACTAGGAACTGGTCGGCCGCCAGGCTCAATCGGCGGGCTACCGGATCACGCGTTCCGGCTCGGGCAGCCACCTCCTCCCGGCGCGCGCGCTCCTGCTCGGCCGCCTGCTCGGGGTCCAGATCGAGGTCCGGGTCGGAGGAGACCACCAGGTGTGCAGTCTGGCCTGGACTGAGCAGGAAGACGATTTCGCCGGGGCTGTAGAGGTCTTCAGCACTGTCCAGGCCCCGGTCCGCCTCGCGCGGATAGAGGAAGTTGTAATACCACAGCCCATCGGGCCACAGCTCACCGCCGGAATGGAAGAGCGCCACCCGCGAACCGGCATCCCAGGGCTGCAGGATAAAGTGGTCGTGACCCCGGTGCAAGGTGGTGTCAAAGCCCGCGTCAGCGCGCGCCAGGTGGTGGTAGTCACGACAGGCGAACAGCGGTCGCAGCAGCAGCCAGACCGGTCCGGACGCCGCGTGCAGGGTGTAGCGGACTACGGTTGCCGGCCGGCCGTGCGGCATAAAGAGAGCCTTCTCCAAGAGCAGGGGGCTGTGCTCGTAGGTCATGACCGGCCAGGGATCAAGTCGGAACTCGCGCAGATAGCCGTAGCCCTGAGGATGAACGGCTCCGGGAAAGAGATTAACGGAAAGCGACACATAGTCAGCACCGAGGCGCACGCGCTCCTCCAGGCGGCTAAGCAGGACGCGCCGGCCCACCGGCGGGCGACTGGCCGCTACCAACAGGCCATGATAGCGCCGGGTATTAGCCCCGACGATAGTGCTGGAGGCAAACCCACCCAGGCCATCGGTCTCCAGCCACTCGCGCTGCAGTGCCGTCTCCAGGTTTGTGCAAACTTCTCTACCGAAGCTGATCATGGTCGTGAGTCAATCGTCCGTCGGTGCTCCACAACTGCCAGTATCCCCGCCACCGTCTTGGCGTCGCGAAGCTCCCCCGCCCGGCAGAGCGCTGCTGCCTCGGCCAGTGGCATGATAACCGTCTGCAGATTCTCGTCCTCGTCCGCCGGGGCGTGCGCCGGAGTGAGGTCCTCGGCGAGATAGATGTGGATGATCTCCTCGCAGTAGCCGGGTGCCAGGAACAGCGAGAACAGCAACTCGAGGCGGCCGGGGTGGTAGCCGATCTCCTCGGCCAGCTCACGTACCACGCAGTCCTCCGGCGTTTCGTTCGGACGCATAACCCCGGCGGGAATCTCGAGCAGGACCTGTCGTGCCGGCTGCCGCCACTGTCGCACCAGGATGACCTGGTCGCCGGGCAGCAAGGGGACGGCGGCGATCGCGGGAGCATGCTCCACGATCTCCCGAGGGGCGCGCCGCCCGTCCGGCAGCACCACGTAGTCTATTCGCACCGACAGCAGGCTCCCCTCAAACCGACGTTCGGTGGTCACCGTTTCCTCACTCAATTCGCGGAAATCAGATGCGGGCAAGTCGAGATCCCCCCTCGAGATGGGTGAGGAACAGCAGAATGGCGGTAGAGAATAGTACCACAAGAAGGCCGCATGGCTGTTTGCCCGTGGAGCGCGGGGCGGCACCCATCCGATCCTGCAGAGTCAACGCCTCGCTAGTTTCACTCCTGGCGGTGCCCCGGCACGGAACATGGCGCGGGGTCGCTGAGGCGGCCCTGGAATCGTTTCGGCGTCGGGGCGCAAAGTCCCTGCGTGCGAGTCGGCCAGGGGCCGGCCGGTAGGGAGGGAGAAACACGGCCGGGGCGGAACCGTCATCCATCACCTGGCAACCGTGGTGGGGCGGCTGCGGCTTGGAGATAACAGGAGGCAGTGCTGCGATGCGGCCCGTCGGCTTCCCCTACAACTACTCCCTGCGCGACCACCTGCGGGAAAGTCTCCTGCGCATCCCGCCGCGCTGCAGCCTGTTCATGAGCGACGCAGAAGAGTTCCCGGCCTGGCGAGCGCGGCTGACGGAGGCGCTGCGCGATCTGCTGGGCGTGGGTTCGGAGCCGGTCCCGCCGCCTGCGGCGCGGCTGTTGGGGGAAGAGGAGCTGGTGGGGGGGGTTATGTCGCGACTGGCGGTTCAGGTGGCAGAAGACCTCGCGGTGCCCTGCTATCTGCTAACTCCTCTCCAGGCGGATCGGCCGGCAGGCTCCGTGCTGGCGCTGGGGGTACGCCGAGGAGGAAAACTCTCCCTGGCGGGGGAGTTGTTGGCGATGTCTCAGACGGGAGTGCGCATCCTGATTCCCGACCTGCCCGGCCAGGGCGAGCGTCTGGATGACATGTCCCGTTTGCAGGCGATGCTCCTGAGCATGGGCGACTCCTTGCCCGGCTGGGTAGCCAAGGAGGCCCTCATCTTGCTCGCCTATCTGCGCGGTCTGCAGGAAGCGCCGCTTGGCCAGGTCGGTCTGGTCGGTTTGGGTAGTGCCATGGTGCCGGCGCTGCTGGCCGCAGCCCTGGACCCCGTTCTCAAGGCAGTGGCTCTGGGCGGTGACCTGCGCGGCGGGGTCGAGCGTCTGTTGGAGAGCGATCGCCGGGAGGCGCCTGGCGTCTGGGAGACCGAGTGGTTCCCGCCGGGGCTGCTGCGGCTGGCCGGATTGTGGGACCTGGCCGCGCTGCTGGTACCACGACCGCTCTTGCTGGTGGACTTCGACCGCCAAGAGAAGGGACAGAGCCAGATGCTGCGCCTGGTCGGGCAGGCCTACGCTGAGCAGAACTGCGCCCCCCGGCTGGAGACGCATGCTGGTTGTGACAACACACTCGAATTCCTGGAGTGGGCGGCGGATTTCTTCAGTGTGTGGCTGCCTGCGGAGCTGTCGGACCTACCGGGATAGCAGTCGGCTTCCAGTAGCCGAACGCAGTCCAGGCCAAGCCGTACGGACAGGGCGTGCCAACCCGAGATCACGGGCGAGAGGCTTGTTGTACGCTAGTTGTGAGACAGCCACATAGACCCGTGTCCTACCGTGTCAGCAGGACGCCGATGTGAGCAACCATGACCGAACCCCTTTTCGACTCGCGGGCTCGCGCCCTAAACCGCAACCTGGCCTTCCTCGGGCTCCTGGCGGTCGGGATGGCGCCCTACGCCGCCGGCTTCCTGGCCTTAGCCCTGGTCCCCGCTCTGGAGAGTCATCCCCTGGGCACGGCGATGGCGGCGGTAGCGCTGCTGCTGTCGGCGTTTCTGCCCTGGGCCCTGCAAGGGCGTCTGGCGCTGCTGGGCAACCGGCGGTTACGGGAGGCCCTCCGCCGTCGCTTGAGCGCGGAAGGGGGTGAGTTTGTGGGCTTCTCTCCAAGTGGTGAGCTGTTCTCCTGGGAGGGCGAGACGGATGAGGACGTCGGGTTTCTGGACTGGGAGGGTAATACGTTGACCTACCGAGGGGACCGGCACTCCTGGACGCTGCGGCGCGAAGCCATTGACCGTATCAGCCTGGCCGAGCTCTGGAAACCGGAAGGAACGCCGGTACGGGTGCCAGGGAGCCCGCTGCGCTTGGCCGTCTACTGGCACGGTCCGCGCGATCCGGGCAGAGTGCTGACTGTGGCCTCGCGGGAAGGGGATAGCGTGGCAGCCACTAACCGGGCGACTGAGGCGCTGGCGCGGCGGTTGCAGCAGTGGTGGGAGCAGGAGCATCCGGAACCGGAGGAGACGCCGTTGCTGGGCCTGCCGCCCACCGATCTGCGCGGTGGGGTACGCCTGGACCGGCCTGCACCGGGATCGTGCCTGAGCGCCGTGGCCCTGGCGGTGATTGCCGGTTCCCTGCTCTGGGAAGTTGCCGCTGACCTGGCGCGAACGCAGCAGTATTCCCGCAGCCTGCTCTGGGCCGGACTGATCGTCACTGCCGCCCTTATCACCACCGGGCACGTGCTGGCTTACCTGCAGGTCGCGCAGGGCAGAAAGGCGCGACAATAGCAGCGGCCGCTCAGAACGGCGGCTTCGGCGGACTGCCGGCGTTATTGACCGTCACGTTGATGGTAGCGGAGGCCTGGCGTCCGTTGGTGTCTGTGGCGATCGCGGTGATGTCGTGGAGCCCATCGGTCACCTGGGTGGTATCGAAAGCCACGGTGCCGCTGAGGCTGGTGGTGCCGGTGCCGGCGATGGTGCGCGTCAAGCCGCCGAAGGTTACGTCTATCTTGGTAATCTTGGCGCCGGTGGCCTGAGCTTGGGCACGAACGCTGACGGACATGTTCCAGCTGACCGTTGCCCCTGGACTGGGCGAGTCTATCTGCACCGTGGGCACCGGCTGGGCGGGAGCATTGACCTGGATCTGGATGCCGGCGCTGCCGGTGAGCGCCGGGACGCTCTTGTCGTAGGCGGTGGCGACGATATTGTAGCTGCCCACGGCTACGCCGCTGGTATTCCAGTTGTAGCTGTACCTACCGCCGCTGGGGAGGGTAGCAGTGCCCAGCAGGGAGCCGTTGGCGGTGAACTGTACTCGGGCGATGCCGGCGGGGGCCGTGGCGGTGACGCTGAGGGTGACGGTTGCGCCCTTCTCCACCGTCCGCGAACCTACGGCGGGCGCGACGAAGGTGACCACCACGCCGGTGGACCTGATGGTGATCTGAATGGTAGCCGTGCCGCTGCGGGCGGGGTTGGCGTTGTCATAGGCGGTGGCGATCACGCTGTAGGTGCCGGGAGCCCACCCTGCGGTATTCCAAGTGAGCTGGAAGGGAGAGGCGGAAACCCGTCCGATCTCGGTGCCGTTGGCGGTGAAGACGACTTCCCGGATCCGCGTCGCACCGGCGGTGACGGTGGCGGTGACCTGCAGAACCACGGCGTCGCCCTGTGTTACAGTGGTATTGCCCGCCAGCGGTAGGGTGAAGTTCACCCGCACGGGCTGGCTCGGCGTACCCCCACCACCCCCTCCACAACCGGCCAGGCTTAGCCCCAGCAGGGGCAGGGCGAGCAGAGCGAGCAACAACAATCTGTGCATGACTTCACACTCCCGGAGCTGCTGACCGACGGACAGCAGCATTCTTCGCCGTGCGGCGCTCGGCTACCTGCTCCGCACGCTGGGCAGACCGAGGCTTGGACGTACGCTCGGCCCCGGGGGTTCCGAGAAAAACGGTGAAAAGAGAGCAGAAGGGCTGTGGTCAGGCGGCGGCAACACTGCCCGTTGCGCCTCTTGCCCCCTTGCGCTATAATCCCCTCTGCAATCCCGCCCGCCTCGGTTCATCGGCTTTCCACGCTTGGCCAGCCGTCTTTTTTGCCTTCTGGGGAGGGGCCACGAGGGAGTACGGAGGGTCATGAAGCCTGATCTTATGCTAGGCATTGACGTCGGCTCCATCAGCGTGAACCTGGTGGCGGTCGGCGAGGATGGAGTGGTGCTGGAGGAGCAGTACCTGCGCCACCACGGCCAGCCCATGCGCATCGCCGCCGAGGCCTTGCGTGACGCCCGGAACCGCTACGGCCAGGAGCGCATCGCCGGGCTGGCCGCAACCGGCTCCGGGGGGCGCACCGTGGCCCGTCTGCTCGACGGGGTGTACGTAAACGAGGTAGTGGCACAGGGGGCCGCTACCCAGTCGCTGCATCCCCAGGTCAACACGATCATTGAGATCGGTGGCGAGGACTCCAAGCTCATCCTGCTGCGTGACGAGCAGGGGCGCAAGTCGGAGCAAGCCGCCGATTTCGCCATGAACGCCATGTGCGCGGCGGGCACTGGTAGCTTCCTTGATCAGCAGGCCAATCGCTTGGGCCTGAGCATAGAGGAATTCGGCCAGGCCGCTCTGCGCAGTGAGCATCCCCCACGCGTGGCGGGCCGCTGCAGTGTGTTTGCCAAGAGCGACATGATCCACCTGCAGCAGAAGGCCACTCCGGAGCACGACATCATCGCCGGGCTGTGCTTCGCCTTGGTGCGCAACTTCAAGTCCACGGTGGGATCCGGCGCGGCTCTGGTGCCACCGGTATCCTTCCAGGGAGGGGTGGCGGCCAATCCGGGGATTGTGCGGGCCGTTCATGAGGTTTTGGAGCTGGAGGGCGACGATCTGGTCATCCCCGAGCACTACGCGGCCATGGGCGCCATCGGCGCCGTGCTTACCGCGCGCAAGGGGCAGGTGTCGCCCCCCCGCTGGGAGGGCCTCGACGAGTTAGCCGTTTACGTGGCCCCCGGTGTGGAGAAGACGCTCCGTCCCCTGCGTCTAGACAAGTCCGTCATCATGCCGGCGCCGGTATGGGAGTTGACCGTGGCGCCCGGGGAGCGGATTGCCGCCTACCTGGGCGTAGACGTGGGCTCCATCAGCACCAACGTGGTGGTCATTGACGACCAGGGCAACGTGCTGGCCAAGGAGTATCTGATGACCGCCGGCCGACCCCTGGAGGCGGTCAAAGAGGGTCTGCGCCGGGTGGGGGAGAGGCTGGCCGACAAAGTAGAGATTCGGGGAGCCTGCACCACCGGATCGGGGCGCTACCTGACGGGGGATTTCATCGGCGCTGATCTGGTCAAAAACGAGATCACAGCCCACGCCCGGGGGGCGCGTTTCGTGGACCCGCAGGTGGACACCATCTTCGAGATCGGTGGTCAGGACAGCAAGTACGTCAGCCTGGAAAACGGCGCGGTGGTTGACTTTGAGATGAACAAAGTCTGCGCCGCGGGGACCGGCTCTTTCCTGGAGGAGCAGGCCGAGCGGCTGGGCATTTCCGTCAAGGGAGAGTTTGCGGAACTGGCCTTTCAGTCGCAGCAGCCCCTGAATCTGGGCGAGCGCTGCACCGTCTTCATGGAGACGGAGCTGACCCGCAACCAACAGGCGGGGGCGGCCACCTGTGACCTGGTGGCGGGACTAGCCTACTCCATCGTCTACAACTACCTGAACAAGGTAGTGGGGCAGAAGCGGGTGGGCGAACACATCTTGTTTCAGGGAGGCACCGCTCTCAACCACGCGGTGGTGGCGGCCTTCGAGAGCGTCACGGGCAAGCCCATCATCGTGCCGCCGCACAACGAGGTCCTGGGCGCGGTAGGCTGTGCTCTGCTGGCCCGGGAGGAAACCGGGGAGGGTCCCAGCCGCTTCAAGGGCTTCGGGTTGGTCAACACGCGCTATGAGGTGGAGACCTTTGAGTGCCAGGATTGCCCCAACCACTGCGAGATAAACAAGGTAATCATTGAGGGGGAGCCCCCGCTCTTCTACGGGAGCCGCTGCGAGAAGTACGACGTCCGCGAACGCAAGGAGAAGCCGACCAGTCGCTTTCCGGATCTGTTCCGCGAGCGCGAGAAGATGCTGCTGGAGTCGTTCGTTCCGACCCGAGAGATTCCGGAGAGCGCACCGCGCGTAGGCATTCCCCGAGCGCTACTGTTCCACGATCTGTTCCCCTTCTGGCAGGCTCTGGTCAGCGAATTGGGAGCGCAGCCGGTACTCTCCGGTCGTACGAACAAACGCATCATCCATAGCGGCGCCGAAGCTTCGGTAGCCGAGACCTGCTTTCCGGTCAAGGTTGCGCTGGGGCACGTGCTGGAGCTGCTGGAGCAGGAGATTGACTACCTGCTGCTACCCAGTGTCATCAATCTGGAGCCGCGGGACGAGTCCACGACGGACAGCTTCGTCTGCCCTTACAATCAGAGTCTGCCCTACACCACCCTTGCGGCGGTGGACTTGGAGCACAGCCACGTGGGGCTGTTGACCCCGGTGGTGTACTTTTCGCTGGGGCGTAAGCACCTGATCGAGACTCTCAGTGACATGGCTGCCACGCTGGGTGCGAGTCGGGGGGAACTGGCGCGGGCCGTGGACGCGGGTCTGGCGGCCCTGGCTCGTTTCCGGAGTGGCATGCAGGCGCGCGGAGCGGAGATTCTGGAGAGACTCACCCCCGAGGACACCGCCATCGTGGTAGTCAGCCGTTCCTACAACGGCTGCGATCCGGGGGCTAACCTGCAGATTCCCCAGAAGCTACGCGACATGGGGGTGCTCCCCATTCCCCTGGACTTCCTGCCTCTGGACGACATCCGGCTACCGGAGGGCTGGTTCAATATGTACTGGGGCTATGGCCAGCGCATTCTGCTGGCGGCCCGCAAGATTGCCCAAGATCCTCGCCTCAATGCTCTTTATCTGACCAATTTCTCCTGCGGTCCGGATTCCTTCCTGCTCAAGTTCTTCTCGGAAGGTCTGGGGGATCAGCCTTGTCTGGTGATTGAGGTGGATGAGCACAGCGCGGACGCGGGGATGATCACTCGGTGCGAGGCCTTCCTGGACAGCCTGGCTGCCACCCGGGGCAAACCGCGCCGGCTGGGGCGCGACTTCCGGGCGCTGGCCCTGGACAAGGCCAGCGGCCGCACGGTGCTCATCCCCAACATGAGCAGCCATGCCTATGGTCTGGCAGCGGCCTTCCGTGCCTGTGGCGTGGACGCCCAGGTTCTGCCTGAGCCTGACGAAGAGACCCTCCACTGGGGGCGGCAGTACACTTCGGGCAAGGAGTGCTTCCCCTGCATTGTCACTACCGGGGACATGGTGAAATACACCAAGCGGCCCGACTTTGACCCGCAGAGGACGGCCTTCTTCATGGGCGGTTCGGGCGGGCCTTGCCGCTTCGGGCAGTACAACACCCTGCAGCGCATGGTACTGGACGACCTAGGCTACCCGGACGTGCCTATCTACGCTCCCAACCAGGCCTCCAGTTTCTACAACGACTTGGGGCTGGTCGGGCGCAAGTTCCTGCGCCTGGGCTGGCAAGGCATCGTAGCGATGGACCTGCTGGACAAGGCGCTGATGCAGACGCGGCCCTACGAGACTGAGTGGGGCGCTACCGAGAAGGTGCACTGGGAGGCGGTGCACGAGGTCGAGCGCGCTATCGAGCGCAATGACGGCTCCCTGCTGAGGGTCCTGCGCCGGGCCCGGGAGCGCTTTGAGAGCATCCCGGTAGACAAGCGCACCCGCCGGCCCCTGATCGGCCTGGTGGGCGAGTTCTACGTGCGCGCGAACGCCTTCAGCAACCAGGACCTGGTGCGCAAGATTGAGCAGTTGGGCGGGGAGGTGTGGGCCGCTCCCGTCTATGAATGGTTCCTGTACCGCAACTTCCGGCGCGACATGCGGGCGGCGCAGCGCGGCGAATGGAAGCTGCGCTTGAAGAACTGGGTGTCAGACCGGGTGATGAAGAGCGATGAGCGCCGCCTGGCTGCCGCCTTTGATGGCTTCCTGGAGAACGCCCACGAGCCGGCCACCGAGCAGGTGCTGGACTATGCCGCGCCCTACGTGCACCGCACCTTCGAGGGCGAGGCGATCATGACCGTGGGCAAAGCGGTAGACTTTGCCCGCAAGGACTTGGCCGGAATCGTCTCGGTTATGCCCTTTACCTGCATGCCGGGGACCATCTCGCATGCCATCATGCGGCGGGTGCGCTCCGACTATGACCAGATCCCCTTTCTGAACATGGTCTACGACGGCTTAGAGCAGGCGACGGCCGAGACGCGGCTGGAGGCGTTCATGGCTCAGGCGCGGGGGTATGCGCAGCGGAAGCGCAGCCCGGTCCGAGCGCATACTTAACTGGCCGACACAAGGAGTTCTTCCCGTGACCCCTGATTTCTACCCCACCTCGTCCGAGATCGACGCCTGGTGCGAAAAGATTCTACGGCGGGCTGACGCGGTTCGGGTCACCGTCAAGCCGGTCGCCGCCGAGGCGTACGACTTCCGTCTGGGGGTTCGCCATGCGGAGACGCACGCGCGCTTCGTGGCTTTCTCCTCGTGCAGCTTGGCCACGTTCTATGGCTACTGGCAGACGATTACCTCGGGCGGGCCGGCGCCGACACTGATTCATCTCCCCGGCTACGGGGCGGAAATGAGCGCACACCCGGAACTAGTGGCGGCGGGATTCAACGTGCTGCACGTCAACCCCCTGGGCTACGCCACGCCCGCCGGGCCGGACGAGAGCAAGCGTGGCGCGGATGGGGCCTGGCCGGTACTCCCAGATACCGCAGCTTCCGGGGGCAAGCGGGGGTACGTAGAGTGGCTACGCGACGTGGTGGTGGCGGCCAACTGGCTGCAGCAGCAACCCGAGGTGCAACCGGAGCGCCTGGGGGTATTCGGGACTAGTCAGGGTGGGGGCACCGCGCTGCTGGCGGCCAGTCTGCTGCGGGAACGCGGCGTGCGGGCAGTGGCAGCCGACCAGCCCTTCCTCACCAACTTCAGACTTATGGCTCAGCATGAGGAAAAGGGTGCGTACGGTCTGGTCATGCCCTGGATCGAGGAGTTGCCGGCCCGGCAGCAGGCCGCGGCCTGGCGCGCCTTGGGGCACATTGACACTGCCAGCCATGCGCATCGTCTGACCATGCCGACACTGCTCACGGCCGGGGCGGTGGACATCACTTGCCCGGCCCCGACCATACGCGCGCTCTTGGATCTTCTGCCCGGCACGCGCAGCTACACGGAGATCGCGGGGCAAGGGCACGGGTACAATCAGTATTTCGTACAGCTGGCGAGGGCGTGGTTCGAGTCGTTTGTCTAGCTCTGCTCTCGCGAACACCCTCCATGGCCTACGACTACTTTCCCCCCAGTCAGGACCAGGAATGCCCTAACCATCCCGGCTACTCGGCAGTCGGTCACTGCCCGCGCTGCGGGCAGTTGCTTTGCGTCACGTGCCTGGCTGCGCACCAGCAGGACCCGGCGCAGTACTGCGACCCGTGGCTGGCTTACGTTCGGCAGGATCCGGCGCGATACCACCCACGACTTCCTGGAGGGGAACTCCGGCAACCCCGCAACCCCCTGACGACGGTGCTCTGGGTGGCGGCCGCTGTGCTGGTCGTTTGTGTCGTGGCGCTGGTGTTCGCCGGAGTAGCGTACTTGCGGGCAAAGCCCGTGGCACCGCCGGTAGAGATCGCCAACAGCTTGGCGCTGCCGCCAGAAGTGCTGGAGCCTCCGCCATCTCCGGAGATGGCTCCGGCTTCTCCGCCGCCCGCCGGGCCGCCGGCGGCCTTGCCTCCCTCCGGCTCCGCCCGCGAGCAGGCGGCCAAGGCCGTGGCTTTACAGGGCAAGCCAGGTTGGGTCGCCGTGATCAACTGGCACCAGGCCGACTGGAGCGAGGTCCGCGTCTGGATCGGGCCCAGTGCGAAGGATCTGCGCCTGTCCCGGACTCTGTCCTGGGACCCCGCACTGCGTGCCTATCTTATCGTGGACGAGGGACCGGTGCCCAAGCCGCCCTCCACAACCACTCCGCCTGCGGCGACACGCGGGCCGCAGCCGGGGGAGGAGGCCGCCCTGGACGCCGCGCTGGCCAACGATCCGGGGTACGTGGCCACGGTAGTCAAGCACTCGCCGGACTGGAAACAGGCTACCGTCTACACCGGCCCGCCGCTCAAGCCGCTGACTAACGAATACCGCTTCCACTGGGACGACGGCCTCAAGCAGTATGTCCTGGACTACATGGGGCCGATAGGGAAAGGCGGTCAGCCGCAAGGGGAGTAAGATCGAGTTGCCCCGCGCCGCCTGCCTCCCGCGCGCAGGTCGGCTACCGTCTCCGCGGCTTGCCACGTGCCACTCCGATGACTCCCTTCGCCAAGACCCTCGAGGCCGTTCTGGTCATCGTACTGAGCCTGGTGGCTGGGTACCTGTGCCGGCGCCGGGGTCTGCTGACTCCCTCGCGGGCGCCGCAGATTAGTCGAACTGGGCTGACCTTCCTCTCTCCGGCCGTCACCTTCCTCGTGATGTGGGCCCTGGCGCCGGTGGGCTGGGGTGCCGCGGCACTGCCGCTAATCTGTGTGCTCTGCATTCTGCTGATGTGGCCGCCGGCGGCGGGTCTAGGGCGGCGATTGTTTCCCGAGCCCGGTTCGCGCGCTGCCTGGACGATCTGCGCGATGTTCTCCAACCAGGGCACCACCTATGGCACCTTCCTGTGCTACATCGCCTTGGGGGCGCAGGGCGCAGCGCTGGCGACCATCTTCGTGCTCCCTTTCATGCCCACGCTGTATCTGCTGGGTTTCTCGCTGGCCGGGCGCTACACCGGCCGGGTTGCCTCCCCCTGGCACGCTCTGGCGCACACCTTCCGGCACGGCTATAGCCGTAACCCGCTCATCGGGATAGTTTTGGGGCTGCTGATGCGCCTGCTGGTGCCGGAGTTGCCGCAGGTGGGCCACCGAGCGTTGGAGGTGTTGGTGCCCCTGGACACTGCGATTCAGCTGTTCGCCATCGGCCTGACGCTGCGCCTGTCGGTGATCGGGGGGTACCTGCGGCCGGTGGTGGTCATGCACGCGCTCAAGTTTTTGCTGACGCCGCTGCTGGGGCTGGGAGTGACGGCAACTCTGGGCCTGTGGGGCCAGGCGGAGAACCAGATGGTGAAAGTCGTACTGATCCAGTGCTCGACGCCGGTGGCGATCCTCTCGCTGGTTATTGCCCAGGCGACTCGTCTGAATGTGGACCTCGCCAATAGCCTGTGGCTCACCACCAACCTGTTTGCCGCGGCGTGGGCGCCGGTGGTGCTGTGGGTGGCGAGGCTGTTGTGAGAAGGGCATGCCCGGAGCGGGGGCGAACTTAGAGCCTGTCTGTAAATCAGAGAAACACCATCCGCGCCACAAAGGAGATGCTGGTGAAACATTTACTTGCGATGGTCCTGCTTGCCGGCCTGGTCGTAAGCAGCGCGGCGGCGCAGAACCTGCTGAATAGCCCTGACTTCTCCAGCCTCGGCCCCAACGAGGCAGCCTGGACGCCGCAGGTCAGGGAGGGTGGCGTGGCCGAGGCTGCGCTCGGCCCGGAAGGAGCCAAGGCGCTGCACCTGAAGAACGCGGCGGTCAGCCAGGCCGTGCAGCTGGCCGCGGGGCTGTACGAGATCACTGTCCAGGCCAAGGGACAAGGCGAACTGGCCCTCAAGGCCTCCGACGCCGGGGCGCGCTACCAGTCGCTGGGCAAGGACTGGGCGACTTTTGGCTACCTTTTCGAGACCGTCGGCGGCATGGTGACGCTGACTGTGGATGTTTCGGGCGACGGCACGGTAACCACGGCCTCGCTCCTCCCGGCGACCGGGGAGCAGAAAGCCGCCTGGGCCAAAGCCCAGGAGAGTCTGGCCCAGGTGGGCTGGATTGCCGTCTCACCTCAGCGGCCGGCTCCGGGCGTAGCGCCCCTGGAGTTCACCGGCGAGCTCAAGCCTTTGGAGGCGATGAGCAAGTTTGCCGTGCTCGACGAGCCGCGCATGAGCACTGCCTGGGCCGCCAACGTTGATCGTGCGGTGCAGTGGCTCGGCGATAACGGCTTCGAGCGGCTGGATGGGGAGAAGCTGCCGGTCTGGATGCAGGAGCGTATTGACAAGAAAGACGCCTACGGCAGCGTGGTCGTGATTCCGCGAGGCAAGAGCCCCCTGGGGATGTTCGGGGGCCCGGTGAACAACCCGCTGTGGCTAGCCTACCTCAAGGCCGGGGGGAGGATTGTGCATGCGGGCGACATTGCTCTCAACTACGCCGAGTCTCCCACCGTCGAGCCGGTGAGCATAGATTTGTGGCCGCGCGGGCCGGGGGCGCTCCTGGGCATGGCTTGGGGCTGGAGCAGCCCCTACTGGGGGCAGGGCAGCCTCCCCACTACCGTTACTGAGGCGGGCAAGGCCTGGGGCTTTGAGAACTTCGACGGCCCCATCACCGGTTTCGCCGTTGAGGTAGTCTCGATTCCCTTCAACGTCTACACCGTCCCTGCTACCGGCAGGCAAGGTACCGGGATGTGGATGCGCAACGTGGCCCCGGACATGCCCTGGAGCGGTCTGATCAAGATGCTCCAGCGCTTCGACGGCAACAACGACTCGCATCTGCGTGACCTATGGCGGGCCTCGCACTATGTGGGCAAGCCGATTACGAGCTTCCCGGAGATGCCGCCGCGTCCGGAAGCGGTAGCGCCCAAGCTGACCATCTCCACGCTGGTCAGTGGCATGAAGGATCGCCGGGAGTGGGTGCGAGGCGAGGAAGTAGCGATAACTGTTACCCCCGCACCGGGGCTGCAGATCGGGGCGGTGCGCTTGGACCTGAGAAACGAGACCGACACCGTCATCCGCGAGCAGGTCAGCCTGGAATCCCCGGCCCCGGGCCAGCCGGCGGTCGCCTCCTTCCTCATAGACACCGCGCCTTACACCTACGGCGATTATGAGTTGGCGCTGACGGGCATGGATGGCGACGATGAGGTGACCGAAGTCGTCGAGAAGGTGGGCATTCGCTACATTCCGCCGGAGTACTTCAACTGGCAGGCCTGGATCTTTGCCAGCGACAATCCCATCCGCACCAATCTGGAGTTCGCGGATGTCGCGGCCCATCACATGGAGGCCTACACCGGCGCCAGTGCAGCCTGTGTAGACGCCTGCGTGCGCAACGGGATCGGGTTCTCGGTGCGGGCCATGCCCAGTTTCCTGCCCCCCGGCAAGAATGTGACCTGGGAAGCCAATCCCGAATACTACCGCTTAGACAACGAGGGCAAGCCGATGGGGAACCCCTACACCGCCGGTCGCCCTGCGCTGGGTATCAGCCATCCGGACATCGTCGCGGAGGCGCGCCGCTCCACTTATGAGGAACTCCGGCCGGTGGCGCAGGTGCCCGCCTTTCGGCCTTACGTACTGTGTAACGATGACTTCTCCATCTATTACGGCTGGGACTACTCACAGCATGTCCTGGATCGCTTCAAGGCCGACACGGGAATGGAGGCGCCGCGCAAGATGGTCAAGCCAGCTGCGTTCGGCCCCGTCCCTGCGGACGATCCCTGGTCCACCTGGTTTCGCTGGACGCTGATCAACGTCAACGGGGCCTACAACAAGGCCCAAACGGAGGGCGCGGTGCAGGCAGGAGCCAACATCCGGATCGGGCCCATCCCCGGCGGGATGCAGATTCCGCTGGTGCAGCTGTGGGAGCCCTCGCAGTACCCCGTCTACAACTTCGGCAAGTATGGCTTCAACCTGCTGTGCTCCTACTATTACAACACCTACTGGCAGCCGGTGATGACCATCACCTGGTGGATGGAGATCGGGCGGATGGGCAATCGCGACCTGCCCGAGTGGTGCTTGCCGGACCTGTTCATGACGGCCGGCTACAGTCGCAACAGCCTCTTCCAGTACCTGGCTGGCGGCGTCAAGGGTTTGGCGTACTTTACCTACGGCGACCGCAACGACAACACCTGGCCGGAGTTTGGGAAGCTGGGTGCAATGCTCCGGCGCATCGGCCCGGTGCAGGCTGCGCTCACCCCGGCCCAGCGCGATATCGGCTTCCTCAACTCTTTCACCAGCAACTGCTTTGACCCGGGTCATACTCTCATCCAGGTGTACGGCTACCACAATCTGGTGCAGGGGCACTTCGACGTCGAGCCAGTGGCCGAGGAGGAGATTGCCGCCGGGCGGGCCGCGCAGTACAAGGCGGTGCTGCTGTACAATGTCCAATACCTCTCGCAGGCCGCCTACGACGCGCTCGTCACCTACGCCGCCAAGGGCGGGCTGGTGCTGCTGGATACCACGATTCCCTTTGACATCCCAGGGGCCAAGCGGCTGAACGTGGACATCGGGATGGCCACCGAGCACACCCTGCCCATGCCGCCGGAGGGGGCGCATGTCTCCACGCCGGGCCTGCGCGACTACGGGCGGGCGGAGCGGATCACGGTCATCCAGAAGGCGCTGGCCCAGTATGTCAAGCCACGCTTTGACAGTCCCGACATCAAGGTGGCGGCCTGGCGCCTGGAGGCGGGCGGAGTGCCGCATACCTACTTCGTCAACGTGCACGACGGCGACGAGTACATGTGGCTGCGCGAGCGGATGGGTGCGGGACACCCGGGCTCGGGCACTCCCGAGAAGAAGCAGGAGGTGCGGGAGTGGGAGAAGGCGGAGACCGCCAAGGGCCCCTACAGGGCTACGGTGGCCATGGCTCCGGAAGGAGGCGGGGCGCGGGTGCCCTATGACTTGGTGGCGATGAAGCCGGTGCCGTACAAGAAGCTCGCCGACGGCCGCTATGAGCTATCCCTGTCCATGGAGCGCTTCGGCGGGATGCTGGTGGCGTGGCTGCCGGAAGCGGTACAGCGAGTGGCGCTGAACGCTCCGGCGACGGCGCAGGCCGGCCGGCTGTGGCGGGCGACGGCGACCATCATGGGCGGCAAGCCCGCGCCGGGTGTCCTGGCCGTCGAATTCACTCTGACCGCCCCGGACGGCAAGGTTTCCCCCGTCTCCGGTGTGCGCCAGGCCCAGGCCGGTGTCGCACGGTTCGAATGGACCCCGGCGGAGAACGATACGCGAGGCGTCTGGACCCTGGAGGCGAAAGAGCTGGTTACAGGGAAGACGGCCAAAGGGACGGTGCGAATGGCGGGGTAAGACGGGAGTCTCGTCCGCCCCTTCTCGATTGGTGGTGTGTAAGGATGCCCATCACCGGCACAACTCGCGTCGTCGGCGTCATCGGCTGGCCGGTGGAGCACTCGCTTTCGCCGCCGATGCATAATGCTGCCCTGCGCTACCTGGGGCTGGACTGGGTCTATGTCCCCTTCGCCGTCCAGCCCGAGAACGTGGCGGAGGCGGTGGTGGCGGTGCGCGGTCTGAACCTGGTGGGGCTGAACGTCACCGTCCCGCACAAGGCGGCGGTCCTCCCCTACCTGGACGACGCCACCCCCGAGGTTTGGCTGCTGGGGGCGTGTAACACGATCGTCAATGAGGACGGCTACTTGCGCGGGGAGAACACGGATGTGAAGGGCTTCCGGCGGTCGGTCGAAGAGGCTGGCTGGAGCCTGGCCGGACGGCTGGTGGTGCTAGTCGGGGCGGGGGGGTCGGCCCGGGCGGTGGCTCTAGCAGCCCTGCAAGCCGAGGCGGCGGCGGTGACCGTACTCAATCGCACCCTGAGCCGTGCCGAGGAACTGCTCGCCGCTCTGGCACCGGTAGCGGGATCGGTTCCCCTGCGGGCGCTGGCCCTGAGCGATCCGGAGACGCCGGCGGCGGTCGGCGAAGCTCAGGTCATCGTGGACTGCACCTCGGTCGGAATGTACCCCCGGCATGAGGTCCCGCCGGTGATCCCCGGCGAGTGGCTACACGCCGGGCAGCTGGTGTGCGACCTGACCTACAACCCGCGCCGGACCACGCTGCTGCAGGCGGCGGTCGCAGCTGGAGCCCAGGCGCTGGAGGGGACGGGGATGTTGGTGCATCAGGGCGCGCTCGCGCTGGAGAAATGGACGGGCCAGCCCGCGCCGATCGCGGTCATGCGGCGAGCGCTGCTGAGGGCGCTGCAGGGGTAACAGCCCTACCCCGTCGGCGCGGACGCTGTCAGCCCTCCCGGAAGAGAGGGCGCAGACGCAGCCAGGTGCTGCAGCCCGTATTCCCGCTCCCATATTCGCCACTCGCCACTGGCTGCTCGCGACCACCATGAACGTTGCCCTCGTCCACGACTACCTCATGCAGGGCCTCCGCGGCGCCGAGCGGGTGCTGGCCGCCATCCACGAGCTGTACCCCCAGGCCCCGGTCTATACGTTGCTATATGATGAGGAGGTTATGCGCCCGCTGTGTGCGGGGTGGGACGTGCGACCCTCCTTTCTCCAGAAGCTCCCTTACGCGCGCCGCCTGCACCAGCGCCTGTTGCCGCTGATGCCCCGCGCCACCGAGTCGCTGCCGCTGGGCGAGTACGACCTGATCCTCTCCACCTCCAGCGCCTGGGTCAAATCCGTCCGCTTCCGCGCCGACGCCGTGCACGTCTGCTTCTGCCATTCCCCCGCGCGCTTCCTGTGGCACTGGACCGAGGAGTACCTGCGGACCTTCCCGGCGGGGAAGGTGTTCAAGGCGGTGGCGCGGCGGCTGCTGGGGCGGCTGCGGCGCTGGGATAGGGCCACCTGCGACCGCCCCACGCAGTATATCGCCAACTCCCGCCTGGTGCAGGGCCGCATTCGGCAGTACTACGGTCGCGACTCGACGCTCATCTACCCGCCGGTGGAGACTGACCGCTTCCTGCCGGAAGACCAGGACGAGGAGTACTTCCTCACCGTCAGCGCGCTCAATCCCTACAAGCGGGTGGACCTGGCGGTGGAGGCCTGCAATCGCCTGCACCTGCCGCTGGCGGTGGTCGGCGAGGGCCCGGAGCACGCGCGACTGGAAGCCCTGGCCGGACCGACCGTGCGGGTGCTGGGGTACCGTGACGAGGAGGAGGTCCAGCATCTCGTCGCCCGCTGCCGGGCCTTCCTGATGCCCCAGGAGGAGGACTTCGGCATCGCCGCGGTGGAGGCGCAAAGCGCCGGCCGGCCGGTGATCGCCTACGGAGCGGGCGGGGCGCTGGAGACGGTGGTCGCGGAGGAGACCGGCCTGTTCTTCCCGGAGCAGACTCCGGAGTCTCTGGCGGAGGCCCTGCGGCGCTTTGACAGGATGTCGTTCGACAAGCGGCGAATCAGACAGAACGCCCTGCGCTTCAGCAAGAAGAGGTTCCAGCGGGAGTACGGGGAAGAGGTGGCGAGGGTCGTAGGGGTGGCTTGCGGGCCGTCTGCGGACCGCCAGCCGCCCGTTCGGTGAGGTTCAGGCTACCGCACGGGCGCGTGATGCTCCGCTGCGCTGCGCAGAACGCGCCCCTACCGCAATCCGTCCCCACCAACCACCAGCGACCAACCACCAACCACCAATCGGGAGCCTACCATGACCCCCAAAGAACGCGTCCACACCGCCCTGCGCCACGAGCAGCCCGATATCTGCCCCTGGGAGATCGGGTTCACCCAGGAAGCCCACCGGAAGATGGTGGCCTACACCGGCGATCCTGACTTCGAGAGCAAGATCGGCAACCACCTGCACTTCATCCGCGCCGTCCGGCCCGATGTCTGGGTGGAGATCGCGCCCGACTTCTGGCGCGACCAGTTCGGCGTCGTCTGGAACCGCACCATTGACAAAGACATCGGCAACCCCGACGCCCATATCTTCCCCGAGCCGCGCCTGGGCGACTACGTCTGGCCCGACCCGGACGACCCGCTGCGCTGGGCGCATGTGGAAGGCGAGATCGCCGCGCACCCGGACAAGTTCGTGGTCATCGCCATTGACTTCTCCCTGTTCGAGCGCGCCTGGACCATGCGGGGGATGGAGAACCTGCTGATGGACATGTACGACCATCCGCAGTTCGTCGAGGACCTGCTCGACGCCATCCTGGAGTTCAACCTGGGGATCGTGCAGGGCGCCGCGCGCTATCCGGCCGACGCCATCTACTTCGGCGACGACTGGGGGCAGCAGCAAGGGATGCTGATGGGCCCGACGCTGTGGCGGCGGTTCCTCAAGCCGCGCCTGGCGCAGCAGTATGCCGCGGTGCATCAGACCGGGAAGAAGGTCTTCATCCACTCCTGCGGCAAGGTGATCGAGATCTTCCCCGACCTGATCGAGATCGGCCTGGACTGCTTCAACCCTTTCCAGCCGGAGGTCATTGACGTCTACGCGGCCAAGCGCGAGTTCGGCGACCGGCTCTCCTTCTTCGGCGGAGTCAGCACGCAGCACCTGCTGCCCTACGGCACGCCTGCCGAAGTCAAGGCTGAGGCGAAGCGCCTGATGACGGAGGTGGGCAGGAACGGCGGGTACATTCTCGCCCCGGCCCATTCCATCCCCAAAGACGCCCCGCCCGAGAACATGATGGCGTTGATCGAAGCGGTCAACGAGCAGTGATCGGGGTAGCGCAGGCTTGGAAGCCTGCGCTACCCGAAGGAGAGGAGTCTGCGTGTTCCTGGACATCCACTGCCACGCCTATCGCAAGTGCCCGCCGTTCGTGACGCCGTTCCCTACGCCGGAGCAGGTCCTGGCGGCGTGGGACGAACTGGGAATCGAGCGCGGGGCGCTGCTGCCGGTGGTCAGCCCGGAAATCTACTTCCCCCAGTCGAATGAGGAGATCCTGGGGATGGTCGAGCAGTACCCCGACCGTTTCATCCCCTTCTGCAACCTCGACCCGCGCCTGCTGACCAACTCCCCCGACGCGCCGCTGGGCGACGTGCTGCGCTACTATAAGGACCTGGGCTGCAAGGGCGTGGGCGAGGTCATGTGCAACCTGTCTATGATGGACCCGTTGGTGCAGAACCTGTTCAAGCACGCTGAGCAGGTAGGGCTGCCGGTGACCTTCGATGGCTCCGATAGGGTGGGGGGCGACTTCGGGCTGTATGACGAGCCGGGGATGCCCCACCTGGAGCACACCCTGCAGCGCTTCCCGGACCTGATCATCCTGGGGCATGGGCCCACCTTCTGGTGCGAGATCAGCCCGCTGGAGAGGCCGGCGCAGCGGGGCGGCGTCTTCGCTCCCGACGGGCGGTACATCGGCGGCCGTCGTCCCACCGGACCGATCCGGGAAGAGGGCGTCATGCCCAGGCTCATGCGCGACTACCCCAACCTGTACGGCGATATGTCGGACCTCAACCCCTACCTGATGCTGACTCGCGACCTCGACTACGGGCCGAAGTTCCTGACCGAGTTCCAGGATCGGCTGCTCTTCGGCACCGACTACTGCTGTGTGGGGATGGAGATGCCCCTGGCGGGCCTGCTCCGGGAGTGGCGGGACGCGGGCAAGATCAGTGAGCAGGTCTTCAACAAGATAGCGCGGGAGAATGCGATCAAGCTGCTGGGGCTGGACTAGCGGGGGCGCACTGCAGGGACGGTGAAAGGTCATGTGGCGACGAGGGCTGGTCATACTCGGGCTTGTGCTGGCGGTCGGTGCTCCGGCGGCGGAGTTTCCTGAAGTACCGCCGGGTATGACCTACAGCCTGGAGCGCGAGGGCATCGGACCGTGGGCGGTGTTCGTGCTCAAGGTGGACCGGTCCCGTCCGGAGTACCGCCTGGTGGGGACGCTGGCGCAGGACGCTATCTTCGGCCTGGAAACGGTTCCGCAGCAGGCCCGACGCCTTCCCGCGGCAGTGGGGCGCCCGGTCGGGGCGATCAACGGGGACTGGTTCGAGCTGCCGGCGGGCCCGTACCAGGGGGATCTTGTCAACCTGCTGGTGCGCCACGGGGAACTGGTGAGCGACGCGGCCTGGGGGGACTGCTTCTGGCTCGATTCTCAGGGGCAGCCGCAGCTGGGGCACGTTACTACCACTCTGAGTGTGACTTGGCCGGACGGCACCCAGACGGCGCTGAGACTGAACCGAGGCCGAGATAAGGACGAGGCGGTTCTCTACACGCCGGTGCTGGGGGCTTCCACGCGGACAGCCGGCGGGCGGGAGCTCCTCCTGGAGCGGGCGGGCGAGGGGCCGTGGCTGCCCCTGCGGATCGGGCAGCCGATCAGCGCCAGAGTGCGAGAGTTGCGGGAGACGGGGGATACGGCGCTGACGCCTGACACGCTCGTGCTGTCGCTGGGCCCGGCGTTGGTGGAGAAGCTTCCTGCAGTGGAGCCTGGGGCAATGCTCACCTTCACGGCGACTTCCGAGCCGGACCTGACCGGCGTGGACCTGGCCCTGGGAGGCGGCCAGACGCTGGTTCGAGAGGGCAAGCTCTCGGACTTTGGAGCCGGCGAACAGCTGCGCCACCCACGCACGGCTTTCGGGTGGAATGCCACGCATTATTTCCTCATAGTTGTGGACGGGCGGAGACCGGGCTGGTCAGTGGGGATGACCGTGCCGGAACTGGCGGCGCTGGCCCAGCGGCTGGGGTGCACGCACGCGCTGAACCTGGACGGCGGGGGGTCCTCCACGCTGTGGCTCAATGATCAGGTGATGAACCTGCCCTCGGACGGCCGACCGAGGGCGGTGGGAAACGCATTGGTCGTGGTCCGCCGGGAAGCCTCTACCGAATAGGCAGAGCTCAGCTTACCCCGCGCCCGGCACCTTGTTCAGGCGCATCATCCAGTTCCCCATGCCTACCCAGAAACCGACAAAGGGCGGTGCCTTGACCGCCTGGCCGGGCACACCCGTGGCTGCCACCATGCTCAGCTCGTAGACCCGAGCGATGTTCTTGGCCTTCAGGTCCGGTTTGGTTACTGCCACCTGAATGGGCAGACGCCAGCTGGTCACGCGGCCGAAAATGTCCTTCTCGGCTACCCGCCACGGGCCACGCACCGCTACCGCGACGATCTCCACCCCGGCTCGCGGGGTCCCGTCCGCGTTTTTGGCGGGGCTGTCGCCCTGATTCCCCCAGTCCCGGTCCTTGCGCAGGTACTCGGCGGCAGCCCGTGATAGCTCGACCACCGATCCAGGGCCGGGGAAGTTCTCCATCTGACCAGCCCAGGTCTTCTCATCAATCTCCGCCTCGATAGACTTCTCAAGGTCAGCGATTTCTTGGTCCAGGTTGGCCATCCGCGCATTAGCGTACTCGTTGGCGCCGTCAAACTTCAGCGCCCAGTCCAGGATGGTCTTCCACTGCTTCATGATGTCCACACGTTTGTCCTGGACGAAGAAGGTGATCTCGGGCTGGTTCTTTACGGATTCCGCCAGATAGGCAGCATTGGCGACGCGAGTCTTGTGTACGTTGCCCAGCCAGCGGGCTAGGTCGGCGTAGCGCGTGGAGAGACCGTCATACTCCTCGGGGAGATCGCGGGCCGCGCGCACGTCGTTGTTGGAGGCTGCCATCTTGATGTTCCACTCTACCTCCCCCGCTTGCTGGTAGGCAAACTGCGCCGCGTCAAAGTTTGGTTGCGCCCGAGCAGCTTCCTCGGCTCCGGGCGGGACCCATAACTCCGTGACCCGCGCCAACACCGGCTGCACCACCGGCAGCACGTTCCGCTCAAGGTCTTCCAGCTTGGGCAGTTCCTCTGCGCACAGCTTGAGGATACCTTCGTAACTGGTTTCGTGTACGGATACCCCACCAGTTGCCGCTTGGAGCACGCCCTTGTACTTGTCGTGTAGTTCTTGGAGGCTCAGTGCGTCCTTGGCCGCTTGTTCCTTGGAGCGCTCGAGTTTGGGTGGGGGGACCTCCTCCTCTTCGGCGAACGCGGGCCCTGCGACCAATGCCATCAGTAGTGCGGCGACCAGCCAGGCAAACGAGGTGCGGGTCACGGTGGAACCTCCTGTGGTTCGTTGCGTACACGGATGCCGCTTCAGCGCCGCCGCAGGCCCGGCGCCGGATTGTGTATGACGCAGCGGCAGGATAGCGTGTTCGGCGGACAAGGTCAACAGCACCACGCTGCTCGCCGTCTCCCTCCGCTCCGGCCTCCTGTCAGGGCGAGGTAGGAATCGCCGCGGTGCGTTGGGAACTTACTCCTAGGGGAACACTGGAAGTCGCCGGGTTGTTCCCCACCACGCCAGCGGAGGTGATTCTGCCTCCGCTCGACAGCAGGAGGCAGCCGTCATGCGCAGCCGCTACGACCTGTCCGGAATCGCCTGGCAATTGACCGGCTGGCATCCCTACTACTGGGTCGGTGCGCTGGCGCGGGAGACGGATCTCACCCTTTATGCCGACGTAGGGCCGGTGCCTGCCCGCGTTCCCGGCTCAGTGCAGGCGGCCTTGCGCGCGGCGGACCTCTTGCCCGACTGGAACGTCGGGGTCCGCTCGCGGGAGTGTGAGTGGGTGGAAAACCGCCACTGGTCCTTCGAGACCGTCTTGCCCGCCAACTGGTGCGCCGCGCCGGGGCGGAAGATTCTTCGTTGCGCAGGACTGGACTACCAGGGCGTGGTGCTGGTCAACGGACAGCGTGCCGGGGAGTTCTGTGGAACCTACACGCCGCACGAGTTCGATCTGACCGACCTGCTCAGCGGAGGCGACGACTGCCTGGCGATTGTCTTCACCGACAATCCGCGCTCGCTGGGCCAGGTGCAGTACACTTCCCAGCTACGCGAACCCAAGCCACGCTTCAACTACGTGTGGGACTGGTGTCCACGACTGGTGCAGATAGGCATCTGGGACGCGATCGCGTTGGAGATACGGGACGGCGACGCGATCAGCGATCTCCGTCTTCACACCGACTACGACGCCGCGACGGGGCAGGCTTCCGTGAGTGTGGAGGCGCGCTGCGAGCTGTCCGCGACTACCGGCTTGGAGGTAATTGTTCAGGGGCAGAATGCAGAGGTGGCGCACGTGGTGGTGCCGGTGGTTGCAGAGCCTTGTCCCCCAACTCCGCTTTCCGTGCAGGAGAGGGGGCAGGTGATCAGCGCTGAGGTGGAGATTGCCGGTGCGGTCGAGCCTTGGCAGCCCAACGGGCGAGGCGAGCAGCCGCTGTACCTGGTTCGCTGCCGCCTGTTGGGTTCGGAGCGCACGATCCTGGACGAGGAAGCGCGTACCGTCGGCTTCCGACAAGTCGAGTGGAAGCAGTGCGAGGGCGCGCCAGAGGGGGCCGAGCCCTGGATCTGTTGCGTAAATGGCCAGGACCTGTTCCTGCAGGGCGCCAACTGGGTCCCCATCCGCCCCAACTTCGCCGACGTGACCGAAGAGGACTACCGGCAGCGCCTGACCCTGTACCGCGACCTAGGCTTCAATCTCCTGCGCGTCTGGGGTGGGGCGGTTCTGGAACGTGAGGTATTCTACCGTCTCTGTGACGAGTTGGGAATCCTGGTCTGGCAGGAGTTCCCCCTGTCTTCCTCAGGCCTGGACAACTGGCCCCCGGAGGACCCGGCCGTCATCGCCGCCTGGACCCAGATCGCCCAGAGCTACGTGACCCGCCGGCAGCATCATCCCTGCCTGCTGCTCTGGTGCGGCGGCAATGAGCTGCAGGGCGGACTGGACGGGAGTAAAACCGGCATCGGCAGACCCATTGACGCGAACCATCCGATGATGGTGGCTTTCGGCGAAGTGGTTCGCCGCCTGGATCCCACCCGTCGGTTGCTTCCCACCTCCTCCACCGGCCCGCGGTTCACGGCCGACGCCGACGAGTTCGGCCAAGGCCTGCACCACGACGTACACGGTCCCTGGAACTGGAGTGGCGATCTGGCGGGCTGGCGCGACTACTGGGACCGCGACGACGCGCTGTTCCGCTCGGAGACCGGCATGCCCGGCGCGGAGGCCGCCGACCTGATCCGCCAGTATGCTGACGGTATGGAGCTCCCTGCCGACCGGTCAAATCCCTTCTGGATGCACACCGGCGGCTGGTGGGTACAGTGGGAGGACTACCTGCGCGAAGGTGGCGATCCGGAGAGTCCCGAGGGTTACGTGGCCTGGAGTCAGGCTCGGCAGGCAGAGGCGCTGGCCTACGCCGCCGCGGCCTGCAAACGCCGTTTTCCCCGCTGCGGCGGCTTTGTCCTGTGGATGGGCCACGACTGCTATCCCTGCCCGGCGAATACGGCGGTCATTGACTTCCTGGGGCGGCCCAAGCCGGCGGCTCGGGCGGTGGGGGAGGTGTATCGGGCCTGACTTCAAGTGGTAGTGGGGAGGTACCAATGGGAATCGGTCATTTCCGACGCGGACTGTCCGCTACGGCGTTCTTCCTGCTCTTGTTGAGTGCCTGGGGCCTGTCAGCACAGGCCGAGCGCGCCGTGAGGTTCGAGTCACCCGGCATCCAACTGCCGGGCTGTCAGCTGCAGTACGACGGGGGCTTTGACTTCGTGGACTGGAACGGCGACGGGCTGCTTGACCTGTTCCTGCCGGTGGGCGGGTTCCATTCCTTCGCCGTACAGCAGAACGAGGGCAGCGCCACAGAGCCGCTGTTCACCTATGGTCTACGTGTTCCTCTGAACCTGACCGAGACGGTGCCCCAGACGGTTGAGCACAATCAGACCTTCGCCATCGGCGATCTGAACGGCGACGGCCTCTTCGACCTGATCGTCTATGACGGAGAGCTGCGCCTGATTCTCAACACGGGTCAGCCCTATGCGCCCAATCACTGGAACCTGGCCGGGGAACGTCCGCACTTCTTCCCCGGCAGCGAGAAGATGGTCAGGGAGAATGCGCGCTACGTTACTGGTCCGGAGAGCATGTTCTGGGGCAAGGGCATCTTCCCGCGCCTGGTATTGACCCTGGTGATCGCGGACTGGGACGAGGATGGCCTGCAGGACCTGATCATCTGCCGGTTCCGGCAGGAGGCCCCGGGAGTGACCCCCACAGGAGCAGTGGAGCAGTGGACCTCCTGGGGGCGCACTGCTCTGAGCAAGCCGCGAGTTCCTCCGCCGCCCGTTGACGCGCCCACCTTCCTGGGACCCTTGAAGGCTGCTCCAGCGCGTGGCGTGTACTTCTATAGGAACAAGGGCACCAAAGAGAAGCCCTGGTTTGACGAAGGGGTGGAAATCCTCACCCCGGACGGGCAGCCCCTCGCCGCGCCCAATCCAGTGGTGGCGGACGTGGACGGCGATGGAGTGCCGGACTTAGTCAGTACCGAGACGGCATACATCGGTAACGCCTATCGGGTGGACTGGCCGACTGCGACCAACGTGCAGTGGTTTCGTCGTCTCCGCGCGGCGGAGCCTGCCGTGGTCGCCCCGGCGCAGCCGTTGCGTACGGCGGCGGGTCAGCCGGTTCCCGCTGGCGTGCAGGCGCGTTGGGCCGATGTCCGCGGCACGGGCAGCAGGGATCTGTTTGTGCTGGACGTCGCCCGAGGTCTGCGCTGGTATCGTAACACGGCCGCCACGGGCAAGCCCCCGGCGCTGCAGCCGCCCACTGTGCTGTCGGGGAAAGACTTTGCCCGTTACGACTTTATGTACCAGCCGCTCGTCGTGGACTGGTACGGGCCGGGATCCCGCGACCTGATTCTCCACGGTAACATTGATGCGCACTGCAAGTGGTCGTTGCGCCGCACTGCGCTGTACAGGAATGTAGCGACACGGCCGGGGGAGCTCAAATACGACTTCGTCGGCTGGATCAACTACCAGGGTGACCCGGCCATGGTTCCACAGACGTTTCCCTTCGAGGAGCGGCCCTATGACGTGTACGGTTCAGCGATCAGTGTTATGCCTGCCGATGCCACACGTAGGAAACGGCTGGTCATGAGCGTCAACGGGGCGCTGTACCTTTTTACCGACCTGTCGGCCGACGGGCTCACCTTCAAGACCCGAACATCTCTGAATATCCCTAACCCCGGGCGCAACCGGATGCGCGGCTGGCAGGAGATACCGGTGGACGTGCCCGACAAAGTCAAGTACATTCGCCTGGGCAACGACCGCAACGGGATGGGAAACCTGCGCGACAGCTTCCTGCCGGTCATCAACTTTGAGGCGCTGGCGGGAGGCAGGAACTTGGCCACCACGGACGCGGGTGCGGTGGTGCGCCCGGCCGGCGGGATGAACCCGCACTGGCCCAACCGCGACCGGCTTCAGGCGATGCTCACTCCGGGCAATGCCGCCAGCGACGAGACGCCGAACTTCACCGTCTTCGGCTTTTGGCTGGAGTCGGTAATTGTCGAACTGTCGGAGCCGGTAAAGCTGGACAAGATCCGCTTCCTGCTCTCCGATCGGGAATACGCCTGGTACAACGAGTTCTGGCCCTTCTACTGGCAGGGCCGTCTCTATCGGCGCGGCACAGAGCGCGGTGAGCCTTGGTACAACTATCGGGTGGAGGTCTCCGCCGATCAGCAGAACTGGGTCGTGGTGGCGGACCGCATGCGCACCGAGATGATGCGCAGCTTCCCCTGTCTGGTGGACTGGGACGGCGACGGCAAGCACGACCTGCTGCTGGGCGTGCTCAACTCCAACGGCATCTGGCCCCGGGAACAACGCGACGGGAAGGAGTACCGGCTCTACCGCAACCAGGGCGACAACGACACGCCGAAGTACACTACGTTTGAACCGCTGCGTAATGAGAAAGGCGAGCCACTGACGCTGCCCGCCTACTGGTACCATGCCTACGCCCTGCAATGTGGGGTAGCGGCCCTGGAGCTGGACAGCGACGGCAAGCGGGACCTGGTTGTGGAGGAACAGCGGGGTAACCGGCTGGTGTACTATCGCAATGTATCGGACAAGCCGGGAGGGGTGCAGTTCCAGCTGAGCGGGCCCCTGGGTGACCCCCAGCCGTTGGACTATGACGGGCGCTACCGGTACTTCTTCGTGGGCGACGTGGACGGCGATGCTGTGCCCGACGTGATCAACTGCGCGAGTTCCACTCTGACCTTCTTCAAGGGGACCTCGGCGAGCGCTCCCATTCGGGTTGGCGACCTCCTCTGTCTGGGCGCCGAAACGGAGGGGCTAAGTCTGCAGTGGACTCGGCCGGTCGGCGCCACTCGCTACGAACTGCGCTGGTGCGCCGACGAGCCACTCTCGGAAGCCAACTGGCAGATGGCGACCGCGGTTTCCGGCGAGTACACAGCAGCCGAGAAGGAGAGGCAGGCGGCCCTGCTGCCTCGACTGCCGGCAGGGGCGCGACTCTGCTTCGCCGTCAAGTCGCGCAACACCGCCGGAGAACAATCTGCGCTATCCAACTGCGTAGAGACGGTCACGCCGCCGCTGCGCCGGATCGTGCTGCGCAATGGACCGCAGGGGCCCGACGGCCTGCTCGCTTACCAGGGCTGCCAAGCGTGTTACCTCGACGCCCGCAAGCCGGCCGAGGTGATGCCCGGGGAGGTGCTGGAGGTCTATGCCCGCGGTACCAAGGAGAGCAATCCCCGGGTTATCCTGCTGCGCTTCCGTGACCTGCCCGTGTTGGACAATCTACAGCGGGCCACGGTTAGCCTGACCACGCCGTGCGATCCCAACCTGCTGCAAGCGCCGCATTGGCCCAGCGTTAGCGGCTATGCCTTCCGCGACGACTGGGAGGCCGCCACGGCGACGTATGATACCGCTGCGCCGGGCCGGGCCTGGGCGGGAAACGAACTGACGAGCGGCGGAACCTTCCTCGCGCACCACCAGCCGCTCTGGACCGTGGAGCCCCAGCACACGCTGACCTGGGATGTGACGGCCGCTGCGCGTGAGGCCCTGCGGGAGGGGCACAATACGCTCAGCCTGCTCCTGCGGGTGGATTACGCCGGGCCATACATAGCCGAGCTGGGCTACCGGCTCTGCGGCGCGAGCCACCCGGACGTCAACGCGCGCCCCCGATTGACGCTGATTGGCCGCGCGGAGAGGTAGGTCCCGGGCTGGAACGGAGAGGTTGGCGGGTCAGGCAGCGCGCGCCGTCTCTCGGACGGATCACTGCACCTGCCTTACTTAGGTGCGTATTCACCCCCCCGGCCACGGAGGTGAGGATAGATGATCACCGTGGACCTGGAAACCGACGTCTTGGTGGTGGGGGCAGGCGCCTCGGGCGTTCCCGCCGCGATTGCCGCGGCCCGAGCCGGAGCGCGGGTAGTCCTGCTGGAAGAAGACTTCCAGCCTGGCGGTGCGCCTGTTGATAACTACATCACCATGCCCTGCGGGAAGCCTCGTGCCGGTGTCTACGGAGAGATGCTGCAGCGCCTGGAGACGGAGTATCCCCTGCCCTTGCCCGACTATGGCCCCACTCTGCCTCTTTGGAGTCGCTGGCATCTACCCTCCTCCTATGCAGTGGTCATTGCGGATATGCTCGCCGCGGAGGAGAACCTAGACCTGCACTGCGGGGTCCGGGTACAGCAGCCGAGGGTAGAAGACGGGCCGGGAGGTCCACGAGTAACCGGCGTCGTCGTACCGCGATGTGGGGGTGGAACCGCGCAGGTTCGCGCCCATGTCACAGTTGACGCCACCGGCGCCGGTAGTCTGGCCGCGGCCGCTGGCTGCACGGTGTTGTATGGGGAGGACTCCCGGGGCGAGTATGGCGAGCCACACGCCCCACCAGAGGCGAGTCGGCGCGTGCAACCTTGCACCTGGCTGTACATCTACCAGCGGCTGGGCGGTGGGCACTACATTGACCCGGGCGAGAGCCTACGCGGGGTGGATCCCACGTTTGGCTGGGTGGGTGCCGACAGGGCGAAAGCCGAGGCGCACAACAGCGGCATCTACCTCATGTGGGGTCGCACGCTGGAATGCGCCGACACCGGCGACGAGCAGGCGCTGGCCGCAACGCAATGTGAAGCGCTGCGGCTGCTCCGGGACGATTTGGCACGCTTGCAGCGCTGCGGCTACATGACCTACCTGGCACCCAGGATGGGGGTGCGGGAATCGCGGCGCATCCGGGGTGAGCGGGTGGTCACCGAATCGGACCTGCGCTCCGGCCGGATGCCTGAGGACTACATCGCGGTCGGACACTGGTGGTTGGACATCTGGGGACAGCAACTGCCGGAGGAACAGCGGCAGGTCCCGGCCTTCGGGATTCCCTACGCCGCTTTGCTCCCCCAGGGAATGGACGGTCTGTTGGTCGTAGGTAAATCCATCAGCATCACCCACATCGCCCTGGGCGCTTACCGGGTACAGCCGCCAGTAGCCGCGGTGGGCCAGGCTGCCGGCGTCGCTGCTGCCCTGGCCGTCCGGGAGAGAGCCCCTCTCCGGGCCGTGGACCCGGTCCACATCCGTCGGGAGGCGACAGGTTGTGGCCAGGGGATGATGCTCGACCCGGAGCAGTGCCAGCCGAACATAGAGTAGGGAGAGGGCCGTCGAGCGGCCCGCGTCAGGGGCGGGCCGGAGGTTCGCCTCCTGCGGCAGGAAACTGAGCATGTCTCTACGCGACCGCGTCAATACGGCACTGCGCCACCGGCAACCCGACCTTTGCCCCTGGTATATCGAGTTCACCCAGGGCGCATTGGAGCGTCTCATCGAGTGCACCAGCGACCCCACGATTGGTGATTCCACGGGCTCTCATCTGGTCCGCCTCAAGCCGCTTGCCCCGGACGCCTTCGTGGAGGTCAAGCCCGGTCACTTCCGCGACCAGTTCGGCGTGGTCTGGAACCGCACCATTGACCCGGACATCGGCATGCCGGAGGGGCTGTTGCTCCCCGAGCCGCGCCTGGGCGACTACCGCTTCCCCGATCCCGCCGACCCGGCCCGTTGGGAGAGCTTCGCCCGCCATCTCGCGGCGGCGGGTGACCGCTTCACGCTCATGAGCGTCAGCTACGCACTCTTCGAGCGCGCCTGGTCTATGCGGGGGATGGAGAACCTGCTGGTGGACATGTACGAGCACCCCGCCTTCGTGGAGGAGCTGCTCGACGCCATCCTGGAGTTCCAGCTGGAGATCGTTCGCCACGGCTGCCGGCTGCCGATTGACGCCGTCTACTATGGCGACGACTACGGTCAGCAGCAGGGGATGCTGATCAGCCCCCACCTGTGGCGGCGCTTTTTCAAGCCGCGCCTGGCCCGCCTCTACCAGGCCGCCCACGAGGCTGGCAAGTGGGTCTTCATCCACTGCTGCGGCAATGTCCAGGAGATTCTCCCCGACCTGATCGAGATCGGCGTGGACTGCTTCAACCCCTTCCAGCCGGAGGTGATGGATGTCTACCAGGTCAAGCGCGAGTACGGGGCGCATCTCTCTTTCTTCGGCGGGGTGAGCACCCAGCGGCTGCTGCCCTACGGCACGCCAGAGCAGGTGAAGGCGGAGGTGGGGAGGCTGATCCGCGAGGTGGGGGAGGACGGCGGCTATATCCTGGCCCCGGCCCACGCCGTGCCGAGGGACGCAAAGCCGGAGAACCTGGTGGCCTTGATCGAGGCGGTGAGGGAGCAGCAGAGCCTTAGGTCCGACCCCGTTACCGTCACACCGCCTCGCCGACGATCGCCCCGGCCGCGTTGAGGGCCTGCTGGAGGCGCGGGACATCCACCTCGGCTACGTCGCAGTTCTCCTCGGCGGCCAGGGCGCAGGCCAGGCCGGCCGCCTCGCCGGTCTGGTTGGCATTCACCATCACCCGCACCGCTCCGTAAGCCCCGCGATCCGCGTCCAGGAGCCTGCCTGCCACCAGCAGATTGCGCGCTCCCCGCGGTACCAGGCAGCGGTAGGGAATCTGGTAGAAGGTCGGGTCTACCTCGCGTTCCTCGCGCCAGCGCCCGTAGACCAGCGGCTTGCCGGGGAGGAACTCCCGCTCGGTGCCGTCCAGGAAGCGCTGCGTCACGCCCTCGCGGTCTGAGTGGTGGATGTCTACCTCGTAGGTGCCGTTGGCGATCGCGTCCGGGAAGCGCGTGCCCTCCAGCAGCTCCGGCTCGGTCAGCCGGTGCAGACACTCGAAGTGCCGCGTCTCGCGGACGCCGATATAGGCGGGGAGGGCCGCGGGCATGACCGCCTCCCCGCCGGCGTAGCGCGTGCGCAGGATGTCCAGCATGGCTCGGACCTGACGGCGGCCCTCCATCTCGGCGTAGGTTAGCGCCTCCGCGTCGCTGCAATCCGCGTGGTGGACCCGAGTCCCGGCCACCATGTGCAGGTGCGGTACCCCGGGCACACTGGCGGCCCACAGCACCCCGCGCTGCAGAGCGTTGGGCCAGCGCGGATCGTGTACGGCCCCGCCCAGGTCGAACCCGGGATTTTGAGCCTCCACCTCGTCAAGGCCATACATGTGCACGCAGGTCGTAGGCGGCTGCAGGTTAGGCCAGGTGGAGAAGGGGAAGCCCACCCGTGCGGCCAGGTCGCCGTCGCCGCTGGCGTCCACGAAATAGCGGGCCTGAATCGCACGGCGTCCGGTCTTGTCTTCGACTATCGCGTGCGTGACGCGCCCGTCCTGTACGATCGGCGACACGAAGCGCGTGTGCAGGAAGGGGCGAACACCGGGGTGCTCCCGCACCAGATCGTCGAGTTCCAGGATGAGCGCAGCACTGTTGAACTGCTGATGCAGGGAGCCAAAGCGCTTCGCCGCGCCCCAGCGGATCAGGCGGTCGAGCATCTCCTGGGTCAGACCGGCGATGATCTGGCGCTTACCCTCAGTGTCGAAGAGGGAATGCCACACGTTGACCAGTCCGGCGGTAGCGGTGCCCCCGAAGTAGCCGTTCAGCTCCACCAGCGCCACAGTAGCGCCTCGTTGCGCGGCGCGTACGGCTGCGAAGACGCCGGTACAACTTCCCCCGATGACACAGACGTCACAGTCGTGTGCGACGGGCACCTCGCGGGCGGGTTCGTGAACGACCATACCAGGGACCTCCCCAGTCGGCATTCTCGTCAAGCCGCAGCAGATGTGCTCCGGTGCTTGGCGATCCTCGCCCGGTTCTTCGGTTGCTGCCTGCTTTTTCCCTGCTCAGGCAACGGCGGGCTGGGGAGATGCGTTTCTGGTAGGAAAACTGGTCTCTTACGGCGAAGTGTGTGTACACTCGGCTCTCGCGGAGGTTATGCGATGCTTCGTGCTCTCGCTTGCCTGGGCCTCTGTTCCCTGATGGTCCACGCCACCCCCGCAGCGGAGACACCTGCCGCCACTCTCAGTTACACCCTCCCCGCCTCCGCGCGGGTTACCATCAACTTGTATGACAGCCAAGGGCGTGTCATCCGGGAGCTGCTAGGCGGGGAGCCGCGGGAGGCTGGGAAACACAGCGAAGAATGGGACGGGCGCGACTGGCTGGGGCGGCCGCTGCCGCCGGGGAAGTATGCCTGGAAGGGGCTCTATCATGCGCCGGTCAAGGCCAAATGGGTGGCCTCGGTCGGTAACTCGGGTACCCCGCCCTATCAGACCGCCGATGGCACCGGGTCTTGGGGCGGCGACCATGGGGCGCCTACGGCAGTCTGCGCCGATGAGACCGGGACCTACTTCCTGTGGAACGACGCTGAGGCGGGGATGTCGGCGGTCAAGATAGACCGCAACGACAAGACCGTCTGGCGGCACAAGGTGTTTGTCTTCGACTGCAAGACAGCGATTGGCGCGGACGGCAAGTACGTCTTCATCGGGATCGTCCGCGACGGCGGCGATTGCGTCCTGGCCCGCTATGACGCCGCCACCGGGCGAGCCGCCCCTTTCCCCAGCGGGCGGGAGTGGATCAGCCTCCCCCAGCGGGCCAAGCTGGAGCGCGGCTGGACCCGCGCCGCCGGCCTGCGCCCCGGCACCCCGGAGCCGGTGATCGTCCCGCCGGAGAAACCCCGCACCGACCCCTGGGTTCCCCGCGCCAACTACCTGCGCCAGTACGCCGACAACCCCGGCGGGATCGTCCTGCGCGAGGGCAAGGTCTACGTCGCCATGCAGCAGGAGGACAAGATCCTGGTGGTGGACGAGGAGAAGGGGGAGGTTCTCTCAGCGATTGAGGTCCCTCGCCCGCGCGGCCTGGCCTGGGCGGCAGACGGGAGCCTGCTGGCCATCAGCATCCTCAACGACGAGACCGGGCAGGTGGTGCGAGTTGACCCTGCCTCAGGAAAGGTGACACCGCTGGTCACGGACGGCCTGGAGATCCCCTGGGCCCTGGCCGCAGACGGCGCCGGCGCCTTCTACGTGACCGATATCGGCGACTGCCAGCAGGTGAAGAAGTTCTCCGCTGAGGGTAAGCTGCTGGCGGCCTTCGGGCGCGCGGGTGGGCGGCAGTGGGGTAAGTACGTTAGCGCCGACTTCCGCGAGCCGGTCGGGGCCTACGTCGCGCCCGACGGCTATCTCTACGTCGGCGAGAGCGTCGCCCCCAAGCGCTTCGCCCGCTGCACGCTGGACGGGAAGATCGTCAAGGAATGGTTCGGCGCCCTGGGCTACGCTGAACCCGCCACGGGCGACCCCGAGAAGATCAGCGACGTGTACTACTGCAGCCCTTGGGGTCCCCACGCCTACGGCACCCAATTGGTGCGGTGCAGTGCAGACTATGCCACCGGCAAGTGGCGGGTGGATGCCGTCTGGGACGTGGGCCAGCCCGAGGGGGTCAGCTTCGGCGTGACCGACATGCGCGTCACCCATCGCGCCGGGCGAACCTACCTCTACGGCGAGGGCCACGCCCACCCCCTTTACATCATTGAGGGCTACAATATCCGGCAGGTTGCCGCACTCGGCAAGCACGCCGGCTATCTCAATCCGCATAGCGATGACTGGCGCAACGAAGTGTTCTCTTGGTATGACCGCAGCGGCAACGGCAAGGTGGACGCGGGGGAGCTTCAGGTCGTCACCTCTCCGGTCGGCGGGGGAATGAACGGCCTGATCGGCTCCTTCCTCACCCGCAGCCTGGTCTGGTACCTGCCGGACTACAACCGGGTCCTGCGCCTGCGGCCAGTGCAGATTGACGCCTCGGGCGCGCCCGAGTACACCTGGGACCTCAAGTACACTGATATCCCGGTGAAGTCTCTGGACCCGGAATGCGGCGGGGAGTCCACCGGCTGCGAGGTGGACGCGGCGGGGAACGTCTACGCCGAGTGGAACGTCCCCGGCGAGACCCGGGCGCGAACCTACCACGGGGCCCGCACCGCCCTGACCCGGCTGGGCAAGTACGCCCCCGACGGCCAGCAGCTCTGGGAGGTCGGGCGGCACTGTTCCGGAGACTACGTCAAGCCCGGCGAGATGTACCACCTGTTTAAGTCCGCCGGTCTGGTAGACAACTGGGTCTTCCTCACCGATACCGCCGGGCTCTTCCATATCTACTCCACCGACGGCTTCTTCATTGACACGCTGATGGACGACCCCACCCGGCCCGACACCCCGCCCGGCCCCTACTCGCTCATGAACGAGAACTTCTGCGGCAGCGCAGTGAAGGACGCCAAGTCGGGCAAGATCTACCTCTTCGCCACGGACACGGCGGCGCACATCTACGAGGTGCAGGGTTTGGGCGACTTCCCGCGCCTACAAGGGACGGCCGAGATCAAGGCCTGGCCCGCCTTCGCCGGGCCGACGATCGCGCCGGATCAGCCCTACCCGATTGCGCGCATCCCGCGCAAGCCGCTGCTGTGGCGCGAGGCCCTGCCCATGGACTGGGAGGGAATGCCCGCCGTCATCCTGCAGGCCGACGGGAGGCCGGTAGCGCAGGTGAAGCTGGCGGTGGACGACCTGAAGCTGCACATTCTGGCCCAGGTCCTGGACGCCTCCCCCCTGCAGAACACCGGCGACCCGGCGCCGATGATGTACCGGGGTGGGGACGAGGTCAGCGTCTTCCTCGGCTGCGATGCGGCCGCCGACCCGGCCCGAGCCGCGCCGGTAGCCGGGGATGTCCGCCTGTGCCTGGCCGCGCCCAACGGCGCCAACCAGGTCCTCCTCTACCGGGCGGTGGACCCCACCAGCACCACCCCCTACGAGGTCCAGTCGCCGGTGGGCAAGGTGGTCTTCGCCTGGGTCGGCAAGCCGGGCGATGGGTACTGCATGGCGAAGGTGTGGGCCGATGGCCGCGGGTATACCCTGGAGGCGGACGTGCCGCTGGCCTCCCTGCCGGAGCTGACCCAGTCTTGGGGCAAGGCGGTCAAGCTCGACGTAGAGGTGGGCCAGTCGGACGCCGGGGGGACCAAGACGGTCAGCCGCGTGGTCTGGCACAGCCGCGCGCCGGAGATGGCCGCTGCCGCGGTAGATGCGCCCACCGAAGCGAAGCTGTTGCCGGGCACCTGGGGCACGGCGCAGCTGCCTGGGGCGCCCTAAGGTGCTGCGCTAATCGTCTTCGTCAGGTGGCGGAGCTGGAATCCCCGGCAAGTGCAGAGTGTCCTCCGCCTCCAGATATTCAATGTTGAACAGGAACTGACAGACCCGCGCCACCCACTTGCGCCACAGGGTCACCTCGCCCACCGCCTCGAACTGCTTCTGCTTCCACACCGGGTCCGTGTACAGCGAGGCGATCACTCCGCGCCCCAGGGGATAGAGCGTCTCAAACTGGTTGTCCGGAGCCCAGGCTCCGCAGGCGCTCAGCCACCAGTTCCCCCGGCCGCCCAACAGGGCCGACTGATCGAACATGACCGTGGCGATGCTCACCCGCAGCCGTATCGCCGTGCCGTTGACGTCCGCCAGGTAGTCGGCGCGCACCTTGTCTATGCGCGGGTTGGCACCCAAACCCAGGGCCACGACTGCGCTCCGGTAGTAAGCCCCGGTGCGGGGCAGGTCTTGCACCTTGTCCAGGCGCATGCCGGGTATCTGCTTTTGGAGTTCGGGCAGAACGATGCTGCGCGCCGCCTCCCCGGCGGGGACGTAGGGGAACATAATGTTGAAGGTAGCCGGCGGAGCGGAGAAGGCCCCGGTCAACCGGTCAGGGCTCTGTACCTTCCAGGTGAAGTAGCCTGGGACCAGCTCGGAACGGAAGACCTGCCCCTCCCAGGTCCAGTCGCGCGGGAGCACCATGGTGTAGGCATTTTCGCGGGGTTCGCGAAAACGCTTGAGGGGAGGGCGGGGAATCAGCTTGCACGTAGCGAGAGCCCGGTCCACCTCCGGCTGGGCCACGGCCGCAATGGCGCCGGGAGTCACGGCGCCGATGACGTAGCTCCGTCCATCCTGGACGCGGCACAGCCAGCGCTGCCGGAAATCCCCACGCGAACTTGAGCTGGTGAAGGCTAACTCCCATTCGCCGGCCTGGCCGGTGGCCCGAGGCTGCACGGTTACGCCGTGGAGCTGGCGGAAAGCATCGGCCAGAGTGGCGGCGGTGGCCTCCGGAGTCTGTTTAGAGTAGAAGAACCACAGCAGGGGTGCTCCCCAGGGCGCGCCGCTGCTCTGCTCAGCGTCCAGCCCCACCAGCAGACTGCCCTGCACCGCCGAGGCCATCTCCCAGTCGTCAGGCACCTCCAGGCTGAATCCGGCCACTGGATTTGCGTAGGTCAGGGCGGCTATCTGCCCCCAGACCGCCGCGCTCCCGGCCAACAGGACGACTCCGAGGGTAACAGCAAAGCTCGCTTTCATCTGTTCGCGCCTCCCTTCATGGTCTGCCCCCCTTGCTAGTTCGCTAGCCGCGACGGTGTTCCTGCCTCCTAACCCTTCGGGTCTAACTCGATCTCCGCCCAAACGATGGCCCCTTCCACTTGCGGCGGCTGGACCTCAATCACGTTCACGTCATCTTGAAGCGCCTCGAGGGGCACCTCCCAGGTGAGAAGGCGGGCTACAGCCTCGTGGGGTGACTTAGTCCGGGGCGGTCTAATCGCGGCGGAGCAGGGCACTCCTTTGCACCACACCTGGAATCGCCGCGCCGTGAGGCGTGGCGCGTCGGCGGACAGCCCCAGCCGCAGCCAGGCCTTCCCTGCAGTCGGCCGGGGTCCCAGCGCAAAGCGAAGCGTGGCAAAGGTGTTCATCCGCGCCAGAGTCGCCCCCTGAGTCCGGTTGGTCAGCGGGAGGGGCAGCACGGCATCCGGCGCCGTCCCCGGCGGAGCAGTCTGGGAGTAGGTAATGACCTGGCGACGTCGATCGGCGCAGATAGTGCCCTGGTCCGTCAGGCGCGAGAGCAGCTCGTTCATGTAGCGGCGGTCCTCGCTCTCGCAGTAGCAGACGTTGAACAGGTACACCCGGTCGGCCCCGCGCTGGTAGGCGGCCGCCGCGGCGCCGCAGTGCATCTCGACCGGGGTGTGCTTGCCCGGCGCGCCGGGGTAGGTAGTGTAGCCGGAGTCCAGACAGACCGCCAGCGACCCCCGCCAGGTCCCCAGCCAGGCGCGCCATTCCTCCAGGGGATAGTCGTAGTACAACCCGGAGCAGAACGAGGAGACCACCACGTGGTCCACCAGGTGCTGCTCAACCCAGGCCCGCACATCATAGCCCAGCGCCCAGGCCTCCCAGGGCTTGGCCGGCACCCGCACCCCCACCCGGATAGGATGCCCCAGCCGCTGGGCCGCCCGGCGCGCCAGCGCTCGCACCTGCGCAGTGAAGTCGGTCAGGACCTTGCGTCCCGCCGCCTCCTGGCCCGGGCGGAAGTGCATTCCCCAGCGCATCCAATCCAGCTCCAGGCCGTACATGTCGTAGCGTTCCAGCAGTTCCCGGATCAGCGCCAGGTGGTACTGGCGCACCGCCGGCTGGGCATAGTCCAGCGCCCGCTCCCAGCCGTGCTCCTCCCGGTAGGGGGCGCGGTAGTACTCCGGGTGCTCGCGCCAGAAACTAGAGTGCCAGAAGGCCGCCGGGACCTCGTTGTAGTGGCAATCGTTCATGCGCACGGTGAGCCAGCCCTCGAGGCCCCGCTCCCGGCAACGGTCCAGCCACACGGCCGGGTGGTCCACCCGGCGCTGCTCCAGCAGCCACAGGTTGTGGACCCAGTAGCGCCCCTGGCTGCCGAGGGTCAGCTCCCGGTCGCGGGGGTCTCGGAGCCACCGCAGCACCGGCTGGTCCGGCCCGCCCTCGGGGTCGTAGCCGTCGTAGAGCCGCTCCCACACCCGGCTGGCGAAGAGCGCGCGTTGGACGTTGGCGCAGAAGAAGAGGGCTGACACGCCGGGGAAGCCCGCGTAGTAGTCCACCAGGGCGCGCACCCCCTCGGCGGTCATGTCCTCGGAGGGGTGGGTGGCGTAGAAGTGGGCGTTGTCCTCGTTGACGCAGATGCCGGGCACGGCTCACCTCCCACCCGCGGGTAGGGCGGATGGGAGGGAGTTCTCCCCGACTGTCCGCTCAACCTGCCGCCGGACGAGGCTACTTGACCTCTACCTCGTTAGCCGCCGGATAGGGCGGCAGAGGCTGGAGGTCCTTGTAGGCGCCGGACCAGTCGGGGCGGCCGCCCGGCCCGCCGGGAGGGCCCTCGGACCGGGGGACGGCCTGGTTCACCGGCTTGAGGCTCCGCAGGTAGGCCACGATCCCCCAGAGATCCTCGTCGGTCAGGTCGCGGTAGCCCGGCCAGGGCATGGGTGGGGCCGGGTAACTGCCGCCCGGGCGCTTGCCGGTGCGTAGGGAGTCGAACAACTGCTGCGGCGTCCAGCCGGCCAGGCCGGTGGCGTCCGGGGTCAGGTTGGAGGCGTAGACCTGGAAATCGTTGACATGGAAGGGCGTGGTCCGGCCCGCCAGCCACTGAGGATCGGCGGGACTGGCTCCCTGGTGGCAGTGCCCGCAGCCGGCAGCGGCGGTCACCAGATACCGCCCGCGCAGGACCTGGTCGCGGCTGAAGCCGGTCGGATCGCCGTTGCCGGCATGGGTCAGCGCCAGCACCCCGACCAACACGGCGGCGGTGGTGATCAACAGTGTCGAGATTGCTTTCTTCCCCGTGCTCATGCGCGCGGCTCCTCTCTGCACGGCGATCAGGAGACCTGTCGCCAGTGGCAGTTGGACGCGCGAAACGTGGGCAACGTTCACCCGTCTGACGCAGGGTCTGCCCCCGCCCACGGGCCTCCGCCCACGGATTTACATCGACTGAAGGTTCCGGTACAATGTACACGTGGTTTCGACCATCAATCGCAAGGAGGAAGAGGACCATGTGCAAACGCAGCGGTTTCACCCTCATAGAGTTGCTGGTGGTCATCGCGATCATCGCGATACTGGCGGCAATTCTGTTCCCGGTTTTCGCGCGGGCCCGCGCCAAGGCCCAACAATCCAGTTGTCTGTCCAACGTCAAGCAGTTGGCGCTGGGGACGCTCATGTACTGCTCCGACTACGACCAGAAGACTCCCATCGGGGCTTATCTGGCCGGCGCTCCGTGGAATCGCTACATCTGCTGGCACGAGATGATCCTGCCGTACGTTAAGAACGAACAAATCTACATGTGCCCTAGCGACAGCACGGCCAACGGCACCTGCTACTACAACGGCCTGAAGGCTTCCTACAACATGAACTACAACCCTAACCCCGGCAACGGGGGCATCCCCCTGGAATCCTACGACTACCCCGCCGAGCGGATGCTGCTGGGGGACGGCATCACCAGCTGGCAGGTCTACTGGGTAGGCTCCTCGGAGCAGCGGGTGGGCTCTCCGCACAACGAGGGCGCCAACCAGGCCTACTGCGATGGCCACACCAAGTGGATCAAGAAGGATGCAGTACCGCCGTTCGACCGCGATCCCTCCACCGGCAAATTGTCGAGCAATAAGAACTCGCGCTACTGGAAAGGCGTGGATGACTGGTAGCGAGCCGGATGACAAGTGAGAACAGCACAGACCGCCCTCCCCGGGAGGAGGAGGGCGGTCTGTCCACAAGGGCTACCTCTCCCGTCCGATCCCACGCGGGTCCGAACTCACTCCCCTACAGCTCCTCCGGCCCCCCGATCTTCCCGAGCACCGCGCTGGCAGCGGTGACGGCCGGGCCGGCGAGGTACACCTCGCTCTGGGGATGGCCCATGCGGCCCACGAAGTTGCGGTTGGTGGTGGCAATGGCCCGCTCGCCCTGGGCCAGGCAGCCGCTGTGGCCGCCCAGGCAGGGCCCGCAGGTCGGCGTGCTCACCGAGCACCCCGCCTCCAGCAGCGTCTCCACGAGTCCCTCCCGCACCGCCTGCAGGTGAATCTCCGCGCTGCCGGGGAAGACCAGGCAGCGCACGCCGGGAGCGACCTTTCGCCCCTGGAGCACCTGCGCGGCCACCCGCAGGTCCTCCAGTCGCCCGTTGGTGCAGGCCCCGATGACCGCCTGGTCAATGGGCACCTCGCCTACCTCCGACAGGCCCCTCGTGTTCTCCGGCAGATGCGGGAGAGCCACCTGCGGCTCAATGTGGTTCGCGTCCCACTCGAACACCTCGACGTACTCGGCGTCCGGGTCGCTCGCGAAGACGGTGAACTCCCGCGCGGTTCTTCCTTCCAGCCATCGCAGCGTCGTTGCATCAGGCGCGATAATCCCCGACTTGCCGCCGGCTTCAATCGCCATATTACACATGGTGAAGCGCCCGGCCATCTCCAGCCCCTCAATGACCGGCCCGGCAAACTCCATGGCCCGGTACCGAGCCCCGTCTACGCCGATCTTGCCGATGGTGTACAGGATCAGGTCCTTGCCGCCGACCCAGGGGCGCAGGCGGCCGGTGAACACGAACTTCATCGTCTCGGGCACGCGGAACCAGGACTCGCCCAGGGCCATCCCTGCGGCGGCGTCGGTGGAGCCTACGCCGGTGGCGAAGGCGCCCAGGGCGCCGTAGGTGCAGGTATGCGAATCGGCACCGATGATGACGTCGCCGGGCAGGGCCAGGCCCTTATCCGGGACGATGATGTGCTCAATCCCACCGCCCTGGGCTTCATAGAAGTGCGGCAGGCCCTGCTCGCGGGCGAAGTCGCGCAAGAGCTTGGTGTTCTCCGCCGACTGGATGTCCTTGTTCGGCGTATTGTGGTCGGCTACCAGCACCACGCGCTCGGGGTCAAAGACCCGGGTGGCGCCCATGCCGCGGAACTCGCGGATGGAGATAGGCGCGGTAATGTCGTTGGCTAGGACCAGGTCCAGCCGGGCAGTCACGAAATCACCGGGCTTGACGGAGTCCAGTCCGGCAGCGGAGGCGAGAATCTTCTCGGTGATGGTCATGATGATTCTCCTGAGTTGCGAGACGCGAGTGAACGACTGAGGCAGTATACCACAACCTCGTCTCAGTAACAGCCGCCGCCGGACAAGGACATTCATACCTGCAGCGCGAACTAACCATCGCTCCCCCCGTACTCGCGTCTCGCTTTCTGCGTCTCGCGTCACCCAAGGAGCGGCCCATGTCCTACCGCATGATTCAGGTCGGCACCGGCGGCTTTGGCGCCTCCTGGTGCCGCAACTTCTTGCCCCCCAATATCGCCGACGGGCTGATCGAGGTCGTGGCGGCGGTGGACCTCAATCCCGCGGCGCATGCCGGCGCCGTCGAATACCTCGGCCTGGCTCCGGACAAGTGCTACACCGACCTGGAGCGCGCGCTCGACGACAACCCGGCCGACTTCTGCACGATTGTCGTTCCCCCTGCCCTCCATGAGTCGGTGGTAGACGCCGCCCTGGCACATAAGCTGCATATCCTCTCGGAGAAGCCCATCGCCGACACCCTGGCCGCTTCGGTGCGCATCGCGGAGAAGGTCAAGCGCGCCGACCGGAAGATGGGCGTCACCATGAGCCATCGCTTCGACCGGGATAAGACCTCCCTGCGCCACGAGATACAGTCCGGCCGGTGGGGAAGCCTCGACTACCTCGTCTGCCGCTTCACTTGCGCCCTGCGCCGCTTCGGCAGTTGGGGCAAGTTCCGCCATGAGATCCCCGATCCGCTGATGGTGGAAGGCGCGGTCCACCACCTGGATCTGCTCGTGGACATGACGGGAGCCAGGTGCGAGACCATCTACGCCCAGACCTGGAATCCCCCGTGGGGTGAGTATGCAGGCGACTCTCAGGGGCTGGTGATCATGCGCGCGGAGAACGGGACGCGTGTCACTTACGAGGGTGCCAAGACTAACGCCCGCGGGCTAAACTGCTGGGGAAATGAATACATTCGCGCCGAGTGCGAGTATGCGACCCTGATCCTGGACACCCGTCGCCTGCTGGCCTATCCCCTCGACGGCGCGCTCGGGTGTGCCACGCCTCTGGCGGACGGCGCCTGCGAGCTGCCGCTGCTTGAGCAGCCCAAGTGGGCCAATGCCTGGCTGATCGAGCAGTTTGTCCAGTGGCTAGATGGTGGTCAGACCATGGCGACCAATGTCGAGGACAATCTGCAGTCGGTCGCCCTGATCTTCGCGGCCATCGAGAGTAGCCGCATTGGCGAGCCGGTACAGGTGCAGGAATTCCTGGAGAGGACTCGGCAACAGGTGCTCGCCGAGGGTTTCTAGCCGCTGTCTCCTGACCGACGGCACCGGCCTTCCGTCGGGCCGGGCGAGCAGATCAACGCTAGCATGACCCGCCGCGACTTCCTCACGACTACCAGTCTCGCCCTCGCCGCCGGCGCTCTCGGCCTCCCTGGGGCGCCTGCGCAAGGAGATGCGGCCATGTCTCAGCCCGCCCAATCTGTGCTGCCCCGTTGGCGCGGCTTCAACCTCCTGGAGATGTTCACCGCCCGCAGCGAGGGCAACTGGCAAGAGGACGACTTCCGCTGGATCGCCGACTGGGGCTTTGACTTCGTGCGCCTGCCGATGTGCTACACCCTGTGGGTTGAGGACAACGACCCGCTACGCCTGAGCGAGGCGGGTCTGGCCAAGGTGGACCGCGCCGTCGAGCTTGGTCGCCAATACCACCTGCATGTCTCCCTCAACTTCCATCGCGCCCCCGGTTACTCGGTCAACCAGGAACGGCAGGAGCCCTTCAATCTGTGGAAGGACCAGACGGCGCTGGACGCCTTCTGCCTGCACTGGACCACCTTCGCGCAGCGTTACCGAGGTATCCCCTCCGCAGAGCTGAGCTTTGACCTGGTCAACGAGCCGCCTGCGCCCGCCCCGGACGGCATGACCCGGGCCGACCATGAGCGGGTCATCCGGGCTGCCGTGGCCGCCATCCGCGCTGTGGACCCTGACCGACTGATTGTCGCCGACGGCTTGTCCTGGGGCAACCAGCCAATTCCGGAACTGGCGGACCTGGGGATCGCCCAATCCTGCCGCGCCTACCAGCCGATGGGCGTCAGCCACTATCAAGCCTCCTGGGTAGGCGGCGAGCGCTTTCCTGTGCCTGCCTGGCCGCTGGGCGAGGGCCCGGATCGCTGGGACCGCGCTCGGCTCGAAAGTCACTACCAGCCCTGGCTGGACTTGGCTCGCAAGGGAGTCGGCGTCCACTGTGGCGAGGGCGGTGCCTACAATCGCACCCCCCATCAGGTCTTCCTGGCCTGGTTCCGGGACGTGCTGGAAATCCTCCGTGCGGCCGGCATCGGCTGGGCGCTGTGGAACTTCCGCGGTAGCTTCGGAGTGCTGGATTCTCATCGAGCGGACGTGGCCTACGAGGACTGGCACGGACACCAACTGGACCGGGAGCTCCTGCACTTGCTGCAGTCTGCCTAGTCCAGACGCAGCATCCGGCCGCTTCCGTCCAGGCTACCGAGCCTCGGAAAGCCACCCCGGTGCGGGGCAGGTATCTACCTACCCTCCCGCGAATCCTCTCTCATTCTCCTCCCGAGGTGGTCACCTTGGCTGATCTCGCCAGCATCGTTCTGGCTGCCGGACAGGGCAAGCGAATGAAGTCGGCCCTTCCCAAACCACTCCATCGGCTCTGCGACCGGCCCTTGCTCAGTCACGTCCTGCAGGCTCTGCGCCCGCTCGGTCCACAGCCCCAGGTGGTGGTCATCGGCGTGGGCGCCGAGAAGGTCCGGGCAGCCTTTGACGACGAGGACGTGGTCTGGGCGATCCAGGAAGAGCAGTTAGGTACCGGCCATGCCGCGGCCTGCGCCCGGGAGGCCCTGGCTGACTTCACGGGCGATGTGCTGGTCACGTGTGCCGATATCCCGCTGGTTCGCACCGAGACTTGGGAGCGCGTCCTGGCTGAGCATCGAGCCCAGCAAGCCGCTGCCACCATTGTTACCGCCCTCTTCCGCGATCCCACCGGCTACGGCCGGGTCATCCGCGACGAAGAGGGAAATGTGCGCAGGATAGTGGAGGAAACGGATTGTGACGAGGTCACCCGCGGCCTCAACGAGGGTAACGTCAGCGTCTATTGCTTCCGCGCCCCCGACCTTTTCGCGGCATTGGCTCGCCTTCGTCCCGACAATGAGCAAGGCGAGTACTACCTGACCGATGTCATCGAGTTGCTGGTTGAAAGCCGCCGGAAGGTCATACCTGTGCTTGCCGACCCGGAAGAGGTGATGGGCATCAACGACCGCCTCCAGCTGGCGCGCGCCGAGAGAATTCTGCGCGGCCGGATCAATCGTCGGGCCATGCTGGAGTACGGCGTGACCCTGATTGACCCCGAGGCCACGTACCTGGACCCCGAGGTAACCCTGGGCGGCGACACGGTCATCTACCCGGGCGCGCTGCTGACCGGTCGGACCAGGGTAGGCGAGAACTGTGTCATTGGCGCGCACGCGCTCGTCGAGGACTCGGAGATCGGTGACGGCAGCATCGTGCGGCAGGGCTCGGTGGTGCGCCGCAGCGTGGTCGGGAAGGGTGTGACTATCGGCCCCTTCGCCCACATCCGCGACGACAGCACTATCGGCGACGGCACCCGCGTGGGCGGGGGCGAAGTCGTACGTAGCCGGCTAGGGCGGCAGGTCAACGACCTGCACTTCTCCTACCTGGGAGATGCTACCGTCGGCGACGGGGTTAACATCGGGGCGGGCGCCATTACCTGCAACTACGACGGCGAGAAGAAGAACCCCACCGTCATTGAGGACGGCGCCTTCGTCGGCAGCGACGCGTGCCTGATCGCGCCGGTGACCATTGGCAGAGGCGCCTACGTCGCTGCGGGCACGGTGGTCACCAAAGACGTGCCCCCTGAGGCGCTGGCCTTAGGGCGTGCCAAGCAGGAAAACAAAGAGGGCTGGGCCAGTCGGTTTCGGAAGTAGAGCGGGAGCCACCCGTCATCTGGGAGCGGTATCAGAATCGTTATCGTTGACACCGGTCTCTCGCCGGTACAAGGCCGAGGTGGCGCCGTGTGGTCCAGCCCTTCCCCTGAGGAGCGACGAGAGATGCGCTGGTCCTGCCGGAACTCCGCAATCCCCTCTCGTCGGTGCTGGCCGCGGCCTTCCCGGCTCTCTACATCTCCAGTCCCAACCTCCCGCATCCGACCGACAGCACCATTCGCAGCAGACTCCGACGCAGGCCCGGCGGCGTCAGCCACCAGCGCTCGAACAGGACCTTGCCGCAATGCCAGGCCCGCGCCGTGGCGTGCAGCCGGATCTGCGGGGTCGGCTCCGCAAAGAAGTCGGCGGTGGCCGCCACCGCCCGCCGCCTTCCGGTATCTACGACGCAGAAGCCGTGCCCGTTGAAGGTGGCGTGACCGTCTCGTCCGGCCAGATCGGCGGCAATCCGCCGCGCCACAACCAGCCCCTGGCCGTGGGCGAAAACCCCTCCCTTGGGTAGAAAGAGCGGGCGCTCCGGTGCCCAGCGGCCTGGAGTCAGCACTGCCGTCGCATCGCCGATGGCGTAGACGCCCTCCAGGCCAGTAGCCAAAGTCGTCCGGTCTACCGTTACCCAGCCCGATTCAGCCGCCAGCCCCGTCTCCCGCAGCAACGACGGACCGCAGTGCGGGGGTACCGCTATCAGCAAGTCATAGGGCACCGACGTCTTGCCCTCAAAGCGCAGTTCCCCTCGCTCCGCATCCACCGCGACCAGCCGGTGGAGGGGGTGAAAACTGATGTCGCGCTCGCCCAGCAGATGGAGCAGAGCCTGGCCCATCTGTGGCCCGGTGTCCGGCATGGGCTGCGGCTCGCAGCTATAGATCTGCAAGTCCACTCTGTCTCGCATCCCGCGCTGCCGGAAGTAGGCATCAAGCAACATCGCGCCCTCGTGTGGCGCTCCCGGGCACTTGTAGGGCGAGCGACAGATCACCACGGCAATCCTTCCACCGGCAAAGCCGGGTAGGGCCTCGCGCAAGCGGCGAGCGCCCTCCAGCGAATAGAAGGTGTGCGCTGCCTCCGCTAGTCCGGGGAGCCTCTCCCCATCCAGTTCGCTCCCCAGCGCGATGACCAGGTAGTCATAAGACAGCGTCGGCCCGTCCGTTGCCACCTGCCGTTTGGCTGGATCGACCCCCAGCACCTTCGCCTGCACCAGCTCTGCTCCGCCGTGCATCAGTTGCCGCACCGGTCGCGTGACCTGTTCAGGACGGCGGAAACCGTTCATCACCCAGGTGAAGGAGGGGGCAAAGGCGTGCGTGGTGCTCTGCTCCACCACGACCACGCGGTGGCCTCCGGGGAGACGTCGCTGCAATTCCGCGGCGGTTATCAGCCCACCCACTCCGGCTCCCAGGATAACGATAGTCTTGGCGCGCATCTGCCCTCCGTCTCATTCCACTGCCCGACACCGAGTGATATGCACCGACACCTGAGTGCTTTCCGCAGAGCTCCCTGAGGCCTGCCGGCGCGGCGTGTTCGCAGTCTCGCCTTCGTGCCTTGACGTTACCCCTGCCTAACCGCTATCATCGCCCCAGTTGCGCGCCGAGGCGGCCCCCCAGGTCGCGCGGCGAGCGGCATCAACGGCACCGGCCTCGCTCCGCCGACGCCTGATTATTACCTCAGGAGGGCAACACCTATGTTCCGCGTCGCAGCCGCAGCAATGCTCATGACTCTATGCGCCGGCCTGGTGGCCGCGGATGGCCCCGACCCCGGCACCGTGGCGCTCCGTCTCAAGAGCGCCCGCTATCTGGCCCGGGGCGATACCGGTCTCGCCTCTGCCAACGACGGTGGTGCCATCGGCTACAATCCCGCCAATCTTGCCGCCACTAGCATCTCCAACTATGACGACCCCTCGCTGGCCGCCCAGGACCCCAAGCCCTGGAAGACCGAGTGCGCCAACAGCATCGAGGTCGCCGGCGATCTGGACTTCTGGAGCCTAATGCGCGCCATCCGCGACATCCGCAAGTCCTGGGGCATTGGCCTAGGCTACACCAAAGTGTCGCCCCAGGATCGCACTGAGTGGTGGACCGCCGGCTTCGGCACTCGTCTGGGCCACTCCAACTGGAATGGCGGAATCGCCTTCCAGCAGATGGGCGGCGGCCTGGTGCAAGACCGCGCCAAGGGTCTCCTCAACCTCGGCGTCCAGGGCAACTACTCCCTGCGAGACGGCGCCACGCTCCAGGTAGGCGGGCTGGTGCAGGACGTCACCGGGCGGCTCGATCAGGGGCCCCTGTACAGTCTGGGCCTCGCCGGCACCTTCGGCAACACGCTGATCGAGGTGGATTGGTGGGACCTCTCCGACCAGATTGACAGCAGTGTCAATGTCGGCGTCCAGCAGCGGCTGGACGACAAGTGGTCCGTGTATGCCGGGCTGATTGACGGCGATGATCTCACCGCCGGCGTTGGCTACATTGACGGCTGGTGGAACATCGCCGCCGGTTGGATGCAATCACCTCGAGGCACGGACTTGGGCAGCGAGTTGATGCTGACCGTAGGTCGCAGAATCCGGTTCTAAGCGGGTGCCCCAGAGCGAGGGAGTCACCGACGCCAATAACTGTGTGACTGCGCTCCTCGGAACCTACTTGACTCCAGTGTGGCGCGGGCCGCTTGCCCGCGCCACACGCGCCTCTTTGTCGTCGCCTCGGTTCCTGCCACTACTCGGAAGCCGGCGCGGCGCTGCTCACCTCGCCCTCCGCTGTGAGCTGCTTGTAGACCACTTTCCCCTTGGCCGGCACGCACCCCTCACGAAAGTCAATCTTCACTGCCGGGGGCGTGTTGGCCCGCCCCGTGAGCTCCTCGCAGGCCGGCCACGGCAGCAAACGGTCCTTGGGAATGTCGTCAATGTACTGGCGCCGGAAGGCCTTATCCTGCATCAGGCAGTGGTCGGCATGGACCACGAAAGCGGGATGGGAGCGCATCCGCTGCCAGATCGTCTCCAGCGAGTCGTCGCGCACGTTGCCGAAAGTCAGGGGCATGAAGTCGCAGGGGTCCACGTCACCGAAGGCGGTCATGTAGAACTGGCTGTGCGCTCCCATGCACCCCCCGCACTCCGGTCCCTCCACCTCCGACTGGGTCACGACATTGGGGTAGTCGGGCAGCGCGCTGTAGTGCCGGCCGATCTCGATCAACCGCCGCCGCTCCTCCGGCTTGATCAGGTATTCCTCTTCCATCGGCAGCAGGCTCCCGGTCGGCACCACGTCAAAGACGGTTACCTCATGGCAGCCCAGCTCCCGCGCCTTCTCGATGAGTTGCTCAACCCGTCCCTCGCGCACGTCGGCCCCGGAAGCGTAGGTGGACAGCGACACCAGTAGTCCCGCCTCCCGCGCCCGCTGCAGGCCCGCAATGGCCTTGGCAAAGCAGCCCTTCATGCCGCGCAACTCGTCGTGTACTTCCTCCCGGGGATCGTCAACAGAGACCATCAGAGAGTGCAGCCCTGCCTCCACCAGCCGGGCGACGTTCTCCTCGGTCAGCAACAGCCCGTTGCTGAACATGCTTGCGTGAGCGCGGTCCTTGTCCACGGCGGCGATCAGCTCGAAGAGATCCTTGCGGATAAGCGGCTCCCCGCCGGTAAAGGTGATGTTGAAGATCCCCATATCCAGCGACTGGGCGATCACCGACAGCCATTCCTCGGTGGTCAGTTCCCGCCGTTCTCGCGTCTTATACTTGGCGGCGCTGCAGTGGAAACAGTTAAGCTGACAGGCAGTGGTTACCTGTAGCGTGCAGGTGGTGGGCTTGATGACCTCGCGCCCCTGCGTCACCAAGCGAGCTAGGTGATTAATGAGTCGCTTGGAGGGAACCGGCGGCTGATACAGGTTATACACTACGCCGCCCTCGCGCAGCGCGATCGGATGGGCGAAGCGCTCGATCGCCTTTTCCAGCCTGCTGAGTTCGCCTTCTGCCAGCGACGCCAAAGGACCGGTGGCCTCCCAAGTCACCGCCAAGGTCTCCGGGTCCACCTCGAACTGCAGCCCTAACAGGTCTCTCTTCTCCCCCGGTCTCGGTGCCGCCATTGCCACCATCCCGGCCAGCATGGGGAAGCGGGCGAGCAGGTCCACCCCCTGCTCGGTGAGAATGCCTCCCAGTCGCCAGGGCCGGTCCCCTTCCGGAACTCCCTCCAGGCTGAGCAATTCGTATGTATGCCTTAGCATGCATGGTCCTCCTGGGTCTAGCTTCTGCCCCCCTGCGGAGTATGAGCGGCGGCGACAGCGGTGTCAAGCCTAGCGCCTTATCACTAGGTGATAGATAGCGCGCCACATACTGGGAGGGTGCCAAGTGTGCCGCCGCTCCGGTATCACGCCCACCTCTCTGCTGTGTCTATCGCCAGTCTGGCCCACTCTCGCAACCGCTCCGGATGCCCCGCCAGGGTCTCCAGTTCCCGACACACCACTTGGTAGGGATGCCCCTGCAGCTTGCGCATTCCCGTCTCCAGGTGCTTGCGGATCGGCTCCAGATCATCGGGGAAGACCACCTTCGCCGCGCTCTGCCGCCACATGATGCAGTACCGCCCCTGCGTTGCTTCCAGCACCTTGTCCAGGTCGGTCCAGTAGCTGGAGACAAACACCCGCAGGTTGGGGATGCGTAGCACCGCGTCAATCTTGTGGCTGAGATCCTCGCAGCAGCCGTACTGGGTCATGCCGAACTGCTGGAATAGGGGGACCTGGTAGTTCAGCAGGAACTCCTCCTGCATGCGCGGGGAGACCTCCTGGAACTCCTGGCTGTTGGCCGCCCCCCAGAGGTTGTGCAGCCGCAGGCGTCCGTCCGGGTAGACCTCGCCGATCGGGTCGCTGCAGAACATGGGACCGGTGTTGTTGGGAGACAGCAGGCCCGTCTCCTCTGCGGCCCGCATGGCTGCTAGACAGGCCTCGGTGATCTTTGCCATGGCCCGATGCACTCGCTCGGGGCGAAAGGCCAGGTCCTCCAGCATCTGCGCCATGCCCCGCAGATTCTCCAGGTAGTATCCCAGCGTCCAGCCCAGCGGCGGCCCGACCGAGAGCTGCACCGGCATGGCCTCGCCCAGCAGGTCGGCCATCCGCTCCAGGTTCTCCTGGCTCTTGTTCGGGCTATAGTGCCAGCGGGCCGGAGTCAGCCGGTCATAATCCTCCGGGGCCTGAATCGGATGCTCATAGCGAAAGCCCCCGACTGGGGTGGCCGCGACCTGACTGCCGAGGGGCACGCCAAAGGCGTGCTCCTGGTCACAGTCCCAGGCGGCTCCTACTGGGAAGTAGGGGGGCCATACGTGGTCTATGCCGCAGTCCCACTGGTAGATGTCGTGGCGAAATTGCCGCTCGATTTCGCGGCAGGTCTCGTCGGTGCACTCCAAGGTCTGCGAGGGGATCATCGTTTCCCAGGCGGCGTGGGCCTGCCACCATACGGGGGCCCGATCCGGCCGCCGCAGACCGTTCACGTCCCGCCAGCGCTGCCGCCGAGTCTCCATCTCCTCCGAGCACGCCAGGTCGAAGACCCGTTGTGCCAGGTCGCGCACGACAGCGACATCCTTAGGGGGAAATCTGGACATCGCAACCTCCAGCTGCGTCGAGACAGACCACAGGAGCCGGATGGCTCGCCTCCGCCACACGGAAGTCGAGGCCAATCCGGCCTGCTCTTGAGCACCTCAGTTGTATTGTTCCCTTATACCGCAAGGGAGTCCTCTTACGGCGTCCCGGAAGGCAGGTGAAGATCCCGCGCTGCATTTAGGGGAGCAGCTGGCTTCGCAGCAGGTCCTGGCGCGCATCCTGGTCGGGGTCGCTGGGAACCTCGGTGACGGTGGAGACCGGGCCCAGACCTGGCGCAAACCACGCCGTAGTATTAAACACCGTCCCGTCTTCCGTCACGTCGTGCTCCCGCACCTGGAAGCAGCCAGTATAAGTTCCGGCGGGGACCGTAACCGACGCGGCAGTGGAGACGATCTCCCAGGTGTGTTCCGTCCGGGCGGGGTCTACCCAGCGATTGCCGGGTATCAGCGGTTCCTGGAGCCGGTAGTAGTAGCGCGGTACTGAAGCCGCCCCCTGTCGCACGTAGACGACCTCGCGCAGGCCCCGATCGTCGTGCCGCAGGTACATCCATCCCGGCGGCTCCTTGGGATCGGTGTAGTTGACCTGCAACTCCCACCAGACCAACCCCTCCAGCACCACCTGGCGCTCGGTGGTTATGGTCAGCGTCACGGGCGGCGTCGCCGCGGCTGGCCTTACCTCCGTCCCGGTATAAACCCACTGATTCCCCGGCCCAAATGGATAATAGGCCGCCGTCGGTGTCGCGCCAGGGGGATTTACCGTTACCGGCAACGGTTCGCTGCTGAGCGCTCCGTAGGAGGCCGAGACCTGTGCAGTACCTGCACCGCGCGCAGTCAAGATGCCGTCGGCCGCCACCGTCGCCACTGCCTGGTTGCTGGAGCGCCAGGTAACTCTGTTGGTCAGCGCCAACTGCCCGCCGCCGGAGGTGTTGCCCGCCGCCAGTAGCTGCACTTGGTCCCCAACCGTCGCGGCGATCGGCAGTAAGCCCGTGTCGCTCACATAGTAGTAGCCCAGACTCAGGCTGACCAGGGCCGGGACTTGCGTGCCCCCGCCTCCTCCACAGCCCGCCAGCGCCAACAGCACCGCCGGCAGCACCGGGGCCAGTCGGGCAGCGTCACGGATTCGTGCTTCGAGGTATTGTCGCTTCATGCGGGAGTCTCCGGCGGCACGAGGTTCACGTTCGCTAACAGGACGCTTGTTGTCCAGGCATTGTTCCGCTCCCTCTGTCTACTTGTTCAGCCTGAGGACGGGAACTAGGCAAACGGCCCCCGGATCGTTTCACCCGAGGGCCGTAACTGCACTGCTCGGTTGTCACGGATTGTTTAGTCGCTACCCTGCCAGAAGTGCTTGGCTGCGCTCCCGGCCGGCGGCGCGCCGCTGGCGGGATCGGGGATGTTGTTGAACGAGATCCACTTGGCGTGCCCGTCCAGGTACGACATATTGCACCCCTCATTGTGGCGGGCGTTGGTCGCCACGCCGCCGGTCGCGATCTGACCGCGTACCCCGGCCAGTGTCGTGTTGTAGCTGACGTAGCGCTGCAGAGCGTCAATTATCCCCAGCAGTTCCGCCGGGTATTGCACGTAGGCTTCGGTCATACCGTAGACGTAGGAGTTGATCCCGTAGCTGCTGTTGGGCACCGTGTTGGGCGCCGCCAGCGCAAAGGGAGCCGCGTCCGAAGGGCAGACGTAGATCTGCGTGTTCTTGACGTACGGGATAAGGGTAGACTGCCAGAACATGGCCGGACTGCCTACTGAATCCAGCGGATACCGGTTGTCATTGTCGCTCGCGTACATGATCAAGCCCAGCTGCAGTTGCTTGACGTTGCTCAGGCAGTTGTTTTGCTGGGCTCTGGCTCGCGCCCGGGCAAAGACCGGGAAAAGAATCGCCGCCAGAATCGCGATGATCGCGATGACCACCAGCAGTTCGATCAACGTAAATCCCTTCCGCATTAGTAGTGCCTCCTTATGCACCGTGAGAGTTGATGGGATAGCATCACTTGCCTTTCCCTAACTATCCCTTGTGATATAACGCTATTCCGTGTCCTATTGTTCCCGGTCCTACCAGGTGCAGACTAACATAAGGCTTCGGCCCCCACGGCTGGCAGCACGCGGGGGCCGGGCCTACACTACTGGATTGTGGCCGAGGTACTAGTCGTTGCCCTGCCAGAAGTGCTTGGCTGCGCTGCCAGCCGGCGGCGCGCCGCTGGCGGGATCGGGAATGTTGTTGAACGAGATCCACTTGGCGTGCCCGTCCATGTAAGACATGTTGCAGCCCTCGTTGTGCCGGCAGTTGACCGCCAAGCCGCCGGTCGCGATCTGTCCCTGCGCTCCGGCCAGTGTGGTGTTGTAGCTGACGTAGCGCTGGATGGCGTCTATCAGCCCCAGCAGTTCGGCCGGGTACTTCACGTAAGCCTCGGTGCGCCCGTAGCAGTACGAGTTGATCCCGTAGCTGCTGTTGGGCACCGTGTTGGGCGCCGCCAGCGCAAAGGGAGCCGAGTCCGAAGGGCAGATATAGATCTGCGTGTTCTTAACGTAGGGGAGAATGGTGGACTGCCAGTAGGTGGCAGGGCTGCCCACCGAATCCAAGGGCATGGTGTTGTCGTTGTCGCTCGCGTACATCATCAGGCCCAGTTGTAGCTGCTTGACGTTACTCAGGCAGTTGTTCTGCTGAGCCTTGGCGCGCGCCCGCGCAAAGACGGGAAACAGGATCGCTGCCAGGATCGCGATGATGGCGATCACCACCAGCAGCTCAATCAACGTGAAAGCTCTCCGCATCTTATGCTTCTCCTTTTTCTGGGCTCGTGATGGCCCCCGCACAGGAGAAGACGAATTAGCCCCCCTTACTGATTCCCATCGTTTCAGCCGAATTCATTACTGAACAGTAATCTTCCCGCTTCTGGAAAGCATCAGCTCCCGCCGGTTTGCTTGCGCGGGAGCTGAAGTATCGTGATTTCAGGGCAATCTGGATGCGGGCCCTCACTACACCGGCAGGCCGCGCAGAAACTCGATCGCCCGGATGGTATCGCCAACCCGGTCCTCCCCTACCTCGCGCTCGATGGCGAAAAAGCCGTCGTAACCCGCCTGGCGCAAGGTGCGAATATACCGGGGCCAGTCAATCCAGCCCTGGCCCAGCGGCACCTCCAGGTGACTGCCGTCCGCCTGGACCAGCGCGTCCTTCGCGTGCGTATGCTTTACCCAGGGGGCCAGCAACGCCGCGCCCTCGTGCGGGTCGAAGTTCTCCTCCGCCCACTCGCGGGTCCAGGGCCGGCCCCACATCTCGGCGAGGATCACCGGCCAGATGATCAAGTTGGCGGGGTCGAGGTTGACGCCCAGACTGGGACTGTTGACTGTCTCCAGTACCCGCCGTAGCACTCGCGGGGGCTCCGGACCGGTCTCCCAGCACAGAGCAGCACCTACCTGCTCGCCATAGGCGGCCAGTTCCCCGGCTCCGTCAATCACCGCCGCCCAGCCAGGATCGGTTTCCTCCCAGGGCAGCACTCCGCAATGGGCTTGCCAGCGCCCGCATTCCAAGTCGGCGGCAATCTGCAGCACGCGCTTGCCCTGCGGGAGCAGCGTGGCATGTTCCTCGCGGTGAGGCAGCTCACCCAGACCCCAAGACACGGCCGAGACTACCAGCCCGTAAGAGTGCAGGAGACTGAGCAGCTCACGACAGGCGGCGGTGCTCATCTCCTCCAGGCCCCAGGGCCCGGAGAGAGACAGATGCACCCCCTGAACATCCAGGTCAGCGGCTTGGCGCAATCCCTCGTACCAGTCCTCGCTCAGCGCCTGCGGGAAGACGGCGATCTTCAGATCGTTCATCAGCGTGTGGCCTCCACGAAGAAATGGGATGGGTCCGCGCCCTATTCGCCGGGGGTGGGGCGAATCCTTCGAAGGGACTCGCCTCTCCCCACAACAACAACGGGGAGACCTGTACAGGTCTCCCCGTGTGTTGACGCCATACAGACGTGCCCGCCGTCTCACAACTCGGCGCGACACGCACTGGGTTCAACGCGCTCGGTTAGGGGGCCGTTGCGGGCGCGGGGGGCGTGGCCGGCTTGGTTTCCGGCTTGGCGCCCGGCTCCGCGGGCTTGGCGGCCGGCTCCATCGGCTTGGCGCCCGGCTCCGCCGGCTTCGCACCCGGCTCCTCGGGCTTGGCACCCGGCTCCGCCGGCTTCTCGCCCGGGGTCGTTGCGGCCGGGGGCGGAGGCGGTGGTGGCGGGGTCATCACCGGCGGCGGAGGAGCCTGCTGCTCCTTCGCCGGGCAGCCCGCCATCACGACCAGGAGGGCGCCCAGAAGCGCCACTAGCACCATTGCTACCAGAACACTACGCATAGTCTACTAGTCCCTCCTTTCCCTGCGAGCCCACCCAGGGGCTGACTTGGGTACCGACCCGTACGCACAGCCTTCGGATCGGTACACACCATAACAGACAGGGGACATCCCCCTGTTCCGCTGCGAAATAATAAGCACTTCCCCTGTTTCTGTCAAGGGGGGAAGCCGTTCTCGGTGGCCGCTCGTAACGCTGCCGGCGAGGCCCAAAAGCCTCGCCGGCAGATAACGCTCCCAAATGAGGGGTGACCTAGTCTACACCGTACCAGAAGTGTCGGGAAAGCTGGTAGTTCGGGTCGGTGGGCGTGGTCAGCGCCGTGCAGGTGAAGGTGTTGATCACGTACGACTGCTTGAGCCATTTCGCGTGCCCATCACAGAACCCGGCGTTCGCGCCCTCATTGTGCCGATTGCCGAAGCGGTTCGTCTCGCCACAGCTCATGCTGTTGCCGGCCAGAGCGCAGAAAAGGTCGAGCTTCTCAGCCGGATACTCAATGGCGGTCAGACTCGGGGCGGTGTTGTTGGGCAGCATGTAGTGCGCCTGCTGCGCGTAGTCGTACTCGAGCGTGACCCCCAACGCCGTCCAGGTCATTATGGGGGTGCTGGTGCTGGGGCAGCGGCAGATCTGCGCGTTCTTGAGATAGGGGTAGTACTTGTGCAGATAGTCCCAGCCGTAGCCGGCGTAGCGCATGTCGTTGTCCTGGGCATACATCTGCATGGCCAGCTCCAACTGCTTGACGTTGCTTAGACAGTTGTTTTGCTGGGCTTTGGCCCGCGCCCGGGCAAAGACGGGAAACAGGATGGCGGCGAGGATCGCGATGATCGCGATCACGACCAACAACTCAATCAGGGTAAAACCACGAGACCTTGACATTGCGGATCGACCTCCTTGAGGATATGGGCAGGCAGGCTGCTCCTCTGACACTAAGAACAGTATACCGTTTCCACGCCGAAATGCAACCAACTGCGGTCCCCGGCACGAGGGTTTTTTTACCCGGTTCTGACGCCCACTGCGGAGCCTGTCTTGCCTTGCCGCTCAACTGAGCTGTACCATAGGTCCGCCACCAGTCGGCAGCCGTACTGAATCCGCCCAACGACCGCATGGCCTACCTCTCCCTCTACCTTCATTTCCCCTTCTGCGCCCGCAAGTGCGCCTACTGCGACTTCAACTCGCACGTCCCCGTACGCGGGGAGATGGACCTGTACCTGACGGCCCTGCGGCGGGAGATCGAGCAGCGTGCGCCACTGGTCAATGACCGAACGGTTGACACGGTCTACTTCGGCGGGGGAACGCCGACGCTCTATGCGGTGGAAGATCTTGCAGCGGTTCTGGAGTGCTTGCGTGAACACTTCGCCGTTGTCGGGTCACGGGCGGCTCCTCCCTCGCAGGCACCGAAACAGCCGCCCCTGCCGGAGGTTACTTGCGAGGCCAACCCGGGCACGGTGGAGGAGACCTATCTGCGGGGCCTGCGCCAGGCAGGCGTCAATCGCCTGAGTCTGGGTGTCCAGTCCTTCAGCGACCAGGAGTTGCGCCTGCTGGGTCGTATGCATACTGCCGACCAGGCTCGCCAGGCTGCAATTGCCGCCCGCGCCGCCGGTTTCGGCAACCTCTCGCTCGACCTGATCGCCGGCCTTCCTGGGCAGACACTCGACGCCTGGGAGTACAGCCTGGAGCAGGCTCTGAAGCTCGCCCCCGAACATCTCTCCTGCTACGGCCTATCTCTCCCGGCGGGCACGCCGTTGGCGTCCCAGGTCGAGCGCGGGGAACTGTCTCCCCTCGACGAGGACACCTCTGCCGCCTTTTGGATGCGCACCCACGAATCGCTTGCCGCATCCCACCCTCCGGCGGGGAGAGGGGAGAAGGCGTACCAGCACTACGAGCTCTCCAACTTTGCTCGTTCCGGCTACCAGTGCCGCCACAACCTGACCTACTGGCACAACCAAGAGTACCTCGGTTTCGGGGTGAGCGCAGCGAGTTATTGGCAGGGCTGCCGATCCGTCAACGTGAGTAACGTGGGCGAGTATGCGGCCCGCCTCAGTCGTGGCGAAAGTGTCACCGCGGAGGCCGAGCGCCTGGATCCGGCGGCTCGCCTGGGAGAGACCGTCATGTTGGGGTTGCGCCTGGCGGAGGGCGTGAACCTGGGCAGTCTGCGGGAGACTTTCGGCGAGGAACTCGTAGCCCGTCTGCAGCCCGCTGCCCGAGAGATGGAGGCGGCCGGTCTTCTGGAGGTTAGTGCCCAGCATTGGCGGCCGACTCTGCGGGGGATGCTGCTGAACAACCGCCTGGCTGCTGCCTTCCTCTGATCGTCTCACGTTCCCTCTCCCTCCTCTCTTGCCACTCTTGCCCCCTCCCTGTACAATACCTCCAATACGGATGGCGGGTATGCTGCTGAAGAAGAAGGTGGCATGGATGACTGGACCCTTCCGTTCCTCGCTCCTGGTGGGCCTGCTGGTGCTGCTTTCCGTGAGCGCCGTCCACGCAGCCGGCTCTCTTCCCCTCTATGCCGGCGCTCCTGAAGGCCTGGAACTCGCCAGTTGGGGCGCGGGCTCCGTCAAGTTGGATCGCAAGGTCAAGTACGACGGCAAGCCCTCCCTGGAAGTGGAAACCAAGGACTATTTCCAGGGGGCCTATCTCAAGCTCAAGGAGCCGGCAGACCTGACGCCCTACGTGACCAACCGGGACAACGGTTTGCTGGTGCTGGTAGTGCAGGTCCCCAAGCCTGAGGAACCCCAAGGTACGCCCGGCGGGATGCCCGGTGGCATGCCGGGAGGCGTGCCGCCTGCGCCGGGGATGCCGCCCACGGCGCCGATGCCGGGCGCAGCGCCTCCGCCTCCTCAGCCGGCGGAGACGATGCCGCCGGGAGGTGCCCCACCCATGCCGGGCGGCATGCCCATGCCGGGAATGACCGCGATGCCCGGTACAACCGCTCCTCCTCCACCGGAGACCATTGAGCGCGTCCGCGTAGTGCTGATCACCGACAAGGGACAGATGGACTCTGGCGCGCTTGACCTGGGTGTCGGCGTGTCGGGCAGTCCGGACTGGCTGCGCCTGGTGGTGTCCCTGGCTGGCTTTGCCGTGCCGACCGATTTGGCTGGTGCCAAGCTCTTGGGCGCTGTTGTCACCGGCAACGCCTCGGGCAAGCTCAACGTGGGGCAGTTGTACCTCAAGTCAGAGGAACCGCCCCTAGTGGCGAAGATTGAAGGGGATCTCGTCCGCACGGCTACACGTCGCCAGAAGGTGGAGTTTCAGGCCGCTCCGCAGCCCGGTGGCCTGAAAGCCGACTACACCTGGGATTTTGACTTCAGCAATGGCCTGGGCACCGATGCGCTGGGGCCCACCGCCTCCTACGAGTATTCCCGAGCCGGCACCTTCCTGGTCACGCTGCAGGTCTCCGACCCCACCGGCGCTCGGGAAACCCGAGTAAGCCAGGTGCTGGTCACCGTCAAGCGATGAACGAAGCGGACAGAGAGCAGCCTGCAAACGGGGCCGTTTCCTCAGGAGCGGCCCCGCTTTCTGACTGCCGGTCGCCGGCGCCGGGTGAGGCGCATACCCCGGCGTTCACCCTTCGCCGAGTCCTGCTAGTTGACCCCTCTACCGGGAGAGAAAGTCCCGGCAGCCTGTGCGTGCAAGGTGACCGCCTCAAGTGGATCGGCGCCCCGGATGCTGAACCGGAGGGGGAAGTCTACGACCTGCCGGGCCTGACCGTCTGTCCAGGGCTGATTGACGCACACGTGCATTTGCGCGTGCCCGGCCAGGAGCACAAGGAGGACCTGGTCAGCGGAACTTCGGCCGCCGTCGCCGGCGGCTTTACCGCCGTCTGCTGCATGCCCAACACCACCCCGGCCCTGGACCGGCCCGAGCGCATCGCGGCGCTGCGGGCGCGGATCGCGCGGGAGGCCCGCTGCCGGGTACACGTCACCGGCGCGGCGACGGTAGACAACCGGGGCGAGGAGCTAACCGACTTCGCCGCCCTGCGCGCGGCAGGATGTGTCGGGATCACCGACGACGCTTTCCCGCTGCAAGAGGTGCCGATGATGGCGGAGGCCCTGCGGCAGGCGCAGGAGGCCGATCTCCCCTTCCTGGCGCACCTGGAGTTGCGGGAGTACTCGCGCGGCGGGGTGATGACGGCAGGGCCGGTCGCCGAGGCGCTGGGCTTACCAGGCCAGGACCCCGCGGCGGAGACCCAGGCCCTGCTGCGCTGGGTGGAGGCCGCCGACGGGATTGCCCGCCTGCACCTGCTGCATCTGACCACCGCCGCCAGCGCGCGGCTGCTGCACTACCTCCGCCCCGGGCCCTTCTTCGAGCGGATCTCCGGCGAAACCGCGCCGCACTACCTGCTGCTGACCGCCGAGGCGGTGCGCCGCTGGGGAGCCGACGCCAAGATGAACCCGCCCCTGCGCGAAGAGCGCGACCGCCTGGCCCTGCTGGGGGCGCTGCGCAACGGCGATATCGAGATCCTCGCCACCGACCATGCTCCTCATGCCCTCGAGGAGAAAGCGCGCGACCTGGCGGAGACTCCCTTCGGCATCACCGGCCTGGAGACCGCCCTGGGCCTGGTCCTCACCCACCTGGTCAACACCGGACATATTACACTGCGCCAGGCGCTGGGGAAGATGAGCACCAACCCGGCGCGCCTGCTGAAGCTGCCTGGCGGTTCGCTGGAGCCGAGCGCCCCGGCCGACCTGACTATCATTGATCTACACAAGCACTGGACCGTAGACCCCACGCAATTCCACAGCAAGAGCCAGGCCACTCCCTTTGCCGGGGAGCGCTTGGTCGGCAAAGCCTGGGGAGCGATCGTGGGCGGGGAGTGGAAGATGCGGGAGGGAGAGGTGTTGTAGGACTCCGCTCCCGGTGGCACCTGCGTCTCGTCGCTGCGCGGTGGCCTCGCGGGAACCTTGCGCCAGGTGAGCGGCGGCCGCTCCTCTCCCTGTACAAACTCCCCTCCTCCCGCTACAATGCAGCCATGCCTCTCGGACGACACCGCCAACCCGCCTTGCTGGCCCTCGAAGACGGTATGACCTTTCCGGGCTTCTCCTTCGGCGCCGAAGGGGAATGCTCCGGGGAGGTGGTCTTCAATACCGGGATGACCGGCTACCAGGAGGTCATCACCGACCCCTCCTACAAAGGCCAGATCCCCACCATGACCTATACCCAGATAGGCAACTACGGGATCAACCGCGAGGATGAAGAGTCCTGGCAGCCCTGGGTGGAAGGCTTTGTGGTACGGGAGAACTCCCCGATCGTCAGCAACTGGCGGGCCACGGAGAGCCTGAGCGATTACCTCCAGCGCTACGGGATTCCGGGGATCGAGGGCATCGACACGCGCATGCTGGTCAAGCACCTGCGGACCTACGGCGCGCAGATCGGGGTCATCTCCACCACCGACCTGGAGCCGGAGTCGCTGGTGGAGAAAGCCAAGCAGGCGCCGCGGCTGGTGGGGCGGGACCTGGTGGCGGAGGTGACTTGCGCCCGGCCCCGGCGCTGGGGGCAAGACGGCTACGGAGAGGACCTGCCTGCTCCCGCCGGGCAGATGACCCTGGAGATTGACGCGCCCCGGCGCTGGATTTCGGACGCGGGCGAGGATTCCTTGCGAGGGCACTGGGAAGCCTATCGGGTAGTGGTGGTAGACTGCGGGGTCAAGCAGAACATCCTGCGGCACCTGTACAGGCGGGCGTGCGACACGATTGTGGTCCCAGCGACGACCAGCGCTGACGACATCCTGGCCTGGGAGCCGGACGGGGTCGTGCTCTCCAACGGGCCGGGCGATCCGGAGGCGGTGACCTATGTCATCGAGGCGGCGCGGGGGCTGATCGGGAAGCTGCCGGTCTTCGGCATCTGCCTGGGCCAGCAGATTCTCGGGCTGGCGCTGGGCGGGCGGACCTACAAGCTCAAGTTCGGCCACCGGGGTGGGAACCATCCGGTCAAGCGCCTCGACACCGGCGAGGTGGCCATCACCACCCAGAACCACGGCTTCTGTGTGGATATGGACTCGCTGCCGGGGGAGATGGAGATCACCCACGTGAACCTGAACGACCAGAGCCTGGAGGGGATGCGGCACCGGGACCTGCCGCTGTTCTCGGTGCAGTACCACCCGGAGGCGGGGCCGGGCCCGCACGATTCGCACTACCTGTTTGACCAGTTCATCGGGATCATGAGAGCGGGGAAGGGCTGAGCCTCACTCCCCAGCCTCCCCGCTGCTTCCCAAAGAAAGAGCTGTTCCGTCGCGCGAGGGCAGCTACACTGGTGTGCACAATTCCCGGAAGTCGCACCACCGGCAATGCTCCCCTGCCCTCGCCTCCGCTGGCTCTCCCGCCGCGTATTCCCCCAGCGTTGCCAGTAGGAGTTCCAGACGAGAGGCCTGCTCCTGCAGTTCCTCCTCGGACAGCGTCAGCGCCGCTATTCCTTCGGGCCGGGCGTGCACGAGCAGGCAGACGGGCGGTGTCCCGCTCGTGCTCAGCGCCTGCTGGTAGATAAGCATCTGCAGAGCATGGTCGGCCCGGGTCGAGGCGGACATCTCCCGGTCGGTCTTGAAGTCGGCCACCCGTCCGCTCTGTGGCAGCAACACGTCAACCACGCCGCTAACTACGACTTGCAGCCCCCCAACCCTGCGTCCCAGCGAGACCGGCACTTCCGCCGCTACTGGCTCCGTCAGTCGGGACCACTCGCTATCCAGGAATGCAGCGGTAAGCGCTTGCAGATGCCGCGCCTCCGCCTGACTCAGCCCCTCAGTCTCCACCCGGAGCCCGGTTCCCCGGTAGTGTGCGGCTACGAACTGGTGGAAGCGGGTTCCTACTTGGGCGCCGCTTTCCTCGTCGGTTGGCTCGTCAGGAGCCACCCCGCCGGGGGCCTGGCGGCCCAGTAGCCACCAACGGGGACACTGTTCCAGACGCCGCAGTTGACTGTAACTAACCCGTAGTAGTCGCGGGGCCGGCCGGGACCCACTGGACAGGACCTTCGCTGCAGCCAGGCGCACGTGCGGAGTCTCGCTTTCCTTTTCTGGAGCGGTCTCGGCGGGCACCAACTCCACGCCCTCAAAGTACTCGGCAGCTGGGTAGCGGGGCGGTTGCCCTCGCTTGTCCGCGACACGCGTCACGCCCAGAACCCGCTCCCCCCGCGTGAGACTGACATAAGCTAGGTTCAGGCTCTCGTCGGTCGTGCTATGCTGGCTGACCTCGTCTAGAAAGCTACAGATGATGCCCTTGGGATCCTCGCCTCGTACCTTGATACCCCGCACGCCCCAGCGGGCGTCGTAGGTGGGCCCGGACTGGCCTCGTTCGTTCCAGCCCAGCACAAAGACCGCGGGAAAGCCCAGGCCCTTGGCACGGTGAATCGTCATGATCTGGACTGCGCCCTGCACCGGTTGGTCAGCGACAGGCAGCTCGAGAGAATCATCGGCCAGATAGAGGTCCAGGGCGTGAACCAGTTCGTGTAGCGGTGCCGGGTCGTCCCCGGAAACCTGCTCCAACACTCCGGCCAGGGTCCCCCGCACCACTGCCGCGGCGCGTTCCTCCGAGGGAGTGAGCACAACATGTGCCGCGCAGTGGCGCCACACCGCCTCCAGCACCTGCGCGGCCGGGGCAGCCAGGGCCAGGTCGCGGAAGGCCCTGTAGTCGTCGGCAAAGGCCTGCAGCCGTCTTGTAGGCAAGGCAGCGCGCTCCTCCTCGGTGCGGGAGGAGGCCTCGCCTCCGGGCGAGCCGGAAGCCGCCTCCTCCTCGAGGTACTCCTGGACTATCTCCATAACCGACGGCCGGCGCCGCCGCCGCGTCTCTTCGTACGGCTCCGTCAGCAGCAGGTAGAGCTCGCGGTCGGTCAGCGCGTACGGGGCCCGGGTCAAAAGGCGCGCCATGTACAGGTCCTGTCGCGGGTTGTTCAGCACCTGCAGCCAGGCCAGCACATCGCGGGCCAGGGGATGCTCAAAGAAGCCGACACCGCCCTGCGCCTGGTAAAGCACCCCATGCCGCTCCAGGGAGACCTTAAGTTGGCGGAAGCGCGAGCGGCTGCGCATCAGTATGGCTACCTCGGACAGGTCGCTAATCTCGCCCGAATCGCGCAGCGCAATGATCTGCTCGGCGATGAAGTCCGCCTCCCTGCGCCGCGCGTCGCGGAGGCCCTTGTCGCTCTGCAACGGCTCGGGGAAGATCACCCTCCCCAAAGCGGGGTTTCCCGCCGTGAGCGCAGGGTCCTCCCGATGGGCCGCCTGCCCGGCCCGGTTGGCGATCTCCACGATCGGCTCGGTCAGACGGTAGGACACGGTCAGCGGGCGGAACACCTCCACCCCGTCCACGGTGGCGCCTGACTCCATGGGCAAGAGCGTGTCAATGTTCTCCGGATGGGCATTGCGCCATCCGTAGATGGACTGCTTGCGATCGCCCACCACCAACAGCCGGGCATAGGTATCCACCGATCGTGGGCGGGCCAGCAGGCGCACCAGCTCAAGCTGGTTGGGAGAGGTATCCTGGAACTCGTCCACCAGCAGGTACTCGAAGAACTCCCGATAATGCCGGGCCAGGCGCTGATCGTCCTCGCGGAGCAGGGAGACTGCCTGGCTTATCTGACCGTCGAAGTCCAGGGCTTTGTCGTCTTCCAGACGCTTCAGATACAGGCTATAGATCTCGGTAGCCGCGTCAATGAGCCTCTCCTCGGCCTCCCGGGCGCCGTCGAAGAGCGCCTGGGTGTCGGATCGAGCCCCCAGCGGGCGCAGGCTGAAGTAGAGCTTGCGGACGGGGAGCGTCAGGCTCTTGGTCAACTCCACCTGAGGCATGGGCACCCGCCCGCAACTGGCCGCCGCCCGCTCGTAGAGGACCTCCGCGATCTCGTCGGGATCCATGCACAAGGCTTCTGCCGCCTCCGGGACAATCTCCCAGAACCTCCGGGCCTGCCCCACAGCTTCCTCCTGGAAATCCTCCGGCGACAGGCCCCGTCCCTTGGCCTCCCGCACCAGGCGCAACAGGATGCTGCGCAGTTGGTCGGGCTTCTCAACTCCCAGCTGGGCCAGTTCCGCCGGGGCCAGGGCCGCGTTAGCCGCGAGCTCACCCGCGAAGACGCTATCCAGCAGACCTTCCAGGTAGAGCCTCTCCTCTATCTCGGTGATCAGCGTCGGTTCGGGATCGCGCCCCGTCACGTAGGCATTCTCGCGCAGAATCCGGGCCGCGAAGCTGTGGAAGGTATGCACCCAGAGCGTGGTGGGCGGGGCAATCCCGTTCCGCCGCAGTAAGCGGCGGATGCGGGTGCGCATCTCCACGGCGGCGTTGTCGTTGAAGGTCAGGGCCAGAATCCGGTCGGCAGGCAAGCCCTTCTCCAGCACCAGCCACACGAAACGATGCGCCAGCACGAAGGTCTTGCCGCTGCCGGCCCCCGCTATGACTTTCAGGGGCACCTCGAGATTGGGCTCTTCAATAATGCGCCGCTGTTCCTCGTCGGGCGTGCGTTCGGGACGCATTCAGATCAGCTCCGCCGCGTCGCAGATGTTCACGAAGGGACATCCGCCCTGGAAGGGACGGCAGCCCTCCTCCGGTGCCTTGCCGGGGAAACTCTTGGCCTCCTTGATGTCCTTCGCCCATCGTTTCAGGCGGTCTTCGAAGGTGTCCAGGTCAACCTCGGTGGAGGTTCCGCTGTCGCTCTCGCTCCGCCCCAGGACGACGCACGACTGCTTGCACTCGTGCGCGACCGAGAAGTTCTGCAGGCAGACCCGCCGGACGGGGGGATTACCCGGCTGCTTTTTCCAGGCGAGCGCGTACAGGGGGAGCTGAATCTCCCAGGGGCCCTTGTAGGTCGCTTTCTCGTCCGCGGTGTCGCCTGACTCCGTGCTTTGCAGTATCCTCTCGCGCAGCTTCTTCGCGCCGTCAATGGCGCCGGTCTTGTAGTCTACGACCGCCACCCCGTCGGCCATCTCGAAAGCTGCGTCTATCTTCCCCCCGAAGCGGTGGCTTTTCCTGTCGTCGTCGGTCAGAGTGAAGTGGAGGTGACACTCCGACACGATGGCGGGCAGTCCGGCCAGTTCGGTCTGCAGGTACAAGTTCAAAGCAGAGTGGCCCGCGCGCGCATACAGTTCGGCAACCAGGGGTGAGGAGAACTCCTCCCGGGCCGCAGCCAGCGCCGCCTCCAGGAGCCGGTGAGCTTCCTCGGGCGTACGCTGCTCGGGCGCGCGGTCATTGAACTCGCGGAGAAAGGCATGCACGGCCCGGCCATAGGTGGCCGGGTCGGCCTCCTCCTCCGGCGCCACCTTGAGCAAAGTCCCCAGCAGGAAACGGCGCGGGCAGCGCAGATACTCCTGAAGGCCCGAGGGGTACAGCACCAGGCCCGCCGCGGCCTCGCGCAGCACCGGCACCGGCTGAGGGTCCGCGGCGGCCGGCTTTACCCGATCCGGCTCGGGCCGGAGGTGAGACTCGCCTCGGGGACAGGGGCGTACCGGGCAGCCCGCGTGGGTAGCCCGTCCCTGCGGATCTGTCGGCACCAGACCCTCGAAAACGCAGGAAAACGTGCCGTCCGAGGCCCTGGCGCCGTCCGCTGTCTGTTCTCCCTGGAGAACAAAGTCCGGCGGCAAGACGGCCGCCAGGTACGGCGAGGGGGTGACCTTGGCGCCTGCCTCCTCCAGATGAGCGCTCAGTACCAATCGTTCGCTGCTGCGGGTCAGGCAGGTGTAGAAGAGGCGCTGCTCCTCAGTCTCCGCCTCTGAGGGAGCCTCCCCCAGGCCGGCGAAGGGCAGCACTCCCTCCGGCAGGCTCAAGACCCGCCGCACCTTTTCGCGCAGCCGTGAAGCCGTGCTCGACGACAGCAGCCGGGAGACCACAAAGGGCGCCGGGAAGCTCTCCTCCTGCAGGCCCGCTACCCACACCAGGCGGAAGCGCTGCCCCCGGCTTTGGTGTGCAGTAAGTACCGACACCGCCGGAGCGGGCAGGGCCCGGGGCGCTCTTGCCCCGGCGATAACGGCCGCGGTTTCCTTCGGGCTCAGCGGTTCCCCGCCCAGGCGCAGGATCTGCCCGTTAACATCGGCAACCTGCCCTAACAGGGCCATCAGCGCCCCCCGGATTTCGGCCGCAAGGTTGGGCGGCGCCTGGCTTAGCAGCGCTTTCCCCAGGCTGAGCAGTCCCTGAGCCGTGTCCTCCGTACGCCGGGCCGCAGACTGCGTCTGGAGTCTCCGGGCGGCCGGGCACGTTTCCGGAAGCGCGGCATGTAGCAGATCCTCGGGCCTCTGGCCTAAGTCTAGGAGCAGGAATTGCTCCTCAGGCGCGGCTATCAGACTCGCCAGGCGGCAGAAGGCCTGATTCGCCGCCTCCCGCCGAGCGCGGCCGGTGCCCGGTGCTGGCTCCTCCGTCCCCTGGACTGTGCCCAACACGGTCAGGACGTCCTGCAGCAGCCGCCGTGCCGGCCACTCCTCGGGGGGGCCTGCCGACCCGGCTGTAGGTATGCCCCGTAGCACCAGATGTGCAGCTACCGCTTGCGCCTCTCGGTCCGAGCGGGTGATGACAGCGACCTCCTCCGGCGCGCAATTCCCGGCCGCCAGCGCCTCCACTATCGCGTCCCCTATGCCCTCCTTCTCCTCCTCCCAGGAGCGGTAGAGGGCGTAAGTCACCTCCCCGGCAGCGCTACCCCGCCCCGCGGGCCGGCTGTTGAGACTGTACGTGCCGGCCAAGCGCTCCGCCACGTCCGCCACCGCCGCAGGCAACGCCCCCGCCTCGGTCTGTGCGATCTCTCGAATCCTTCTCCCCGGCAGCCACCGGCGCAGCCACGGTTCTGGCTCCCCCACCGCTCCCCGGAAGCGGTAGACCGCCTGGGCCGGTTCGCACGTGCCCACCAACTCCGTCTGCGGTCCCACGAGCGCGACCAGCAGCTCCAGATGCAGCGGCGTGGCGTCCTGCAGATCGTCCGCCAGCAGTAGCGCGTAGCGGCTGCGCCAGGAGGCGGCCAACGCCGGGTTCCCCTCCAGCGCCATCAGGGCCAACCATAGCAGGCCCCGTAGGTCAAACACCCCGCGACGCTGCAGCAACTCTTGGTACCGCTCATAGACCTCTGCGAGATCCTCCAGCGCCTCTCGGTCGGGCAGGCCCGGCAGCACCAACTTGCGGAATCTCTCCGGAGTAAGCTTGTGCCGCTTGAGCTCGGCGATGAAGTCCGCGACGTCATCACGGAACCGAACGCTGTCGCGGAGCTCTCTGGCTCGGAGATACCGCGCCCGCTCCTGGGTGTCCCTCAGGGCTCGCCCCACCAGAATTCGCTCCGCGAGAGGGTCGAGGAAGCGCCCCTGCAGGTCTCCGTGGGCTTCGGCAAGAATCTGCCGCGCCGCCTCCTCGTAGGTCAGCACCGGTGGCAGTGCCACCACTTCGCCCGGTTGCGCTTCCTCCAGTAGGCGACGCTCCAGCCCCTGCACCGCTGCGCTCTCCAGCACCAGGCAGAGCACCCGCGCCGCGGGGATCCCCTCCGCGCGCGCCTCCCTGACGCGGCCCAGCAGCGCTGCGGTCTTGCCTCCTCCCGGTCCGGTCCGCACCAGGACTGCCGGGGCCTCAGTTGTCGAGACAGTCTCGTCGTTCATATGTGCTTACAAATCTATTCCCCCTTCGGCAAAGATGTCCTCCCTCGCGCCACGCCCGGAGGGGCCGGGACTTGACGCCCTCCTCCTATCCCTCTCCCGCGAGGAAGAAGGGATTGGGGGGTGAGGCAAAACCATACAGCGATCGTCTACTTGAATCGCGGGGCTGTGCCGGCATTTGACACCCCCCCGCGCCGCTGCCTATAATCGCACATGTTCTCCGGTTCCCCCCCGGCGGAGAGGAGGGGTAATGGATCCGACCCAGGTTCCTTCGGCAGCCGGAGCGTCGCACCGGTACGTCGGCCCCGCGCTGGTCCAACACCTGCGGGAGGCCTTCGTCACCCTCTGGCATGCTACGGGGCCGGCGCTGCTGGCCGCCTTTGTCGCATATTGGGCCATCTATTTTGCTACTGAGGGTCTGGTGCGGCGACGCCAGGGCGGTCTGTCCGGCCGCGACGAACGCGATCTGCGCGTCGTCGCGCTGCTGGCAGCGATCGTGACCTGGGCCGTCGTCCAGAGCCGCCCGTATCTCTGGGAGCATTACCGCGCTGGGATCACGCTGCTGATCGCGCTGCTCGCGGCCTTGCTCATCGGCATGCTTTGGAGCGCGCACTATCGCAGCGCCCACGTGACGCGGCACCGGCTCGGCTGCTTGACTACCGAAGAGGGCCTGCGTCGGCTCAGTCCACGTGAGTTTGAGCTGGCGTGTGCTGAGTTGTTCCGGTCCCTGGGCTACCAGGTACGGGTGACCCCACCCCAGAGCGATCGCGGTGCGGATATGGTAGTCACCCGTGCAGGGGTGCGTGGCATCGTCGAGTGCAAGCACTTCCTAGGCGATCGGCGAGTCACCGGTCCTACCATACAAAAGCTTCTGGGCGCCAAGGAGTACTATGGCGCCACCGAAGCCTACCTGGTGACTTCGGGAGAACTGACAGCTGCCGCCTGGGAGGTGGCTCACAAAGGAGTTCATCTGCAGGTCTGGCGTCGCGAAGACCTGGCGCGCAAGGCGTATCAGGCCATGGCGCGCGAGGAGGAAACTCAAAACGGCGCCGGCGCGGATTTGTCATGAGGTCAGGACTTTGCGACATTGAGGAGGCGGCCCGGCACTTTGCCGTCGGAGGGATGGTGCTACTCCTGGACGACCCGGGGCGGGAAGGCGAGGCCGATCTGCTGCAGGCCGCGCAATTCTGCAGCGGAGAGAGCCTCAACTTCATGATCAAGCACGCCCGGGGGCTGATCACCTTGGCGCTGGACGCCGAGCGGCTCCAGGAACTGGACCTCCCGCTCATTGAACCTCGCTATGCTCCGCCGCATGCCCCCCGCTTCGCCGTCCCGGTGGACTACACGCCGGGTACGACCACCGGGGTTTCCGCCTACGACCGGGCCGCCACCATCCGCGCCTTTCTCGACCCGCAGGCCCGGCCGGAGCACTTTGCCCGACCCGGCCACGTCTTTCCCCTGGCCGCCAGCGCGGGCGGACCGCGGGCGCGGGCCGGCCATACCGAAGGCGCCATTGGCTTGGCCCGGCTGGGTGGCCTGCACGCCGCCGTGGTCATGTGTGAACTGATGGACGACGACGGCCGCATGGCCACCCCCGACCAGGCGGCGGCCTTCTCCCGCGACCATGGCATCCCGCTGGTGACCGTGGCCCAGGTGACCGCGGCGCTGGAAAAGCGCGCGCCCTGAGACCGAGCTCCCCCTGGGTGGGTGGTAGTGAAAGCTTGGGTCCCGTAGACAGACTCCCCCAAAGGACTCCCGCTATGAAACGCTGGTACGATAACGAAGACTGGGATCTTATGCTGACCCCGGGGGACCTTACCCGGATCGCTGAAGGGCAGTACCAAGGCCTAGCAGACTTGCAGGGACCGGGCGGGGCGACGCGTTACCACCTTTTTGCCCGGCTGGAATGCGACGCCGACAACCCCATTGACGCTATCGAGATCCCCGGCGATACGCCCTTCGAGCCGCAGGTCGAGCCGGTGATTATCCCCGGCACGCCCGCCGCCTACCAGTGGTTGAGCCTAGGCTCAGTAGTCCGCCGACGGCAGTACCAGACCTTCACGGTGCGGGGCAAGCCCGGACTGCCCGGCCTGCATAGCCTCTGGTTCTCCCAGGTGCCGCGCCACCTGCTGGGCGGCCGGGCGGAGCGCGCCCTGGCCTACGGCACGCCGCCCGAGCCCCGCAGTGGGGTACCCTTGGGCGGCGTCGGCGCCGGCAAGCTGGAACTATGCCGCGACGGCCGCTTCCGTAACTTCACCCTCAATGGGAACCTGGACACACCCCTCTACAACTCCGAGGCGACTTTCCTGGCCCTGCGCTGGACGACGGAGGCCGGCAGCGGCGGCTGCCTGCTGAGCACCGAGAGCCTGCACGGCCTACCGCCGGTAGCGGCGCTCGATTTCGAAGGGCGCTATCCGCTGGCCCGCCTGCGGGCGCGAGACCGTCGCCTGCCTCTGGAGGCCGAACTCAGCGCCTGCGGCCCCATCATCCCGCGCAACCTGGATGACTCGGCTCTCCCCCTGGCGCTGTTTGCCTTGCGCTTGGTCAATCGCACCGAAGAGCCGCTCCGTGTGGCGGTTGCCTTCTCTCTCGAGAACCTCTTGGGCTGTGGTGGGGCCCCGGTCCCAGGACCCGAGCGGGCCGCCCAAGGCTACTACGAGCGCTGGGAAGAACGCGAAGGCAACCGGGAACAGCCCTGGCAGAGCGCGGCCGGTGCCGGGGTACTCCTGCGGGGAGACGACAAACAGGACCAGCGCGCCGAGGGGCAGTACCTGCTCTTCACCGATACTACCGAGACCGGCGCCTGCTGTGGCTGGCGGCCGGAGCAGGGCGAATGGCTGTGGCGCGGCTTCCTGGAGACGGGCACCCTTCCGGCCCAGGCCGGCGGCCCCTCCAACGGCGAGGCCACCGCCGCGGCCCTGGTGCGAACGGTGGAGCTGGCCCCCCACGAGAGCACCGAACTGCGCTTCGTTCTCGCCTGGTACGTGCCGCATTTCCGCCAGATCGGCGAGACCGACTACGGGCACTACTACCAGAACCGCTTCGCCTTCGTGGGCGAGGTTGCTGAGTACGGCCTCGCTGAGTTCGCGCGCCTGTGGCGGGAGGCGGCGCAGGTCCCGGCACTCCTCGCCGATTCCTCCCTCCCGGATTGGCTGGCCCAGTCGCTCGCCAACGACGCCTACGTCTTCTCCACCTGCTGCTGGCTGACCCGCGACGGCCGCTTCTCGGTGAACGAGTCCCCCGCCAACATGTTCGGCTGCATGGGCACTCTTGACCAGAAGCTCTACGGCAGCCCCTACTACTCGCTCTTCTACCCCGAGTGCGACATGAGCGAGCTGCTACAGTTCGCCCGCGCTCAGGCCGACAACGGCGGCATCCAGCACGACCTGGGTTACGGACAGATTGATCAGATCGGCCATCCCTCCGGCTGGCCCGACCTCTCCTCGTCGCTGACCATCCAGACGCTGATGCTGTACCAGTTGACCGGCGACCGGGCCTTCCTGGACGACATGTACCCCCACTGCGTCAAAGCCCTGCTGGAATACCAGCTGGGTATGGACAGCGACGGCGACGGCATCGCCAACATCAGCGGCGTGGGCAACACCTTCGACGCGGACAAGTTCGAGGGCACCAGCGCCTACATCGCCACCCTGTGGCTAGCGGCCCTGCGCAGCCTGGAAGAGCTGGCCCGCCGTCAGGGCGATGAAGCCACTCAGGCCCGGGCGGCAGAGCTCTTCGAGAAAGCCCGCGCAAGCGCCATCCGGGAGCTGTGGAACGGCCGCTATTTCGCCAACTACCACGACGTCGAGCGTGGCCTACAGAGCCCGAACTGCCACTTTGCCCAGCTGGCAGGGGAGTTCTACAGCCTGCTGCTGGGGCTGGGCCCCTGCTACGGAGACGAGTACTCTCTCAGTGCCGAGCGGGCCGTCTTGGCACTCAACGCCCATCCTCGCCTCGTGTTCCCCACTAACGAGGCGACCCCTGACGGCCGCATGGCGCGCCGGGACATGCACGGCTGGCTCCCCCACTCTCGCGTGCTCCTCGGGGGGCTGCCCTGCCTCCTGGGTATGCCCGAGGAGGGTCTGGCGATGCTGGAACGCCTGGAGCGCGTACTGGTGGAGGTCAACCACGACAATCGCTGGGACCAGCGCCTCTTCTACGAGCCGGAGACCGGCCGGGAGCACTGGGGCACGCAGTACATGACCGCGCCCGCCACCTGGTACGCCTACCGTGCTCTGCTGGGCGTCCTCTGGGACAAGCCTGAGCAGGCATTGACGCTCACTCCACATCTGCCGAAGAGCCTCCTCCCCTTCCAGGGACCGGTCTTCCTGCCCGACGTGTGGCTGTGGCTGAAGATCTCGGCGGAGGGGCGGCAGATGACGCTGTGGCCGGTAAAGTCGTTCGCCGACCGCCTGCCCGTCACACGCCTGCGCCTGCCCGAGCAAGGCTGCGATCCCACCGTCACCGTGGACGGGATCCTGGCCGCGACGCGGCGGGTAGGGGAGAGGCCCGGCTGCGTCCAATATGAGTGTTGTCTCGATCTGGTCGGGCCCCAGAGCCTGCAGATAGGCTGGGAGTAGCCTCCGCCCGCCCCTCTCCGCGGCCCGCATCTTGACCCGCCGAAAGGAGTACCGCCTGGTGACTTTCTTCCTGCGTCTCACGTCGTTGCTCTGCGCTTGTTCCGTAACGCTTGCTGCCGCCTGGGGGCAGGCCCCCTCGCCGGTCATCAGCGTGCTGGAGAAGGACGGCAGTCCCCTCATCGCGCCGGGACTCAAGCCCGCCTACCTCGAGGTGCTCAGCGATCTTGGTCTGCGCGTGGCCTTCCAGCACGGTGAGAAGCCCATGCCCCTGACCTGGGAGCGCCTGCGCAAGTACCAGATGGTAATCATGCCCTTTGCGCCCGAGGTCAACGCCTTCGTGCCCGGGGCGGACCAGGAGGGAGTCACGGAGCTGCTCGACCGCTACCTGCGGGAGGGTGGTGGCATCCTCTGCCTGTGTCCTCCTCTCTCGGCGATGAAGTCCGAGCAGGACAACTACAACTCCTGGCTCCGCCAGCACGGCGCGCAACTTGACTGGGCAACAATTGGCGACGACGCCCATCAGTTCACCAACCCGCCGCCCGTGCCCTGGCAGAAGCCCTTCTACCTGTGGACATCGAATGTCGCCCCCTCCCCGATTACCGAGGGCGTCAAGACCCTGTTTTTCCTCAACAACGTCTTCCGCAGTCCCTCCATGCGCCCTCTTACTGTGAGTCCCGAATGGCAAGTGCTGCTGAGCACGGAGGCCACCGCCGTTACCACCGAGTTGACCGCGCCGATCGGCGCGGAGACGATGGTGCAGAAGATCGCCGGCACCGAGAAGACTGGAGCGCGCCCGCTGCTGGCCGTGCGCTCAGTCGGCAAAGGTCGTCTGGCCCTCTTCGGTGGGAGCTGCGCCGAGTTCTACTTCGACCTGGGCAAGCTGGTCGGAGGGCAGGTCATCAGCAAGGTGGGCGACGGGCAGCGCCCTTCCGACTGGCTGCCCTTGCTGCGCAACCTGGCGGTCTGGCTCAGCGAACCCGCCCGGGCCGCCGGCTTCCCCGGCGGGGCCACTGACCAGGGCCGGTTCATCATCAACCCACAGTACGGCTATCGCGATCCGGTCAACTGGGAGCAGCCGGACCTGTCCGTGTCGGACGCCGAGATCTACCGCCTGTGCACCATGCACTGCGGCCCCTGGGACGCGGGCCAGTGGCGGGACATGCTCGGGGGACGGCAGCGCTCCTTCAAGTTCCTGGTCGGCGCGCACACCGTGCGCAGCGGTGGTCGGGGCACGGTCGCCGACTGGCGCCGCGCGGCGCAGGCGGCGGGCTTCGACGGCGTGGTCTTCCGCGAGACCATCCTGAGCATGAGCAAGCAGCAGTGGGAGGCCTTCCAGGAGGAGTGCAAGGCCGCCAGCGATGACCGCTTCTACGCGGTGCCCGGCTGGGACTGGACCGACTGGGAGGGCAACCGCTTCCTCATGTTCAACCGCGACCTGCCCTACTTCCGGGCCCCGCGCCTGGCTCCCGATGGCAAGTCCGTACGCGACCAGGAGATGTGGTATTTCGACGCTGGCTGGCCCGCCAACTTGCCCATCTTCGTCAAGCGCAACCCCAACGACTTCTGGAACTACCGCCTGTACAACGCCTTCCCGGTAACGACCTACGAGAAGGGCAAGCCGGTGGAGGACAACCGCGCCGAGTGGATATCGCTCCAGGACCGCTGCGAGTTCCCCTCCCCGATGGCCGTGCACTTACTGGAGGACCCCGCCGAGGTTCCCGCCGCTGTCGGCGGCCGACACATGATGGTCATCGCCCCCAGCCTGGCTGACATTCAGACCAACCCCCGCTGGCAGAGCTTCTCCCTGGGCATCGGCATAGACAACACCGTCGCCCAGTACCTCTCGGACGGCCCGATTGTGGATTGCTTCCTCCCGCTCAACATGTACCGAACCACGCTCGGATCGGTTCAGGTGCCCGGCAGCTACCGCTACCGCATCTATGTGCGCGCCCATTCGGCCGCGCCGATCACGCTGGTGGAGCTCTGGGGCGGGGGGCAGTGCCTTCGCCGCTACCGGCCCGGCGCCCGGGAGTTCGCCGTGACCATAGACGAACAGCACGACCGCCAGCGCGGTCTGTGGCTGCGCATCGTGGACGCCCAGGGCAAGGAAGCCCTGGCCTCCAAGATCGGGGTGCACGACAAGCGTTTCGTCTTCACCTGGTGCGGGGACCACTGTAACGCCCTCCCCTGGGGACAGGGCGTTGACGCTCAGGGAGATCCGGTCGGCGTAGGGATTGTGACCCACCCCAAGAGCGTCTTCTGCCCGGCCGGCGGCCCGGGGGTCTCCCACACCGAGGGCGCTATGTACATACCCTACGGAACGGACACCTCCGCCCCCGGCCTTGGGATCTTCGGAGAGACCACTTTCACGACCGCGCAGGGGCCCTCGCCTGCGCCTAACATGCATCTGGTGCCTGACTTCCGCTTCCTGTACGGCAATCGCGACATGATGATCCAGCGCATGGCCGTGGACCGCTGGGCCGACACCAACAAGTACAACAAGGACTGGTATCAGTACAACGGCTGGATCAGCGGCTGGGGACCCTACTTCCGCACCGGGCCCACGCCCGACTTCGACATCGTCGCCGACGACCTCGACTTCCACCATGACCTGGGCCAGCCTGCCTTCCAGCTCTGCCGCGGGGAAATCCGCTTTAAGCGCGAGGTCACGCTCAGTGACACCCCGGGCCTGAACCTCACGCTCGGCCAGTTGGGCTGGCAGACTGTCCAAAACGGCGCCTACACCGCGGCAGGCCGCTTGCCCCAACCGGGTAGACTACAGGCATCGCTGGGCCGCGGCGGCTACTTCACCTGGCCGGGAGACTGGGGCCACGGCACCATCTTCGCCCTGGACGACGCCCTGTTCGTCAACTGCGCGCTCAATGACCAGGGCGGCAGCGACCGCATGCGCCCGGCCTTCGGCTACGCCCTGGGCGCGAGGACCTTCCGGCCCGGCGACGTGTTTCGCTACCAGTTCCTGATCATGCGCTGGCCGGTGGGGAGCACCATGGCCGACCGACTCGATGCCAAGGTGGCGGCCGGCCTCAATCTGACCGACTCCGACCGGGGCGTACGAATGACGGCCAGGCAGGGGACAGTCACCGGGACGCAGTTCGTCCTAGACCTGCAGGCCCAGGGACACGTCTTCCGCGGTGAGCTGAGCGAGAGCGACCTGCCCTGCGCGCTGCCCGTGCGCGTGGCAGGCCTCAATGAGAACTGGACAGCGGGGAAGTGGCATCGCGGCGTGGAGGTATTTGCCCCGATTGCCCTCGATCCCGATGGCTTTGCCTGGCTGCAGCTGGATCCCGTGAAGGACGCCGGCGAGATCTTCCTCGGCAACGTGCTGACCTGCGGCAACCCGGCGATCCTGTTGCGAGCCTTCCAGCGCAGCGACGGTCAGTGGGAAATCCTCGCCCATAACCCCACGGATAAGGCGGCCAGGCTGACCGTCCAGGGCACGCCCGGTGGGCCGCTGGGGCGGGTAAAGCGTGAGATTTCGCTACAGCCGGGCGAGGAAACCCGGTGGGTGACCAGGTAGGGCCTCAGTCCGCCTCTACCACGTACAGATCACACTCCCCCTTCTGCACCGCCCGGAACAGCACCCGCTTACCCTCCGGCGACCAGATGGGGTCCATCTCGTGCCACTGCCCGTGGGGGATCTGGCTGGCATCGGAGTGCAGGCTGGTCAGCTGCTCTACCTGCCATGCCTCCGCGGCTCGGTCTAGCGTCAGCAGATACAGCCCGTGCTCCCCACTCATCTGATCCATCACCATCCGCCTGCCGTCCGGGGAGGGGCTGCTATGCCAGGCGCTCAGGTTCGGGTCGGAGAGCACGTACTCATGCGGCAAGTCACGGGCCACCTCCAACATCCCCACGTAGTGCACCGGCGGCGCAGCTTCGGGCGGCTCCGCCAGGTACTGGCCGTGGTAGGCAATTCGTTCCCCATCCGCAAACCACCGCTCGTGCGTCACCTTCACCCGCCCGGAGCGCTGATCGCGCACCGGCCGACCTCCCGGAGACTCCGGATGGTACCCCGCTGGCGCCGGCGTTTCGCCCGTCCGGGGTGGCGCATTCTCCCCCACCCGCAGCAGGAACATCCGCCCGTACTGGTACGGGATGGCCCCCTCGTGGCAGTAGAGAATCAGGTCGGGGTCCAGCGGATTGACCGAGATGTGGTCTACCACCGCCGGCTCATCCCACAACTCCTCCAGTACCCCCGTGCGCAGGTCCACGCGCATCATCAACGTGTGCAGTCCGTACCTGGCGCAGAACTCGTCCGGCGGCCAGTACGGGTCCGGCACATTCTGCCGGGCTTCCTCGCTCATCCAGATACAACCGAGCACGTGCCAGCGTCCATCGCCCGATAGGTCCGTGTCGCCGATACCTCCGCCCGTGGCCGGCAGGTCGGCCACCCGCTCCGCGTAGCCCTCCAGGTCTGCCCGCCAGACTGCGCCCTCGGCCACGAAGCTGACCGCCCGTTCACCGGGAATCGCGTTGAGCGTGGGCCAGGTCGTGGCCCCTTCCGTCTCGGGTTCGGCAAACGGCCCGGCCACCGCCCAACCCCTCCCTGTCTCCACCTCGCAAGCGCAGACTGACTTGCTCTCTTGCTCCCAGCGCAGGTAGAAGACGATGTCGCCCTCCGGCGTCCAGGCGTAGCTGTTGAAGTACGGGCTGACATTGACGCCGCCGTCGGTCAGACGCCGCACGCGCCGCCCGGTGACGGGGTCAGGGAAGATGTTCAGGCTGGACACGACTTGTGCCTCCTCGGCGGAAGTCCGAAAGCTCGTCCTGCCTCCCGGCAGGGGCGGCAGCTTGTTGCCGCCCGGGGATGGCTGCCGCGGTGGCGCTGTAGGGCGCGGGCTCCGCACCGCGCCGCTGCCGGGGTGCACCTGCCTTACACCCCGTCTCTTTTCGAGAGAGGGGGTCGGGGGGTGAGTCCTCCCTGCTTCCCTCCTCAGCTCCCGCTCGGGACCACCGGCAATCTCACCCTTGAGGGGTACCGCCCACTGTGCTGAATAGTCTGACGCGCCACCTGCCAGCTGGTGTCGGTCGCCGGGTCTCCGCCCGTGTTCAGGTTCCGATCCCACAACGGGAAGTTGCTGCTAGTCACTGCCAACCGCATCCGGTGCCCGGCCAGGAAGACGTGGCTGGTCACGTCAAGGTCAATGGTGAACTCATAGACCCTCCCCGGCTCCATCAATCGCGGCGCCCCCCAGATGCCTCCCCTGAAGCGCGCCCGGATAATCCCCTCCGTGAGGTTCATCGAGCGTCCGTCCGGATAGACGTCGCCCAGTCGGGCCACAAAGTCGGTATCCGGCGCCGAGGAGGAGGCATAGAGCGTCACTGTTACCGGTCCGGTGACCTCGGTATCTTCCCGCAGCACCTCCGAGGTGTAGGTCACCACATCCGGTCGCTGCTCAATCTCCCGCTGGTCAAAGGGGCCCGGCAGCGCCAGTTCGTAGAGCCCCGGATTGTACGGGCCGATGGAATGATTCCCCCCGTGCGTAGGTACCGGGTTTGCCGGGTCATAGTCATACTCGTCCGGCGGCTCCTCCCCCGGCGGCTCGGTGCTCAGACGCCCGTCCTGGCGCAGGTACCGGTCCTCGTACCGCGTCCGGGCCAGGGGCCACTCCCACTCGTCGCGCCACCGGTTCAGGCCCATGACGAAGATCCGCACCGGCGCTGCCTGGAACTGCGCCGGGGAGCCCCCCTGCAGCAGGCACTCCAGCCAGCGCTGGGTGGAGTCGTTCTCCTCCAGTGCCGCCGGGCCAAAGTCCACCTCGCCCAGCGTCGTTGCCCCGCTAATCCCGTGCGTCCATGGGCCGATCAGCACTCGGTGGCTGTCCCGCAACTCCGGGCTGGGTGCCTGCCCGCGTAGCGCCAGGAAGTTCCGGAAGGTCTCCCCCGCGTAGTAGTCGTACCACCCTCCGGTCAAGAGCATCGCCGTCTGCACCTTCGCGAAATCCTCCCGCACGTTCAGCGTGCGCCAGAAGTCCCCGTACCGGTTGTGCACCACGTAGTCGCGATACCAGGGCACCACGCCCGCGCCGCTGGCGACATCCAGCTCAACCAGGGGAAGCGCCCGCAGCAGCGCAGCGACGTCGAACAGCGGCAGCAGCGCCGCCTCCGAGGTGCGCCCGGAGCACTCGAAGCACAGCCAGCTCCAGGTCAGGCCCAGGCTAAACGCGCCGTCGCAGTAGTAGGCCCGCTTCCAGCCGTCGCCGGTCATGAAGCGCGGGTTTAGCGCCACCAGAGCAGGATGACCGGATAGCGCCGCGTAGAACTGCGTCCCGGCCAGGTACGAGTCTCCGAACATCCCCACCCGCCCGTTGCACCAGGGCTGCGCCACCAACCAGTCCAGCGTGTCTTCCCCATCCGCCGGCTCGTTGACAAAGGGATACCATTCTCCTCCCGACGCATATCGCCCCCGCACATCCTGCACGACATAGGCCAGTCCTCGCTGTGCAAAGCCCACCCCCGGCATCGGCACGCGGTTGTAGGCGGTCCGCACCAACACCGTGGGGTAAGCGCCCTCCGCTTCCGGCAGGTACACGGAGGTGGCCAGCCTTACCCCGTCTCGCATGGTGACCGGCACGTTGCGCATAACCCGGCAGCCGGGGACAAAGGAAGTCATGGGGCAGCCCTTTCCCGCCGCCCCGCGCAGTTACCTGCACGGAGGCAGGAAGTCTTGCGCCTGGCGGTGAACCTCCGTGCCAGTCTGGCCATCCTGGAGAACACCGTCATGAGACCTCTCCCGCTAGGGCTGCTTTGCCTGCTCCTCCCTCTTCCCGCCTCTGCCGAACTCACGCTCACCAGGGTTCAGCCCGACAAGGTCTACTACACCCCCGGCGAAACCATCACCGTCGAAGTCGCGGTGTCCAATCCCGACGCCGCGGCGACCACGGCTCAACTCACGGTTGAGCTTATCCACGACCTGGACACCGCCGTCCCGCTTAGCACGGCTACCGTCTCTCCTCCGCCCGGGCAGACCCAGACGGTCACGGCCACCGCCAAAGCCCAGCCCTGGCTGGGGCTCGAGTTGCGGGCGACCCTCAGGCGCGATGGCAACCTGCTGGCGACCGCTTCCGAGTACTTCACCTGCGCCCGCACCGTGCACCAGGTCTGGCTGCCGCGACAGTTCGACAACGTCGTAGGCCAGTTGACCGACAAGCAACTGGACGACTACGTCAACGCCATCCCCGACGCCTATCGCCGCGCCCATGCCAACGGCGGCGAGCAGTTCGCCTGGGCCCCCAGCGACTTCGACGACATGACCCCCGAGACCGAGCGCTGGTGGGCGGGGCAGGCCCAGTACAATATGCGCAAGTCGGCTCTCATTCGCATGCACCAGGCGGCCCGCGCCATCGGCGTGCGCCCCATCACCTACGGCAAGGCCGGCGGCGGCGGCCCGGTGACCTATGAGTTCCTCCGGCAGCACCCGGAGTGGACTCCCTACAACGAGGGCCTGCCCACTATCGGCTTCTTCGACGCTGCCTTCCTGGACTACTTGACCGCCCTGGGCCCGCCCCATCCCGACGACACCAGGAGCGTGGTTCCCCTGTTGCCTGAGGAAATGGAGAAGAATGGCTACCCCGGAGCGGCCTGGTTCGCGCCCTTCGTCACTCAGCGCTGCGTCTGGAACGATGTCTGGTACGATGGTGCCAACGAGGACGTGGTCAGGTTCGCGGGACGGGAGATGGGCGAGTCCGCCAAAATGATGGTCTACGACGGTGTGCGCTTCGACGGCGAGTTCGCCTGCTACCGCCACCAGCTGTTCGACGGAACTTGGAACGGCCCCCCCGACTACGACGCTGACAGAGCCGATGAGCACATGATTCGCCTGATGAAGCAGGCCACCTGGGAGGTCTACCCGGGTTATCTCTTCGCCTACAATACCACCCTCAATTTCCGCTGGAACGTCAAACTGGACAATGCCCCGCGCGGCTTCCGGGAGAAGTGCAGGAATGACGGCCTCATCGCACGCGAAGAGCTGGCCTTCCCCGGCAATGTCCCCTGGCTGGAGTATGCCCGCGTCGTGCGGCACGACTCGGACCTGAGCCGCTACTACGGCGGTCACTCCGCCGTCTATCCCTTCCTGCGCAGTCCGCGCTTGCTCTACTGCTACCTTATTCCCTTCGCTCTGCGCTGCCACAACATGTTCCAGTACTCCGGGCCGGAGGACGTCTACAAGTTCGCCACGCGCTACGCCGCTTTCCTGTGGGACGAGAGTATCCACACCTGGACCGAAGCGCCCCAGCAGGTGCAAGTGGCGGCCACGCGGGACTTGTGGTGGCAGATGTTCGCCGCGGTCCGCCCCCGCCCCGACGGCGGAACCTACTATCTGCTCCACCTGATCAACCCGCCGGAGGACAAGACCACGTTGGCCTCGATGAAGGAGTTGCAGGAGGGCAAGGTCCCCCCCGGCATGCTCCCCGCCGGTCCGGCCCAAAACGTCACGGTCGCCTGGAAGCAGCCGGTACGGTTCAAGCGAGCCTTCGTCGCCGACCTGGACCGCTTCAACCTCGAGCCGGTCGCTGCGGAAAAGCGGGGCAACGCCATCCTCATGCGCCTGCCCGATGTCGCCCATTGGTCACTCCTCATCCTGGAGTCCGACGCCCCCACCCCGCCGGCGGTCTGGGAGGCCAGCACTGAAGAGGCCGGCCTCCAGTTGCCCACTCCCGAAGAGCTCGGACTCGCCGCCGGGTCCGCCTCCAGCAGCGAGTGGAGACGAGTCTTCCAGATGGAAGACTTCTACCCCAACTCTGTGGTCGCCACCCAGATCTTCAAGGAGGCGGACGCCAAGGCCGGCGCTGCCCTGTACGCCCCCGCCGGCGGCCGCCCCTACTACATGGCCGTCGGCACCTACTGGTACCCCACCATCCCCGGCGAATACAAGGTGACCTATCGCCTCAAGGTCGCGGAGAACAAGATTGACCAGCCGGTCCTCTCGCTGGTAACCGAAGACGACATCCCCCGCCTGCCCGGGATCCCCGTGCTCAATACCGCCAAGCTCGACCTCAAGGGCACCGACTTCAAGCAGCCCGGCGTCTACCAGGACTTCAGCCTTATCGTCAAGCACCCGGATATAGGCTTCCATGCCTTCGGCGGCGTCTACACCGGGGCGGGGGATATCTGGTGGGACCAGACAACCGTGGAGTTGCTCCGCCCCTGGACGCCGGAGGAGCTGGCCGCCTACTACGCGCCCCTCGCTGCGCCGGAGAACCTCCAGCACAACGCCGACGAGAAGCTCCACGTGCTCCTCGTGCGCGGTGTGTGGAATCGCATGTACCACCTGGACGAAGCCGTCGCCCGCCTGCCTGAGGCTGTCGCCACCACTGCCTACACCAGCTACGGCTTCCAGCCCCAGGCGCAAATACTAGGTTTCACCTGGGACTGGGAGCATATCTACGGTCAGGATGTCGCCGTCCTGGCCAACTTCCAGACCCGCGGCTTTGCCCTGGGCCTGCAGCGGATGCTGCAAAAGCGCGTCGCTGACGGGGGCGGCCTGGTGGTGCTGGGGGGGCTCTATACGCTGGGGCAGGGCCGGGCCATGCAATACGGCTGGCCCGAAATGCTCCCCGTCGAGCTCAACATGCCCTTCGAGATCCGCAAGTGCGACCTGCCGGTCGTTCTGGGCCAACCGGACAGAGCCCTGGGGCTGGGCCGGATCGCCTGGCCCCGACCGGCGGTGGTTAACTACCGCCACTTGGTCAAGCCGAAGGCCGGGACCACGGTCCTCCTGGCCGGGAGCAAGGGCGAGCCGCTCCTGGTGGGCGGGCAGTATGGCAGGGGCCGCGTCGTAGTCTTCACCGGGACCGTCTTGGGCGAGCCGCCCGCCGGCCAGGTCGGCTTCTGGCAGTCGCCGGCTTGGGCCGACCTGCTGGCGGCGGCCATCAAGTGGGCCGGGGCGGGCGTGCGAGGTTAGCAGCCCCGGAGCCGCTCATATGCGCATCCTGCTGGTCACTCGCAACTACCCCTCCCCGGGCCGCTATACCTACGGCGCCGAGCGCATGTGCGGCCTGATCGCCACGCACCTAGCCCGCGCCGGTCACCAGGTGACGGTTCTTACTGCCCGCGAAGTCGCCTCTCAGACGGAAGACAGGCTCCAGGTCTGCCCCGTGTTGGACGCCAGTCGCCCCAATGCCGACCTCCCCCCGCAGGAGTGGACCTGGCGACATCACCTGCGCTTCTTGCGTAAGCCCCGCGACAACTATCTCGCCACTCGCCGGGCGCTCCGTCGCCTCCGGCCCGATCTGGTGTACGTCTACGACCTGGGGCAGGTCACCAGCGCTCCCCTGCGCGCAGTAGAAGAGAGCGGCTGCCCCATTGTCTTCCATGCTCAGGACTACGCTCTGGGCGAACTCCTCCCGGGCGTGCGCTCGGAGCCTCCTCGCAGACTGAAGTGGCGTCTCCTCGCCTGGTTTCTTCGCCCTCCTCGCGATCCGGCCGGGCTACAGCGCCGTCCGCTGATCGCCTGCAGCCGCTTCCTGGCCGACTGGTTTCGTGCTGCGGGCTGGCAGGAGGGACCGGTGTGGGCTATCCCCAACGCGGCGGGGGAGGAGTTCTTGAACGCGGCTCCGCGCGAGTTGCCCACCTCGCTCTCCGTCTTGCTGGCCGCGCGCTGCGTGCCGGAGAAGGGCATCCACGTAGCGGTCGAGGCTCTGGGCCGGCTGCGCGAGCAGGGGGTCTCGGCGGAATTGCACCTGGTCGGGGCCTTCTACGACGAGGAGTATCGGCGCCAGGTGCAGGAAGTCGCGGCCACCTGGGGCGTGACGCAGTCCTTGGTCTTCCGGGGCTACGTGCCTCCCGAGAACATGCCCGCCGAGTACGCCGCCCACGTCTGCGCGGTGGTGCCCTCTACCTGGGAGGAGCCCTTCGGCATGGTCTCCGTCGAGGCCCAGGCCATGGGCACGCCGGTCGTTGTGTCGGGGGTTGGTGGACTGCCGGAAACGGTCCGCGACGACCAAACCGGCCTGGTCGTGCCGCCGGGTGACGCCCCGGCCCTGGCCCGGGCCCTGGCAACGCTTCTCACCGACCACGACCGCCGGCAGCGCATGAGCGCGGCGGGACGCCGCTGGGTGGCTGAGCAGTTCTCCCCGATCACGCTCGGCGCGCAAGTCGAGCAGCGTCTGCGAGAGGTTCACCAGGCTCACTTCGGTTGCGGTACGTAGCCACTACGGTATGCGCACCTCCACCGAACTCCCCGCCGGCACCGTCACCGCCTTCTCGAACTCGCCCAGCAGGCTGAACCCCGGTCCCGGTCTGACCCGGCACCTTATCTCCCCGTCGGTCGGGTTGTGCACCACGAACGCCGCCTGCCCCGGTCGCGTGTCCACCAGCGTCAGGCGCACCCGAGTATTGTCGCTGACTAACAGGTTGCCGATGAACAGCTGCTTGGCCCCCACCTCCGTATCCAGCTGCAGCATGCCAGTACCGTCCGCCATCACTGGGAAGCGCAGCAGCTGGTCTCTCCCCGGCCGCAACTTGCGCTCCACGTAGCGCTGCCCCACCTCGTCCACCTGCCACTCCGGCACGTCCAGCGTGTTCTCGCCCTGGTACCAGACCGCCGCGTCCCAGTTGGGCTGCAAGCCTTCCACGAAAACCGGCAGTTGCAGCGGCAGCTTCACCTGTGTGATCTTCCCCGCGACCCCATAGCCCTCCGCGCGCAGGCGCAGGACATAGCGGGTCCCCAGTATCTCTCCCCGCTGCGGGGTGAAGCCATAGGCCGGTGGGCGACCCAGCCCCAGCGTGTCAATCACCTCGGTGACGAAACTGTCGTCGGCGGGAGGGTTGAACTTGCTGATCAGCCCCAGGTATTCGTAGGTCAGCCGTTCCCCTGCCTTCACCTTCTGCCCCTCGCGGAACAGGCGCACCATGCTGTACCTCTCGGGAGCCATAGTCAATGCGGTTAGGCCTTCCTGCAGCGCGATGACCCCCAGGGAGCCGTTGAAGGGCTGCGGGAAGACCGCCGCGTAGCCATACAGGGGCAGCGGCGCCGTGAAGGACTTGTTCTTGTCGTCAAACGTAGCCCGCAGCAATCCTTCCGGTCTGGAGATCACCGTCTGCCGAGCTCCGGCCAGCCCGTTGGTAAGAAAGAGGCTGTTGCGCCCCAGCTCCGCCTCCCGCTTCGCGGTCAGGTCACCCTGCACCCACTGCACGAACGTGGAGTTCTGCCAGGGGGTGAACCAGGTGTAGCGCACCTTCCCGGCCAGGACCTCATTGGGCACGGCCCGCTCGGCGTAATCCGTGCGATCGGGGTTAAAGCCGCCGGGGTCGGGCGGGTAGTGCTCCTCCAGCAGCGTATCCACGATGGTCCCGAAGCGGCTAACCAGCACCGGGTAGTACCCTATAGCCGGACGCGTGAAGTCGTCAATGCCCTCCCACCGCGGCAAGCCGCAGTACATGAAGTCCCGCCCCACCAGGTAGTCCTCAATGCCCCGGCAGTTCTGCAGATCCGCGGAAGGACCGAACCACTTGCCTCGCGGCATGGTGTTGAAGTTATCGCTGCAGCGCGGATAGCTGTTCTCCTGCACTTGCGTCCAATTCACCCAGCCCACCGCCCGCTTCCCTGCCTGATCGGTGGCGGTCAGAACTAGGTTGTACTCGCGGTCGTGGAAGGCGTCCAGCGTCTGCTCATACTCCTTTGCCCCGCCGGGCAGAAACCGCCGCCACGGCTCCGGCGCGTCCCCATCCCGCAGGGCCACCTCCCGCAGACCCGCCGGCGACGAAGCCCGCAGGTGCACCCGGAAGCGCTCCAGCCCCGGCAGCGCCAGGTCCGTGGTGCCGAAGTTCAGCACCCGGGTGTCTTCCAACACCGGCCCCTCGGAGACGTAGGTGGACCGATACCAGATGTAGTGCCCCTGGTAGTGCCCGAAGCTCCCGCTGTAGGCGTCAATCGGCCGCTTCTCGAACCAGCGGCAGCAGCTCTGGAAGCCCTGCCCTCGCGCCGCCGTCACCGCCTGCGGTGAGTCCACTAGGTGGATCGCCGCCGGGAAGGGGATAAAGCGCATCTGCGCCATCTGCAGGTAGTTGTCCAGCGAGTCGTCCACCAGCTTCCCGTTCTCATAGGTATATACGGCGAAGCCCTTGAAGTTGCCCTGCAGCCACGGCTTCTCCGGGTTCAGGTGCGACTTGACCAAGATCATCGGCGGATACTGGAAAGCCCGGAACAACGGATTGTTCAGGTGAATCCGTCCAGGCTGGTCCGCGCTGAACCACCCCGGCTCAGGGTAACTCAGGCGATCGGAGAAGATGACCCAGGAGTTGCCCGACTCGTCCAGGTACAGATAGCCGGGATAGGCCGGGAAGCCCCCCTCGGTGCTGGCCTTGCATACCGTCTGCAGCGTCGCGAACTCCTCCTTACTCAGACTCGCCAAATCCTCGGCAAAAGCGATGAAGTCGTATCCGGCCGCCTTCGCGGCGGCGATGAACTCCTCCGGCTTGCCCTGCCCGGTGGACAGCGAGGTCCGCGCGCCGATCAGACCTACGAAGTTGTGGGGCATATAGTTGCCGGTGACCCGCAGGTTGTCCCAGTCCATCGGCTCAAAGCCCGACTCCGGTGCAGTCTCTACCCGAGGCGGCACGTACCCGCCGAACACCCCCTTGCTCGGCGCCGCCAGATACGCGAACAGGTTGGTCAGCAGCCGGGCGCCGCTCCCCTTCATCCCCTCCGCCTCCCCGGACATGGTTAGCCCGCTGCCCCAGCGCAGGTGGTACGCGTCCTGCCAGACGCAGGTGGAGGCGATCGGCCACACGCATATCCGCCCCTTGCCGTACTCCCGCACCGCCAGCAGTGGCGGGGCGGAAGCGTACGTCCCCGCCGTATCCGGGACCTCCTTGCCGGTCTTGGCGGTGCGCACCGACTTCGCCGAGTCCATCCCTGACAGCAGCACCTGCCAATCAGGGCTCACCCTCACCGGCGAGGTGAAGTCCGTATACACCCGGTAGGCCCCCAACGCGGGCGGGTAGAAGATTCCCTCCACACCCTCCGTCAGCGGTCCGGGCGCCACCTTCCCGGTCCAGTACAGCGGCCAGGCGAACTCCGGCGCGTAGCGGTGCCCCTCATCCACTACCGACTCCGACAGTATCTCTATCCCCGTGGGCGCCAACCACTTGTTGTAGTCCTCGATGTCCTTGCCGAACTGCCACCCCGGCGCGCGCAATACCAGCAGCCCCCCTCCTTCCTGCACGTACTGCAGAAGCAGCGCTTTCTTCTCCTCTATCATGGGGTCAAACTCCGGCTGCGCACCGGGCTGCGGCAGGTGCAGAATGACCACCAGGTTGAAGCGCTCGAGGTAATCCAGCGTGAGCTGCGGGGTCCACCCGGCCAGGCCCTGCTCATAGCCCATATCAGCCAGCAGCGCCCGCAGCTTCGGATGAGGAGCGCCGAAGTGGCTGACGGTCAGATCCGGCGCGCCGTTGTGCACCGAGTCGTGGGTCAGCACCAGGTAGGCCGGGAGCCTGTTCCTCCTCCTCTCATCCTCCCTCTCGTCCCGGGCGATCTCCTCCGGCGACTTGGCCACCAGCGCGAAATCGCCGACCTGCGCCATTACCCCGGTCTCTGCCCCCGCCTCCTGCGCGTGCAGGTAGAAGTTGAGCGAAAGTGACCGCACCTGCCAGTTCCACTCCGCCTGGCTATCCGCCGGCCAGCGGGTGGTCACCGGTTCCAGCGCAATCTCCGCTGTGTGCCACTGCCCATCGGGCAGAAACGCCGTCCGGGCGCCGACCCCCACGAATAACTTTCCCCAGTCCTCGGCAAAGCGCAAGAAGGGCGCTCCCAGCGTAGCCGGGCCGGACAACTCGATCCGGTAGGCAAAGCGTAGCGCTTTGGCGGCTGTCAGATCCAAGGCCGGTTCATCCTTGCCCGCCGTCCACCGCAGCTCGACGTACCCCGCGGGCCCAGCCTTCTCCAGCGCCGCGGCCTTCACTTCCGCCCGCAGCGCCGGACTGCCGCCGGGCGTCTTGACCGGACCCGGGGATATTGGAGAAACGGAGAACCCTCCTTGCGGCCCTCCGCTATGGGGCACCGCGATCCAGTGGTCCGGCGCGCCAAGCCGTTGCTCCACGCCGGGCTGCGCGAGAGCCCCCCACCCGGTCAGAAGCAACCCGACCGTCAAGCAGCATAGACGGCGCATAGTATCAGGCCCCTTTCCTCAGCGTATACGGTCACTTTACACCAGCCGCGTCTGCCTCTCAGCAACCCACACCCCTGCCGCTCTGTTGCCCTCGGAACCCCCTCTCCCGCAGGGAGAGGGGACGGGGGCTGTGGCGTTCGAGAGACGGTGCACCCGCCGGCATGCGCAGCTCAGTAGGCCCTCTGGCGCACCTACCGTGGTGCTGCTCGTGAATACTTACATACCCGAGACAGGAGTCCCTTTCCCTCCCCAGACCGAGTCTCTCCCACCCCTCCCGTTACGAGAGTGCAGGCGGATGGGTTGCGAGAGTCCGGGGCGGGTGAGTCCTCCGCCACCCCCCTCTCTCCTGAAAGAGGGGGGCAGGGGGGGTGAGTCCTCCGCCCCGCAACTCACCGCGCTAGGTTTTCCAGCCAGTCCACGTGCATCCGCCCCCCGTTGGCGTTCCACGGAGCCGGCGACCAGACCTTGGAGACAATGTCCACATCCCCGTCGCCGTCCACATCCCCCACCTGCAACTCGTGCCACCCCAGCCCCAGGTCCGCCACGATTCGCTCCACGAACTCGCCCTCACCCGTATTCTCATAGATCGTCAGCACCGGATCCTCCCGGCCGGGCGGCAGCAGTTCCTCTTGCTCCGCCACCAGGATGTCCAGACGGCCGTTGCCGGTGAAGTCCGCCACCGCCAGCGAGTGGAGCGAGCCATAAACGCGGCTCTGGGGCAGGTCCTGGCGCGACCAGGCTCCGCCTCGCCCGTCCAGGTTGTGCAGGATCGCCACCCGCGAGCCGACTACGTCGCAATCGCACATGACGAGCTCCTGCCGACCATCGCCGTCCAGGTCCACCACGACCGTTCGCACCGCCATGCCAAACTCCCCCACCTGGCCAAACGGCAGGTTCGGGTGCGCCCGCCACTCGCGGCCCTGCCCGTCTACATTCTCGAACCAGGTATCGCCCCGCGCGATGTCCAGGTCTCCATCGCCGTCCAGGTCGCCCACCCCTGCCGGACAGAGCGCCCCGTGAATCGGCGGGCCCACGTAGTTCCCTTCCCAAGGGCCGTAGGGGTCCTCCGGGATCTTGTACCACCAAATGCCGTTCAGTTCGGTGGTCGGGTCGCCCATCATCAGAATCTCGTCACGACCGTCCCCGTCAACATCGCAGACTAGAATGTCATGCGCGCCGCCCGCCTGCGGGTCAAACACATACCGCTCAAAAGCCTGCTCGCGAGGCCGCTCAGGGTTGCGAAACCACACGCCACTGCAGACCACATCGCTCCGACCGTCGCCGTCCACGTCCAGGGCCGCCGCACCCACGTCGGAGCGCGTATCGTGGCCGATCAGATGCCGCACCCACTCCTCCGCGCCTCGATTCTCAAACCAGTACAGCACGCTCTCCTCGCCTGGCCCTTTGCGGCCGCAGACGAAATCCAGCCTGCCGTCGCCGTCCACGTCGAACAGCGCCGTCTGCCCGTAGTCCCCGATCCCTCGCACCAGAGGAAGATCGTGGGCAATGTAGTGATGTCGAAACCGGCACCCGCACGTCGTCAGCATGACATAGACTTCGGCACCCAACGCCTCGTGACCTGTCAACGCAGGTATCTTTCTGGTGGCCCTCGAAACTAACCACTGACCAGCACTTCCTCGGGAGACCCCTGTCATGCCTGCAAACTACCTGCTCATCTTGGCCCTGTGCGGGTTTGCGCTGGCCTATCGCTACTACAGCGCCTTCCTGGCCGCGCGGGTAGCGGTGGTGGAGAGTGCCCGGCCCACCCCCGCCCATGCCCACCGGGACGGCAAAGACTATCATCCCACCAACCGCTGGGTCCTCTTCGGCCACCACTTCGCCGCCATCGCCGGAGCCGGACCCCTGGTCGGGCCGGTCCTCGCCGCCCAGTACGGCTACCTGCCCGGAGCGCTGTGGATCCTGCTCGGCGCCGTCTTCGCCGGGGCCGTGCATGACTACATCATCCTGCACGCCTCGGTCCGCAACAAGGGCGAGTCCATCTCCCGCATCGCCGACCGCTACCTGGGCCCAGTCGCCGGCTGGTGTACCGCTTTCGCCGTCCTCTTCATCATCATCGTCGCCCTGGCCGGACTGGCCATGGTCGTCGTCAACGCGCTCAGTGACAGCACCTGGGGCGTCTTCACCATCGCCTGTAGCATCCCTATCGCCTTCCTCATGGGTCAGTGGATGTACAAGATCCGCCCGGGCAGAATCGCCGAGGCCTCGGTCCTCGGCGTCGTCCTGCTGCTGGCCGCGGTGGTAGCCGGCGAGCCGATAGCGCGCAGCGCGGTAGCCTCTTGGTTCCACCTGAGCAAGACCGGGCTGGAGATAGCCCTGCCCACCTATGGATTCATTGCGGCCGTCCTGCCCGTCTGGATGCTGCTCTGCCCTCGTGACTACCTGTCCACGTATATGAAGCTGGGCACGGTCGGACTGCTCGCGGTCGGTATTCTCATCGTCAACCCTCTGCTTGTGATGCCGGCCACCACCGAGTATCTCCGCGGTGGCGGGCCGGTCATCCCCGGCCCCGTCTGGCCCTACGTCTGCCTCACCATCGCCTGCGGCGCCATCTCCGGCTTCCACGGCCTTATTGGATCCGGGACTACGCCTAAGATGATCAACTCGGAGGCTGACATCCGCCCCATCGGCTACGGTGCCATGATCGTCGAAGGCTTCGTCGCCCTGCTGGCCCTGATCGCTGCCTGCACTCTGCTGCCCGACCACTATTTCGCCATCAACGCCGACCCCGCCAAGTGGCAGGTCAGCGCCTCTACCGCCGGGCAGCTGGGCAACATGGCCGCCGAGGTGGGGGAGAAGACCCTGGTCGGACGCACCGGCGGAGCGGTCACCCTCGCGGTAGGCATGGCCCAGATCTTCCACAAGCTCCCCGGCATGGCGGGGATGATGTCCTACTGGTACCACTTCGCCATCATGTTCGAGGCCCTCTTCATCCTCACGACCATTGACACCGGCACCCGCGTGGCGCGCTTCATCCTTCAGGAGATGCTGGGCCGTCTGTACCGTCCGCTCGGGCGGGGCACTTGGTGGCCGGCCTTGCTGCTCACCAGCGCGCTGGTAACCTACGGCTGGTTCTACCTGCTGCACGGCGGCACGGTCGCCACCATCTGGCCGATGTTCGGCATCGCCAACCAACTGCTTGGAGCGGTCGCTTTGGCCATCGGCACCACCTATATTCTCCGCCATGCCGCCAGGCGGGTGTATGCGCTTACCACCTTCCTTCCTTTCGCGTTCATGATCATCACAGTCATGACCGCAGGCGTCCAGTACACGCATCGGGTGCTCTCCACCGTGCCCACGGATTACGTAAAGGCAACCCTGACTATTCTCATGATGGCCCTGGCGGTTATCATCTGTGTCGCCTGTGCCAACAACTGGCGGCGTCTGCTCTGCGGCACCTGCCCCCCTCTGCCGGAGGTCGAGCGAGCTGAGGACCTCATGGCCCTGGCGGAGGGAACAATCGTGAGCGACTAGCGGCGGTCCCGTAGACCGCATCTTCTGGTGGCGCCGCCGTCCCGCTGGTGTGTCTGTAGGACGCGGGCTCCCTGCCGCGCCTTCCGGGTAGGGGCGGCAACTTGTTGCCGCCCGGAGGTGGCTGCCGGGGTGGTCTCCCCCTGGAGGGGCCGAATGCGAGCACGCCCTGCTGCGCAGGGCGCGCGCAAGCCTCCGGCCCGCAAGCCTTTGACACAACCGGCGGCCGGACTCGCCACGGACGCCTGGGGCGGCGCCTCCGAACCCGCGTCACGCGTCACGCGTTACGCGTCTATTCCTAAGGAGCATACTCATGCGCGATCTGATGATTCTCTCGACCGACTGGTGGGTATCCGTATCCCCCGCCGACGCTTCTCTGGCTGCGCGGTCCGGCGGCTTTGACCCCTCGGCGCTCGAGCTAGCCGACGACCCTGAGAATCACCCACAACTCATAGACCTCCCCGGCGGGCCGCGGTACGGCAAGCGCCCCCTCGCGGTCCCCGCCGAGCGGACGGAAGCGCCGCCCGCGGACACCGCCTTCGTCGGCCCGCTGGAGCCGGGAGCTGGCGAGCGCTTGCCTGCCCCCTTCCTCAGCTACGCCAAGTCTCTCTCCCTTCCGCCGGAGTGGGCCGGGCACACTATCCTCCTCCACCTCGACATGGTGCGCTACCACGTCACCGTGCAGGTCAACGGAGTGCAGGTCGCCCAGTATGTCGGCGGCTTGGAACCGCACCGGATTGACGTCACCGAGCACGTCCAGCCCGGCGAACCGGCCCTGATCCTCATCACCGTCGGCGACTCCGGCGTCAGCGGCAAGCGGGTCTTTGATCCCTACTGCTACACCGGCACCCGCCTACCCACCTGCAAAGAAATCGAGAACTGCCTGGTGCACCCCGTCAACTACGGCGGCGCCGACCGGGCCGTGGGCAGTGTCAAACTGCAGGCCGTCCCTCCTGTGCGCACCGAATACGTCTTCGCCAACCCCAAAGTCTCCCGCGGCCTGCTGCAGTACACCGCGGTGCTTACCAACGACACCGACGAACCCGCCGAGGTCCACGTCCTCAGCGAAGCGGTAGGGGAGAAGGTGCTGCTCGACGAGGACGTGGTGATCCCCCCGCAGGGCACCGCGAAGCTCTACCGCGAAATCCCTTGGCCGGACGCTCGCCTCTGGGACCTCGACGACCCCTGGCTGTATAAGTTGATGACAGCGTTGAGAACAACTCGGCCCGGAAGTCCTGCCCACGCGCAGGGAGAACTGCTCGATGCCCATGAGGACTACTTCGGCTTCCGCGAATTCACCATCAATGGCCCGCACTTCTACCTCAACGGCAAGAAGATCCACCTCCACGGCAACTCCGGCCACGTCGCGCCTCCCCAGCACAGGATGTCCCTCGAGGAGAAGATCGAGTTCCTGCGTGTCTGGAAGGAAGAGGGGCACCTCGCCCACCTCCGCCTCCACGCCCGACCTCAGGACAAGACCTGGGTAGAGGCCGCCGACCGGGTAGGGATGCTCATCACCACCGAAACCGCCCTGTGGACCACCGGCTTCCATTCCTTCGACTGGGCCGGGCAGGAGGAAGCCTGCTTCGAGAATGTCTCCAATCACTTCCTCGAAGCCCTGGTCCGCCGGGACCGCAACAACCCCTCCGTCGTCATCTGGTCGCTCTCCAACGAGATGGCTCCTATCACTGTCTGGGACCTGGAAAACCCCAAGATGGCCGCCCTCACCCGCGTGTTCGAGCGCATTATCGCCCTGGCCGAAGCGGAAGATGACAGCCGCATCATTCAGATGTCCTCGGCCATGGACTTCCTCGGCCGCCTGCGCGTCTACAACCTGCACTACCCCAAGACCTGGGGCGCCTTCCCCGACTACCCGCACACCGCCTACTGGCTGGACGGCGCCTTCCTTTTCCCCTGGTACGGGCCTAACCGGCTCCGCCTGCCTTCCTGGTCCTGGCGGCGCGACAAGCCCCTCATCTTCGGCGAGTTCTCCTGTGTCTACGGGGCCACCCCCGACAGCCAGGCTTCCATTGTCGGCGACCTCGCCTTTGAAGATCCCGACTTCGGCACCGCCCGCGTCAATGAGAAGATCTGGCCCCTGGAGGTCAAGTCCTACCGACGCCTCGACGTCTCCGGCTTCTGCGCCTGGGCCTTTGTCCTGGGCGAAGAGACCGACCCACACCCGGTCCTCGCCCGTCCCCACGTAGCGGCCCACACCCGCGCCGTCCGCCCCCTGGCTGCTCTGGACCACTCCTATCGCACCCACTACTTCTCCGGTGACGAGATCGTCGTGGAGATGTCCATGCACAACGACACCCGCCACCCCCGGGAACTGGCCCTGCGCTGCGAGGTCCTCCGTGACGGAACGGTGATCTGGACTGACCTGATGCCGCCTGCTGTCTACGCCCCCGGTGAGATCCGCGCCTTCACCAATCGCTTCCGTGCCCCACAGACCGAAGCGCAACTGGACCTGACCTACCGGGTTACCCTTACCGCCGAGGACCAGCAGGTGGATGCCTGGGAGAGAGTCTTCTCCGTCTGGCCCTGGGCCTACCCCCGGCCCTTCCCCGCCTCCTGCGCCTTCTACGACCCCGACGGCGTCTGGGCGCAGCGCCTGGAGCAGCGCGGCGTCGAGAACGCCGCCTGCCTCCGTTGTCGCCCCACCGCCGACCTCCTGCGCGACTTCCAGGTCCTCTGGCTCAACTTCGCTCAAGCCCACGTCAACCTCGCCGACTGGCGCGACCTGCGCGAGGCGGCGCGGGACTTCGTTCGCCAGGGCGGCTGCGTCGTGCTCGACCAGCCCCCGGACGAGGTTCTGGCCGACCTGCCCGTCCCTCTCGCCAACGGTCCCGGCCATGCCGACGGCAACCGCCTGGAGATCACCTACGCCTACAACGTCGCCCCGCACCACCCGCTCTTGCAGGGCTTCTCCGACGAAGACTTCTCCCTGTGGGGCGAGGACTACTACCTAGCCCGCCGCTGCTTCGAGACGCCCCAGGAGGGAAACGTCATCCCCCTGCTGGTGGCCGGCACCAGTCTCACCGGTCTGACCTCCTCCCCGCTGCTGGAAATGCGCGATGGCTCCGGCTGTTGGCTCGTGACCTCCCTCGATCTCCTTGGCAAGCTCGAGCAGGCCCCCCGCGTCGCGGATTTCCTCAGCCAGGTGGCTGCCTATCGGCCTGCCCTGCCCCAGCGCGCCACGGCGGTAGCCGTCGGCGACGCCACCATGGAGCGTCTCCGCGAAGTCGGCTATACCGGCGACTCCGTCCCCGCTGCGGAGGCGCTGGCTGCGGAACTGGCGTTAGTGGATGGGGAGTGTTTGAGCGAGGCCGACCTCCCGGCGCTGCAAGCAGCCCTGGCGGCGGGTCGGACGGTGTGCCTGCATGACCTCTCCGTCGAGCAGAGCCGGCAGGTCCTGGCCGCTCTGAATCTCCCCGGTGAGGTCTCCCCCGGCGCTGCCGAACACGGCGAATATGACGTCTTCCGCCACACCCACCGCCTCGCCGACGGTATGACCAACAACTACCTCTATTGGATCGTGGACAAGGCCAAGGTGGCTCCCTGGACGCGGGCCCCCCTGCATCCGCAGCCCGCCAGTGCCCTCCTCTCGGTAGAACAGGCGTCTCGCCCCTCCCTCCCGGTGGCACAGCTCACTCGCCGCGGCGCGGTTACCGTCTACCTGGTCGGGACGGGGACACTGGTGATTGACAACCTCCGCTGGCAGGACTCCCGCATCGAGGAGCCCGAGCGACCTCGGCGCTATCTCACCTGTCTGCTCACCAACTTGGGTGTGCCGCTAGCCGCCGGGGCCGAAAAGCGTATGAGCCAGGACTACGAAACCGCCGAAGAACGTCGCGAGCGAGGCCATTTCTAGCTTTGTGGAGGAGCCGCGTCGAGTGACTCGCCATGATAGTCGCGAGTCAGGAGGCCGGCCCGGCCCAGGTCCCCGCGCCCCTCTTGGGCGCCTCCGCCCCCCCTCTCCCCCAGGGAGAGGGAGGCAGGGGGGTGAGGCAATACCGAGCGCCTGTCCCGACGTCTGGCCCGCAGTCATGCGGCTTGGCGATTCACGAGACAAGGCTGCGGGAGACAGCAACACCGGCTGTCTCTGTGGAGGAGCCGCGTCGAGCGTCCCGCGACTGGTGTCGCGGGGCGGGAGACCGGCCCGGTCCGACCGCTCCCCCCTCTCCCGCAGGGAGAGGGGGGCAGGGGGGGTGAGGACGCCATGCTCAGACTAACTGCCCTTGAGCAAAAAGCCACCTTCTTCCGCGAGTTGGCCACCCTGGTGGGGGCCGGCGTGACTATCGGCGTTGCCCTAGACACGCTCCAGCAGCAGGTCCCTTCCGGCCGGCTGCGCATGGCCGTCATTGAAGGCGCCCACAAAGCCAAGACCGGCCGGCCCTTCAGTGAGGCCATGGCTCGTTACACCGACGTCTTCACGCCTATAGAGATGGCCCTCGTTCGCGTCGGAGAGGAAGCCGGCCACCTGGACCGCCTCCTGGCTCAGATTGCGGGCTACCTGGAGCAGGAATACTCCCTGCGCCAGATGATCAACCGCGAAACCTTCTACCCCAAGATCGTCTTCGGCGCGCTCATCGCCTTTCCCCTCGTCGTCCCCGCCATCATCGCTGCTTTGGTGCAGGGTCCCGGCCGCGGCTTCGCCGTGTTCTTCTTCGGTGTCTTGCGCCTGGGCCTGATCGTCGCCCTGACGCTGGGCGTCTACGCCTTCGTGCGCCACATCGTGACCTCCAACTCCACCTTCGCCGCCGGCTACGACGCCTTCAAGCTGAACGTCCCCGTGCTCGGGCCCGTGATTCGGCGGCTGGCCCTGGCGCGCTTCGGGCGGGGTCTGGCTACCCTGTACAGCGCCGGCGTAGGCTTGCCCCGGGCCGTCAGCCTCTCCGCCGACCTCACCGGCAACGCGGCCCTGCGTGAGCCGCTCCGCGCCGCCGCCACCAAGCTGGAACAGGGAACAAGTGTCTCCGAGGTCTTGGCGACGGTTCCCTACATGGACGACCTGGCTTTGCGCATGTTGCGTACCGGAGAGACCACCGGCGGGGTGGACGCCATGATGATCCGGGTCGCTGAGCACTTCGAGGAGGCTTGCGAGAGTACCATCCGGCGCATGGCGACGCTGATCACCCCCCTCGCTGTCGTCATCGCCGGCATCTTCGTCCTGCTGCTGGCGCTGCAGGTCTACGGCGGCATCCTCGGCGCCGCCCTCAGCTACTGACGCCCTCCGCCCAGGCCTACTCCCACGCCTTCCTGGGCAGGCCCAGCTGCTCCCACTGCGTCCTGGTGATCTCCACGTAGCCCAGCTCGGTCAGTTCGTCACTGACCCGCGGCGTCTGGAAGATGAACAGATGGAACGGTTCGCTGTTCTCTGCCGGGTTGAAAGCGCAGTGCCACTTGCCCGGCGGGATGTAGAAGACATCATGAACCTCGGCGTCGTAGACCTCGTTCTCCACGATCACCTTCCCCCGGCCTCCGATCACCAGGTAGTTCTCATCAGCGTAATCGTGCAAGTGGATCGGGAAGCCGTAGCCGGGCTCGATCGAGTGCATGTCAAAGTCCACGTGCCGCTGCGGAAAGGCGGCCAGGTTGATAGGATGGTGCCGCGGATAGCCGGGGAAGTCGTAGGTGAAAGCCGGCTTGAACAGGTTGCCCTTATACGAGGCCATCTGCTCCAGCTCGCGCAGTTTCTCCATGACCGGCTCCGTGGCGGCGCGGGCCTGCGTGCTCTGCTCCCAGACCTCCACCGTCGCCGCCCCGTCGGCGCACTTCCACGTGTGTCCCCGGAACGAATAGTCGTCACCCATCGCCTTTCCTCCTGTCTGTGCGAGGGATATGATAGGTCGCTCTCTCGGCTGTACGGGCGGCAGCTCGCTGCCGCCCGGTGGTGGTTGCCGGGGTGACCTCCGCCTGGAGGGGCCGTGTCGAGCCGCGTCCGACAGGACGCGGGGAGGCCGGCCCGCCCCCAGAAGCGCACCCATCCAGCCTGCCTCGGCTCAGGTCCGACAGCCTTCCCCCCACGCCGGCCCCTCACCTGCTCGCAACAGGTCTCGCCTCCAGCCGAGTCCCTTCCAAACGAGGGAAATACGTGGGGCATGTCGAAAATGCTCCTTGCCAGGCCGTTCCGACCATGAAGCCGGACTCCTCCAA
>FWPV01000595.1_pt1 | contig 112916 bp, 83 predicted proteins | sample 2228371 | NCBI WGS metagenome assembly FWPV01 (sample SAMEA103939776, study PRJEB20133) | metagenome
AACTCGGGACTGTCCCAGCGGAAATCCGGGACTGTCCCTCAGTCTGTGCGGAGCATGGGACTGTCCCGGGATTTCCGATTTCAGATTGCAGATTGCAGATTTCAGATTGCGGATAGCGGTGAGCGGATAGCGGATAGCGGATTGGGGACTGTCCCAGGGTTTTCCCTTGTCACTCTGAGCCCTGCTCCCTTCGCCGCTTTGGCTGTGGACTTGGACCACAAGACCATTTCATATGCGTGACCGGAAGCTGGCCGTGCATCTCGACCCGGTCTGCAAGATGAAGGTCGCCGAAGGCCAGGAGGCGGCCAAGCGCGACTACGACGGCCGGACGTACCACTTCTGCAGCAAGACGTGCGCCCGGAAGTTCATGGAAGACCCTGAGCTATACCTGAAAGCAACCGAGGGTCCCAACCCTCAAGTCGCCGCCCCTAGTCCGGTGTCCTCGCGCACCGAGTCGAGCCCGGCCAAGTTTCACACCGACCCGGTATGCAAGATGAAGGTCATTGAAGGACGCGAGGCCGGCAAGTGGGATTACAAAGGAGAGACCTTCTACTTCTGCAATCAGAAATGCCTCCAGCGATTCATGTCAGAACCAGAAAGGTTCCTTCAAGGACAAAGTCCGAAGGATGAAGGCCTAGTGGCAGAAGGCGAGGCTCGAACAGCGAAGGACGAACGGCCGAAGCCGGTGCTGCCGGAGAAGCCTGTGCTCGGCAGAACGCACACCGTCACGTTGTCGGTCGGCGGGATGACCTGTGCGAGCTGTGTTGCAACCGTGGAGAATGCTCTCAGACGGCTGCCAGGGGTCAAGACCGCAACTGTGAACTTCGCCACCGAAAAGGCGATTGTCGAGTTCGACCCCAAACTGACACCGGTGACGGCGCTGGAGCAGGCGGTGCGCGACGTTGGCTACGACGTTCAGCATGATGAGGCAACAACTGATGACCACGTCGAGCTGGAGCGCAGAGCCGCCCGGCACCGGCTGTTCTTGGCTTGGGGTCTGGCGCTCGTCCCAATGGTCTTGATGCTGCTGCACTGGTTTGGGCTGCACCACATGCCGTGGATGGTATGGCTCGACAGCGCATTCTGTGCCGCGGTTCTGTTCGGCCCAGGCTGGAACACCATCAAAGGCGCCTGGGGCTCGGTGCGGGCCGGCTCGGCCTCGATGGACGTCCTCATCGTCCTGGGCACGGGCGCAGCCTTGGTGTCCGGGGTCGCCGTGGCCGCCGGGCTGCCGATCAAGAGCTTCGCCGACGTCGGCGGCATGATAATGGCCGTGAGTCTCGCCGGCCGCTACATCGAGGCCACGGCCAAAGGCCGGGCATCACAGGCAATCCGCCGGCTGGTCGCTCTTGGTGCACGCACTGCACGGGTTCAACTGGCCGACGGCGCCGAGAGGGAAATCCCGGTTGCACAACTGGCGGTCGGAGACGTGGTGGTCGTCCGGCCGGGCGAGAAGATTCCGGCCGACGGCCGTATCATCGAAGGCAGCACCAGCGTTGACGAATCGCTCGCGACTGGGGAATCACTGCCGGTCGAGAAGCAGGTCGGCGATGAGGTCATCGGCGCGACCGTAAACGGCAACGGCCTCATCAAGGTCAAGGCCACGCGCGTCGGCAAAGATACTTTTCTCGCTCAGGTCATCGCCCTGGTCGAACAAGCCCAAGGCTCGAAGATACCGGTCCAGGCATTTGCCGACAAGGTGACCGCGAGATTTGTGCCGATTGTGCTGCTCGTGGCACTGGGAACGTTCATTGGGTGGTTGCTGTTCGGGCCATCTCTCCGGCCGATGCTCGTTTGGGCCGGTCGGCTACTGCCTTGGGTTGACCCAAACCTGCCGACGTTTTCGCTTGCGTTCTTCGCCGGGGTCGCGGTACTGGTGATTGCCTGCCCGTGTGCTTTGGGCCTTGCTACGCCCACCGCGCTTGTCGTCGGCTCGGGCCTTGGTGCGGAACACGGCATCCTGTTCCGCTCGGGCGAGGCGCTGCAGACCTTGAAAGACGTACGCGCAGCAATCTTCGACAAGACCGGTACGATTACTCAAGGCCGTCCTGTGGTCACGGATATTGTCCCAGTACCGGGACGCTCAGATGATGAACTACTCCGACTGGCGGCCTCACTGGAACGCGGCTCCGAACACCCGGTCGCAGCCGCACTTGTGCTCGCCGCCGAGACGCACGGGATAGAACCGACAATGCCTGAAGAAGTGCAGGCAGTCCCAGGACAGGGTATCAGAGGCAGGGTCAACGGCACCGAGGTGCTGGTCGGCAAGGAGCTGATGCTCAAAGACTGCGGCGTGGACTGCCGCGTGCTGCTCGACAAGGCCGCCGCACTGAAGCAGCAGGCGCGGACCGTGCTCTTTGTCGCGGCCGGCGGCAGACCGGTCGGCATCATCGGCGTCGCAGATAGACTGAAGCCGGACTCAGCGACGGCGATTGCCGACCTCGCAGCACTTGGCATTGTCCCGGTGATGGTGACCGGCGACAACCGTGAGACCGCAACTCAAGTGGGCATCGAAGCCGGCATCAGGCGCATCGTTGCCGAGGTGCTGCCGGCGCAGAAGCAGCAGGTCGTCAAGGACCTGCAGCAGGAGTTCGGCGTCGTGGCAATGGTCGGCGACGGCATCAATGACGCACCGGCGCTCAAGGCCGCAGACGTGGGCATCGCCATCGGCACCGGCACCGACGTAGCGATTGAGTCGAGCGACGTCACCCTGGTGCGGGGTAACCTGTCGGGTGTCGTCGCCGCGGTTAAACTCTCGCGCGCGACGTTCGTCAAGATAAGCCAGAACCTGTTCTGGGCGTCTTTCTACAACGCGGTCGCGATTCCATTGGCCATGCTCGGCCTGCTCCACCCGGTCATCGCCGAGGTCGCGATGGCCTTGAGCTCGGTGAACGTCGTTGCCAACTCCCTACGCCTGAGGCGAACACAACTGTAACAGCGTGCCGGAAGCTGGAAGAGTAGAAGGTGAAGTGCGAAGCCGAGCGACGGTCTCGGTTCTAGTGTTGCTCGTGGGCCTGGCTTGGGCATTGGATACGTTCGATACGACCGAACCGCGGCCCAAGCCGCCGGTGGTCGTTATATCGTGGGTCGGCGACATCTACCTTGCCGGCTCGGTCAACACCATGGCCCGGCTGAGAGGCATGGACTATCTGCTGGCGGACGTGAGCGATACGCTCAAGGCCGACAGCCTGACCGTGGGCAATCTTGAATGCTCCGCATCAACGACCGGCACGCCCGAAAAGGGCAAAGAGTTCACGTTTCAGGCACCGCCCGCCCTGCTTGAAGGTCTTCGGGACGGCGGCATCGAGATGGTCTCCCTCGCCAACAACCACGCACTTGACTACGGCAAAGACGCGTTGATTGAGATGCTCAAGCATCTCCGTGGCGCGGGCCTGCGGTTCGCCGGCGCGGGCGCGAACCTCGACTCGGCGGCCGCGCCCGCGTTCTTCTCTGTCGCCGGCCAGAAGGTCGCGGTTCTCTGCTTCAGCCGGGTTATCTCGAACCAGAGCTGGCACGCGGGAGCGCATACACCCGGCGTGGCCGGAGCCTACGACCCGGCGCGACTGCTTTCCGGCATTGCTGCTGCCCGTGACTCGGGTGCAATTGTCGCGGTCTACCTGCACTGGGGCGAAGAGAAGAAAGACCGGCCTGAACCATATCAGCAGGTACTGGCGCGCCGCTGCATCGAGGCCGGCGCACACCTTGTAGTCGGCACTCACCCCCATGTGCTTCAGGGGTTCGAGTTCCATCAGGGTGGACTGATTGCCTACAGCCTGGGCAACTTCATATTCTCAAACCGCGACGGCCGGCCCACGGTGATACTCAGGACGAAGTTTGTCGGCGACAGCCTCGCATCGGCCGCGGTCGTGCCGTGCCGGATTCCGTATCTCAGGCCCGAGCTCGTGCGCGACGAAGCCGAGCGGCATCGAACCTTCACCCATCTGACGTCGCTTTCGCCTGACGTCCTGGTAGACAGCACCGGCCGACTCGTTCAACTCGGTCCGTAGCGAGCTCACTCCAGACAGACGTTTTCGCCCGACTTGCACCCACCGCACTCCAACTCCAGCGTGACGTGGCTGAGGCCGAAGCTCTCGGCCAGGGCGCACTCAAGGCGCGCCAGCATCGGATGAAACGAGCTGACCGGGCCGTCAACCACGACCAAGTGCGCCATCAGGGCCCGCTCGTCCTCACCCAACGTCCAGATGTGAAGGTCGTGGATGCCGGTGATTGCCGGGTCAAATCCGATGATAAAGGAACGAACCTCATCGAAAGAAATGTCGTGCGGCGTCGAGTCAATCAGGATGCTCGCCGACTCGCGGAAGACCGAGTAAGCTCCGTAGAGCACAAAGCCGCTGACTGCAATCGAGAGCAGCGGGTCAATCACATACCAGCCGGTAAAACGGATGAGCACCCCGCCGATGAGCACCGCGGCCCACCCGAAGAAGTCCTCAAGCAGGTGCCACATTGCGGCCCGGATGTTCAGCGACTGCCGGTCCCGGCGCAACAGCAGCACGGCCGCACCGTTGATCAGCAGGCCGGCGGCCGCCATAACGATGAGTATCGAACTAATCACCGGCTCGGGGCGGAGTAGGCGTAGCACCGCGGTGCGCAGGACGAAGACGGTGAGTCCGGCCAGTATGACGGCATTAAGGAACGCGGTCAGGATGCGCACCTTGCGGTAACCGAACGTGCGGCGCCGATTAGGAGCCCGCTCCGACATCCGAAGACCGAAGTAGGAAAGCCCGAGCGCGACCGCGTCGCTCGCATCATGCAAGGCATCTGCGACCAGCGCCAGCGAATTGGCAATGAGCCCAAAGACCAGTTCGGCCACCGAAAAGCCGAGGTTCAGCGCAATAGACACCAGCAGGCTCCGGCCCTGGCGGGCATGGCGGTAATGGTCGTGCGCGGCCATAAACAGAAAAGATGTTATGCGAACAGGCCGGTCAATACAAGCATCGGCCAACTCCGCTGCTGCCCGGCGTGGAAACCATCCCCAAGCCGTGGTTCTACCGGACAACTAAGGTTCTGTTAACGCTGCCTGCTCGGTAGACGAAGAATACCCCGGGCGCAAGGTGAGAGACGTCATTTGCGCCGGGCGCAAGCTCCATCACCCTGCGGCCGGAAATGTCGAGTAACACCGTCCTTGAGTCAACATCTCGTGGTAGCCATAGCGGACCACTGATAATGGTGGCATCACACTCAGCGGACCGCGTGGGTCTACCGTTGCGACGGCCGATTCCGGCAGTCGTTGGGTCAATGACCGAAACGCCCGCGCCGAAGTAGCAGGCGACATAGAGCCGTCGCCCAACCGAATCCCACGCGAGGTCGCACGGCATGTCGCCGACCAGGACTGTGGCGATGGTGTCGAACACCGAGCAGTCAATGACCGAGACCGACCGACTGTCACGATTGGCTGAGAAGAGCAAGTTCGCTTCCGCGTCGTACACCAGTCGCACTGGCGTCCTAGCGACACCAGCGCTGTCGACGACCACATCGGTCGAACAGTCAATGGCGACGATGCGGCTACTGTTACCGGCGGTCACGTAGACCCGGTCGTTGCGCGGGTCGTAACAGACGTCCCAAGCGCCGTCGCCGGTGTTCACATAGCGGACGACTTGGTTGGTGGCGCAGTCAATAACCGCCACGTCCGAGTCGCAGGCCGCGGCATAGCGCATAAGGTCACGGCCCTCTATTCGTCGCACCAGGTCGCGGTTGACCGTGTAGAGCTTGTTCCGCCGCGGGTTGAGTGCAAACCCTTGCGGGTCGTGGTGCAGCGGGATTGTCGCCAGAATCGTGTCGCCGGCTCCGTCGAGGACCGACACGTCTCCACTCATCGAATTGCCGCAGAAGACTCGGTTCGCGACCGGACTGTAGCAAAGCGCGGCCGGGTACTGACCAGCGGTTACGCGGCAAAGAATCGAATCACCCCGGCCGTCAAGCACCGCAATCTCAGAGAAGGTGGTACAGTACACCTTGTCATCCATTGGGTTGTGGCACAACGCGCCTGAGCTGTGGCCGGTCCTGATTGTCGACCGCACCGAATCGGTCACACCGTCAATCACGGTCACGTCACCTGAGGACCAGTTCGCGCAGTAGACCTTGTCATCAACCGGGTTGTAGCAAAGCGCCCGTGGTTCCCAGCCCACTGCCACCGAGCCGCGCAGCCTGACCGGTTCGGCGTCAATTATTGACACGTGCCCCTGAAGCGGGTAAGACCCTATCCACGACGCCGCATAGATTTTGCGGTTCTGCGGGTTGACCACTAACGCCCGCGGTCGCCAGCCCAACGTATCGATCGTGAGAACGGTTCGCGTCGCGCCCTCGAGTACAATCGCCACGTCACAATCAAAGTCGGCCAGGTATGAGCGACTGAACTGCGGGTCGTACACCGCTGCCGATACTGTCCCTTCGACCGGGATTACCGCGACTGCGCTGTCGCCAGCACCATCAATTACCGTGATGCGTGGACTGACCCCGTTGCCGCAGAACACCAGGTTGTTGCGCCGGTCGTAGCAGAACGCCCCAGGCGCGCCGTACACCGGAACTCGCGCCCGAATCGAGTCACCAGCGCCGTCAATAACCGACACCATCTCATCGCCGTAGTCGAGGCTGTAGACCTTGTTCTCAACGTCATTACAGCAGACCCCGTTCGTCCACGGCCCGGTCGCCAAATCGGCTATGACCGAGTCGGTAGCCGCGTCAATGACCGTCACGCCTCCTCGGTAGCCGCCATTGGCGCAGTAGACCTTTCCGGCAACCGGGTTGTAGCAGAGTCGGTGCGGGCCTTGTCCGACGCAAATCGTCGTTCGCACCGTGTTGGTCGAGCAATCAATTACCGTTACCGAGTTCGAGGTCCAGTTCGCCGTGTACACTCGATTCTCGGTCGGGTTGTGGCAGAGCCCAAACGGACCGGCGCCGACCGCCACCGTCGCGATGACCTGCTCGGTCGAGCAGTCCACCACGGCCACGCTGCTAAGACGCGACATGGCGACATAGACCCGGTTGTTGATCGGGCTGTAGCAGAGCGCACCGCCAGGCGCGGGCAGCGCCACCCGGCTGACTACTCGGAGCCTCGAGCAGTCCACCACGTCAAGGAACTCGGCTCGCGACGAGCAGTAGAGCCGGTTCGGTCGTGACGCCCAGCAGACTTGGCCGGGATTGCTGTCTAGCGGGATGCGGGCAATGCGGCGGCTGGTCGAGCAGTCAATGACCGAAAGACAGCGACCGCCCTCACCGCCGATGAATATCAATCCATCGGTTGAGTCCAGCGCCATGCAGCGCGGCCGAACCAAGCCACCTAGTGAATCCGGCAGGTAGATGGTCGTCGCCAACTGCTGGGCAGCGGCCGGCGCGTAGCCGGCGACAAGATACAAGGCTAGGGTCAGAACGACTATTCGCAACTCTTTCTCCAATTCGGTTGTGACGAGCTTGTAATCATCCACCGTACCCGTGCGCCGACAATCGTGGCTAAGCGAAATGCCCGAAGCGTGATAGCTCAGGCTTTCTCTCAGGGTGAGGCTCCATTACCCTGCGCCCCCCTCCTGCCCAATGCGTTCGGACAAACATCTGTCTCATGCTGAATCACCTGACGACCGTAAGCTTCCGCTGCTGCCTGCAGTCTCCTGACTTGAGGAAACAGAAGTACGTGCCGCTGGGCAGACCCGATGCATCCAGCACAATATCGTGCTCACCGGCTGGCAACTCCTCGGACACAAACCTCGCTACCTCTCTGCCCGAGACGGCAACGACCCTCAACTCAATTTGACAGCGCTGACGGACTACAAAAGAAATGGTTGTTTTGTTCGAAAATGGGTTCGGATGGCTGGGTTTCAGCCCGACAAGGGGTGGCAACCCGGCGTTCGGTTCTGCAATTGAGACGGCCCCCGTGGAATCCGTTTTGATGACATAGATGTCCATATTGCCAATCCTTAGGCTCTGAAACCAGTTCGAGTTTCCATCCCGAAGCCCGGCAAGGATAATGCCGCCGTCCACCACGGGACAAATCGCTAGGGGGTCGTCATTCTTCGGCCCTCCCCACCAACGGGTCCAGACTGTATCGCCATTGGCGTCTAACCGCAGAAGCCACCAGTTGTCAAAATCCATCTCGGGTGTCTGGTAGGTCTGCGAATAGGCGGCAACATAGTAGCCTCGGTCGGCGCGCTCGATGATATCAAACCCGCCGTTGTAACGGTTGGTCGCGCCGTAGAGCCTGGTCCAGAGTGTCTCGCCCGCGGGTGCCAACTTGGCGATTAGAACCTGCCGGTTGGGGAAGTTGGACCAAAGACTGCTGGCACCTGTGAGAATTGCTCCACCGTCCCGCGTAGCGCTGACTTCGGCAAGGGTGGTATGCTCACCGAGGCGGAAAACAGTGGAGTCAACCACATTCCCCGCCGAGTCAACAATGAGGCAAGTAGCAAAACCCAACGGCACCCCGCCGCGATAACCAGTGCACGTATTCACGGTGATGATGAATCTGCCATCGGGGAGAGAAGCGATGCTCGTGCCCCCGTCGTCGTTTCCGAGATTGTAGGTCCTGGTCCAAATGGTGTCGCCCTGTTCGTCCAACCGCAAGAGCCAGACATCACCCTTCTGGTCCGGGGTGAAGGATTTGGTTGTCCCAACGATAAAGTAACCTTGACTCCGAACGGGGATGACGCCACTACCCATGTCCACCTTGAACCGATCACCGCCGTAGCACCGTTCGGCGAGGACATCCCCGTCCTGGTCGATCTTCAGAAACCAGACCTGCCCACCATAGAGGTCGTCGTTCTTGATTCCAGTCATTACGAACTCATCGCCATCCGCGACCGCCGATGTAATGGCGTCAACCCAAGACGTGTTCCCATAGCGTCTAGTCCAGACTGGCGCGCCCGCAGAGTCAATCTTCATTACCAGCCCGTCCATATTGCTCAACCAGAGAATGGCGCTGGAGTCAAATACCGTGCCAACGACAAGGAACGAGCCGTCGGGGCTCTCAATGATATCCGTTGCCGCTTCGGCGCTCTCCGGCACTCCGTACCGACACTCAAAAGTCATGCCAGAACTGGCGGTAACCAACCCGAGAATTAAGACGCCGATGGCGGCAACAGCAACTCTGCCCGTGGTGAATGGAATCAAGCCTTTCGGACCATTCCCTCCATTGCAGAATTGTCTCATCTTATCCTCTCGGTCTCCCTCCTATTGAACGGTCAGCTTGCCGACAAACTCTCTGCCCCCCGCCTCGGCTAGCACTAGGTAAACACCGGCGCTTATCCCGTCGAGACTGACTCGTAGACTCCCGGCATGAGCCGCGGTCCTGACCTGCCGGACCAGTCCGCCTGCGACATCAAAGACGCTGACGGTGACATCCGGACCGGACACCGGCAGACTCATGGCAAAGAACCGGCTTGCCGGATTGGGATACACCTCGCATTCCCGGCAAACGGAATGAAGGGCTGCATCTCCTGCGCCGGTAAATTGGACAAACTTGATTGTTGCAAAGTCGTACTCGGTTTGAGGGCCGCCGTAACTCAGGCCGGTAACATAGACACTGGCCGAGTTGTCCACCGCGATGTCAGTGGCGCGGTCGTAGTGGCTGGCAGGACCATCGTATCTTGCCAGCCACATCAGCCCGCCGACAGAGTTGTAGGCAAGGGTCACATAGTCGTAGTCCGTATGGCGGCCGATGCTGTATCCGGTAACATAGACATTCCCGGCTGCGTCAACTGCAATCGCCTCGCCCAAATCTTCATAGAGCTCACCATCATACCTTGCCACCCATTCGCACTGGCCACTGGAATCATACTTTATGGTCACGATATCATGGTAACCGTTTAGCCCGATACTCCCGCCGGTAACATAGAGATTACCCAAGTTATCAACCGCTACCGCCCGCGCCTCGTCCCCAGCACCGCCTATACCGCCGTCGTAGGTCGCGACCCACTGCTGGACACCGTTACCATTGTACTTAACGGTCGCATAATCACGGTTGCCATTCTCATCAACATGATAGCCGGTGACATATACATTCCCCTGATTATCAACCGCAACCCCATAGGCTTCGTCATCCTCGCCTCCCGGGCCGTCATAGCGCGCCCCCCACTCCTCACCGCCATTCGCATTGTACTTTATCGTCAGGTAGCCGTAGTTGTATGGGTAGACGTTTGAACTTGCGCTGTACCCGGTAACATAGACATTACCGGCAAGGTCGGTCGCAATCGCCCTAGGATAGTCATGCCAGTCTGCCGGACCGTTGTAAACCGCGGTCCACAACTGGTTTCCCGCCCAGTTGTACTTGATGGTCGCATAGTCAGCATAGCTACTCCCACCCCAGGAGTACCCGGTAACCGCTATGCCACCAAGGTTATCGGCAACGATTGCGCACGCCTGGGCATCGTTCTCAAGCCCGGTGTATGTCGCTGCCCACTCTTCGCCCCCATCGGGATTGTACTTAACCGTCGCATAGGCGCAACCCTCCTCAGAGGTAGTGGTATATCCCGTAACATAGATGCCGCCGTCGCTGCCAATTGCTATTGCCCGGGCGACATCGGCTGAGTCATACGAACCGTTGTATCTTGCCACCCATCGCAGCGTTCCGGCTGAGTCGTACTTGACTGTGGCATAGTCGGAGGCAAAGGGGCGACTGCTCTGGAGCCTGCTGTACCCGGTCACATAGACATTACCGTGCTGGTCAACCGCCAGCCCTTTAGCAGCGTCCTCGGACCCTGTGCCTCCGTTCCACCTTCTCACCCAGCCGGTATCAACCTGGGCACTCGCGAGTCCTACCAGAAAGAGAACTATTCCGGCAGGGAAATGCAGTCGTGCTGATGACCATTTCATTCTTTCCTCCTTTCATCTGGTCACCACGACCTTCTGAGTGGATTTGCCCTCTGCGTCGGCGCGGATGAAGTACATGCCCGGTGCGAGACGCGAGACGTCATTCGCCCCTGGCGCAAGCGCCATCACCTTCTGCCCGGCGGCATCCAGCAAGTCGGCTTTCTCAGATTGAGGGCGATAGATACTGCCTCGGGCAATCGTCGGTATGGGTCTTGTCTTGACTGGTCGCGAGACCGAAGATTCCTGAAAACCACCGACGGCGGTATAACACAACGTGAGGTAATCAGTACTGGTGACTCTTGTGATTCCGCCAACAAAGACTTCTCCGGACGCATTCACCGCCATACAACAGCCTTCGTCAAATTGGCTGGGGTGGTCATAGCGCTCCGTGCCGCGCCGGTTGCCGGCCGAATCGTACCCTATCGTCAAGACATCCCAGCCCGAAGGCGAGTAGTAGGACTTGCCGGTGACATAGATGTTGCCCGAACGGTCAAGGGCGATGTCGCGAGCCTCGTCAAAGACCGGAAGAGATTCCTGACGCAGAACCGCCCAGCACTGAGTTCCATCGGGACGGTACTTTACCGTCGCGTAGGTATAGTAGCGCAGGTTCGTGTCAAGATATGCGACACCGGTAACATAGATATTGTCCGCCTGATCAATGACCATCGCGGCGGGTGTGGAAGATGATTTCCTTGTCCCGCGGGTATAGCGGCGGGTCCAGAGGGTCTCGCCGTCCGGGTGGTACTTGATAAGGAGATAGCTGGTGACGCTTGGAGTGGCATAGAAACTCGCGCCCAATACCAGCAGGTTGCCCTGATGGTCAACGGCACTGGCAACCGGATACTCGCTTGTGGAATCTGTCGGGCTGCCATAGGTTCGGACCCAAACCGAATCCCCTTCCGGAGACACTTTCCAGGTTACAATGTCGCGGTGAGGGCTTCCCGGCTCAAAGCGGGCGCCAGTCAGATAGAGATAACCCTGCGGGTCAACTGCCAGCGCGGTGCCATCATAGAGACCGGCGGCCTCACCCCCAAAGACCCAGGTTTCCCCGCCGTCGGGCGTGTACTTGACCACGACCGACCGGTAATCATTGATTCCCCCAGCAATGCCCGCGACATAACTGTTGCCCGCAGAATCCACCACCACGCCCTCAGGCCGGTCATCGCTACCGAGGTCGTAAACCGCTGTCCATAAAGATTCTCCGGTTGGTGAATACTTGATTGTAATCCAATCGCCATAAGTCGATGTCCCACTGCCCTGATAGCCGGTGACGATGATATTGCCGGAGCGGTCAACCGCGAGCGCGGTAGCGCCGTCGAGCCCGGAACCCGGGTTGAAGTGCCGCAGCCAGGCCGTATCGCCGTCCGGTCGGTACTTAATTGTCACCAACTCCGCGTCGTCATCGGCCAAGTAGCTTTCGCCCGAAACAATGACATTACCGGAATCGTCCGCGCCAATTGCGTGGACTTCGTCATAGTCGTCATAAGAACCATTGTAGGTCCGGACCCACAGCGGGTCGGCAAGGCCCAGCGAACTCAAGACCAAGAAGACAGAAACTAGGATACAGAACCGCATCAATCCTCCCTATTCCGTTACCACTACCTTAGCGATGCCTGACGCTTCAAACCCGGCGCTCGATGCCGGCCGGATGAAGTAGACTCCAGATGCCAGGCGGGAAACGTCGTTCGCTCCGGGTGCAAGCTCCATCACCTTGCGGCCGGAGATGTCGAGTAGGACGCTGGACGCACGACGCACGACGCACGACGCCGGAAGAAGCAGCACGCCGCGCACAAGGGAGGCTGTTCTCGACGCTCGTGACCCACGGCTCAGTGTTTCCTCGACCTTGGCGAGCGGGGTGAGCTTGCCCCAGATGCGCAGGGCGTTGCACGACCGACTTCCGGCACGAGTAGTCCAGCCCTCATAGGCAAGAAAGGTCTGATTGCCGCTACCGTGCACTAGAACTGGACTGCCCTGATAGTCGGCTTCACGGACAATTGCGAAAGTGTCGGTAACCGCGCCCTGAGGATTGACACGTGCGCCGTAGATGTCGCTCACTGCCCTGCCCGGACGGTCGTCCTCCCAGACAACAACGAAGTCGCTGCCATCAAAAGCGACGGCCGGACTGTTCATGCCCGCAGTTCCTGACGCGATAGCGATACCATCCGGGTCGAGTACAGTACCTTGCGGCGTTACCCGAGCTCCGTAGATAGCATTGCTGCTACGCCCGTCCTCCCAGACAACGAGATACACCCCACTGCCGAACGCCAGGGCCGGTGACATCTGCTGTCCCGAGGCAGCCGAGACCGTGATACCAGCAGTATCAAGCACCGCGCCTTGGGCCGAAACCCGCGCCGCCCCAATGTCCCAGTTGCCGCTGCGCCGGTCGGCCCAAGCGACCAGCCAGTTCTCGCCGTCCCACGACAACGCCGGCAGTTCCTGGCGTTCTGCAGCCAGCGCTACCCGGATGCCGTCTGGGTCGAGAACGACGCCACCCGGTGTGACCCGGGCTGCAAAGATATCGGTATTGCCACCGCGCCAGTCCTGCCATGCCACCAAGTAGTCTGTGCTGCCGAATGCTGCGCACGGCCGGTTCTGGTCCGAACCGTAGGTACAGACCGCTATGCTGTTCGTATCGCGCAGCACGCCCTGGCCGGTGACCCGGGCCGCGTAGATGTCGTCACTGGCACCCCTGCCATCTTCCCAGACCACGAGGTAGTCGGTGCCATCAGATACCGCGGCGACCCAGTCTTGGTCGCCATCCGCGCTCGTGACCAGAATCCCACCCCGGTCAAGCACTCCACCCTGCGGTGTGACCCGGGCCGCGTAGATGTCCGCGTAGTCACCGTTCCGATAGTCTTCCCAGGCAACAAGGTAGTTGGTGCCGTTGAAGGCGGCTGCGGGCGACCATTGTTCGTTTGCCACGGCTGAAACCAGCAGTCCGGTGGAGTCGAGCACCGTACCCTGCGGCGTCACTCGCACACCGCAGACATCCACGCTGGTGCGCTCGGACTGCCACACCGCGAAGTGCCTACCGCCGCCGAACGCCATAGCTGGATACCAGCCGTCGCAACCTGGGCAGACCGTGAACCCCTCCGGGTCGAGCACCACGCCCGCCAGTGAAACCCGTGCCGCACAGACGCTGCTTGGATTTCGCCCGTCCCAGTCAATCCAGGAAACCAGGTAGTTTGTCCCGTCAAAAGCCACACTTGGGTAGTACTGTTCACTGACCCCGCGTGAAAGCCTGATGCCTTCCGGGTCCAGCACCATGCCCTGCGGTGACACCCGCGCGCAGTAGACATCAAACGAGTCAAGTCGGTTGTCCTCCCACGACACAAGGTAGTTCGTGCCGTCAAATGCCAGCGCAGGCACCCCCTGGTCACCTGCGGCAGTCGTAATCGCGATACCGTTCGGGTCGAGCAGCATGCCTGCCGGCGAGACCCGAGCCGCGTAGATGTCTCTGTCTCTATTGCGTTCGTCCTGCCAGACAACAAGGTAGTTGGTACCGTCGAATGCCGCCTCTGCCTCCTCCTGCCGGCTGTCGGCCACCATTGACACCGCGATGCCATTCGGGTCGAGCACTACACCACTTGACGACATCCGTGCCGCACGGATGTCGAGGTCCCAGTTAGGGCCGTGTCGCTCCCAGACCACAAGGAAGTTGGTACCGTCGGACGCCACTGCGGTGGGGTAGCACTCAACCGAGTCGCTAGAGACCGGTATTCCGTTCGGGTCGAGTACCGTTCCGTCGGGCGCGACCCGCGCGGCATACACACCGCGGCGCTCGCCGCTGCGGGGGTCTGACCACGCAACCAGACGGTTGGTGCCGTTAAACCCAACCGCTGTCTGGTACTGGTGGTCGTCTGCAACGCAGATGCCTATCCCGCCCGGGTCGAGCAACTCGCCCTGCGGCGTAACCCGGGCGCCATAGACGTTGTCGTTTCTGCTCTCACGGTCATCCGACCAGACCACGAAGTAGTTCGTGCCGTCCCAGGTGACGTCCGGCTGGTCTTCATCCCAGCAGGTGGGCACAAGCACGATCGAAGTATCAATCAGGAACTCGCCGGCAGGTAGCGGCTGGGGGCTTGCCGCCGACAGAGTCAGCAGGCAGGTCATTGATGATACAAGAGCGCGTATTGGCATCAAGTCCTCCTATTTGGTCACTACGACTTTGGACACGCGTTCTACGCCAGACGCATCACGCGCCACGCCTGGCGCCTGAAGGATGAAGTAGACGCCGGGCGCGAGGCGCGAGACATCGTTCGGGCCGGGCTGCAGACTTACTATCTTCCGTCCCGCCGCGTCAAGCAGCACGGCGCAGGGACTGTCCCTCAGCCCCGTGCGTCCGATGCACTGGGACTGTCCCGCGTCGGCCAGCCAGAGCACCCCGCGCAAGATCGTCGCCGTTGGCTCTCGCCTATTGGCCACTGACTCCTGCTGTCGCTCCGCGACAGCGGACGCCGGGTTCATCTTGCCCCAGACGCGGTAGGTGTTGTACGTCTTGCCGCCGGCCGTGCCGGTCCAGCCCTGATAGACCAGCAACGCTGAGCCGCCGCTAAGATGTACCACCGCCGGCCAGAGCTGGTTTCCGTCCTGCTCAACAATCAACGTCGGGTCGAAAACTACCCCATTCCGACTCACCCGGCAGCCGTAGATATCAGCGCTTGTGCCGCTCCGCTCATCTCCCCAGACTGCGAGATGATTGGCCCCGTCGAAACAGAGCGCAGGAGCCCATTGATTCTCGTCCAGTATGACAAGCGGTATGCCAGCCGAGTCGAGCACCTCGCCGTAAGGGCTGACGCGGCCGCCGTAGACATCGTACATTGCTATGCTGCGCGCGTCCTCCCATGTGACAAAGTAGTTGGTGCCGTCAAAGGCGACCGCAGGCGAACCCTGACGGAATTGCTGATTGTTCACAAGGAAACCCTGCGGGTCGAGAACCGCTCCATCAGGGCTGATTCGCGCCGCGTAGATGTCATTGTGGGTCGGGTTGCGCAGGTCTTCCCAGACTGCCAGGCAGTTGGTCCCGTCGCAGGCAAGAGCAACCTCGAGCTGGTCACTGTTGGCAGTGCACACCGGAAGACCTGCCGGGTCGAGCACGTTCCCGGCAGGGGTGACACGCGCGGCATAGATGTCAGAGTAGAAGCCGTTACGCCAATCGGTCCAGGCAACAAGATAGTTGCTGCCATCGAAGACGACCGCAGGGTAGTGCTGCTGGTCATCAGCGGTCGAAACCGGAATGCCGCCGGAGTCGAGCACGACCCCGGCCGGCGAGACGCGCGCGGCATAGATGTCGTAGCCGGTGCTGCCGCGACCATCGGTCCACACTACCAGATAGTTGATGCCGTCAAAGGCTGCCGCCGGGCGGAACTGCCCGTACGGCGCAGCCGATACGACAAAGCCTGCCGGGTCGAGCACAGCTCCCGAAGAACCGACCCGGGCGGCACAGATGTCCGCGACGCCGCGGCGTAAGTCCTGCCAGACCACAAGATAGCCTTCGGAACCGGCCGCGCCCCCCGGGTACTGCTGCTGATGCACGCCGCTCGTGTCAATCAGGAACTCGCCGGTGGGCAGCGGCTGGGCGCCGGCCGCCGATAGAGCCAGCAGGCAGACTGCCGATACCCACATCGCATAGATTCGCATCTGGTTCTCCTATCTTGTTACGACTACCCTGAACTGACGCGCTGCGCCTGGCGTCTGAGGGACGAAATAAACCCCGGGCGCAAGATGGCGGACATCGTTCGCGCCGGGCCGCAGTTCCATCACGCTGCGCCCGCTGATGTCCAGCAACTCAGCGCGCCCCTCTTTTCCCTCTCCCCTTGAGGGAGAGGGTAAGGGTGAGGGGGAAAGCCACAGCACCCCGCGGACGATGGTGGGACGGCGGTGTGGTTCGGACAGGGCGCCGGCCGGAGGTTCTTCGGCTCCGGTCAGCGAGTAATCGACGTCGAGCCAGGGCGAGTCGGCGCGGGGGTTGTTGTTCCAGCCCGTAATCCACGCCCGCTCGGTCAGTATTCTCGACCAGTTGTAGCCCACGAGGCCGAAGGCCACCCAGTTGCGGGAGAGCGAGTTCTGAATGTGCTGGACGCCCGCAGTGTTGACGTAGGTGGTTTCCCAGAGTCGGCCCATCGGCAGGTCGGCGCAGACCGGGCCGTCGGTTATCGCCTGATACAGGTCGCGGGCACCGGTGCCGACCGGGTCGACGTTGAGCGCGGTGAAGCGGAAGTTGAAGCTCATCTCCCAGTAGTGCACGAGATAGCGGATACGGGCAGTAAGGATTACCGCGTTGTCGGGAATCGCCGTGGTGTTGAACTTCATCCAGCCGCAGCGCGTGGTTTCGGCGCGCGGCGTGCCGAGCCAAACGATATGCTCGACCTTGATGGCGTTGTCGGTCTTGCCGTGCAGGTTGTTGACCTCGTCGCGGACGCAGGTGCCGGTGCAGTAAGGGGAACTATCCGTGCCAACGGTGCGCCAGTCGTCGGTGTTGCAGAGCGAAAGAGAGACGGTCCTGATGCCGCTGCGGTGTGGAATCTGCGCCGGGACCGCGGCCGGCTGCGACAGAGCCAGAACCATAAGCAAGAGGCTCACCTGATGCTCCTGCCGAATTATAGCCGGGGCGCCCGGAGTGTCAAACCGGCGCAGCCGGGCGCGAGCGGCTGAACCTGATAGAAGGGACATGAACCAGACGGAACCGACCGAATGGTGCAGCCGATTCGACAGAACCTGATGGGTCAAGTACAGCTTCTGAAGAACCGACCCGAACGGCGCGTGTCCTGTCAGACCGGAGGATTGCCGTCAGAACCGGCCGCGCCCTCCTCAAGTACCGCGGCTGGTGCACGCCGCTCGTGTCAAACTCGCGCCCATCGGGGGCGAATGGCGCTCGGCTGGCGGCCGGGGGCGACGCGGGCGGAAAGCTCCGAAACAGTCCCTGGTTCTCGGTCATGTTCCGCTTCTGGGAACGGCCCCTCGTTTCTTTAGGAGGCGGACTATTGACACGCCCAAGTTCTCGTTTAGTCTCTAGGCCCATGAAGCAGCAGAATCGCACCCAAAACCAAAGACCAGCCGAGCGCGGGAAACTCCGGGACAGGCCCGAGCTTGCCGAGTTCCGTGTTCCTCCCGACAAGCTGTCCTGGAGTTGCTCGATCGAGCACCTTGATTTCAAGACGACCGACGACATTGAGCTGTCCGGCCAAATCGTCGGCCAGCGACGGGCAGTTGACGCGCTGCGCCTCGGGCTGGAGGTTGGGTCTTCGGGCTATAACATTTTTGTCTCCGGGCCGGTAGGAACGGGCCGGACTACTACGGTCAGGCGTTTGCTGGAGGCTGTTGCCGACCGTCCGGCAGAGCTCGACGACAAATGCTATGTCAACAACTTCAAGGACCCGGATTCGCCCCGCCTGCTGCGGCTGGCGGCTGGGAAGGGTCGCGAGCTTCAACGGGCGATGGATGCCCTGGTCGATTTTCTGGTCAAGAACGTCCCGACACTGTTCGAGAGCGACACCTATCAGCGCCGGCGCCAGGACATCGTTGACAGCTTTAAGGAACAGGGCAGCGCACGGGTCCGAGAGTTCGAACGCAAGACCGCGGCCGAAGGGTTTGCGCTGGTTCAGACCGCGCCGTTCTTGCGTCCCGAACTCGCCCCGATTGTCGAGAAGCAACCGGTGAAGCTTGATGACTTGGCGCGACTGGTTGAAGAAGGAAAGCTGACCGCCGAACGGGCCGAGGAAATCAGGAGCAAGTACCGGGAGCTGTCCGAAGAGCTGTCCACCATCTTCAAGGAGATCCGCGAGTTTGAGCGGCTTGCCCGCGAAGCGTTGCAAGAGCTGGACCAGAACGTCGTCCGCCCCGTACTGGAAGAACGTCTTGCCGACATCGCCGAGGCGCAGGCCGCGGGCGCGCCGCCGGGCCAAGAAGATGACGGCCTTCGAGAGTATCTCGCCGAGGTACAGGAAGCGGTAATCAAGTCTCTCGACCTTTTCCGTCAGAAGCCCCAAGAGAAAGGGCCGGCCGAGGCTCAGACCGACCCGTATCTTGACTTCCGGGTCAACGTCCTCGTGGACCACACTCCGCCCGAAGACAAACCGTCAACTGTGCCGGTTGTCTTTGAGACAAACCCAAGTTTCAAGAACCTGTTCGGCTATATTGACCGGGTCTGGGAACGAGGCGGCCAGTGGCGGACTGACTTCACGCGTATCAAGGCCGGCTCCGTTCTCCGCGCCGACCACGGTTTTCTCGTAATAAACGCGATTGACGCCCTGACCGAGCCCGGGGTCTGGCCGACCCTGAAGCGAACCCTGCGCAACCGGCAGCTTGAGATTTCTTCCGGTGACCCGTATTCGGTGCTGTTTGGCACGACCGGACTGAAGCCCGAGCCGATTGCGATTGATGTGAAAGTCATCATGATTGGGACCCCGGAGGTCTATTCGATTCTCGCGGACTACGACGAGGATTTCAAGAAGGTCTTCAAGGTCCGGGCCGACTTTGACTGGGTGATGAACCTCGACCGGGACGCGGTCACCGAGTACGTCCAGGTCATCAAGGCGTTGTGCAATAAGGAGAAGCTCCGGCCCTTTGACCGGTCCGGTGTCAAGGAGGTCATCGAGTACGGCGTGCGGCTCGCCGGACGTCACACCAAAGTCTCGACCCGGTTCAACATCATCACCGAGCTTTTGACCGAGGCCGACCATTGGGCCGGGATTGCGGGCTGCACAGCCGTCGGCCAGGTCCACGTCCAAGAAGCAATCAACCGGCGGCGGGACCGGGTGCGTTTGTATGAGGAGAAACTGCAGGAGCTGATTAACGAGGGGACGGTCTTCATTGACGTAACCGGCTCAGTCGTCGGTCAGGTGAATGGGTTGGCCGTCTACCAGACCGGCGATTATGCCTTTGGCAAGCCGGTCCGGATTACCGCTCGAACCGGCGTCGGCTCGGCCGGAATCATCAATATTGAACGGGAGGCCCAGTTGTCCGGGCCGACGCACGACAAAGGGGTCTACATCCTTTCCGGCTACCTGCGGCACAAGTACGCCCGCAATCAACCGCTGGTCCTGTCGGCCTCAATCTGCTTCGAGCAGTCTTACGGCGGGATTGACGGCGACTCGGCTTCGTCAACCGAAGTTTATGCGCTACTCTCCGATTTGTCGGGACTGCCCATCCGTCAGGACTTGGCGGTCACCGGCTCGGTCAATCAGCAGGGTCAGATTCAGCCGATCGGCGGGGTCAACTGGAAGATCGAAGGGTTCTTCGACACCTGCAAGGCTCGCGGGCTAACCGGAACCCAGGGCGTCGTGATACCGCGCGCGAATCTGCCCGAGCTGATGTTGCGACCTGACGTCGTTGAAGCGTGTGCCCAGGGCCGCTTTCACATCTACGCGGTCAGCACCGTGGACGAGGGGATTGCGCTACTGACCGGGGTTCCGGCGGGCGAACCCGATGCCCGGGGCAACTATCCGCGCGATTCGGTGAATGGCCGCGTGATTCGACGGCTGGACGAGCTGGCGCGCCGGTATGCCCGGTTCCGGCATGACCTGCCGACAACCGAAGGCCGAGTATGAGGCCGAAGGCCTGACGCCGCCGGGCACGGTCTCGCTGACTCGAGCTGGCTAGCTCAGTTCACGTCTGAAGTCGGGCTTCTGCTTTGGCCCACCCCCGACAACGTCTTGATGAAACCCAACCGGCGCGTCTTGCTACGGAACAGACCGGGAAGAACGACGAAACTGAGCAGGATGCCACCAGTGAAGTTGACTTTGGCGCGGCTGACTCCTAGAATAGAGTCTATGTTCTCAAACCGTGAACTGCGCACCGGCGCAGCCCTCGTCCTACTGGCCGCCTTGGCCTGCTCAGAGGCGCCGGTCGTGCCGGTCCAGCCAACCAGCCGGAATGTCCTTGCCGAGGTGACTTTCGTTGACACGACCTGAGGGTACTGTGCGCTCGCGGTGCGGGCGCTCGACAGCCTCTCGGCCAACCGCTATGACTCGGCCATGCCGGTGGTGATGTTCATGCCTGTCGGCCGGTTTCTTGTGACACCTGATGACAGTACGCGTCGGCTACCGCCCAAGCATCTTTACCTCGACGGCATTCGGGTACTGAACATGGATGACTACGGCAGCAATCAGTACGGCAGCACGTTTGCCGGCAGCATTGATGTCGCCAAGTCGCGGCCCAGTTTCGTCACCCTGGCCGCAGAAAGCACCTATGCCGATACGACCGATGGGGTGCTCGTGGTGATGGCGACTGCCGATTCGGTCGCGCCCGGCGCGGACTTAGGCCTCGTGGCAATCATCACTGAGGACAGCGTCGTCACTTCTGGTTTTCTTAGTGCAAGATGGGACCACATGGCCCGCCGCGTCGTCCCGGACTACTCAGGCAAAAGCATCAGCCTTGCCCGCGGCGACACGCTGTATGACACCATTCGCTTCTCGACCGTCGGCTGCAACCCGGCTAAACTCGGAGCCGCGGTGTATGTCCAGGACCGGTCGGACAACAGCATCGTTCAGTCACTGAACGTACTTCGGTTCAATCACTAGGAGGATATTGTGAGACGGTTCGCCCTGACCGCAATCGCCTTGGTCTTCGCCGCCGGTTCCTGCCTGGCCGCGGCTGAAACCGAGAAGTACCCAAAAGCGCCGAACTTCACGCTCAAAGACGTCAACGGCAAATCCCATACGCTCGACTCGCTGCTCAAGACCGGCCCGGTCTACCTGGAGTGCTGGGACCTGCCCTGCGTCAACTGCATCGCCGAGCTCGACGCCCTAGTCCCAATCTATGACTCACTCAAGGAAAGAGGGCTGCAGATAGTCGCGCTGTCGGTAGACAAGCCTGCGGACGAAGCTCGGGTCAAGGCTTTCGTAAAGAGCAAGAAGTGGCCCTACATCTGCCTCCTTGACCAACAGAACAAGGTGAAGAAGGCCTACAACATCATCATCAAACCGACGGCTTACCTCATTAACACCTCGGGCGAAATCGTCTACACCCATATCGGTTACAAGAAGGGCGACGAGAAGAAAATCAAGGCCGAGTTCCTGAAGTGGCTGCCCGAGGAGCCGACAGAGGAAAAGCCCATCGAAACCGAGCCCGAGGACGAAAAGCCGGCCAAGGACAAAGACAAGTAGCAAGCAGTGGCAAGGACAACCAGCGTCGGCCTCGCCTGCCTGTTCGCGGTGCTCCCCGGGTTCGCCGCCGAACTCGCGGTCCAGGGCGTGAACCGCGCTGAGTTCTGGGCATTCTTCGACTCGGTCTACTCCACCCACACCGAAGACAAGCTCGACCTCGACATCAGCTACGGCGACCTTACCGGTTCGCTCGGTCTGTTTCTGTACGAGCCGTCCAAGCCCTGGCTCGGCGCGCGCCAGCCGATGCGGCTGCTGGACTACACGTTCACCTTTGCGCCTGAGCACTTTGAGGTGCTCTACGGCAAGTACTATCAGACCTTTGGCAAAGGCCTTGCCCTGCGTGCCTACTCAGATGACGACTTCCGGCACTACAAGAGCCTGCACGGACTAAAAGGCACGGCGCACCTGCCTTTCTCGACTGAGGTCGTGCTGCTGGGCGGACGGCTGCGCGACATCTTCTTCCAAGAGAACACCTACAAGACCCTGAACAGCACCGACACTTCAGACCAAGTACTGGGCGCAGACCTGACCACGCGGCCAATCGGCCTGTTCGGGTTCGGCGGCCGCTACGTCCGCGTCAACGGCGAGCGCGACATGACGCCCAAGGCGTTCAACGAATTCATCGGCGGCAACGTCACAAGCACGCTGGGCCCGGTAGACCTGTACGCCGAGCTGTGCCAGCGCCTCGGCACCAAGCCCGGGCTCGGCGGCAGAGAGAAAGGCCTCGGCTACTACCTGAGCGCGACCTTGGCCGTGCCCGGCTACTCGCTTTTGGGTGAGTACATGGACTACGACAACTTGAGCTACCCAGCCGCCGGGTACCACTACAACGACCCGCCGACGCCAATCAAGTCCGGTGTCGCGATTGACCGCGGGGTGGACGAGCATGGTATCGGCGTCACCGGCACGGCAACGCCCTTGACCCCACTATACCTCGAAGCGAACTACGGTATGCTCTACCGGCACAAAGACAGCCTGACCGGTGTGGTCGAGTGGGAAGGCAAAACCCGCTACTCTCTCGGTACCGACTGGACCTTTGAGGCCAAGTTCAACCACATGGTCCAAGAGAACATCGAACTCCACGTTGCCCGCCGCATCACCGACAAGCCGACGGTCCATGTCAACTACCTCATTGGCGAACACACCTTTGCCCTCGAGGGTGAGTACAGTATCGTCGAAGAGGACACCGGGCACATGGAAGCGCCGTGGAAGTACCACGAAACCGCGCTCGCTTTGAGCTACGGCTGGGGCGAAGCACTGCTCTTCACCGCGGGCTGGCAGGGCGTGGACATGGTTCTTGAGCGGCGCTACAACGGCCAGCAGTCATGGCCGATGTTTGAGACAGTCTGGAACATCAATGAACGCAACGTCTTGCGTGTCCGGCTTGGCGCCGAACGCGGCGGCTACACCTGCTCGGGCGGAGTCTGCCGGTTCGAGTCGCCGTTCCGCGGGGTGAAGGCGCAGCTTATCAGCCGGTTCTAGCATGAAGCGGCGAATCGCCTTTGTCATTCTGGCCGTGGCCGGCGTAGCCGCGGTCGCGTTGGGCATCATCAATGGCGACCCGGAAACGATTCACCGCTTCGCCGCTCAGATATGACTATCCTGCATGGGGCTCGTGTAGCCCCGTGAACTGAACCCTTGAGCCACGACCGTTTCGACCTTAGCGCCCGAACGCGCCTACTGGTCCTTGTCATCGTCGCCGGCAGCGCGGTCATCTCCACCCTCTTGCTCAAGTTCCTCGGGCGCTTCGACTGGGGCGTGCTCTACTACGGGCTCGCCACCGTGCTCGGGCTCGGCCTCTTCCTTGCCTTGTTTCTCGGCCGGCCAACACCGGTTCGCCGCTGGCTATCGTTCATCACCATCTCGCTTACCGGCGTAATCGCGGCCGCATCTCTTTCGTTCGGTCAAGGTCTGCCGTTCGACCGCGTACTGCTCTTCGGCTGGATGCCGTTCACTCTTATCATGCTCGGCACGGTCGTCTACGTCCGCCGCCGGGTCGCACCCTACCGCGTTGCCCATATCATCGCTGCAGTGATGCTCAACTCATACATCGTCGCCTACCTGCAGAGCAAAGTGCTGTTTCAGGGGTTCTTCAAGTACGTGCCTCAGCCCATTCTCAACTGTTACGGCGGCCCGCTGGCGGTGTTTGCCTGTCCCATCGGCTCGACCCAACAGATGGTCGGCATGAAGCTTCTGCCTTGGCTCCCCTTGGGCGTGTTCATTGTTGTCGGCGCGATTGTCGGCCGGGGTGCATGTGCGTGGCTCTGCCCATTCGGCATGTGGCAAGATTTGCTCTACAAGGTCAAGGTCGGCCCAAGGGCCCGCAAGCGGCGCTGGCTCAGCTTCGCCGTCATCGCCGCCATCACTCTGGCCATCGGTGCCGGGCTGGTCACGTGGCTCAAGCTGCCGCTCGTCCCAGTATTCCTCTGCGCCTGGCTGCCGTTCAACCTGCTCGTGCTCATAGTTGCCATTCGCGGCAAGCTCACCCTGCCCGGAAAGATGTGGCTTGGCGGCTTTCTTGCCGCGGTCGGCCTTGCTGCGGTCGGCTGGTTCAAGTTTGGAATCGGCTACGCGGTCGCGGCTGGTTTTCTCGGCATGTTGCTTCTGGGCCTCACCGGCCGCTGGTTCGCAGCCGGGGCAGGCGCGTTCGCCGGATTCCTTCTGGGCTGGCTCGGCAACGCTGCGTTCCATATCGGTCCTTTGTCCGGCCTCGGCCTGGGGCTTGCGCTTGCCGTCGCCGCGTTCGTTCTCGTCCTCGTGCTCGACATCCTCGTCAGGCTCTCCCTGCCCTCGAACCTCCTCAAGTTCGGTGTGCTTTTGCTCGTTGCCGGCCTTGCCTCCTATCTCACGGTTGAGCCGTGGTTCTGCAAGCTCTGCCCGCAGGGGACGTTCGGCGCTGGCATCCCGCTCGTACTCTGGGACCCGGTCGGCGCCCTGCGCGGGCTCGTCGGCTGGCTCTACTTTGTCAAGCTCGGTATCCTGCTTGCCGCCATTGTTGCGGCCATCGCCATCAAACGACCGTTCTGCCGGCTGGTCTGCCCGATCGGCGCCGTCTATGCCCCCTTCAACAAAGGCAGTCTGCTCCACTTAAGGTTCGACTCTGCCGCCTGCACCAATTGCGGCATCTGCCGGCGGGTCTGCCCGATGGACATTGACCCGCACCTGTCCCAGAACCAGCTCGAGTGCATCCGCTGTGGTGAATGCACCACCGCCTGTCCCAAATCCGGGCTCAGGTTCAAGGTCTAGAACGCTTTACGCTTCACGCTCTACGCTCCACGCCTGATGCCGGACAAACCGGCCGGTCTGGCGTGATGCGTAACGCGTATGGCATCATCTCTCCCCGTGCGCAAACCTAGTTGGCTAAAAACCCGCCTGCCATCAGGCCCTGAGTTCGACCGTGTCAACCGCGAGCTCAGCTCGCGCGGCCTCGCCACGGTCTGCAGTTCGGCGCGGTGTCCGAATCTGGCCGAGTGCTGGGGCCGCGGCACCGCGACCTTCATGATTCTTGGCGACACCTGCACGCGCCACTGTCGGTTCTGCTCAGTGCAGTCCGGCAACCCGCGCGGCGTGCTCGATACGGACGAGCCGTGGCGCGTGGCCGAAGCAGTGGCCGAACTCGGCATCAAGTATGTCGTCCTCACCTCGGTTGATAGAGACGACCTGCCCGACCTCGGCGCTGGCGCCTTCGCGCGAGCGCTCAACGCCATACGCTCCGTGTATCACGCAAGAAACGCGCCCGGCGTAACGCGTAATGCATCGCGCGTCGAGCATCCGCTCATCGAAGTCCTCACCCCTGACTTCTGCGGCAGAGAAGACCTGGTTCGAATCGTGGTCAAGGCCGGCCCGAACGTCTTCGGTCACAACCTTGAGACGGTCGAGCGTCTGTCACCTCAAGTCCGCGACCGCCGGGCGTCGTACCGCCGGTCGCTTGAAGTGCTCGCAACTGTCAAACGCCTTGCGCCACAAATGATAACCAAAAGCGGCCTGATGGTCGGGCTGGGCGAGACCGATGACGAAATCCGCCAAACCTTGCGCGACCTACGCGCCGCCAACTGCGACATCGTCACCGTCGGCCAGTACCTACAGCCGGCACGACACTGCCTGCCGGTCGAGCGCTACGTCACCCCGGACAGCTTCGCCGCGCTCGAGCAGGAAGCCCGCGCCATGGGATTCAGAAACGCATTCTGCGGCCCATTGGTGCGCAGCTCTTACCACGCGGAGCAAGTCGCAAGATGAAGACCGATGCAACACCCGACTCCGCTACTGGTTCACCAGCCAGTTTGGCCGCGAGCCCGCTATCTCCTTCTGCCATCTCCCGCGGCCTCCGAGTCTCGATAATCGAGGGCTCATTCGCCACCCTTTATGCGACGCTCGCCGGCGGCATGTTCCTTGCTGGCCTCGCCCTCTTCCTCGGCGCCAACTCCTTCCAGATAGCTTTGCTCTCGGCCATTCCTGCGCTCGTCACCGGCTTCTCCTTTCTCGCCGGGTTCCTCGTCCGCCGCGCCGGCCGGCGCAAGCCGCTGGTGCTCTGGACCGCGGGCATCGGCCGTACGGTCTTCATCATTCTGGTGCCCTTTCTTCTGCTTCAAGTCAGAGTAGGACTCGCGCTCTTCTTCGCCACGGTTCTGGTCTCAAACATCCTGATGACCATTGCCGGAACGACCTGGCAGTCGTGGATTTCCGACCTTGTGCCTGAGGAACGACGCGGCCGGTTCTTCGGCCTGCGCAACGCAATTCACGGTTTCATCGGCGTCTTTGCTGCCCTCCTCGCCGGTCGCGGCATGGACCTCATGAAGTCGCACGGCCTAGAACTCCAAGGCTACGGCCTCGCCTTTGGCCTTGCGGTCGCCTTCGGCTTCACCTCAACGCTCCTGCTCACCCGCCAACCCGAGCCGCCGATGCCCGACAAGCCACCGGTCAGCCTGCGCGAGCTGCTCTTTGGGCCCCTCAAAGAACCGCAGTTCCGCCGTCTTACTGTCTTCCTTACGGTCTGGTTTCTCCTCGGTACGCTCGCCTCGCCGTTCTACATGGTTCACCTGCTCAAGAACCTGCACTTCTCTTTCACCGCCATCGGCATTTACTCGGTCATCGGTGGGCTCACCGGACTCGTGTTCCAGCAGTTCTGGGGCCGGGTCATAGACAAACTCGGCTCGCGGCCGGTCACCATCATCAACTTCTCCTTAGTCGGCGTCATGCCCCTGCTCTGGATAGTCGCCACCCCAACCTTTCGGCTGCCAATATGGCTCGATGGCCTGCTCAACGGGGTCGTCTGGTCCGGCGCAAGCCTTGGTGCCTGGAATCTGCTCCTAGACTTGGCCGACAACCCTCAGCGCAAAGAGAGCTACTTTGCCATCTACGGCGTGGTCACCGGCCTCGGCGCTTTTCTCGCTTCGCTGGCTGCCGGCGCAATTGCCCAAGCCCTGTCCGGATTTCGGCTCAACATTGCCGGCCACACGTTCTTCAACTACGACGTGATGTTCCTTGCTGCGGGCCTTGCGCGGTTCGCCTGCCTGCCCCTGCTTAGGCGCGTCCACGAACGCGACTCAAAGTCGGTCCGCCACACCGTGCGTGTCCTCGGCTCCCTTGCGCTCTGGCGCCTGAACGCAGGCAAAGACATGGTCCTCGACACTCTCGGCCTGCGCCAGCGCGCAGACTAGCCCGGAAAAGCTCCGACCAGAACCTTCCCACCGGTTCTGCCCGGTTCTGCCCTAACGCGGCCGCCCAGCAAAACGCCTGTTCATCGCTGTTCGAAAAGGCGAACTCAAGACTCCTTTGTTCACCACTTGAAAAACCCAGCCAAACGCTCAGTTGCCTACTCGGTCAGATGCTTAACCAAACGCTTGTCGCAAAGCTCCACGCAACACATCGGCACTTGCTTCTGGCATTGCTTCGCGACCCACCCCAAGTTAAGCGTCTACAAATACTTACACAAACGCACCGCTCAAAACCCGCTCAAAAGCCCACGCAACCGCCCACTTGAAAACCGTCCCCCAGACGGCCCTTCCCCCATCTACCTCTACGGGCTTTCGCCTCGCCTTGCCGTGACTAAGCCGCACCGCGGCCCCGTACCAGTCGTAGCGCACGGAACCGACTCCAACCTCGGCCACCTGCACTCTGAGCTCTGCTTCTGCGCGTGACTTCAGTAGACGACCGCGTCCGGTGACTGGTCCCGCCCGGCAAGAAAGAACGCAGAGGGGGTGCAGCCGGCACCTCCGGCCCAGATAAGCAGCCCGGATTCGCTCCGCTACGAAAGACCGGTTTTGGACGGGCGCGTCCGCCAAGTGTCGGCAATCCCCTCCAAGGCCAAAGCCGCTACCTGGAAGAAGGCCTGATTCATCGTCTTCTCGTCGCTGGAGGAAAGACGCTGGGTGTAACGAGCGATTCTGCGCCAGTAGGATTCGCTTGTGGACCAGAACTGATTCTTCTGGTCAATGCCGAGAACGTACAGATGGCAGCCGGTCATCGAGTCGCCGAAAAAACGGGTCAGCTCATCAAAGTACTGACTCTGGGTAAGCCGGCGTGTGTCATCAGGCTGACCGTCGGTCAGAATGACCACTGCCCGCTGGCGCGACTCGTCCGACCTCGCGCCGGCAAACAACTCCGCGGCTCTGCGCAGCGCGTTGACAAAGTTGGTGTTACCCAAGTCCATTGCCTCAAGTCGGGCCGATATCAACTCACCTCGCGCCGAGTTGACCGAGTCGAGTGCAAGCAGTGGCATGACTTCATCTGCGGGGTCTGCCGGCAGGCGGTCGCCGAAGTTGACTACACCGAGCCGGTGGTCCAACGTGGGCGACCAGAAGCCGGCCAAGTATCTTATCAAGGCCTTTGACGCAACAATACGGTTGTTCTCAGGGTCGTTACCCCTCATGCTGCCCGACTGGTCGAGCAGCAAAACGATGTCAAGCGGTCTAACCGCCGCATTCACTATTGACACTGCGGCCTGTCGGCTTGAGCAGGCCAAAGCAAGCAGAACCACGGCCGCCACCAAAACCGTTTGTGCCCGCATACTCCGGCATGACAGAAAACCTGTTTGAGAAGTCAAGAAGTACCCCGGCCCACAATCCGACAACTCTGTTGTCAATGGGCGAGAGCCAAGCTGCTCTCGGGCACTTGCGTCAATGGAACCTCGAGGCTGTTCCGGAGTTTCCCGAGGGACAGTGGCAAGGCGGAAAAGAAAATATGGCGAGCGGGCCGCGGAGTTAAGTTGTCAAGGAATATGGGACGTGGCCGAGTATACCGGCCGGGGTTGCAATGCGACAGTTTGCCGGCGAACGCACGCCCGGCGTCAACGCTGGATGACCAGTTTGTCAGTGACTGAGTTGCTATCTGCGGTCAGACGCACAATGTAGACCCCAGCCGGCAGAGACCGAAGGTCAAGCGGGAGCAACGAGTTGCTGACATTCAACGACGAATGGAGGACTGCCCTGCCGGACGCGTCGTAGACGCGCAGGGAGATGACCGAATTGTCGGACAACGCTGGCCGCGTCCCGCTTACACACAGGACGGTGGAGCCGCGGCAGGGGTTGGGCGTGCAGGCGAGCGTCTGGCGTCCAGCGTCCAGCGTCGAGTGTTCTTCTTTTACCCCGTACGGCTCGCCGAGTTCGTCCAAGACCCGGCGGGCAAGCACGCGAGCATCATCTTCGTTCACGTAGTAGAACGGAAAGCCGAAGAAGACTGCCCGGCCCGGTTCGGCGAGCCAGCGGATACCGACCGGCTTGCCGTGGAACGTATCGCCGGAAAACGAGTTATAGGCCAGCACCGCTTCGGCATCACGGGGCAGCAGCGCATCAATATAGGGCAGACGGCCGCGTAGAGAAGGGGTAGCCTTGGCCGACTCGACCATGACATCAGGGTAGCCAAGAAGCCCGGTAGCGCCGATGAAGTCGGGCCTAGCCGACTGCTCAGCCCGAGAAAGGCGAAGGAAGTCGTATGGGAACTGGCCCGGCTGGAAGGCGAACGGGTATGCGTTGCTCGACATCAATGCAGCGACCGGCTTCCACCCGACAAGCCAGAGTCGTCCGCCGTGACAAAGGTAATTGGCCAGTCCGGGCAGAGCAGGACCAATCTCCTGTTGCGAGTAGTCGTCTCCATGCCAGAGGACGGTTGAGAATGGGCCGATGTCGCCGGCTAAGGGCAGCCCGTCCCGGGCAACATCCCAGTCCCTGAAGGTGCAGCCGTCAAGCAGGGCGTGGTAGAATCGGTCCTGCTGTTCGTCTGACGGATTGCCGGGTTGGCCGGTGCCGTCGCGCGTTTCGTCAACAAGCAGGATGCCGTGGTCGAGCGAAATGGGCTTGCCGCAGGCGGTGCGTGACGAGTCGCTCTCGTAGCCCAAGGAGTCAACCGCGGTGCAGAAGTATCGGTACATCGTGTCGGACCAGAGCCCGGAATCGCGGTAGGTCGTGTCGGTCAGTAGCACCTGGTTCAGGCGCTGGTAGCCTGAGCCGGTGCGCCGATAGAGGTTGTAGCCGGCAAGGTCGAGCTCGGCATTGGGCGCCCAGCTCAGGGCCATACCATAGCGGAACGGCATCGCGGCAAGGCTGGTCGGCGGCCGGGGCACTGTGCCGGGAGCCGCACTGTCTTCAGGTGAGGCGCCGCTCTCGTGTCCGGCCGAATCAATCGCCACAACGCTGGCGTAGTAGGTTGTGTCGGCCAGCAGCCCGGTGATGAGATGGGAAGTCACGGGACCGAGTAAGACCGAGTCCGAGTAGTTGCGCCCGGCTCTGCCCCAGAGCAGCTTGTAGCCGGCAAGGTCCGGCTCGGTGCTCGCCGGCCACGAGGCGACAAGGCTTGTGCCTGTGCCGGCGTCAAGCAGGCTGAATCTCTCAGGCGCAAGCGGAGCAAGGCCCAGCGACATCAAGGTCGCGACCGCCATCCTGGTAACGTCTGCGGCCAAGTCCATGTTGCAGTTGCCGAGCGTGTCGCCGGTAGTGTGGTACCAGATGTACGGCTCGCTGCCGTATTCGTAGCCTGATGTCGCAGCATAGCCTTGGTTGTCGAATGACCGCGAGTCAGAAGGGAAGCTGCGGAACGAAACCCGATAGGCCAGTGGGGTGTAGAGCGACGCCATTCGGCCTTGGTAGCGGACAAAGTGGGCTGCTTGGGGCACGCCGACCAAGCTGATGCCCCAACTCCCACCCGGCCACGAGACCATGTCGAAGTTGAACGCACAGATGATATCTTCGCCGCGTACCCGGGCTTGCCGGGCGTAGTGGTCGCTGCCATTGAGCCCGGTCTCCTCGCCGGTGAAGGCGATGAACTTCACCGTATAGTCAAGCGTCACTCCCGCGAGCACGCGTGCCGCCTCCATTGCCACACACGTGCCTGAGGCGTTGTCTTCCATGCCCGGGGCGAGGTTCCATGGGTCCTCGGACATCGCGTCCATATGGCCACAGACAATCAGCACCTTGTCCGGCCGCACCGTTCCCAGCTTTGTGCCGATGACGTTGCGCCAGGTATCGGTTCCCACTGGATACGGGTCGAGCGTAGCCGAGTCGAGGCCGAGCGAACGCAGGTAGTCGCAAAGATACTGTTCCGCAGCCCGGCAACTGTCGGTCGGTGAGTACCGGGTGCGGAATGCCTGTAGCCGAGCCATACGGGCGCGAATCGAATCCGGGCTAACACGGGCGATGACCCGTTGGATGAACGTATCCGGTTCATTCGGCGCAGGCAGGGGGAACGAACTGAACCGGCGGAGTCGGTGCGGACGGTCAGGCACGGGGATGCGGAACATGTCCGCGAAAACGGAGACTGTCCGCGCTTTCGCGCCTGACCCTGTTCCAAACCCGTCCGAACACGCATCAGGCTGGGCAAGCAGCTCGTCCTGGTCGCGGAAGAGCACCCGTAGTCCGGCTGTTCCGCTCGGTGTTTCTGGAACGATATGGAGCGGCAGGTGCGGTTCAGGATAGATGACCGTGCCAGGGAGTTCGGCACCGGTGCGGGCAGTGTATTCAAGAAGCAGATGGTTTGCGGTCCGGCCAAAGGTCTTTGCCCCGAGCCGGGCCGCAGCGTCGTACAAAGAGTCGCCGACAACCAGAATCGCGCTCGGCGCAGCCAGAACCGCAGCCGGCAGCGCGACGACTAGCGCCGGTAGCAGTCGGAGCTTCATGATTCAGTCTGGCCAAGATGGCCGAATTGTCAAGCAACTACCGGGTCTCGCTGCCTGCCCCTGACCGGCGCAGGGTTGCCAGTCGCCCGGTTTCTGGTACAATTGTGGCGTGAAGGCGGCACAGTTCTGCGTGACAGCCTTCCCGAAGCTAGACAATGAGGCGCAGTTGGCGCGCCTCCGGGAGAAATATGACCCGGCCCAGTTCCGGGTCCGGCCGCATATTCCCATCATCCCGCCGTTTACGCCCGCCAACCTTGATGATATTCAGAACGTGATTGACCACGTCAGCACTGCCCGACGCAGCCTGAGACCGCTGGCGATAGCGTTCTACAAGTGCGTTGAACGGGGCGAGTACCTGCTCGGCATCATCGAGCAGGGCCGGGAAGAGGTCATGGCCCTGCACACGCGCATTGCCGGAGCCCAGCCCGTGCCGATGCTTCAGGATTCGCCCAGCTACGAGCCGCTGCTCTGGCTGTTTCGGGTTCCCGACCGAGTCCGACGCGGCTTGGCACTGGCAGAAGTCAACCGGCTCGGCAAGACCATTGGTATCGTTGACGCGGTATCAGTGGTCAGCATCGAAGCCGACGGTGAACAGAAGCTTGCTGCGGTGTTCCCATTCGGCGTCGGACGCGTAGACTACTACGACCGGTTTCCCTTGTAGCAATCTGTCCGCCCACGTACAGAACTGCCCCATCTTGACCAACCCGCTCCCAATTGCTTACAACTAACTTGTTGAAACGATGAGGTTTACTGGATTGGCACAAACACTGCCTCATACCTCCGCATGAATCGAACACCAAGCTCTAACCAGTTCGGAGGACTCAGTATGAAGAACTTGCTCTACATCGCCATGGCTATCTTGGCTTTCGGCTTTGCCCAAGCCCAGGAACTTGGCGCAATCTCTGGCCAGGTTGTTGACGCGGCAAGCGGCAACCCGATTGCCCGTGCCGTGGTCATCTGCCACGGAGACAGCGGTCAGGCCGGCCGGGCTCAGACCAACGAGCGTGGCGCCTACCGCATTCCCAACTTAGCGCCGGGTCGTTATCGGGTGATGGCTGAGGCACGCGGCTATGAGCCGGCCCGCTATCCAGAGCCGGTCCCAGTGCGCCCAGGCCAAGTGACTCAAAACATCAACTTCAGACTTAGGCCTGTCCAGCAAGGGATGGGCGCAATCAGCGGCCGGGTGACAGACCGACGGACCGGCGAACCAATCAGCGGAGCGCTGGTTGTCGCTAGGGGGCGCGAGTGGGCTGGCCGCGCCAGAACCGACGAGCGCGGCAACTATGTCATCCGCGGGCTCAGACCCGGAGCATACCACGTCAAAGCCGGTGCCCGTGGCTATGTGCGCGGAGTTTTTCCCAGACCGGTGGCGGTCGAAGCCGGACAGGTAACAGAGAACATTGACTTTGCGCTTCAGCCCAGACCGGTTCGGGGCGCGATTGCCGGCCGAGTGATTGACGCACGCACCCAAGAACCAGTTGGCGGCGCCGTTGTCGTCGCGGTCGGTGAACACGGCCGCAACCGCGCGACTACTGACCGCCACGGTTTCTACCGCATGCCGCTACCCCCAGGGCTTTATCAAGTAACAGCCCAAGCCCGTGGCTACGAGCCTGCGGTCTTTCCTCGGCGGGTGCCGGTGCGACCACACGAAGTGACGCACGACATCAACTTCGCTCTCCGCCGCCTCGCTCTCGACTCAGACTAGTCCGCCTCCTTACTTGCGCCGCCTCCGGGTCCGGGACCCGGAGGCGGTCTGTTTCGTCCTGTGGCGTCCGCCCCGACTTCACACCCGCTAGCAGGCCTGGCACGAGAGCCGGCCGGAAAACCGGCTTCGCAGCCGGAGCCGCCATCGGCAGCACCGCCGTAGCCACGCCTGCCGCCACGCTTGTGATTGTAACCACCCAAGAAAACAGCACCTAACCTGGCATTCGGTCTGCAAGCGGGAGCGACTCCCCCAGCCGCTGCCGAGAGCATTGCAGACCGCGGTCGCTCAAGCTCAGGAACCGGCCCAAGCAGCGGCACTTGACAACCGTGGGCTGCCGACGTAGGCTGTATGGTGATTTCTAGGACGATAGTGTGGCTGGTCGTCCTTGCCGTGGCTTTTGCGGCGGCTCGGCCGGTGGCCGAAACGTTGCCCGACCCGGTTCGGCGCGGCATATCATTCGAAGCGTTGACGAACAGCCGCTACTCGACCCACTCCGGCTTCACCGCCGCACTCGGTCGGCCTGTGCTCGCCAGCGTGCTCTGGGCGATGAACCGCATGCCCCGACTTGGCGGGTATCGCGATTTCTACGTTGCAACGCCGGAGAACGTCTATCGGTTCGACCCAGTCGCCGGCACGCTCGTGCTTCACATCGCCGGGGACCACCGCTATAACTCTGGTTCGGCATTCGAGGTCGGCGTGGCGGTCGAACGCCACGAGGAAGCAGGAATGGTGGTCCAGGCCGGTCTGCTGGCCGGCACCGCGTTCCGAAATCAGCACGACCAGCCAGTCGCATCCTGCCCGATGAAGTGGGCGACTGACCACGCCAACGAGCATTGGAAGCCAACCCGGCCACTCAAAATGGTGAATGTCTACGGCCGGACCGAACCGTTACCGTTAGATACGGTCTGCTGCGCGGTTTCGTCCGACTCGACCCTGCCCGCGCCCCATGTCTCAGGTCTCGATACGTTCGAAAGCGTGCTTTCGGAACTAAGGCAGGATTCAACGTTCGGCCCGGTCGGGCTCTCACTCGAAACCGTCTCGCAGCTCCTCTGGGCTGCCTATGGCGTAACGCCACACATAACCTATAACGGACGCCAAGGAACGACCATTCCGACCGCGGCCGCTGCCTACCACCTTACCGGCCGCATCTATCTGGTTGATGATGCCGGGCTCGGCCGCTATCACAACCGACGTCCGCCTGGTACCGACCTAACCACTGCCGACCATCGTCTGACCCGCGTCTTTACCGGCGACCGGCGACCGGCGCTGCGCCAAGCCATTCCACGGCTGCCGTCCTCCGCTCCGGTCTATTTCGTCATCTGCGCGAGCGACACGGCCGCCTACGGCCCGCTTCAAGAAGCCGGCTGTGCTGGCAGTCAGTTGCTCATGCAGGCCTGGGCGCTCGGTCTTTCCGGCTTCCTCACCGTCCCCCTCAACCGGGCCGAACGAAGCGCAGTCATGACCGCACTCGGCCTGCCCGCCAATCATTACCCAATCCTCATCTTCTCGTGCGGCGAACCGACAACGGCCGGTATCGAAGAGGACGACCAGCCTGGCTTGGTGCGCATCGTCCGCGCCGGCCCGGCAATCCGCCGCGGTCGCATCCGGCTGGAGTACTGGCTTGGCCGAACCGGTGACGTGCGCGTTGAAGTATTCGACATGCTCGGTCGGCCAGTCCGGCTGCTACTCGAAGAACAGCAGTCGGTGGGCTATCATTCGGTGACCTGGGACGGCACCGGGCAGCATGGTCAACGGCTCAAGCGCGGGACCTATCTCATCGTCATCTTCTCGCGCGGGACGGTCGCGAAACACAAAGTCACTCTCGGCTAGTACAACCCGCCCGACCGGCGTCTGTCTTGACGGTCGGCTTCCCTTGCTGTAACGTGGTCGGCGATGGTACTGACTTCGAGTGCCGGGCTTCTCGGCCGTGATTGGTGATGGAACCCAAGCTCGGCGTTGCGGTTTGTTCCCGCCTCCGGTCCGCGCTGGCCGCCGCGGTTGAGGCCGCGCGTTGTGGGGACGTGGAACTAGTTACCTTTCCTGCGGACTGCAATGCACCAATTGGCGACTGGCACGAACTGGCCGACAGCCTGAAGCCGCTCGGTGAGGAGTTTCAGCAGGTCCGAGTGTTAGGCGGGGGGTGTGTTGCCGGACTTGGTTCGCCGAAACCGGGGTTTGAACGATGCCAGGTTGTCCATATCGAGTGCGGCCCTAACGCTGTGGCTGAGCACGACTCATACCGAGCCGCACTGGTGCTCTTGCGCCACGTCTACGACTGGCGGCTGGAGTCGCAGCGGACCAAGCTAAACTCAATTCTCGCCAGCGCCTATCGCCGTCTGACCGACCATACGATGGTGCAGGAGCTGATTGGCAATCTGGCCGAGACGCTGGCCGAAGACAAAGTTGTCGAGAAGGTGTTCGAGCTATTCACCGTCCTGCTTGCGCCCGAGACGATGGCTTTTGCTTCGATGGATGAGGGCCGGGTGCTGCGCATCTGGACCCGGCCGCCCGGGCTCGGCGGGGACGCTGAGTTGGAAAAGCGGCTCGGTTCGTTCCGACGCGCGTATGCTTGGACCCCAGACGAAAACGGGTTCATCATCAGTGTCCGCCACCGGAGCAAGACCCTGGGTGTCTTTGAGGTGGCGGGGGTTTCCCAGGGCGAGTACAAAGAGCATTATCTCGACCTCGCGCTGACAATCGCCCGGGTCTGCGGTATGGCCATCTCGAACGCCCGGCTCTACCGGGAGTTGAAGGGGCCGAACCGGCTGTTGGCTGAGTTTGCCGAGGACCTCCAGGATGCGCTGACCGCGCGCAAGCGGGCCGAAGAGCGGCAGGCTGAGCTCTTGAAGCAGGTAGAGAGTGCCAACAAGGAGCTGGCCGAGTTCGCCTACATCGTGTCCCACGACCTGAAGGCCCCGCTGCGGGCAATTGACAGTCTGGTCCGGTGGCTGGGCCAAGACTACGCGGACAAGTTTGACGAGGATGGCCGCGAGCAGTTGGAACTGCTGCTCGGTCGCGTCAAGCGGATGCACTCTCTGATTGACGGCATCCTCCAGTACTCACGGGTCGGCCGGGTCCGGGAGCAGTTGGTCGAGATTGACCTCGCCCGCACCCTACCGGAAATCATTGACATGCTCGCCCCGCCAGCGCATATCAAAGTCGTGGTCGAGAACAAGCTGCCGGTGGTTGTCGGCGAGAAGACCAGGGTCGAGCAGTTGTTCCAGAACCTCCTGAGTAACGCCATCAAGTACATGGACAAGCCCGAAGGGCTGATTCGGGTCGGCTGCCTGGAGGAGGGCGAGATGTGGAAGTTCTATGTCGCCGACAACGGCCCGGGCCTCGAGGAGAAGGACTACGAGCGGATTTTTCAGGTGTTCCAGACCGGCAAGCCGAGGGACCAGGTTGACTCTACCGGCATCGGGCTGACCGTGGTGAAGAAGGTGGTTGAGCTCTACGGCGGCCGGGTCTGGGTCGAGTCACGGGTTGGGCAGGGGAGCACGTTCTTCTTCACGTTTCCCAAGAGCGGCGAGACGAAAGGAGTGACAGGTCATGGCTGATATCCACTACCGAGTGTTGCACATCGAGGACGACCGGATTGACCAACTGGCCCTGAAGCGGTTCGTAAAGGACCGCCAACTACCCTACGACCTGGTCGTGGCCGGCTCAGCAGCCGAGGCGCGCGAGAAACTGACCAGCACTCGGTTCGACGTCATTGTCACTGACTACTCACTCGGCGACGGAACGGCGTTCGACCTAATTGACCTGTTTCACGGCACGCCGGTCATTTTCACAACCGGGCAGGGCGATGAAATTGTTGCCGTCCGAGCGATGAAGACCGGCGCGGCCGACTATCTCATCAAAGACCACGAGCGCAACTATCTGAAGGTGCTGCCGGTCACGATTGAGAACGCAATCCGCCGGATGCGAGCCGAAGAGCAGGTCCGCAAGCTGTTGCGGGCGGTGGAGCAGAGCCCGGCCACGGTCGTCATCACCGACACCGAAGGGACCATCGAGTATGTCAACCCGAAGTTCACCAGCCTGACCGGCTTCTCAGCCGAGGAGGTCATCGGCCAGAACCCGCGTATCCTAAAGTCGGGCATGCAGGACACCGAGTTCTATCGCAACCTCTGGGACACGATCAAATCTGGCCAGGAGTGGCGCGGCGAGTTCCACAACCGGCGGCGCGACGGCACGCTTTTCTGGGAGGCGGCATCAATCTCGCCGATTCGGGATGCCGACGGCGTCATTACCCATTTCGTCGCGGTCAAGGAAGACGTAACCGAGCGCAAGCGGATAGAGGAGGAGCGCGAGCGGCTAATTCAGGAGCTCGATGCCTTTGCCCACACCGTCGCCCACGACCTAAAGAATCCGCTCGGTGCGGTGCTCGGCTTTGCCGACCTGCTGGTGAAAGACCGCCGGTCACTGAGCGAAGCCGAGCTCGATGAGAGTCTGACCGCCATTTGTCAGGGTGCGCGCAAGATGCACAATATCATCGAGGAGCTGCTCCTATTGGCCGGCGTGCGCAAGGCCGAAGTTCCAATCACGCCAGTGGATATGGCAGCGGTTGTCCGGGACGCATGGAACCGGCTAACCTTACTGATTGACGAACGCCATCCCGAGCTGGTGCTTCCTCAGTCCTGGCCTGCGGCTCTGGGGTACGGGCCGTGGATTGAAGAAGTTTGGGCGAATTATTTGAGCAACGCCATCAAGTACGGCGGCCGACCGCCCAGGCTCGAACTCGGTGCCGAACGCACTGCGGACGGACAGGTTCGCTTCTGGGTGCAAGACAACGGCCCCGGGCTCACTGCCGAGCAGCGCGACAAGCTCTTCACACCGTTCACCCGACTTCACCAGGTCCGCGCCACCGGCCAAGGACTTGGGCTCTCCATCGTTCGGCGCATCATGGAAAAGCTCTCTGGCACCGCCTGGGTCGAGAGCGAGCCCGGTCAGGGCAGCCGGTTCGGCTTCACCCTGAAAGCAGCAGACAACTGACCCCGTCCTACGCGCTGGGACTCTCACAGAGCCGGCACTGCCCAGCGCCGAAGTGCTGACTGTACCCGGGCGAACCGCCCGGCTGGGGACAGCCACCGGTTCCTTCGGCGGAAACTGACCGGCAGTCCCTCAGCTATCTTGTGACGACGACTCTTCTGCCCGAACCAGAAAGCGCTTGCCCCATTGACCCATCCCGGACGAAGTACACGCCCGGCGCCAGGTGCTGCACATCGTAGGAACTGCCGCTGCGGCCCGAGCCGGGAAACTCCATTACCCTTCGTCCTGCCGCGTCCAACAGCGCGAGCGGATTGCCACTGTGCTGATTGTACCCGAGCGAACCTAAGGAAAGCACGCCACGGACAATCGTGGCCGTCGGTCGTTCCCGGCCGGACACCGGCGACGGCCTCTCCTCAACGCCGGCGCCGGTAACGTAGGCGCTGTCAAGGACCCAGTTGTCCGGGTCAACCGTCAGACTGGTCGGCGCCTCGGCAATGACAAAAGTATCAATCTGCGGATTGGCCTGGGGCCGGATAACCACGATCGGGCTTGCGCCCGAGCAGTTGCAGCGCACCGGCAGCGGCGTCCGGAAAAACTCGGGCGCGCCGGTGCCGTTGGCTTGGCGCAGCGTGGTGATGACCCGGAAGCTGTCGCCTACCGGCTCGCTCGACCAATCGAGATAATACTTCGGATAACCGGCCTGGTGCACCCATTCGTCAAAAAACCAGGAAAGCTCCTGGCCTGACACCTGCTCGTTGACGCGGCAGTAGTCGTCGGTCGAGGCTGTGCCGTAGCGGAAGCTGTCCCCATAGGCCCGCAACGCCGCAAAGAAGACGCCGGGCTGCTCCCAGGCCGTGTCGCCCAAGACCCACCTGAGCATATGCTGAATCCACGCGCCCTTGCAATAGATTGTGCCGTAGTTGTAAATCTGGGACTCGGGCGGGTCGTAGATCGGGAATCGGCGCGAGCGGTCCTGCAGTATCGCCGCATACGCCTTGCTGGCGAGGTACTGCCGGAAGTAGCTCCGGCCGTTGGCGTGGCCCGCATACAAGCACTCAAGATACGTCGCAAAACCCTCATTGAGCCAGATGTTGCGGAAATCAACACAGGTCACCATGTCGCCGTACCACATGTGGGACATCTCGTGCGCCATGCCGATGTCGTCCCCGCCCCGCAGCCACTGAGTGTGAATCATCGTCAGAGTCTGATTCTCCATCGCGCCCCATGGAAAACCGTAGTAGCCCGGGACCTGCCCGTACTTCTCAAACGGGTAGGGCCCGAGCAGTCCGGTGTAGAACTCAAAAATCGCCGGCAGCCGGCCAAAGGTCGTGCGCGAGACCGCAGAATCCTGCGGCCAGATGAAGTAAAGCGACGGTATCGTCTCGCCGTTGGGCTGAATGAAGTCGTGGCGCCAAGTGGCAAAGCGCGACGCAACGAAGTTTATCAGATAAGTCGCGATGCTGTACGGATGCCGCCACCAGTAGGTTCTGGTGCCCTCAGCCGGATTGACCGTCACCGAGTCGCAGAGCCCATTGGCACACGTCTGAAACGTATCGGGCACGGTCAGGTTCAGCTCGACGCCGCGCTCCGCCTTGTCGTACGGCTCATCATAGCAGGGCGTCCAGTAACGGCAGTCGCGCGGCGGTGTGCAAGTCATGCCGTAGGCGTAAGCCACGGTCGGCCGGGTCGCGAAGTAGTAGCCGACCTCGGGTGCTGAGCTGAGCCGGCGGTAGAAGATATCAATCACCGTCGAGTCACCCAATGCCAGCGGCGCATCAAGCACTATCGAAAGCAGGCCCGTTGGGGTCGAGAAAACAAGTGGCACACCCGCCCGCTTCACCGAGTCACAGACCAAGTTGCAGAAGTGCAGCGAGAAGCTGTCAAGCAACGGAACGTCGCTCCGGATTGAGAGCGCCGCATGGGCCGAGTAGCCCCGGTCCAGCATCGGCAGGTTGATGTCGAGCCGGTAGTGACGGACGTTGTACGAATGGAGAGACTCCGCATCGGTCGCGCCGACATACCTTGCCCGACAGCGAGCGGCCATCGGCCGCTCGCCGGGCCACGGCCGTTCGCCGAGAATCTCTTCAATGGTCGGCGCCGACGCCAGCGCGACCCCGGTCAGCAGAACCAGCGCAGCAAACCTGTTCATCATTTACTCCTCCTGTTTCCGGGCACCGCGGGACCTGTCCTGCGCCTCATGCCCCAAGAGCAATTCGGCAATCTGCACCGCGTTCGTCGCCGCACCCTTGCGCAGATTGTCGGTAACAACCCACATGCTCAGCTCGTGTGGGTCCGCACCCGGCCTCACCCGGCAGACATAGACCGAGTCTCTTCCGCGGCAGAGCACCGGCGTAACGTAGCGGCCCCGGTCATAAAGCACCACGCCGGGCGCGTCTTTGAGCACGTGGAGCGCATCCTTGACCCTGACGACGTGCGCGAACCGGCAGGTGACCGCCAGCGCGTGGCCGACCGAGACCGGCACCCGCACACAAGTCGAAGTCACCTTCAACTCGGGCAGTCCCAGAATCCGGGCCGACTCACGCATCGTCTTCAGCTCCTCGCCGGTGTGGCCGTGGCTGTCAAGCTCATCAATCTGTGGGATAACGTTATCGGCAAGCTGCGCCGGCAGGGGGCTATCTTTGGTATCCGGTACCCGGCGCAGGGCGACAAACTCGGTCTCATACTGAAGCTGCTCGAGCGCTGCCCGGCCCGCGCCCGAGGCCGACTGATACGACGCCAGCCAAATACGCTCCAGCCCGAACCGCCGGTGCAGCGGGTTGACCGCGACAACCAAAGGAATCGTCGTGCAGTTCGGGTTCGCAACAATGTTCTTGTTGCCGGCCAGCGCCTCTGGGTTCACCTCCGGCACGACCAGCGGCACGTGCTCCTTCAACCGGAACTCGCTCGACTTGTCAATCACCGGACAGTGCTTCGCCACCTCGGGCACAAGCCTCCGGGCCAACTCTGCCTCAAGACAGAAAAAAGCCACAGAAAGCCCTTCGAAACCGTCGGGCCTAACTTCCTGAACCGTATACTCCTGGTCGCGGAAACTGAGCCTCGCCCCGGCACTGGCAGCCGAGGCGAAAAGCCGCAGATCATCAATCTGGTGCGGGCCGGACTCAAGCACCCGAAGCAGCGTCTCGCCCACAAGCCCGGTCGCACCGGCAATGCCGATTCTCATCTTCATACCGAAGCAGATTCTACCATCACGCCGACTCAAGACAAGACCCTGAAGACTCTTCCGGGCAATTGTCGAACTCCAAAGACACATCCCATAACCGCTGTGCGCTCCTCACCATTCTCCCCCTTTTCCTGTCGCCGTCGAAAACCGGCGCACCCATCCCATGAGCCGATTCATTGACCGAGCAACAACACCCCAAGCCAAAGCCGAAGTCAAGACCGCGACAGACGCAGACTCAAACGCTCAATCATTTGCAGGAGGAACCGCTTGCCTAAAGGCCTAGCCACTCACATCAGCAACTGCTCGGGCAGACGCTTTGGCTGTCGCCGAAGCAAACAAGTGAAAAGACGCTTGAACTGTCGCTTAAGCAAGCACACCGGCACTTGCTTCAGCCAAAACCCAAGCAAACGCCCGTTCAACTGCGCCCTCAAACGCACAACCCATTACCGTCTAGGAGACGGCCCCCGGGTTACCCGGGTGTCGCGCAAACCTTCGCCAGTTCAGTGCTTAGCACTCTGATACCCGCATTTCCACTATCGCTGCCCACCCGCCCCCAATTTCATCGCTAACTGCCCGCTACTCCAGCGCCTGTGGAACTGCCTGCGCGCGTTCACTTCGCCTTGACTTGGCACGACAGTTGCCAATCCTGCCATGCGTCGTACGGCTGTTCCGAGAACGGCACCGACGATTCACGCACCCATGTGATCTGCCTCGACCGGTTCGGCCGCAGAAAGTGGATTCAGACAATCAGAGGGCCGTGCTACGGCGCAGGGGTCGTGGCGCGGGTCGCGGATATCGACGGCAACGGTCAACTTGATATTGTCGTGGTCGACGGTAGCTGCATGGAGACACCCGACGGCCGAGTTCTGGTACTGAGCGCCGCCGAATGTGCGGTTGTGCAGCAGGTGAGAGCCGACGGCATCAAACCCGACTTCCTTCCAGCAGATTGGGACGTTGACGGAGAATCTGAGATAGTTACCTCCTCGTGGGTTGGCGTTATCTGTGTCCGCGACAAGCACCTCAAGCCCGTGACGACGCGGCTCGTGCCCGAGGGCGTGAACAAGCTGGCAGCTTGCGATCATCTTCTGGGAGACAAGCAGAAGCTGCTGGCGGCGGTGACACGGGCCGGAGGTGTGCACGTACTCGACCACCGCCTGCGCACGCTCGCTTCCTTGGGGAAACCGGGAAACCGGGACACTTCCCATATTTCCGGCCTCCGTCAAGTCTGAGGGTTTGGAGTCCTTCGTTGGCCGCCTGCTCAACGTTTGCGGCTCCTCAGGAACGAGGTAGCCGCTGGCTTTCGGTGCGGTCATGCCGTAAGGATACGGGCGTGAGGGTCACGGTCAAGACAAGGCGGAGAAATGGGGGTGCAAGTCAAGGCAAAGACCAAAGGGCAGATGTCAAAGTGCAAAACGACGGACAGCGGAGGGCGAGAGGCGAGCGCGACCGGGCTAGCGGCCGAGGAATGCCCGGATGAAACCATCGCCGTGCATCACGCCCAGCGCACCGGCTTTGACCGATTCTTCGTCGTAGCGCTGCACCGGGTCAGGGGTCCAGCGCGGGTTGCGGATGGCGACCGGAACCGGGCCGTGGACGTGGTTGCCAGTCGCAACCGGGGTCGGGTGGTCGGGCAGAACCGCGACCGTCGCTTCGATGGCATTGTCTTCGACCGCTTTCATGACCCGAGCAATCAGGCGTGAGTCAAGATACTCGATGGCAAGGATTTTCTGCTTCAGGTCTTTGCTGTGACCGGCTTCGTCCGTGGCTTCGATATGGACGAAGACAAAGTCGTGGTCGGCGAGCGCGGTGATGCAGGCATCGGCCTTACCTTCGTAGTTGGTGTCAATCAGGCCGGTCGCGCCTTCGACCATGATGACATCGAGACCGGCATAGGCCCCAACCCCGCGAATCAGGTCAACGGCCGAGATGACCGCACCGGTAATGCCATAGAGTTCCTGGTAGGTGGCCATCTTCGGTTTGCGGCCCGGGGACCAAGGCCAGAGTGAGTTGGCCGGGTCTTTGCCCCGTTCCACGCGGCGCTTATTTACCCGATGGTCGGGCAGAAGTTGCCACGACCGTCGGATGACGCCATTGAGAAAGGTGGCGGTCGGCTCGGCTTCTTTCGTCTTCGCCCGCACGAGCAGGTCCTCAGCTTTCTCTCCCACATGGTCGTGAGGCGGCGCACACTCTAGGTCGGGTGAACCCTGCTCCAGCACCAAGAGGTGGCGGTAGGACACCCCGGGCCAGAACCGAACACCGTCGCGCCCACAATGGCGGTCAACGTAGCGGATGAGTTCGGCCGCTTCCTCAGACGAGATGTGGCCGGCCGAGTGGTTCTTGATGCGGCCGTCGGCCAGACAGATGAGGTTGCAGCGCATGGCGACATCGGTCTCCCGGAGACTGACGCCCATGGCCGCGGCCTCAAGCACCCCGCGGCCTTGGTGGCACTGCTTCGGGTCGTAGCCAAGCACGGTCAGGTTCGCCACCTCGCTGCCCGGCGGCATGTCGTCCTCAACCGTGACAAAGGAACCGCATCGGCCTTCGCGTGCAATTCTGTCCATGTTCGGCTTCCGGGCGACCTGCAGTGGCGTCCTGTTGCCGAGCTCAGGCACCGGAAAGTCGGCGGCGCCGTCGGCCAGGAAGATGATGTGCTTCAACGTGGTCTAGTGGTCCAGTGGTCCAGTGACCAAGTGGAAGATCGTGCCGCCGGCTTGAGTCGTTTGCGCTCAAGCGACCGAATCAGTGAGTTCGTCAGCCGCTCCGCGTCGCCTACCGCCTGCTGGATGGCGGCAGCGGTGTCAGACCTCAGATAGCCAAGCTTGGCCGAGAGCGACAACTGGGTCTGCGACTCGCAAATCGAACCGTAGGCGCGGTAGAGCGGCCGCAGGAAGTCTGCCGTTGTCCTGCGTCCAAACCCTTCAGCGATGTTGGACGGGATGGAGACGGCCGCGCGCCGCATCTGCCCACGGAGACCGAACATCTCGCTTCGCGGGAAAGCCCTGGTCGCACGATACACGTCCATGCACAAGTCGAAAGCTCGCTGCCAGACCACAAGGGCTTGATATCGTCGAACCACGCCTTGCTCCGGTTCCGTCACCGGACCACTGGGCCACTTGGTCACTGGAACACCCTCCTGAGATACTCCTTGAACCATCCGTAGTCGTTCGGTCCGCGGTCGTAGTGCTCCGGCTTGGCGTCCAGTCCGGCGAGTGCGGGCGGCAGTTCGGGTTCGATTCCTAACAGACGCGTGATTTCCTCAGGGAACTTGGCCGGGTGTGCGGTCTCAATTGATATCGCCAGGTCGGGTCGGTTGCCCTCGTTGAGGTAGCGCTCGAGCGCGGCCCAACCCACCGCGCCGTGCGGCTCGAGCATCGTCCGGTACTGCCGCCAAGCATTGACGATGGCGGTACGGGTCTCCTCGTCGTCCACGCTGGTGGCGTAGATGTCCCGCCGCATCGCCGCGAATTCAGGCGGGCGAATGACGTGGCCCCGCTCGTCCATCACGCCGTCATACAGCGCGACCAATCGCGGCAGGTTCGACGGATGCCCGACGTTCATCGCGTTGGAGATGCAGACCCGGGAAGGCTCGACCTTTTCGTAGACCTCGTCGCGCATGAAGCGCGGAAACTCGTCGTTGGCGTTGGTCGCAATCACGAAGCGCTGCGCCGGCAGGCCCATGCGCCAGGCAAGAAACCCGCCGCACATGTCGCCGAAATTGCCTGACGGCACCGAGAAGACCGCTAGTTCGCCCGCCCGTTGCAGCTTGGCCCAGGCATAGAAGTAGTAAACCGCCTGAGGCAGAAGCCGTCCGATGTTGATTGAATTGGCCGAGGAGAAGCGGATGGGTTTCAGCTCCGGGTCGGCAAAAGCCCGTTTCACCAGCGCTTGACAGTCATCGAACTTGCCGTCAATGCCGATGACCGAGACGTTGCCGCCCAGAGTGGTCATCTGCTTGCGCTGGCGGTCGGACACCTCGCGGAGCGGAAAGAGCACGACCATCGCAATGCGGTCAACGTTATGAAAAGCGTGCGCGACCGCGCTGCCGGTATCACCTGAGGTGGCGGTGAGGATGACGAGCTCGCCACCTTCAGTTGCCAGGAAGTAACGCATCATCCGCGCCATCATTCGGGCAGCAAAATCCTTAAAGCTTGCGGTCGGCCCGCGGTCGAGCCGCATCAGGTAGTTGCTGCCATAGACCCGTTCCAACGGCACGTCGTAGTTGTAGCACTCATGGCACAACCGGAGCAGTTCGTCGTCGGGAATCAGCCCCACGGTATAGCGACGCAGCACGGCAAAGGCAATCTCGGGATACGATTTGTCCTCGAAGCCACGAATCTCTTTGTGCGGGATGGTTGGGATTTCGCGTGGCATGTAGAGGCCTTTGTCCGGTGCTTGCCCGGCAAGCAACGCGGCGCGCAGGTCAACATCGCGGGACCTGAAGTTGGTGGAGTAGTAGAGCATGGACGACTAGTCCGCCAACGCCTGGTCCAAGTCCCTGATTATGTCGTCCGGGTGCTCGGCGCCCACCGAGAGACGAATCAGGTCGGGCGGAATCGCAGCCAGCTTGCGGCCTTCTTCCCCCTGCTGTTGGTGGGTGGAAATCGCCGGGATGGTCGCGGTGCTCTTGACCCGGCCCAAGTCGGTCGCGCGCCAAATCATCCCGAGCCGGTCGAAGGCGTCCCGGGCAGCCTGCGCCCCGCCACGGACCCGGAACGACATCATGTGGCCATAGCGGTTGACCGGCTTGCCGTAGCGCTCATCGTGCTCGGCATCAACCAGCCAGAGGTACTTGCTTGCGACTTGGTGTAGCGGGTGGCTGGGTAAGCCCAAGTAGTTGACCGCCAGCACCGACTTGTGGTGCTCAAGCCAGCGGGCGACCTGCAGCGCGGTCTGGCTCCAGCAGTCAACCCGGCTGCGGAGCGTGCGCAGGTCGTTCATCGTCATCGCCGCCTGAAAGGGATGCAGACAGCCGCCGGTGTCGCGCTGGGGCCAGAGTTTCAGGTATTGAGCGAAGTCGGCCTTGACGTCGTCGCCGAGAAAGTGCGCTAGGATTGGCTTGCGGGCAATGACCGCTCCGGCGATACCGGTGCCGGAACAACTCATCACCTTGGTAACCGACTGGATGACGATGTCAGCACCATGGGCGAGCGGCCGGAACAGGGCCGGCGACGCGACCGTCGAATCGGCAACAAATGGCAGCCCGTGTTCGTGCGCGAGCCGCACCACGGGCTCAATGTCGAAGAACGCCAACCCGGGATTGGAGGGCAGTTCGCCGTAGAGGAAACGGGTGTTCTTGTCAATCTTCCCGCGCCACTCCTCAAGGTTGTTGGAATCCACGACCCAGCGAACCTCAATGCCGCGCTCGCGCATCTTGCGGACACTGAACTGCTGGAACGTGCCGCCGTAGACCTGACAGGTTGCGACGAAGTTGACGCTCTCTCCTTGCCCCTGAACCAGTAGTGCATCGGTGACGCCGTCAATTGCGGCCATGCCCGATGCGTAGAGGCAGCAGCCGGCATCGACATCGGTCCCGTACGACTCAAGCAGGGCAAGGGTGTCCTCAAGATACCCGAGCGTCGGGTTGTGGATGCGCGTGTAGCACCACGTCGGAATCCGGTACGCCAGCGCTGCTTCCATTTCGTCCGAGTCTCGGTAGGCCTGAGCCGCGGAAAGAAACAGCGGCTCCATCGTCGCACCCTGGTTGTGCGCCAGGGCTTCCTCGACCGTGTAGAGCCCGTGCACCGCGATCGTGTCAAACCGGCAGTTGCGCACGTGTTTCAGTGCCGCGGCACGCGCCTCGGCTTGACGGCAGGCCTCTTCGATTCGACGCCGCACGCCGGGGGATAAAGGCGTCTCAGAACAACTCATGTCTCCTCCGATTCTGATACAGACCTAGCACTTCGCGAGTGCCTGGTCCAGATCGGCAACGAGGTCGTCGGCGTCCTCGATGCCGACGGCCAGACGAATCATGTCCGCGCCGATGCCGGCCGCGGCGCGCGCTTCCTCAGACAGGCCGGCGTGGGTCATGGTCGCCGGGTGCTGAATCAGCGTCTCGACCCCGCCCAGTGAAACACCAAGCGTACAGAGCCGGACATTGTTGAGAATCCGCTCGACCGCGGGGTAGCCGCCTTTCGGGCCGAAACAGACCATCGCTCCGAAGCCGCGCATCTGTCGGCGGGCGCGGTCGTGATGGGGATGATCGCTCAGCCCGGGATAGGAGACCCATGCCACAGCCGGGTGCCCCTTGAGAAATTCGGCGATGCGGCCAGCCGACTCCTGAGCCCGGGCAACGCGCAGGCCGAGGGTCTTTACCCCGCGCAAGACGAGCCAAGCCTGGTGCGGGTCAATCGTCCCGCCCAGCGCGGGGAGGGCGTGCTGAAGGCGCTCGCCGGCGGCCCGGTCGCCGAAGACGAGCATGCCGGCGACGACGTCGGAGTGGCCGTTGATGAACTTGGTCATCGAATGCACCACAATGTCGGCACCGAAGTCAAGTGGTGTTTGCAGGTATGGGCTGGCGAACGTGTTGTCAACGACGAGCCGGGCGCCTCGAGCGTGCGCCAGCTCGGCACAGGCCGTCAGGTCGGTAATCGTCAGGGTCGGGTTGCTGGGGGTCTCGACAAAAAGCAGGCGTGTTTTGGGTTCGAACGCCGCGCGGACCGCGTCGGTGTCCGAGGTTTCGACAAACGCCGACCGGACGCCGAACCGGCAAAGCTCCCTTTCAAGCAGCGTCCGGGTTGGGCCGTATACTGCCTGACTACAGACGACGTGGTCGCCGGACTGAAGCAGCCCAAGAAAGACCGTCGAAATCGCCGCCATCCCCGAGGCGGTGGCAAGCGCCGAGCTGCCATGCTCCAGGGCCGCGACCGTGTTCTGCAGCGCCGCGGTGGTCGGATTGCCGATCCGGGTGTAGATGTAGCCGGCCGACTCGCCCCTGAAAAGGCTCGCCCCGGCGGCGGCGGTCTCGAAGGCGAATGACGATGTCTGATAGATCGGGCAACTAACCGCGCGCTGTCTGTATTCCGTGACGTTTTCGCTGTGGACGGCCGCCGTGTTCGGCCCAACCGGCCGCTCACCGTGGTCAGATGTGTTCTTCTCCAACCTGCCTCCTTGAAAACACTGTTATCCGCTGCGCGACATCCCCAAGAGCTCAGCCACGATGCCAAAGCCGAGCGCCAGCGTGATCAGCCAAATGACCCACCCGGCAAACGGAATGGCGCACAGAGCATAGACGATGACAATCCCGACCGGCGCGGCCAGCCAGAGCGAAATATCGGGCGCGCCAAAGGCCCGGAATAGCAGCTTGCCCAGAAACATGCCTGACAAAGTCTTGCCGAGATAGACCAACACGACATAGGCGGCCGCGGCAATCAAACCGGCCGGTATCGTTACAATCAGCGCCAACGACACAAGAATCGTCATCGGCCCGACCAGGAACCCCACCGCACCGAAACCGAGGGTCCTTGCCCAATGACTGATGGCCCGGTTCAGGGCTTCGTTCAAAGCGTACTTCCAGATGGCAATCAGTATCAAGGCGACGATAATCGCGCCGACCACAGACAAAAGCGCAAACGGCAGCAGAAACGCGGCAAGGACACCGGGTTTTGGTCGCAGTGCTTTCACCTCTTCGAGTTCGTCCGGCCCCGGGAGTCGAACGTACTCGATGTTGCCGAACACCAAATCGGGATTAGCCAAGTCCAGTTTCTTGTCCGAACGGTAACGAAGGTTGCCGTAAACCCGGGCATCAGGAGTAAGCGTCAGTTGCTTGCCGACGATGACGTCCACGTCGCCATCAATACTGCCGGAGATGATGATGCGGTCGGCGGTCGCTTTGACGTCGCCCCGAACCGTCCCGGCAATATCGAGCGAGCGGCAGGTCGCCGCGATGTCACCACGAACCTCTGCCTGCCGGGCAACAACCATACTGGCGCAGCCGGCAAGAACGTCCTGCCCAACCGCACCGTTGACGTAAACCGTGCCGGCACCGACCCGCAGCGCTCCGCCGACCCGGCCGTGGAGGCTCAGGGCGGCACAGAGGACAACAGCGTCGCCACTGACCGGGCCGGAGATATCTACCGACTGGGCGGCAAGGAACAGGTTGCGCGTTACCGGACCGGAGATGTTGACCGTCTGGGCGCCGGCTACTGCCGAGCCGTCCAGCCGACCGTCAATCCGCAGCACCGTGCCGGCGAAGTAGACATCGCCGATACGTGTCTCGCCCGCGGGCACAGCTAGCGATGAGCTGCCGACGAATTGCGCCGCCAGCCCGACACCACAAAAGACACTCACCAACAGTAGTCGGCGCACCAGGCTACTCCAGCATATCCTTCAGTTCTTCACGAACCCGCTGTTCAATTCGGCGGCCGAGTTCGTCCCAATCCGGCTCCGCCGGCTCGCTCCGTTCGTCGCGCCAGGACTTGAGTCCTTTGCGAATGCCGTCCCCGATAGTCCGGCCGATGCGTTCCCAGTCCGGAGCGCGCTGCTTCTTGTTGCGGCATGCGGACCTAGCCCCACCGCCCAGCGCAATCATTGCTCCAAGCAGGAACCCTAGATTGTACGGCCAGCCGACGTTGTTCGGCTCGTAGATGCCGACGTTGTTCGCGAACAGGCTGACGATGAACGTGACGACGATAATGAGTCCGTGCCAGAGTCCGGCCCAGAAATTGGCCGGGCGGCCAGTTTCGGCATTCCAGCGCTCATTGCCAGGTGCACATCCGGCTGCGAGTGCCAGCACGAACACAACAACCAATAGAACCTTGGGCCAGTTCAAGATACCTCCTTCAACAGCAAGTTGGCTGGGAAAATCTGGTTGCGCAATGCGACATAATCTAGCCTGCGCCGGCTGCTCGGTCAAGCGCTACGGCCAAGAGGTAAACTGTCATGCCAAGCGCAGCGTGACTCGCTGTCGGATTCGGTGGCAAAGCTTGACCCAGAACGCCGGGCTGGCTAGGCTTGTAGTGTGCGGGCTATTCCCGGCCCGCAAGAAAGGTTGTCTCGTGGTTACATCTCGAAGACCCGCTTGTGCGGAACTGCAACGGCCGGCAGCCGTTCTTCTGCTCCTCTTCGCCCTAACGCGGGCGCAGCCGGGCGCCAGCCGGACAATGGGACTAATGGTGAACGACTCCGGCACCTATGTCGGCTACACCCTCTTTACCCCCATGCCCTATAATATGACCTACCTGATTAACAATGAAGGGCAACTGGTCCACTCTTGGGCGGCTCAGACCAAGCCCGGCCTTTCTGCCTATCTATTGGAGAACGGTCTGTTATTGCGCACGCAGTTCGACAGCGGCCCTTATCTGCGCGGCGGCGGCGCCGGCGGCCGGGTCGAACTGGTTGACTGGGACGGCAACGTCACCTGGTCATACACCTACTCCAGCCCGACCGTTCGTCAGCATCACGACGTCACCGCTCTGCCCAACGGCAACATCATGATGCTCGCCTGGGAAACCAAAACCCGGGCCGAGGCCATCGCCGCTGGGCGGAACCCGCAGACACTGTACCAGTCGTTCATCGTTGACCACATCATCGAAGTTGACCCGCGCACCGACTCGATTGTCTGGGAGTGGCATTCTTGGGACCACCTGATTCAGGACTTTGACTCGACCAAGGCAAACTACGGCGTTGTCCGAAACCATCCCGAGCTGATTGACATCAACGGCGGCATGTCGGGAACCTACGACTGGACCCATGCCAATACCATCACCTACAACGCCGACCTCGACCAAGTGATGGTCAGCCCGCGCTACTTCAATGAAATCTGGCTCATTGACCACAGTACAACAACCGAGGAAGCACGCGGCCACACCGGCGGCAGGTACGGCCGCGGTGGAGACCTGTTGTACCGATGGGGAAATCCGGAGGCGTACAAGCGAGGCACCGGGCTGGACCGGAAGCTCTTTCAACAACACGACGCCCAGTGGATTCCCGCCGGACTGCCCGGCGCCGGCAACATCTTAGTGTTCAACAACGGTAACGCTCGGCCGCTCGGAGAGTTCTCGTCGGTTGACGAGCTGGTCCCACCTGTTGACAGCCTCGGGTTCTACCGGCTCCGGCCGGACTCAACTTACGGGCCGGACTCGGCCTGTTGGACCTACCGGCTGCCGGATGCGCTGATGTCGGACCACATTGGCGGCTGCCAGCGCTTTGAGAACGGCAACACCATTGCCTGTGCGGGTCCGTTCGGGACGTTTCTCGAGGTCACGCCCGAATCGCGGCTGGTGTGGAAGTATATCAGCCCGGTCACTTGGTACGGGCCGATGGAGCAGGGCCAGTTCATACCGCCTCTCGCCAACGAAGTATTCAGGGTCCGGCGGTACAGCCCGGATTATCCCGGGCTGGCCGGCCGCACCCTGACGCCGCAGGGACCAATTGAACGCTACCCGCAGCCAGTTGAAGAAACCGGCGGCGTTGGGACGCGCCCACGGCAACTGACGGCCGAACCACGGGTTTTTGCCCGGCAGAGCCGACTACTCTTCAGACTGGACCGGGCCGAGCATGTCCGGTTGGCGGTCTATGACCGGCTCGGCTCGCGCGTTGCCTTGTTAGTTGACGGTGTGCTGCCAGCCGGCACGCATACATCAACATGGGACGCCTCATCCTGTGCCCGCGGCACATATTTCTGTCACCTAGAGTACAGCTCCATCCGAGAGATTGTCGCGCTTGGTGTTGTCCGCTAGGGTGGACTGGCTTAGTCAAGCCGTCCCTTGATTTTCGGGGCGGTTTGGCTAGAGTCTTGACCGATGAAGCCCACTGACGCGACCTCGTCCGGTAGCAATGAGCCCGAACACTCTCGCCACCGGCGTCCACCGGTCGCGCCCTTACGTGACCCTAAAGCAGGCGGGTGGCTTTGTGACGCCATGCTCGGCAAACTGGCCCGCGAGCTGCGGTTGCTCGGCATGGACGTCGAGTATCAACGCAACCTCGCAAATATGCAGGCGTATCGCGCCGCCCGAGCAACCGGACGGACGTTATTGACCCGGAACAAACGGCTGACCAAGCTACCGGGAGTTGTTTTTGTCGAAAGCCAGAACCCGCCCGAACAGGTTGCGCAGGTCCGGGCGGCGACGGCCGAGCCCGATGACCGGCAAAAGCAGAAGCGGCCGGCGCCTTCAGCTCCCGCCTCAGTGCGGGCCAAACCAGAGGCAACACCTTTCGGCCGGTGCCTGGAGTGCAACAGCCCTTTAGAGAAGGTCTCACGCGACCAGGCTCGGCCCTCGGTACCGTTCTTTGTCTACCAGATTCATTATGATTTTCGCCGCTGTCCGAAGTGCAGGCGGGTCTACTGGCCGGGCAACCACGTTCAAGATATGGCCCGGCGCGTGTCAGACCGTTCCGGCACCGGCAAGCGGCGCGGCTAGCCCTCAACCCCATCGGAGGTATCATGGCGATTGTCCTTGACGGCAAGAACTTGAAGATCGAAGACCTAGTGCGCGTTGCCCGCAACCGCGAGCCGGTGCTGTTGTCCGATGCCGCGAAGGAGCGTATCAACCGCTGCCGAGAGTTCATCGAAGAAAAGGTCAAAGCTCGGGCCGTGATGTACGGCATCACGACCGGCATCGGCGAGCTCTCGGAGACCATTCTCACCCCAGAGCAAACCGAGCAGTTTCAGCGTTATATTGTCTACTCACACTCCGCCGGTTGCGGCACCCCGCTGCCCGAGGAAGTCGTGCGCGCCGCGTTATGCTCGCGGGTCAATGTCCTTTCTATCGGCCACTCCGGCATCCGGCTGGCGGTGGTCGAGTGCATGGTTGACCTGCTCAACAAGGGCGTCACGCCGGTCGTTTACGACAAAGGTTCGGTGGGCGCGTGCGGCGACCTTTCGCCGATGAGTCAGATGGCACTGGTGCTGCTGGGCGAGGGCGAGGCGTTTTACCAAGGCCGCCGAATGAGTGGTGCCGAGGCGTTGCGGGCTGCCGGCATCAAGCCGGTGCAGTTCGCCGCGCGCGACGGGCTGGCATCAATCAATGGTTCGAACATGACCGCGGGCTGGGGCGCGCTCCTTTTGGCCGACGCCGACCACTACTTCAAGGTCTCTGAGGTTGCGGCAGCGCTGACGCTCGAAGTTGTCAACGCCAACATGGCGGCCTACGACGAACGCATCCATAAAGTGCGCGGGTTTTCCGGCGCGGTCGCCTGCGCTGAGAACATTCGTCGCCTGACCGACGGCTCAGTGATGCTCCAGCAGCCGGGAAAGAAAGTCCAAGACGCCTACTCGCTGCGCTCCACGCCGCAAGTCGTCGGCAGCGCCAAGGATGCCCTAAGGTGGGCGCGCCAGATGTTTGAAACCGAACTGAACGGCGTCGGCGACAACCCAATCTTCTTCCCCGAGGAGAAGGCATACCTGACCGGTGCCAATTTTCAGGGCACGCCTTTGGGGCTGCCACTCGACCTCGTTGGCACCTGCGTGACGATGATCGCGGTCCTCTCCGAGAGGAGGACCAACCGGCTGCTGAACCGCAATCTGTCCTGTGGCCTACCTGCGTTCCTAACCAAAGGTGCCGGCATGTTCTCCGGCCTGATGCTTACTCAATACACCCAAGGCATGCTCGTTTGTGAGGACCGTATCCTCTCTGCTCCGGCTTCGGTCGGCTCAATCCCGGCGGCAGCCGACCAAGAAGATTTCGTCTCGATGTCTTTTACCAGCGCGCTTAAGACCAATCAGATTCTCAACAACGCCTGGTACGTCGTGGCTATCGAGCTGATGGCCGGAGCACAGGCGGTTGAATTTCGCAAGCCGCTTACTGCCGGCAAAGGTACGACCGCAGCCTATGACTTCATCCGGAAGTACGTTGCCAAGATGGACGAAGACCGGCCGGTTCAGGAGGACATCAACAACCTGACCGCAGCGATAAAGTCCGGTGAACTGCTGAAGGTTGTCGAAGCTGCGGTTGGAAAACTGAACTAACCGGCAAGACGCGCAGTGCTGGTCAAACGGCGGGCTGACTGTTCTGAATTCGACGCCGGCGACTGGACGCGGCTGCGCGAATTGCTGCACCCAGCGCGCGACCCGGTCGCCATCCGCTACTCACTGGCCGTCGCCCGGCTTCCGCCCGGAGTCGGTTCCCGGCCCCATCGCCTGAAAGCCACTGAGGTTTACTACCTCCTGCGCGGCCAAGGGGTAATGCATATTGACGATGAAACGGCAATCGTTTCGGCCGGTGACGCCGTTTACATCCCGGCCGGCGCAGTCCAGTGGCTTGAGAACACCGGCGGCGAACCGGTTGAGTTTGCCTGTATTGTTGACCCGGCCTGGCGTCCTGAGGACGAAGAAATCCTAGAGCACTAACCGGCCGACGCCGGGACCGGCCCGCTTCAGTTCATGATGCGGTCGAACAAAGGGAAGACGGTCTCCTCTTCGCGCTTCATCCGGATTCTGAGGATTGTCAGCAAAGCACCGTGATCCGTGGCGAACTCCACCAGCCCGGGCTCGCCCTGCTCGTACTTTGAAAAGAAATCCTCGGCCAGACTGGTGACGATTCGCAGGTCGTCGGTCAGACGCCGAAGCTGCCCGGCTAGTCTTGCGTCGGTTCGGGCAGCCCGTTCGATCGGCGGGTATAGCTGTTCTTCTTCGGTGTGAACGTGACTCCGGAACAGGTTGCGCACCCGTTCCAAACGGTTCCGACCTTCGTCGGTGCGAAACTGACGCGGTCTGATACCAGCCAGTGCTTGCTGCAATTCGGCGTGTTCGGTTGACAGTCGTCTGAGCAGGTCGTGCAAGCTCACTCCTTCCCGTGCGGACTATTGCATTATATGATACTCAAAACCACCGCCCCGTTCAAGCTCGGCGAAGCAGTGATGGGCTGGCTCATAGCAGGAAGCCCGGTGCCGATGCCCCCGCGCAAAGAACTCGGCTCAACTCCTTGCGCGTCTGAGCAGCAGTCCGATAAGAGCACCCCCAAGTAGGAGATTAGCGACCAGCGCCAGCGTAAAAAGCAGGTGTCCGCGCCGAGCCGGCAACTCCGGCGGTTGACCAATTGGTGTTGCGTCTCGGGGTTGTTGTGCGAGCGTCTTTCCGGTTGCGCGCGAGGCGCAGAGCGCAAAGGCCGGGATGGTTACGTCCTGAGCGCCGAATGTCCGAACTTGGCCGGGCAGCTCGAGCCGGACACATCCACAGCCGGCCTGCGTGAACGACCAGACAACCTCATTCTTCACCGTTTCGAACTCGGCAAGGCTGAGCGCTGGCAACCGAACCGAATGGTGAGCGTTTCGCAAGTTGGCTCCTCACCCTCGGCTAGAGCAAGCTCGGCTCTGCTGTAGAGTCCGGGCTTGTCCAAGGCGAGCTGGCTTGGAATCGCCCTAAACAGGTCACACGAACTGCGCCGAAGAGCTTTGTGAACCGCCTTGGCACGAGTATCCTCATTGCGTCGGTCGGTTTGTGTCCAGCCGGAAGCCCTTGAAGCGCAACAAACTCAACCTCTCCTGCCATCGGGTCCCCGATTGTCTCCTCGAAGAAAACGAAGTAGCTGCCCCAATGCGTCGCCCATGCGCTGGCAACGGCTGCCGTGCCGAGCGTCAGCACAACAAGCACGCGCCGCACAGCCGAATGGTCATCGGTCCGGAGGACGGTTCCAAAAACTGATGTCGTCCAGCGAGCGTCGGCGCCGCTCTTGCCCGGCCGTACCGTCGGCCGGGTAGCCGGCAGCAATCAACGCAACCGGCTTGAACCCTTTCCCTTGCAACTTCAGGTGTCGCACCAAGGCCCTAGTGTCGAACCACCCAATCCAGCAGGTCCCGATTCCCTGCTCGGCCGCGGCCAGCACGAAGTGCTCGCCGGCAATGCCGGCGTCAACAAGCTGATACTGCACCCCTTGGCCAATTCCTGCAAGTCGGTTCACAACTAGGTCTTCTTTGATGAGCAAACAAACCAAGACCGGCGCTTGTTTAAAGAAAGCGGACACTGCGTAGATACCGCGGAACACGGCCTGCGCAAGACGCTGCTTCTCGGCCGGGTCGTCGAAAACAACGAATCTCCACGGCTGTTTATTCTCGGCGGACGGCGCAAGCCGCGCCGCCTCAAGGCAGCGCTCAATCTTTCTCCGTTCAACCGGCAGTTCAGAGAACCGACGTACCGACCGACGGCGCAAGCAAAGGCCGAGAAATCCGTTGGCTTCGTTCATCAGCATGCGTGGTTTGGTTCGGGATAGCTGGAATTGCGAGCTGCCACAGCAAACTGATTCTAGCGCAACACCCACCCGCGTCAACGAACCATTTGACGGGCGCGGGCACCCGTGCTATGTTGTCAGTGCCGGCTTGTCGCGTTGACTTACTAACCTACCATGAGCCGCCGCCAAGAGAAGAGCCTTCCCTTCAAGAAAGTGCTGGTCGCAAACCGCGGGGAGGTGTCACTGCGCGTCCTCCGGGCACTGCGTGAGCTGGGCATCAGCAGCGTCGTGGTCTACTCGGAAGTAGACCGGGACACGCTTCCGGTCCTGATGGCTGACGAGGCGGTGTGCATCGGGCCGGGACCGGCGCAACAGAGCTATCTGAACGCCGCGCGCATCTTGTCCGCGGCGAAGGTCACCGGCGCCCAAGCCGTCCATCCGGGATACGGGTTTCTTTCGGAGAACGCCGACTTTGCGGACGCCGTGGCTTCATCCGGACTCACGTTCATTGGCCCGTCAGCACCAACAATGCGCCTGCTCGGCGACAAACTTGCGGCCCGCGACCGGATGCGACAGGCCAAAGTCCCGGTTGTGCCCGGCTCCGACGGCCCACTCTCCGACCTCCGCCAGGTTACGGCCTTGTGCCGTGACCTTGGATTTCCGGTACTGGTCAAGGCCGCGGCCGGAGGCGGCGGCAAAGGCATGCGCATCGTCCGCAGCGACGATGAACTTGAGGCGGGTATCAGGCTGTGTCAGGCTGAGGCACACCGATCGTTTGGCGATGAGCGGGTGTACGTTGAGAAGTACTTGAGTCAGGCGCGCCATATCGAGGTGCAGGTCCTCGCGGACCGGCACGGCACGGTCGTTCATCTCGGCGAACGCGACTGCTCGGCTCAGCGGCGGCATCAGAAACTGCTTGAAGAAAGCCCGGCTCCCGGCCTCTCAGCCGAAGCGCGCCGGATGTTGGGCGACTGGGCAGTGGCGGCAACTCGGGCCGCGGGTTACGAAGGCGCGGGCACCGTGGAGTTCATTTGTTCGGCCGATGGCGAGTGCTACTTTATGGAGATGAACGCACGCCTTCAGGTCGAACACCCGGTCACCGAAATGGTCACTGGAGTTGATATTGTCCAGGAACAGGTGCGGATTGCCGCCGGCCTGCCGTTGACCCAGACCGAGCCGGTCCGGACGCTACGCGGCCATGCTCTCGAATGCCGCGTCTACGCCGAAGACCCGGACGCCGACTTCAAGCCGGTCTCGGGACACGTCAGTGACGTGTTGCTGCCGGCCGGCCCGGGCGTGAGAGTGGACTCCGCCCTAACGCCGCGCTGCACGGTACCGTCCTTTTACGACCCGCTGGTCGCCAAGGTCATCACCTGGGCGCCGAACCGCGAACTGGCGCTAGCCCGAATGGAGCGTGCCCTTGCCGAAACAAGAATCGAAGGCATTCCGACGAACGTGGAGTTCCTGCGTCGTCTCCTACGCAATCCGCGGCTCCAGAAAGGCAAGGTCACGACCAGTATGCTCGACGAGAGCTGAGTCGGGCGGAACTCGCCCCCTCTTCACCCTTACCATTCCAGAACGTCAGGTGGGTTCCTCGTCATGATGCGGGGGTAGTCCATCTCGGGCTGGATTGCGCTGTATTGACAAATGCCGCGAGCCAGCTACGATTCTATTGTGCTGGATGCGGTCTGCGGCTATGGTCCACGGACGACCGTGGTCTGTTGCACCGCACCGCGTCCCATCATCAGTTGTCGCGAGCGATGATCCAGTTCCGCCGCCGTTTCTTTCCCGAACGCCGATACAACCTCCGGCCACGGCTTGCGCTGCTGGTGACCCTCGCGCTGCTGCTATTCACTGCTCTACTGTTCCTTCGTGTCTTAGGTCGGTAGGCGGAATGGCTCTTACCTTCACCGTGTCACCGGAGAAAGGAGACCTGCGATGACCAAACTTCACTTTGGGTACAAAGACCTGTTCCGGTCCCTGCGCCTCGGCCTCTCGGCGAAGAAGATTTGGATGATGTCGCTCGGGCTGTTGGTCGGAATAGCGGGCTACTCGTTGCTCACCTATCTCGCATATCTTATTGCCGGCGCTGACCTCTTGACCATCTGGCAGTCGTTTCGGCTGCTGCCGTTCCCTCTGCCGATGGACTACTATTTCCCCTGGTATTCTTGGGCGGTCTACTCATTGGGCGTGCTTTTCTTTATCTGCGCCCAGCTCATCACCGGGACCGCAGTATCGAAGGTCTGCTACGAGCAACTCCGGGGAGATGAATTCTACGAGTCCAAGGAAGCCTTCCGCTTTGCGTTCCGGCACATTCGGGCGGTTCTTCTGAGCCCGGCGCTGATTGCCGCCTTTGTTGGGCTGATTGCGATTGGCGGACTAGTGCTGAGCGGCCTGGGCGCCATCCCGGCTGCCGGCGAGATTGTTGTCGGCCTCCTGTCGCCAATCGCTTTCCTTGCTTCGCTTTTTATCGTCTACCTGCTAGTTGTCTTCTTCTTCTGTTTGCTGATTGCACCGAGTGTCGTCGGCGCTACCAAGAGCGATACCTTCGACACACTGTTTGAGGTATTCTCCTGCGTCAACGAGCAACCGGGTAGACTGGTCTGGTACTTGGCGACGGTGGCCGTGTTGGCCAAGTTTGGTTCTTTCCTGCTCGGTCTTGCGACCAGCGCTGCGGGCCGAATCGGCTATGGCATCTTGTCTCTGTTCATGCATACCAAACTCCAAGATGTCATGAGCAATGCTTCATTCTACTTCAAGATACGACCGCCAGAATGGTGCCCCGCACCGCTGCACGAACTGCTGATGGCCGTCGCCAACTTGTACGGGTTGCCGCATATCTATCTACCGGGTGACTATTTCCCCATCGGTTGGAGCATAGACGTCGCGGCTCTTCTGCTGGGCGCGTGTTTCTACCTTGTAACGCTGACGGTCGCTGGTTTCGGGCTGTCCGTCTGGTTCTCAGGAACGACCCTCACGTACGCGGTGCTGGCACAGAAGAAGGACGAGAAGAACATCCTTGAGCTACCTGAGGACGATGCAGAACTACTGGAGCCTGCGGTCAAACCAGAAGGGGTAGAACCCCCGGTCCAAGCCGAAAGCACCGGCTCCAATAATTAAGTCTTTATAGCTCAAATAGTTACAAGACAGCGCAGGAAAGCGGTCGGCGTCGCTACCCTGCGCGCCGTGTTCTGCGGACAGGTCCAGGGGGTTGGGTTTAGGCCTTATGTCTATAGGCTTGCGACTCGCCTGAGTGTCCGCGGCACAGTCGCCAACTCGACACAAGGCGTGGTCGTCTTGGCCCAAGGAAGGAACGCGTTTCGCTTAGTAGATTTGGTTCTTTCACGGCCGCCCAGGGCTGCCTGCATAACCAGCTTCTCTGTCCAAGAACTGCGGTCTCGTCCATACGCCAAGTTCACCATAACACCGAGCATTCACAGTGGGAAAATTGGCGTTGACGTAACCCCAGACATCGCGACCTGCTACCAGTGCGCGCGCGAGGTCGCCACTCTTTCTGACCGTCGCCACGACTACGCCTTCACTAACTGCACAGGCTGCGGACCTAGGTACAGCATCACCGAGAGCATCCCCTATGACCGCGAGAGAACGACTATGCGCAGGTTCAGCATGTGCCCCGAGTGCTGGCGCGAGTATAACGACCCTGGCAGCCGCCGGTTCCATGCTCAGCCAAATGCATGTCCGGTCTGCGGTCCATCGCTCGCGGTCCTCGACCGTAACGGCAGAACATTGGTCGGTGAACCAATGGCCGAAGCTGCCAAGGCCATCCTCAGGGGTCGTATTGTTGCAATCAAAAGCATCGGTGGGTTTCAGCTCTGCTGCGACGCAGCAAACGACAGGGCTGTCGCCAGACTCAGGCGCCTGAAACAGCGTCCACACAAGCCGCTGGCCCTGATGTGCTACTCGATCTCTGCGGCCAAGGCACTTTGCAGCGTTACTAACTGTGCCTCCCGCCTACTTCGGTCTCCGTCTGCTCCGGTGGTGCTGATGCCCAAACTTGCAGAACCCAAGTTACCAGTTTCGAAGATGATAGCCCCATCCAATCGGTGCTTGGGCCTGATGCTTCCTTATACGCCGATACACCTACTACTCTTCGACCGGTTACGCAAGCTGTCTGGCCGCTATCCGGTCATTGTGGCCACGAGCGCCAATCCCAAGGATAACCCAATCCACTTCACAGAGGACGGGCTTTACTCTGACCGGCCGACAACCTTCGATACTTGTCTTACTCACAACCGGCCGATAGCAAACCCTTGCGACGATTCGGTTGTCTCTTGCTCTGGCACAACGGCCGTGATGGTACGTCGGTCTCGCGGTTACGCCCCCCAACCGATCGTACTCCCACCGAAGTTCCACGTGAAACATCCGGTGCTCGCCGTGGGCGGCGACATGAAGAACTGTTTCTGTCTCGCCGCGGGCGGGCGTGCCTTCCTCAGCCCACACATCGGCTCTTTCTCTTCCAGCGAATCGGTCGGCTTCTTTTTGCGAACGTTGGAGCGCTACGAGAGCTGGACCCAAATCAGACCCCGGGCGGTTGTCTGTGACCTGCACCCAGACTATCTGTCAACCCGCCTGGCTGAGCGGCTCGCTGCCGAGCGCGGCTTACCTGTCCTCCGGGTCCAGCACCACGCCGCCCATGTTGCTGCCGTCGCAGCAGAACATGGGGCGAGTCTTCCCGTGTTGGGGATTGCCTGTGACGGCACCGGCTTCGGTACCGATCAGGCAATCTGGGGATGCGAGTTCATCCTGCTCCAGCCTGATATGTCTTGGGCGCGCCTTGCACACCTCGGCTACATGTTTCTACCCCAAATGCCAGATGAGGTCCCGAGCCCTCTGAGGATAGCGCGCTGGTATCTACAGCAGGCGCGGCACAAGCGCGGACACTACGCTGGCGTCCGTTGCTCATCGCTCGGACGGCTTTTCGACGCTGTGGCGGCAATCACCGGCGTGTGTCGCCGAGCCACTTTCGACGGACACGCTGCTATCGCGCTTGAGGCAGCAGTGGATACCAACGAACCCGGAGACTACTTCGGGACAAGCGGAGCAGGCATTATTGACCTAGTTTCCTCCCCTGCGACCATCCGCCCTGAGCCGGTGCTCCTGAGTGTTTCACGTGAAACGAGCATGGGCGTGCCGGCTGAGGTGGTCGCCGCGCGGTTCCACCGGACTATTGTCAGGGCTATTTCCGCTACTGCCAAGGCACTGTGCCGCCGTCAGGGTTTGGATACGGTCTGTCTAAGCGGCGGCTCGTTTCAGAATTCCGTATTGCGTGAGAAGCTGTCTGCTCTGCTCGCGCGCTCTGGGCATCGGGTGTTGGTTCCTGCTCAGGCCCCGATGAATGACGGCGGTCTTAGTTTGGGGCAAGCGGTAATGTCACGCAACGGCTTGCTTTCACCTTGACATAGCCATTATCCTGCATATTATCGCGTCAGGCCGTTAGTCCGCCCCAGTTACAGTTAGTGCCACGTCGCCTGATGGCGGCTGACTGCCCTTGCGCCTGTGTAAGTATTTGTGCTGACTGTTGATAAGTGTGTGGATAATTTGAGCTAAGTTGGTGGAGAAGCCTGTGCTTACTTCTGACCGAGACCCTGCTATTACTGATTGCCCAAGCCGCTCGGCTGACTCCGGCCACGACCAAGACGGGCGGTTCATGCAAGCCGAGTCGCTATGGTCATCAGCTCTCGAACATCTCCGTACTCAGGTGCCTTCAGAGGCATTCTCAACATGGCTCGCGCCCACGCGCGGCCGGGCGCTTCACGACGGGCTTTTGGAAATCGAGGTGCCCCATTCGTTCTTCGCAGAATGGCTCGGCCATCACTACGCCGGAGAGATACGGTCGGTTCTTTCTCGTCTCACCAGCCGAGATATGGACGTCGCCTTTGTCCCTGCCAACAGCGTGAACCCGCGAGTTCTTGTGACGCGGCGCGAGCGCGGTAGCCGCCCCCAAATCAGAACCGACGGGCTGAGATTGCAGGCCAGATACACTTTCGACTCTTTTGTCGTCGGCGAGTCTAACCGTCTGGCGGCAGCCGCTGCCCGGAGCGTTGCTGAGCAGCCGGGCGGCAGCTACAACCCTCTTTTCATATACGGCGGCGTCGGTTTAGGCAAAACCCATCTGATACAGGCCATCGGCAACCACATCCTTGTCATGGGAAGGGGTCTGCGGATCCTCTACACGGCGGCCGAGACGCTCTTCATTGAGTTCATCCAAGCGATTGAGAAAGACACTCGGCTTGAGTTCAAAAACAAGTACCGGGCATTGGACGTTCTGCTTCTGGATGACGTGCACTATTTGGTCGGGAAAGAACGGCTCCAAGATGAGGTCTTTTTCATCTTCAATAGCTTGAAAGATGCCGGCAGCCAAGTCGTTTTCACCTGCGACCGGCCGCCGATAGAACTCAGCGGTATCGAGAACCGCCTTACTTCCCGTCTTGGGTCCGGCCTAGTCGTTGACATCCAACCGCCCGAGCTCGAAACGCGAATCGCCATTCTGAAGAGCAAAGCCGCTGCGGACCACATTGAGCTAACAGACGACGTCGCGTGCTACATCGCCACACGGGTGAAGTCAAGCGTCCGGCAGCTCGAAGCCTGTTTAGTCCGGCTCTCGGCTCTGGCGTCGCTCGCGGGAAGGAGCATTACGGTCGAGGTTGCCGCCGAGGCACTCAAGGATATGCTCCGCGAAGCAGAACCGATAGACCATAAGGCAATCATCGCTGCTTGCGCTGGCGCATACGGGTTGAGCCCTGCCGATGTCCTCAGCGCGCGCCGCACAAAGCAGGTCGCTCTTGCCCGACAAGTAGCAATGTACATCATGCGGACCAAGCTGGCTCTTTCTCTCAATGAGATAGGACGCTTCTTTGGTGGCAAGGACCACACGACGGTTATGCACGCAATCGCGAAGGTGAACGAGTTGCGCGTAAAAGACTCGACATTTGACGCCCAGGTTACAAAGCTGCTCCAGTCAGCAACTCGTTGAAAACATTGTTGACAGTACTGTGGGTAACAGCGGGACTACGAACCACCCCGGACTATTCGCCCTGTTCGCACCCAGCGTCCACAACTGCCAAACGCCAGCCGCCATTGACGCACAAGGACTTGGCCAGTTTGCGGTCTTATCCACACCCCCAACTACAACAGCATTCTGAGATACTTCATTGTGGCTTATCTATTCGGTAACAAGATAAGGGAATTATAACTGGACATTTAAAGATGCTGCTTGTGCGATATGGTATTTTAATGAGTTAACATCATGTGTGGTTAATCCTCTTTGCCTTGAGGTTGTTCTGTAACTTGGCGACTGAAATCGATAGCGCCTAGCTGTACGGTGTGTGCTGGCGACAACAACGAGGAGGTGTCATGCTCTCTGATATAGAGATTGCGCAGCAAGCAAAGCTGAAGCCAATTGCCGATGTCTGCCATGAACTCGGCATTACGGACCCGGACCTTGTGCTGCCCAACGGCAAGTACAAGTGCAAGTTGTCGGTGCGATTGCTGGAGCAACTGAAAGGACGTCCTCCAGGCAAGCTGATACTGGTAACCGCCATAACGCCAACCAAATACGGCGAGGGCAAAACAACGACAGCCATCGGCCTTTCGATGGCCTTCAACCGGTTGGGCAAGCGTTCGATTGTCGTGCTCCGCCAGCCGTCGCTTGGGCCTGTCTTCGGCATCAAGGGCGGGGCTGCAGGCGGCGGCTACTCACAAGTGCTACCGATGGAGGACATCAACCTGCACTTCACCGGCGACTTCCACGCAGTCACTTCGGCCCACAACCTGCTCTCCGCGATGCTCGACAACGCCATCCACTTCGACAACGCGTTGCACATTGACGCCCGTGAGATTGTCTTTCCGCGGACGATAGACATGAACGACCGGGTGCTGCGTACGATGGTAGTGGGTCTGGGCGGCAGGGCAGACGGCCCGGCAAGAGAGGATAGCTGCGTTATTACCGCGGCTTCGGAGGTCATGGCGATACTGGCTTTGACCCGGGACCGGGCTGACCTGAAAGAACGCTTGGCAAGGATTCTTGTTGCGCTGCGCTACGACGACAGTCCGGTGACGGCGCGCGACTTAGGCGCAACCGGGGCCATGGCCGTGCTGCTGAAAGACGCCATTAAGCCTAACCTTGTGCAGACGACCGAGAACACGCCGGCCCTTGTCCACTGCGGGCCGTTTGCCAACATCGCCCACGGTACGGCGAGCATCATCGCTACCAACGCCGCGCTCCGGCTTGCTGAGTACACGGTTATCGAGGCCGGTTTCGGTTCGGACCTTGGGGCGGAGAAGTTCGTGGACATCGTTGCGCCGCTGGCCGGCTGGGACATCTCGGCCTGTGTGCTTGTGGCCACGGTGCGGGCGCTCAAACACCAAGGCGGGGCGCGCGACGTGCGCAGGGGAACATTGACCCATCTTTGGGGCGGGATGTCCAACCTGAAGCGCCACATTGAGAACTGCCGAACGCTCGGGCTTGAGCCGGTCGTCTGCTTGAACCGGTTTAGTGATGACTCCGACGACGACATTCGGCTTGTTCAGCAGTACTGCCGCGAACAGGGAGTAGAGTGTCCGGTCAGTACGGGGTTTACCGACGGCAGCCAAGGGTGTCTGGACCTAGCTGCGGCGGTCGAGAAGCAGATTGAGGAACGGCCGGGTCAGGCCCGGCCGCTCTATGACTATGCGGCGCCAGTTGAGGCCAAGATTGAAGCGGTGGCGCGGCATATCTACGGCGCGACCCAGGTCGTCTACACTCCGCGCGCCGAGCGCGAAATCAAACGGGTCTACAGCTTGGGGTATGACAAGCTGCCTGTTTGCATCGCCAAGACCCCGCTTTCATTCTCGGACGACCCGGACTGCATCGGTATCTGTTCCGGTTTCAAAATCACCATCTCCGCGGTCCACATCCGGGCCGGTGCCGGCTACCTTGTGCCGGTCGCCGGCGAAATCGAGCTCTTGCCCGGGCTTGCCAAGCGGCCCAACGCAATCAAGATTGACATTGCCGACGACGGCAGGATAAGCGGGCTGTCATGAGCCGGATGCAGAAACGCTGGTCTTTGCTTGGTCCGCGCCGTTCGGGCGTGCCTTGGGCTTCAATCCGGCCCGGACTGTTCCGGCTCGGGCTTGTCCATGACCTGCAGAATCGTGCCGGGTGAAAACCCGCGGCGGGCAAGGAAGGCGTAGAGCCGGCGTCTGAGCACTGCGGGTTCGAGGCGTCGGTTGCGCTCAAGGTATCTCCCGGCCGCTGCCCGGGCCGCAGCGAGTTCATCCGGAGCTTGGGCCAGTGCTGCCTCTGCCTGTTCGCGTGCGATACCGCGCTTGATAAGTTCTTGGCGCACGCGCCAGCGGCCCTTGTGGCCGACGCTCACCCGGTCTTGAACAAACTGCCGGGCATAGCCTTCGTCGTCCACCATCCTGAGCTCGGCGAGACGTTCAAGCGTCGCTTGAACCGTCTCGGGTGGGAAACCTTTGCGCGTCAGCCGCTGGCGGAGTTCGGCAGTGGTGCGCGCCTTGTAAGACAGAAGAAGAAAGGCGTAGTTGCGGGCTTGATAACCCTGCTCGGTGCGAGCAATCCGGTCGAGCGCGGCTTGGTCAATCTCGACACCCTCACGCAAGCCGAGCGCCGCGACCGTATCTTGCGAAAGTCCGAACCAGAATTGGCCGTCGAGAAAGACCGAGACCCGCCGCTTATTTCCTCTTTGCGGCTGGAGCGCGGTTATCCTCATCAGCAGTCGGGCTAGACTTGACCGGCCTCGGAACCTTCAGCTTTTCGTAGAGCAGGCTTTCCGCCTTCTGGGCAACCTGAGGATTCTCGGTCAGGAAATCAATCGCGGCATCCCGGCCCTGACCGATGCGCATCTCGCCGAACGCATACCAAGTGCCGGACTTGGTGAAGATACCCTGCTCGGTGCCGATGTCAATCAGCTCACCCATCCGCGATATGCCCTTGCCGAACATCAGGTCAAATTCGGCCTCGCGGAACGGCGGCGCGACCTTGTTCTTGACCACTTTGACCTTGGTGCGGCTGCCGATCACCTCGTCGCCCTTCTTGATTGCCAAGAGACGCCGGATATCGAACCGCATCGTGGCGTAGAACTTGAGCGCCAATCCGCCGGTCGTGGTTTCCGGGTTGCCGAACATCACGCCGATTTTCTGCCGTATCTGGTTGGTGAAGATGCCGCAGGTCTTGGTTCGGGCGGCCACGCCGGAGAGCTTGCGCATCGCCTGGGACATGAGCCGGGCCTGAACCCCGACAAACGCATCACCCATCTCGCCCTCGATTTCTGCGCGCGGCACCAGGGCCGCAACCGAGTCAATCACAAACAGGTCAAGTCCGCCCGAGCGGGTTAGCATCTCGGCAATCTCGAGCGCCTGCTCGCCCGAGTCGGGTTGGGAGACAAGCAATTTGTCCAGATCCACGCCCAGCGCCTGGGCATAGTTTGAGTCGAGCGCGTTCTCGGCATCAATGAACGCCGCGGTGCCGCCTAGCTTCTGACACTGGGCGATAATCGAGAGCACGAGCGTGGTCTTGCCCGAGCCCTCAGGACCATATATTTCGACAAACCGGCCACGGGGTACACCGCCAATGCCTAGAATTGCGTCCAAACCAATTGAGCCGGTTGGAATCGCCTCAAGCTGGGCAACCGGTTCTTCGCCGCCGAGTCGCATCACTGAGCCTTTGCCGTACTGCTTTTCAATTTGAGCCAGCGCACTGACCAGCGCCTTTGACTTCTCGTCGTCTTTTGACATGCAGCCTCCGTTTAGAGTGGTCTGCGAGAGTATAGACTTGGCCCTGCCTAAGTCAAGCTAGCTGGCGGCCAGACTGAGGACGGTCGAAGTCAGAAGCGAGATTGCAGAGGCTAGAAGAGAGAACGTCCGGACTTCGGACACTCGGCCTGGCTTGCCTCGATAGCCGCCTTCTCCAAATCATATAACCTGAACCGCACCGCCTTCATCTTCCCGGCCAATTTCGGCTCAGTAACCTTAAAAACCTCCTCGAGCACCCGCGCAGCTTCCTCGGCCCGCTTGAAGTTTGCCAACAGCACGTCGGTTAGGTTTCTGCGGGTTGTCCGGTCGAACCGGTCAGCCCGGCCCGGGTCAGATTCGCTGTCGCGCCCGGCGATGGCCTGCCGGCGCAGCGCACGGGTCTCGGAGCTCACCCGGGTTCTGAGAGCCCGGACGCGGGAGAGCAGCCGCGGCGCCTCCAGCCCGAGCCGGACCACGTCCTCGACCACGCGCAGCCCCTCGGTCAACCGGTTCAGGTTGGCATCAATGATACGACTGATACGGCGCTCGTCCATCGGCCTGCCAGCATAGAACCCGCCCGACGCCAAGTCAAGGCCGGCTGTGGCTTGACAGCGGACAGGCAGGGGTTAGAGTAGCAGGACTATGCGACAAGTGATTCTGACGACCGTCGCGGTTTGTCTTGTCGCCTTAGGCCAGCCGGCAGAAACTCCGGTCAGTTTTGATACGCCGGGTAGCATGCTGAAGCTCACGCCTGAGGTAAACAGGGCCGCCGGAGTGTTTCCCGACCTTGATGATCTCGACCACGTCGAAATCTGGCGACTAGACACAACGCTGCGGGTCGAGGTCTATCACCGGGACGGTACACGCGCCAGCCGCACCATCGGGCCGGCAGACCTCGACTCGATTCGCACCAAGATTGACACATATCTGTCCGCACAGCCGGCTCGAGTTCGGGCGGGCAAGCCGGCGCTTGAGCAGGAAGGCCGGGGAAGATTTCTCTTTGAGCAGCTCCCGATTGCGCTTGGCTGGTACGGCCCAGCGGCGCTGGCAATCGTCGAACCAGAAGACCTGCGGGTCGGAGCCGCGGTCTACTTGCTGAGCGGAGCTGCAAGCTACTTCATTCCCCTAATCTACACCGCCGACGCACGGGTCACCAATGCTCAGGCACATCTGAGCGTCGCGCTCGGCTATCGGGGTATTCTCGCCGGCTTCCTGCTCAGCGACATTCTCCAGATACACGACGAAAGTCCGAGATGGAACGCCCTGTTCATGCTGGGCACAAGCATCGCCGGTCAGTTCACCGGCCGGGCCATGGCCGACCGGCTCTCGCTCGGCCAGGCCACGCTCGTGACCAACTACACTGACCTAGGTACGTTGGGCGGCCTGCTGACCGGCGTCATCGCCGAACGCACGCTTTTCCGTGACAGCGACAACACCACTTCGCTCTCCGTGTCCACGATTTCCGGCATGGCTGGCGGTATCATCGCGGGCAATGCACGCGCGCAGAGGTGGGACTGCACCGAAGGTCGGGTCATTGCCGACCGCACCGGCGGCCTGCTCGGTGCGGCTGTGGTGCCGGCGGTCTATTACGCTGCGACCGGGGCCAGCCTGTTGCACCGTGAGCCGCGGGAACCGGATTGGGAAATCCTTTCTGCGCTGGCAATCGGCGGTGCTCTTGCCGGAACCTGGTGGACCGAGAATCAGCTCCGCGATTTACCGCTCAGTACCAGCAGCGGCTACATCGTTTCGGGCACAACCATTGGCGGCACCCTTGCCGGCGCCGGACTGGGCTTCGTGTTCAACACTGCTTCGCCTGAACCACGCTCGATTGCTGCAACCGCTGCCGCGGGCGGTGTTGCCGGATTCTTGGGCGGAATGAAACTGGCGCACAGCCTGCAACGAGCTGCCGGTCATACCGACCGGACTCGGCCTAGGCTCGAGCTGAACGGCGCGGCCGTGGCCGCGGTCGCGGCGAGCTATTCAACCCGAAGGGATTTCAGCGCGCCAGGGCTGGTAACCATCAGATTCTAGCGGGTCGCACAACAGACCCGCCCGGTGGACCTCGCAGGTAGCTGCGCTATTGGTCGTTCGGCATCGGCTCGTTCGGGTGCCGGACAATGTACGGTATGCCCCACGCGCTGGCAACATACGGCTCAGTCGTGTCAGCCCATAAGGTGCCCCAGCCGATGGCGTCGTGGATACTCGGCCGCACCTCCGGTGCATCGTATGACTCCTGGCCCAGTATCCAGGTCCGCTCGAACGTCCAGGTGCTGGTTCTGAAGTACGGTTGCCGGTACACGCGCGGCCGCTCCGGACGCCCACGGTGCAGGAACGTCCAGCAGGAGTCGCGGTCGCTGGTCACGGTGACCCACACGGTCACGGTGTCGCTGGGCACGAAGTTCGGCAACTGCTCTTTGGTCAGCAGCGTGTCGGTGGTGGTTAGCTCAAAGGTATCGCCCGATACCCGACCGATCGCCAGCACCCGCACGATACTTAGGTTGTAGGCGGTATTCTCGGTCCAGACACGGAGTGGTGATACTTTGCGGATGTGCCAACCGTCGTCGTCTTTGGTCAGGAAGACTTTTCTGAGCGATCGGTCGTGGAACGGCTTTCGCCAGACGAGGATAGGGTTCGAGGTCGTGTCGAAGGCGGTACGCAGCTCACCGTTGATATCGTGCGTAATTGTCGCGAGCGCGGTTGTGTCGTCCCAGCCCGGGTAAGCGGGTATCTGTACTTCAACGGCGCGGGACAGCCCGGTGCGCGGGATGTAGCGACGGAACCGGACAAACGGAATGCGCTCATACTCGTCAGTCCCCGGTTCACCGCCGCCCTCCTCGATGGTCGAGTCCGCCGCACCATAGCTGCTGGTCTGGTTGTCGGCGGTGTAAGCGGAGTTCGAAAGCAGTGACCGGATCAACTGCTCGTCGTTGTCTTTGTTTTTGTCACAGCCGAGTAGGCCCACTGCCAGCGCCACGACTATGGTCATGCCGAGCATACATTTCACTGTTACCTCCTGCCGTGCGGCTGCTGCCGCGAACATATTGCTTGCTTTGCAGAATAGAGCCATATCTGTCTGCGAGGGATAGGTTCGATTGCCGGCGGTCCATTCGCGCGGCGTCGAACCGTCCTCGAGTCTGTTACGACACTGCCCGTTGCAAGCTGCGTGCCAGCGCATAATGTCTGACAGGTGCGTGCGTTATCAGGCCGACCGCCTTCCGGCTGTGTCTGTGGCTGCACAGTCGTGAACAGTCCGGTGCAGTCTTTGCCGTCGTTCGGTTGCGACGTGAATCACGAAAACGGACGTGCCGCTGCTTGGTTGGCGCAGTCGCTTAACCACGTCGGAATGGAGTTGGCAAGGCAGTCGGACACAGACTCGGTTTGAGGTTCAGCCAGAGAGCTGCCCAATGAATCTGTTGGTGCGCACGTTGCGGAACGTCGTGCCCGCACGGCTTTCCAGTGAACAAGACCGGGCAAAAGCCAGGGCTCCTTACACCAAGAACAGCAGGACGACATAGCGAGAGCTCTAAGTTGCACAAATATGTAACTTATGCTGTCAACATCGGCTTAGGACTTGCTATCATGAGCGGCCTTGTGAGTGAGTGGGGGAATCGTTCCCCATTGCGGCCCCAATGCTGAACTAGGTGCTGGTTTGACAAGCACTTAGCAGAACTGGTCGAGTAGCAGGTGTGTCAGCGAGCAGGCCTGCGGCTGCTGGGGCAGAAATGGGAGCGGCGGCATCGCCGGTTGAGCTTCTGGTGGACAGGGCAGTTGTCTGGCCGGCTCTCGTGCCGCGTGTGCGGCCGAATGCCAAGACAGGTCGGCAAGAGTTGGCGCTGGCGCCCATGAGTCAGAATACCGCTACGTGAGCGCTGGCTCTCTTCTCTTGGTTGCGAAAACGATTGCTCTCCCTTGACAAGCTCAGGGAAAACCTTAGGACAGTCCCCGCCGCGTAGGAACGCGGCGCAATCTGGGACAGTCCCGGATTTTCTAATCTTTGGGCCAGCAGCATCCGGGTTCTGGTCGCTCGACCGTTTCCGATGTCGCGGAGTTCTTGCCGGGGCGTTGCGTCCGGCTTGACCGGTGCGCCGGCTTCACATATAGTCAGGCACTAGCTTGATTCGGAGGTCTTTTGGATTTCAAATATCTGATAGTGAACAAAGCCGACGGCATCGGCTGGCTCAAGTTCAACCGGCCGCCGGTGAATGCGCTGAACACCGATGCCGTTCTTGAGCTGGAGCGGGCTTTTGACTGGTTTGCCGCTCAAGATGACGTCATGGTTGTCGTTCTTACCGGCGAAGGCAAGGCGTTTGTCGCCGGGGCTGATATTGCCGAGATGTCGAAGTTTTCCCCGCTCCAAGCACGGGTCTTTGCCCAGAACGGACATCGGGCGCTTGCCAAGGTGGCGAACATCGAGAAGCCGGTGATTGCGGCGGTGAACGGTTTTGCCTTGGGTGGAGGCTGCGAGATTGCCCTTGCCTGTGACATCCGGGTCTTGGCCGACACGGCCAAAATCGGTCAGCCCGAGGTGAATCTCGGGTTGCTGCCCGGCTTTGGCGGGACTCAGCGGCTCGCGCGGTTGGTCGGGCCGGGCAAAGCAAAGGAGCTGATTTTCACTGCGGATGCGATTGATGCAGCCGAGGCGCTGCGCATCGGGCTTGCGAACAAGGTCGTGCCCGCCGACAAGCTGTTTGAAGTCGTGGGTGAGATGGCCCGGAAGATAGCGGCCAAAGGTCCGGCAGCGGTCAGGCTGGCCAAGACCTGTATCAACCGCGGGCTTGATGCGGACCTGAACACGGGCAATGCATTAGAAATCGAGGCCTTCGGCGTCTGCTTCTCGTCCGGGGAGCCGGCCGAAGGAACTCGGGCTTTTCTTGAGAAACGTAAGCCGGACTGGAAACCGGCAAAGGAGTAAGGAATGACGATAGGTAAGGCAAAGGATACGTTCATCGTTGGTGCGGCCCGGACACCGATTGGCCGATTTCTGGGCGGACTGGCAGCGCTGCGTGCGCCCGAGCTGGGCGGAGCGGCAATCAAGGCGGCAGTGGAGCGCGCTGGTGTGAAGCCCGAGGAGATTGACGGCGTTATCATGGGCAATGTCTGCCCGGCCGGCATCGGCCAAGCTCCTGCCCGACAGGCGGCAGTGAAGTATGCCGGGCTTTCGCCGGAGATACCGGCGCTGACTGTGAACAAGGTCTGCGGTTCAGGGATGATTGCCGTCGCGCTGGGCTGTCAGCAAATCAAAGCCGGTGACGCTCGGCTGGTTGTTGCCGGCGGACAGGAGTCAATGTCAAATGTCCCGTACTATCTGAAGGCCCTGCGGGCCGGCAATAAACTGGGTGACGCCAAGCTTCAGGACGGTCTGATTTATGACGGAATCTGGGACTTCTTTGGCGACATCCACATGGGGGCACTGGGCGATTTCACGGCACAGAACTCGGGCATCACGCGCGAAGAACAGGATAAGTGGGCAATGGGTAGCCACGTCAAGGCCGCGACCGCAATCAAGACGGGCAAGTTCAAGGCCGAGATTGTTCCGGTGTCAATCCCGCAACGGAAGGGCGACCCGGTAGTCATTGATACCGACGAAGGTCCGCGTGCCGACACAACCTTAGAGAAACTCGCCAAGCTCCCGCCGGTATTCACGAAGAACGGCACGGTGACCGCGGGCAACGCCTCGTCCATCAACGATGGCGGCGCCGCGGTGGTGATTGCCGACGGGGCGTATGTCAAGCAGGCGGGTCTGAAGCCGTTGGCGCGGGTTGTCGCCTATGCCACGGGCAGTGTCGAGCCGAAGATGCTCTTCTATGCGCCGGTCAAAGCGGTGCGTAACCTGCTCAAGGTTCAAGGCGTGGGGATTGACCACTTCGACCTGATTGAAATCAACGAGGCGTTTGCCTCCCAGACCTTGGCCGACGGCAAGGAGCTGGGCTGGAACTGGGACAAGGTGAACGTCAACGGCGGCGCGATTGCCTTGGGCCACCCAATCGGCTGTTCCGGGGCGCGGATAATCGTCTCGCTCATCTATGCTTTGAAGGACCGGAGCCTTTCTACCGGTTTGGCTACCGCCTGTCTGGGCGGCGGCGAGGCGACCGCCATCAGCATCGAGCTCGTGTAGCGCTTGCCGACTTACAGGACAGCGAGTGCGGCCGAGACCGTCGAACTCGGCCGCACTCTTGCTGCCCAGCTTGAGTCAGGGGATGTTGTTGCGTTCTTCGGCGAGCTGGGAAGCGGCAAGACGACGATGATTAAGGGAATCTGCGCCGGCCTTGGTGTCAAGGAACCGGTCCGCAGCCCGTCGTTCGTCATCGTCAGCGAGTACGAAGGAAGGATGCCGGTCTACCACATTGATTTGTACCGGCTGGCAGCCCGGGCTGATTGCGAGGCGGTTGGCCTCGATTTCTACTTTGGCGGCGACGGGGTCTGTCTTGTGGAGTGGGCAGAGCGGGCCGGTTCACTGCTGCCGCCGACGGCGATTAGGGTCACCCTCTCGGTCGAGGCTGCCGGGCGGAGAATCGAGGTTGCCGGTTTGCGGCGGCCGAGCTAGCCGGTCGAGCAGGTCTTCGATACCGCCCGACATCGTCTCGGTGCGGTCTGGGTGAACGAGGGTGATTTGCCGACCCCGGAGCGTGACCTTGAGCAAGCCGAGCTTTCGTGCCCGGACGCGCACGAGCGCAATCTGGAACAGCGGCTCGACCTCAGCCGGATAGCGGCCGAACCGGTCAACTATCTCGGCTTCGAGCTCGGCCAGTTCCGACTCGCTCTCGACGCTGAGCAGCCGTTTGTAGATTGCCACGCGCTCGAACGAGTCGGCGATGTAGCGGTCCGGAATCCGGGCGGGGACGTCGTCAAGCCTGAGTTCTGGTTCAGGTGATACCGGCTCACCCTTGAGCCGCGCCACCGCCTCCTTGAGCATCTGAGTGTAGAGGTTGTAACCGACCCGGGCCAGATGGCCGTGCTGTTCGGTGCCGAGCAGGCTTCCGACGCCCCGGATTTCCATGTCGCGCAGGGCGAGCTTGAAGCCGGACCCGAGGCGGGAATAGGCGAGCAGTGCCGAGAGCCGCCGGCGGGCGTCGGGCGTCACCTCATGTCGGGCGGGGACAACGAACAGGGCGAACGCCTGCGCGCTTGCCCGGCCGACCCGACCACGCAACTGGTGCAGATCGGCCAGACCGAACCGGTCGGCACGGTTGACGATGATGGTGTTGACATTGGGCATGTCGAGTCCGGACTCGACAATTGCGGTTGAGAGCAGGATTTCGTACTCGCCGGCGGCAAAGGCGAGGTAGATGTCCGCCAGCCGCCGGGCGCTCATTCGGCCGTGGGCGAGCGCCAGCTTTCGGCCGGGCAGCAGTTGCTTGAGCCGGTCGGCAACGGCCTGAAGCGAGGCGATTTCGTTGTGGACAAAGAAGACCTGGCCGCCCCGGTCGAGCTCGCGGCGGATGTACTCCCGGATGAGCTGGTCGTCCCAGACCGCCACTTCAGTTGCCACCTCGCGCCGCCCGGCTGGCGGGGTGTTGATGCAGGAGATGTCGCGCAGGCCGGCCAGTCCCATATAGAGCGTGCGCGGAATCGGCGTCGCGGTCAGGGTGAGCACGTCAACTCCAACTTTGAGCGCCCGCAGCCGTTCTTTCTGACGAACCCCGAACTTCTGTTCCTCGTCAATGATGAGCAGCCCGAGGTCGTGAAAGCGGACTCGGCTGCCGAGGAGCAACTGGGTTCCGATAACGATGTCAACTTTGCCGGCGGCAAGGTCGGCACAGATTTGATTCTGCTGAACGGTCGGAGTGAGGCGCGAGAGCATCTCGACCCGCACCGGAAACCGAGCCAGGCGACGGCGAAACGTGGCATAGTGTTGGTAGCAGAGGATGGTCGTCGGAGCGAGGAGGGCGACCTGTTTGGCGTTGGCCGCGGCCCGAAGCGCGGCGCGCAGCGCGATTTCGGTCTTGCCGTAGCCGACGTCACCGCAGACCAGGCGGTCCATCGGCCGGGCCTGGGCCATGTCGCGGTCGACGTCGGCCAGCGCCCGGAGCTGGTCCGGAGTCTCGGCAAAGGGGAAGGATGCCGCAAGCTCGGTTAGCCAGTCGGTCGCCGGCCCGAACGCCGTGCCGCGGGCTGCGTCCCGGCGGGCATACTGCTCGAGCAGTTCCTGAGCGTACTCGGCGCTGGCGCGCGCGGCCCGGGCCTTGGCGATGAGCCAGGCGCGAGAGCCGAGCCGGTCGAGCGGGGGAGGTGAGTCTTCGTCGCCGACGAACCGGTCGAGCAAGCCGATGTTCTCGACCGGCACATAGACCCGGTCGGTTCCGGCGTACTGAACGACGAGGCAGTCTTTGGCGATGCCGGAGTCGGTGACCGTCTGAGTGCCGCGGAACCGGCCGACGCCGTAGTCAACGTGGACGACGTAATCGCCCGGCCGGAGTGCCACGATGTTGTCAATCGGGATTCCGCGGAACCGGTGACGCACCGGCCGAATGACGGGCGCGCCGTAGAGTTCGCGTTCGGTGAGCACGGTGAACCGGCCAACTGGGCTGGCGAGCCCCGAGCTCAGCGGAGCAACCAGCAACCGAGGCCGGTCGCCGAGCAGGCTGCGCAGGCGCTCGCGTTGCTGGTTGGTGCTGGCAGCGATGATGTACTCGTGGTCTGATTCCTTCATGGTCTGGCGCAGGAACTCGAGGTTGCCGAGAAACATCGGCGCCGGTTCAAGGCCGAGGTTACAGTCGGCCGGCTCGTCAGCGGTGAACAGCGCGGCCCCGCGTGCGGGCACGTCAACGCCTTCGCCGATGAGCACCAAGTAATGGGGCAGAAGCAAAGAGGCTGGCCGGTCGGAATGGGCCGGCAGCCTCCGGCTGGGCAGGGTCGCGGTCGCTATCGGGCCAACCGAGCGCTGCAGGAGCGGGTCGAATGTCCGCAGCGAGAACACCCGGTCGCCGGCGAACTCAACACGCAAGGGTAGCTCTTGGGTGTCGGCAAAGCAATCAACGATTCCGCCGCGGACCGCATACTCGCCCGGTTCGGTAACAAGGTCGGTGCGCTCGTAGCCACTCGCTTCAAGCCAAGCGACGAGCTGGTCGGGCGTAAGCGGGGAATGTTGATTGACCGCGAGGTTCTGAGAAGAGCGGTCGTCAATTACCGGCGCGGGTCGGTTCAGTTGTTCGATGGTAGCGACAACGACCCCGGCAACGCTCGGTCCGAGCAGGCTCAAGTTTGAGCGGAACCACGGAGCGTCTGGGGTAAAGGCAAAGCAGGGCATCATCCGGTCCAACGTACGCACATCGGTGAGAGAGGCCCGGGCCGTAGCTTCACTTTCGGCAACCAAAAGGACCGGTCGGGACAGTGTTCGGGCAGCGTGAGCCGCAAGCAGGGCGGGCGTCGGCCCGGCCACGCCGCGGACGGTTAGGGTCTGGTCGGCGCCGAGCCGTTCGAGCAGCGCCTCGACTGCGGGGAGGCTGGAGAAGCGGGCGAGTACTTCGTTCATGAACATGAAAAAGAAGGGGCGCGTGTGCGCCCCTTCTGGAAGTCAGCCGGAGGCTACTTCTTCTTTTTTGCGGTCTTCTTAGCGGTTTTCTTTACACCGCGTTTTGCGCAAGGCATCAGACCTCCTTTTTGTGGACTGATGTTATTCGTATCTCGGCGTCAGTCAAGCAATATCGTGCGGCGCGGGGACCGCCGTCGGCGAACTTTCAAAGGGCAGGCCGGCATCGAAGCCACCTCGGTTTGTCCTTTTTGACAATTGCGTTCTTGTGGGTAGCATTATTATCTTGTTCGGGGAATGCTCGAAAAACTAATCGGCCGCATCTTCGGCACCAAGAACGAGCGCGAGCTGAAACGGCTCTGGGCGCTCGTTGCCGAAGTCAACGCAGTCTTCGAGTCGCTGAAAGGACTCACCGCCGAAGACCTGCCGCACAAAACTGAAGAACTAAAGAAACGGATCGCCGACGGCGAGTCGCTGGACGACCTGCTGCCCGAGGCGTTTGCCTTGGTGAAATGGGCATGCCGGTTCCTGGTCGGCAAGAGCTGGCCGGTGGCCGATATCATGCAAGAGTGGAACATGGTGCCGTTTGATGTCCAGCTCATCGGCGGGATTGTGTTGCACGAAGGCAAGATCGCCGAGATGAAGACCGGCGAAGGTAAAACCTTGGTGGCGACCATGCCGCTCTATCTGAACGCACTCGAAGGGAAGGGTGCCCACTTGGTGACGGTCAACGACTTTCTCGCGCGGCGTGACCGCGAGTGGATGGGCCCGGTGCTGGAATCGCTCGGCCTGCGGTTGGGCTGCATCCAGCAGGGGATGGAGCCGGAGCAGCGCAAGCCCCAGTACGACGCCGACGTCACCTACGGAACGAATAACGAGTTCGGGTTCGACTACCTGCGGGACAACATGGTCGTTCGCTGGGAAGACAAGGTGCAGCGGGGGCATCATTACGCGATTGTTGACGAAGTTGACTCGATTCTGATTGACGAAGCCCGGACACCGCTGATTATTTCCGGCCCGGTCGAAACCACCGACAAGGGATATGACCGACTTACGCCGTTAGTGCGCCGGTTGTTCAGTCGGCAGACGATTCTCGTCAACCGGATGGTCGAAGAGGCAGAGAAGCTGCTCAGTCAAGGTAAAGAGGCAGAGGCAGCGGTCAAGCTCCTGCAGGCCCGGCGCGGCGCGCCGAAGAACAAGCAGTTGACCAAGCTCGAGCGACAGGAGGGCGTCAAGAAGCTGATTGACGCGACCGAGCTTTCCTACCTGAGAGACAAACGGCTACACGAGATTGACGAAGGACTTTACTTTGTCATTGATGAGAAAGACCACTCAATCAGCCTGACCGAGATGGGTCGGAAGGAGCTGGCTCCGAACGACCCGAACGCTTTTGTGCTGCCCGACCTGAGCGAGGAGCTGGGCAGGATTGACCGCGACGAGAGCCTGACGCCGAAAGAAAAGGCCTATGCCCGGGAGCAGGCGTATCAGAAGTACGCTCAGAAGTCGGACGTGCTGCATAGCTTCCAAGCGTTGCTCAAGGCGTTCTCACTGTTCGAGAAGGACGTGGACTATGTCATCCAAGACGGCAAGGTCATAATCGTTGATGAGTTTACCGGCCGGCTGATGCCCGGCCGACGCTACTCGGACGGCCTCCACTCGGCCCTGGAGGCGAAAGAGAACGTTCGCGTTCAAGGCGAGACCCAGACCTTCGCCACCATCACCCTGCAAAACTATTTCCGGATGTACCGTAAGCTCGCCGGTATGACCGGCACGGCGCTGACCTCGGCGAGCGAATTCTTCTCGACCTACAAGCTCGACGCCGTCTCGATTCCGACCAATGAGCCGGTGCGGCGGATTGACTATCCCGATGTTGTCTACAAGACGCGCCGGGCGAAGTACGACGCGGTGCTCGATGAAATCGAGAAATGGCACAAGGTCGGTCGGCCGGTACTGGTCGGGACGACGTCGGTGGACGTTTCCGAGGTGATTTCACGAATGCTCCGCCGACGCGGTATCAACCACGAGGTGCTCAACGCCAAGCACCATCAGCGGGAAGCCGAGATTGTTGCCCGGGCAGGCCAGCCTGGGGCGGTCACCATCGCCACCAACATGGCCGGCCGGGGTACCGACATCAAACTCGGCCCGGGCGTCGTCAAAGGAAAGGGCTGCAATCTGGTGCGGCGCGGAGAAGGCGGCTGTCCCTACTGGGACGAGCAACCGGGCCGATGTTATGATCAGGTCCCCTGCGGGCTGTACATCATCGGTACCGAGCGGCACGAGGCCCGGCGGATTGATGACCAGTTGCGCGGGCGCAGCGGCCGCCAGGGCGACCCGGGTTCGTCGCGGTTCTACCTCTCGCTTGAGGACGACCTGATGCGGCTCTTCGGTTCGGAACGGGTCGCGGCCATCATGGACCGGTTCGGCGCCGAGGAAGACGAGCCGATTGAACACGCACTGGTTACCCGCGCAATTGCCAGCGCCCAACGCCGGGTCGAGGCCCGCAACGCCGAAATCCGGCGCCACCTGCTGGAGTACGACGACGTCATGAACCGGCAGCGCGACGTAATCTACCGGATGCGGGACGCGGTTCTCAAAGAACCCGACCTACGGCCAATCTACGAAGAAATGGCGGCCGGGTTCGTTGTCAGGCTCGTGGGCCGGACAACCCGTGGCGCTAAGTATCCCGACGAGTGGGATTGGGATGAGCTCCGGAACGAGTTGCAGGCGACGTTCCTCACCGACCTGCCGATTTCGGAACCGGAACGACGCGAGCAGCGTCAGGAAAACCTGCACCAACTGTTGACAGACCTAGCCACTCGTCGCTATCATGAGCGGCATGAAGAGCTGGGCACTGAGCTCTTTACCGACCTTTGCCGGTACGTGTTCCTGCGTACGATTGACGCCAAGTGGCGCGACCACCTCTATGCGCTGGACATGCTCCGCGAAGGTATCAGTCTGCGCGCCTACGGGCAGAAGGACCCATTGGTCGAGTACAAGCAGGAGTCGTTCCGTATGTTCGACGACATGCTTGGCGACCTTTACCGTGATGCGCTCACTTTGTTGTTCCGCGCGCAAGTGCAGGTTGCTGAAGAACGGCGCCGACCGATGGCTCGGCACGCGGTGCATGCCTACAAGCCGGATGCGGACCGGGCCGGAGCCGATGCGGAATCCGGTTCACGGCCTGCGACTCAAGTACGCCGAGCTGCGAGCAAAGTTGGGCGGAACGACCCGTGTCCATGCGGTTCGGGAAAGAAGTATAAGCGCTGCTGCGGCAGCGGCACGAGACAGTGACTGACCGCAGCTTCAGTTTGTCCGCAGAAAGCCGCGAGCTCGGTTGCCACCGTCGGTTCGGAGTTAGTCCGGTACAGTTCGGCGGCAGCAGGGCGGAAACGGCACAAGAGGTCGGTGTCCAGGCCAGGGACACCGTACCCAGTTCGAGCTCAAAAAAGGAGGAGCAATGGCACAAGGCAGCAAGAGCCGAGTTGTCATCTGGACAATAGTCGGCATCCTGGTCGTAATCGCAGTGGTGTTTCTGATTGTTGGCCGGAAAGGCGCGCCGAGCGGCAAACGAGCCGTCGCCGCCGAGGATATTCCGGCGTTCGTCAACCGAATGGAAGCCCGGCTCGCCAAGTTCGAGGAACGTGTCGCCAAAGCCCGGGAAAAGGGCGGCGACCCAGCGGCCTACGCGAAAATTGACGAGCAGGTCGGCAAGGTCAGGACCGGGCTACAGGAACTCCAGGGCATCACCGACCAGACGCAGTGGCTGCCCAAGATGGAGTTGATTAAGAACGACCTCGCCGAGGCCCGAAAGATGTTGAGAGAAGCGGGAGGCGAAGCCGGCTCAGACGATGATTAGTATCGTCAGGTGAAGCGTTGGCTGGAGCCGACCTAGCCGGTCGGCTCCAGCCTGCGCCCCAGCCTGAGCACAGTGTCAAGGCGCGTCGGGCCTTGACGCCGTGCGGGCGGCTCATATACTTGGCAATGCACTGTTGGACGTTTGCAGCAGCCTGTCCCGTGATGGCCGGACCTGGCCATTGGAAACGTCGTAGCTACCGGAAGCAACCTGGGGTCGAATTGCACCAGCAAGCTCGAGGGGCGAACAGACAAGGAGGTTCAGTTTGAAGAGCAGGATAGTAATCTGGCTGGTAGTCGGCGTTCTTGCGCTTGTGGCGGTCTTGTTTGTGTTGGCCAGACCAAGGGTGCCAGCGCCGCCAAAGTTGACCGCGGAGCGGCTCGACCGGGCGGTGGGACAGGCTGAGGTGCAACTTAACCGACTGGCGGCGAGGCTGGCGACAATCCGTGGCAACACCGCGTCCGGTTTCGATGTCGGTAAAGCGGCCGAAGCAGACCGACTGCTTATCGAGGCCCGGGATAAGCTCAGTCAAGTGAAGCAGTCGGGCGACCTGAGACAAGGCGAGGCGAAGCTTAAGGAAGTAAAGCAGACGCTGCGGCGTGCGCGGCGCGCGGTAGAACTGGCTACCAAGGGTTCAGGCCCGAGGCCGCCGAACATGTAAGGCAAAGGCAGCTCGGGCTAGTAGTACATGTAGCGCAGGCGCGGGAACTTCAGCCCACCGAGCAGACTCTCGGCAGTTCGCTCCAGTAGCTGACTAACCAGAAAACCCATCCGGCGGGCCGGGCGGATAAGACGAGGCTCGCCTTCGATGCCGCACAGCTCAGCGGCAATGCGCTTTGCGTCCTCGAGCGTCCCGAGCGTATCAACCAGGCCGAGCGCCAAGGCTTGGCGTCCAGTCAAAATGCGGCCGTCAGCAATGGCACGCACGCTGTCCGCCGGGAGCTTGCGCCGAGCACTGACGACCTCGACAAACTGCTCATAGACATCGGTAACGACGTCCTGAAGTAGAGCTCGGTCCCTTTCCGTCATCTCGCGGAAAGGCGACCCGACATCCTTCTGTTCGCGCGATTTGACAACCTCGACCTTGAGACCGAGTTTGTCCATTAGGCCTTTCACTACGGGGAACTCCATGATTACCCCGATTGAACCGGTGATGGTCTGAGGGTTGGCGACAATGATGTCCGCGGGCGCCGCGACGTAGTAGGCCCCGGAAGTAGCGATTGTCCCCATCGAGACGACGACCGGCTTGCCTTCGTCGCTGATGCGCGCGACTTCTGAGTATATTTCATGTGACGGCGTGACAACGCCGCCCGGAGAGTCAATACGTATCAGGATACCTTTGACCTGAAGGCGACGCTCAAGCCACTGTAGTTGGCGCACGGTTTCAGTCGCGTCGACGATCGTGCCCTCAATCTCCACATAACCTAAGCCCTTGTGCCAGCCAGAAAGGGCACTGGGGCTGCTGCCGACCTGAACCGCAAGGACCCAAAGAAACAGCGCCAGCATGACTAGGCCGGATGCGACGCCAGCGACTAGGAGAATGATTGTTGATTTGCGGGTCATGACAGAGGAGTGGGCCCAAGTAGATTCGAACTACTGACCCCTGCGTTATCAGCACAGTGCTCTACCACCTGAGCTATGGGCCCGAATGGATTGAAGGGCCGAGGAATTCTGGCAGTCGCCCAAGCGCGTCCAGAACCCGGTCGGCATCTATCCTCGGTAATGATAGGCCAAGCTGGCGCTAAGTCAAGGACGCGGCTTAATGCGTGGGCCCTGGGCCGTGTCTTCGACCGAAAACCCGAGCTCAGCGATGCGGTCGCGCAATCGGTCAGAGGTGGGCCAGTCGCGGGCGTGGCGGGCGGCCTGGCGTTCTTTGACCAGCTTGAGCACTTCTGCTGGCACTGTTTCCGGAGCGAGGGTCAGACGGTCGAGTCCGAAGCCGAGGACGCGGTCAAAGTCGAGAATAGCTTCCCAAGCATTGCGTTCCAGCCGACGATTGGCCTCGCGCACGATGTTCCACACCACCGCTAAGGCTTGAGGTATGTTAAGGTCATCGGCAATCGCGGCCCGGAACTCTTCACGCCAGGGCGCGAGCCATGAGTCGTCACCCTTGGGCCAAGTCTGGGCGGTGCAACCGAAATCCAAGAGCCCACGCAGCGAGTTGCGGGCGCTCCTTAATGATTCGGCCGTGAAGCTGAGTGGCATCCGGTAGAGCGCGGTGTGACAGAGATATCTGAAGTCGGCCGGTCCGGCTCCGCTTTGCTGGAGTTCCCCGAGCGTGACAAGGTTGCCTTCGGATTTGCCCATTCGGTTTTCTCCCACGGTGAGAAAGGCGTTGTGGACCCAGTAGGTAACGACTTCATGGCCGGTGGCTGCAAAGTTCTGGGCGCGTTCGTTGGTGTGGTGCACTGGGACGTGGTCGATACCGCCGGTGTGAATGTCAAACCGTTCCCCGAGATACTTGATTGACATCGCCGAACACTCGATGTGCCACCCCGGGAAACCCCGGCCCCACGGCGAATCCCATTGCATCAGGTGGTTGGGCTGGTTTGTTATCCAGAGGGCGAAGTCGGATGGGTTGCGGCGTTCCGGGTCAACCTTGACTCGTGCACCAGCCTGCTGTTCGGCGAGATTGAGCCGGGCAAGCTGCGCGTAGCCGGGGTACTTGGCGGTGTCAAATATCAGGCCGACGCTGGTCCGGTAAGTGAAGCCGTTCTCCTCAATGCGGCGGATGAGCCGAATCATGTCGTCAATGTGCTCGGTTGCGCGGCAGACTACATGAGGACGGAGGATGTTCAGCCGGTCGCAATCGGCCCAGAACGCATTTTCGTAGAAACGTGCGAGCTCCTGAGGACTTTTGCCTTCGGCACGGGCGCCCTTTTCCAGTTTGTCTTCACCGGTGTCCTCGTCCGACGTGAGGTGCCCGACGTCGGTAATGTTCATGATGTGCTTGACACTGAACCCGAGATATTCCAGCACCCGGCGGAGGGTATCGGCGAACACGTAGGCGCGGAGGTTGCCGACATGGGCGAACATGTATACCGTCGGACCGCACGAGTAGATGCCGACCCTGCCTGGGACCAGCGGCTTCAATTCTTCTTTTTGGCGCGTCAGTGTATTGAACAGTCGCATCGGCTTTTGCGATTGTAGCAGCAGCATAGGCCGGAATCAAGGAAACGCAGTGCTTTGCCAGAAGCCCGCTCAAATCCGCACCAGCCGGCCGGAGGATGCAACAACAACGGGGTGTCGTCAAACTATAAGGAGAGCAACTCGCGAAAAGCTGCTCCGTTATCTACTCAGGACACCGCCAAGAATGCGCTATCGCTAAGCCATTGCAGGGTGCGGACGAGGGCTTGACTTGAGTGCTTTTGGGACTATTTTATTTATTCGTCTAATGGCTAGGACAGCACACAAATGAACGGAGGTTTCATGCGTTCAGCCAGACTGTCCGTGCTGCTGGGCACCGGCCTGGCAGTGGTAATGTTAATGAATGCCTGCGGCAAGCCGCCGCTGGTCCCGGACAAACCGACCGGTCCAAGTGTCTGGCTCAAAGGAGTACCGTTCGCCTGTACGACTAAGACGACCGACCCTTCCGGCGCCAAGGTGTCGTATCAGTTCGACTGGGGCGACGGCACCCAGTCGGAATGGTCCGAGTTCGTTGAGGGCGGCCAAGTCCACACCGATACCCACACCTACTCGGCCCAGGGCACCTATCGAGTCAAAGCCCGGGCAAGGAACAGCAAACGTCGGTCTGCTTGGTCTGAGGAGCTCGCCGTCAACGTTAGTGTCGGCGAGGGACAAGTCCTTTGGTGGGTCACACACATTGACCCGGATGAAGGCGAGGATTCGGCCGACTTTAGCAATAATACCTTCGGCATTGGTCCGGACGGCACAGTCTATACCGGTTGCGTGGACTATGGTGCGCTACTGGGCCGTAAATCTGGCGGCGGCGTCTGGAAGTTTCGGACCGCGGACGAAGACGAGTTCTTTGCCGCACCGGCGATTGGCGAGAGTCTGGTTTTTATCGGCTGTACGAACGAGTCAGTTTACGCTGTGCGGTTCAACGGCACCCGCAAGTGGAGCCGCTACGTCGGCAGTTCAGTCTATGCTGCCGCGGCCGTTGGTGCTGATGGCACGGTCTATTTCCATACCGAGGATTCGATGCTGGTGGCCATAGGACAAGACGGGACGTTCCGCTGGTCCTATCCGACCGGCGGTGGCTACTCGTCGCCAGTTATCGGTACCGACGGTACGGTCTACGTGGCAAACGGCGAGGGCGAGGTGTTTGCGTTCGACCCGACCAGCGGGACGATGAAGTGGAGCCAGCCCTACCGGCTGAGCAGCAACGCCATCAACGCATCGCCGGCGCTCGACCCAGTCCGCGGGGTGCTCTACGTCGCGGACGAGAACGGGACGTTTGCCGCAATCAATCTCGACGGCACGCTGAATTGGCAGTTCTCGGTCGGAGAAGACGCCTCGTCGCCAGTCGTCGGTGCCGACGGCACAGTCTACATCTGCGGCGGGGGGGGGGTGTTTGCGCTCAATCCGGAAACCCAGGACCAGAAGTGGCGATTCCAGCCGCCGCTCTTCGGCATCGCTTCGACTCCGGCGGTATCGGCTGACGGATATGTCTATTTCTTGGTCATGGCTGGACGCAAAGCAACGCTCCAGCAGGGCGCGGATACACTCTACGCAGTTAACTCCGACGGCACACGGCGCTGGGCCTGTGCGCTGGGCGAGGGGATGTCGGACGTGGTGATTTCAGCACCCAAGATTGGCGATGACGGACTAATTTATGTGGGCGACGGCACGCGCGGTTGGTGCGTCGTCGGGCTGAAGGGGCCGGCCTTGTCGGTCTGGCCTCAGTTCCAGCGCGACGGAGCGAACAGCGGTCGGGCAAGATAGTCATCCGGCGTATGATGCACGAGGTTCTACGCTCTACCCCGAATGCGGCGGACCGCACCGGCGTCGGGCACGACGCACTAAGCGCAGAGCCCGTGATCTGATGTTTCAGCCAGTTCCCCGCCAGCCGAACCACAAGGAAATCGAGCTGCGCGTGCTTGAGTTTTGGCAGCAGCGAGGCATATTCCGGCAACTAATGGACCGGAACAGGAATCAAGGGGCCGGGCGGCCGAAGTTTCGGTTTCTGGACGGCCCGATTACCGCTAACGGTCCGATGGGTGTGCACCACGCCTGGGGACGGACATACAAGGACTTGTTCCAGCGCTACCATGCGATGCTCGGTCACGAACAGCGTTTTCAGAACGGGTTCGATTGCCAAGGGCTTTGGGTCGAGGTCGAAGTCGAGAAGGAACTCGGTTTCAGGTCGAAGAAAGACATTGAAGCACTAGGTATTGACAAGTTTGTCGAACGGTGCCGCCAGCGGGTGCAGAAGTTTGCCGCCATCCAGACAGGTCAGTCGATACGGCTGGGCCAGTGGATGGACTGGGACAACTCGTACTATACAATGTCCGAGGAAAATAACTACAGCATCTGGTACTTTCTGAAACGCTGCCACGAGCGCAAGCTGATCTATGAAGGCACCGACGTGATGCCGTGGTGCGGTCGGTGCGGGACCGCGGTCTCGGACATGGAAATCGCGACCGAGGGCTACCGTGAGCTGACCCACAAGTCGGTATTCCTTAGATTCCCACTGGTTCCGGCCGGGAGCGAGCCTGAGTATCTGCTGGTCTGGACCACGACGCCGTGGACATTGACCTCAAATGTTGCCGCCGCGGTCCACCCCGAGCTGACCTATGTCCGGGCGCGCAAGGACGGGGTGGTCTACATCCTAGCCGAGCCACTGCTCAATGTGCTGGGCAGCGCCGAGGTCCTGGGTCGGCTGCTAGGGCAGGACCTGGTCGGGCGCAAGTACCAAGGGCCGTTTGACGAACTCGAACCCCAGCGCGGAGTCGAACACAGAGTTGTTCCGTGGAAAGAGGTTAGCGCGGGTGAAGGCACCGGCATTGTCCACATCGCGCCCGGCTGCGGCAAAGAGGACTTCTTGCTCGGCCGGGAGCACGGGCTGGCGGTCATCGCTCCGCTGAACGAAGACGGAACGTTTCGGTCGGAGTTCGACTGGCTCGCCGGCCGTGACTCGCAGGCGGTCGCCGACGACATCTTCAAGAACCTTGAGAAGAAGGGGATGCTGTTCCGGGTTGAGGACTACGCCCACCGGTATCCGGTCTGCTGGCGCTGCGGCGAGGAACTGGTGTTCCGCCTAGTCGACGAGTGGTTCATTGCCATGGACCCGCTGCGGGAGGAAATCATGGCGTCGGCCCGGCAGGTCCGCTGGATTCCGGAATTCGGGCTGGAGCGCGAGCTCGACTGGCTGCGCAACATGGCCGACTGGTGCATCTCAAAGAAACGGTACTGGGGCCTAGCCCTGCCTATCTACCGGTGCGAGTGCGGTTGGTTCGACGTCATCGGTTCGCGCGAAGAGCTGGCCGTGCGCGCGGTCGAGGGCTGGGACCGGTTCGAAGGTCATACCCCGCATCGGCCCTGGGTGGACGAAGTGAAAATCGGCTGTGGCAATTGCGGCCGGCCAGTCAGCCGCATTCGCGACGTCGGCAACCCGTGGCTCGACGCCGGCATCGTGCCGTTCTCGACCACCGGCTATCTTACCGACCGAGAGTACTGGCAACAGTGGTTTCCGTTCGACTTCATCACCGAGTCGTTCCCGGGCCAGTTCCGGAACTGGTTCTATGCAATTCTGGCGATGAGCACGGTGCTCGAGGGGTGCGCACCAATCAGGACCGTGCTCGGCTATGCGACGATGAAAGCCGAGGACGGGCGCGAGATGCACAAGTCGTGGGGCAACGCGATCGCCGTGGACGAGGCGGTTGACCGGATGGGCGCGGACGTGATGCGCTGGATGTTTGTCCGACAGAACCCAGCCCAGAACCTTCTCTTCGGCTACACCGGCGCACGCGAGGTCGAGCGGAAACTCCTAACACTCTGGAACGTCTACAGCTTCTTCGTCACCTACGCCAACATTGATGGGTTCAACCCCAAGACGGGCCGGCCGGGCACGGCCTGCTCGCTACTGGACCGCTGGGTTCTTTCGCGCCTCAACTCGCTCGTCCGGCATGTCACCGAGCGGCTTGACGACTTTGACCCGGCCGCGGTGCCGCAGGCGGCCGAGGAGTTCATTGACGACCTCTCTGTTTGGTACGTCCGCCGGAGCCGACGCCGGTTCTGGAAGTCGGCGTCGGACGAGGACAAGGCCGCGGCCTACCATACGCTCTACACCTGCTTAGTCACGACTATCAAACTGCTGGCACCAGTGATGCCGTTTCTGACCGAAGAAATGTACGCAAACCTCGTCCGCTCGGTTGACAAAGACGCGCCTGAATCGGTCCATCTAACGGCTTGGCCCGTGGCCGACATCGCCCTCATTGACCCGACACTTGAAGCTGAGGTTACGCTCGTCCGTCAGGTCGTTTCGCTCGGCCGGTCGGCGCGGGAGAAGGCGAAGTTGAAAGTCCGCCAGCCTCTGGCTGCGGCCCTGATTCAGTCGGCCGACCGGGCCCAGCAAGATGCGGTCCTGCGACATGCCGACTCAATCCGCGATGAGCTGAACGTCCGCGAGCTGCGTTTCGCCGAGCCGGGCTTTAGCTTTCCCGACGGCCATGTTGCGATTAGCTCAGCCGGCCTGACGGTCGCAATCGACACCAACCTCAGCCCGGCGCTTGAAGACGAAGGGCTGGCGCGGGAGTTTGTTCACATTGTCCAAAACCTGCGCAAAGAGGCACGGTTCGACGTTGCGGACCGGATTCGGCTTCACTACCAGGCGGGCCCGCGGCTGGTCAAGGCGGTCACCGCCTTTGCCGACTACATCGCTCGCGAGACGCTCGCGGTAGGGCTTGACCAGTTGGTCGGCGAGGTGGCGACGGACATTTGTCGGTCGGTGAAAGTGAACCGCGAGCCGGCCGAAATCGCCCTGACGAGAGTGAGGAACCAATGAAGAAGCAAGACCTGGTCAAGTATGAACGCGCCCTGCTGGCCGAAAAGCAGCGGATTTTGAGACAGGGAAACTTCACCAGCGAGGTGATGGAGGCGTCCGGTCCAGATGTGACCGGTGACCTCTCCAGCCACCGCACCCATGTCGCCGACCAAGGCACTGAACACTACCAGAGTGAACTTGCCTCCCGTCTCAAGGCAATGGAGTCGAAGACGCTGCGCGAGATTGAGGCGGCGCTGAGGCGCATCGAAGAAGGGACCTACGGCAAGTGCGAGCGGTGCGGCGCCGACATCCAGCCGGCGCGGCTCGAGCTGGTTCCTCATGCCCGGCTCTGCGTCAAGTGCCTGAAGTTAGACAAAGACCGGCGCTAGGTTCCGGCGACGTCGTCCGGCCCCGCGGACGGGCGTGAACATCCGGCTGACAATCGAATTCGACGGCACCGGTTACGCGGGCTGGCAGTTTCAGCCCGGCCGGCCGACGGTTCAAGGCGAGGTTGAGGCCGCGCTGCAGCACCTATTGGGCCGAAGGATTACCGTTTACGGCTGCGGCCGTACCGACGCCGGGGTGTCAGCCCGCGGCTACGTCGCCAACTTCCACGCCGAAGGAAGCGACCGGGTTCTTATTGACCAAGAGCGGCTCCGTCGGGCAATGAACCATTACCTACCGGCAGACATTCATGTCCACGCGGCTGAGTTTGTACCCGAATCATTCCACGCCCGCCACGATGCCCGCGGCAAGAGCTACGTTTACCACGTCGTGCAGGGCATTTCACCCTTGCGCCGTGCCCGGGCTTGGGAAATCGCTTGCCCGCTCAACGTCGTGAAGCTGCGTCGGGCGGCCCGGTTCTTTATCGGCACGCGGGACTTCAACGCCTTCTGCCACACCGACGACGCCACCGGCCGGTGTACGATACGTGTGATTGACGTCTCGGAATCGGGCGAGGAACTGAAGATTGCGGTTCACGGCGACCGGTTCCTTTACAAGATGGTGCGGCGCATTGTCGGAGCAATGGTCGCCTATGGACGCGGCCGCGTCACGCTCAAAGACCTCGCGGCTGCGCTTGCCGGTCGGCCTCACACCCCGTTCCAGACCGCACCGGCCCACGGCCTGATTCTAGACTCGGTCTGCTACTGACCTGCGCCCGCCGTTTTGTCTCTTGCTTCTTGGCTTCCGCCCTTAGCAAGGGAACATAGAAGACTCTTTCCCCTCGCGGAGCCTGCGCTGCCTTCCCTTGTCGTTGTCACTCTGAGGCACGCAGTGCCGAAGAGTCGTCGAAACCCGAAGACCCTTCGCCCAACGGCTCAGAGTGACAAGGGTCGAAGGGCTCAGATGACGAGGACAGGCGAAGGCAGAAGCGAGAAGCTAGAGGCTAGGGTGCAGAACCGGGCGGACAAGCCAAAGTTGGTACTGCGTGACAAGGAGCGAAGGGCTCAGGGCTTCGATTGGGACTAAGGCAGCAAGAGGCCAGAGTGTAGAAGTCAGAAGGACAGACGTTCTCTCTTCTGTGTCTTCGGCCGGTCAGCGGCCGAGAAGGAGTTTGAGGCCGGTGGCCGGGTCAGTGCCGCGGCGGACGCGAACCCGGCCGGGAACAAGGCTGATTTCGCAGGTCACCGTAACCCGGGCTGAGAAGAGATGGCCGGCAAAGGCCTGAAGTTGTCGGTTGCTGATGACCGCGTGGGTGTGGCAAATCGGCTCGCGACCGTTCCAGGCGACGTTGCCGACGAGGGCGGCGATTTCGCAGTCGCTCTTGAATGTGCGCCGGCGGTAGGAGCGTCGTTTCGGGTCAAAGTAGCCAAGCGTGATGTCCCGAGCAGCGCCCAGGCCGGTGAAGAAGCCCGAGCCGATGCGGTGACTGCGGACGAACGCGCGGAGCGTCTCAATCACTTCTTCATCGCACTCCAGGCGCAGGATGAATGCGGGACCGATGTCGGTAGCTATCACGTTTTCGGCGCGGCAGGTTTGCGCGGTTCTTTCTTGATATAGCGGCACTTGGGATAGCCGGAGCAGGCGACAAACGGGCCGAACCGGCCTTGACGTTCGACCATCGGTTTGCCGCATTCCGGGCAGACTTCGTCGAGCTTCTTGGGTTCTCGCCGCCGGGTGCGAACGATGAACCGGCACTCCGGGTAGCCGGAGCAGGCGACAAACGGGCCGAACCGGCCTTGACGTTCGACCATCGGTTTGCCGCATTCCGGGCATTTCTCGTCGAGGAGCCGGGGCGGGGTTTTTTTGACGTATCGGCAATCCGGGTAGCGGCCGCAGGCGACGAACTTGCCGAATCGGCCCCAGCGCTCGACCAGATTGGTGCCGCATTCCGGGCATTTCTCGTCGAGTTCCTGATGGAGGTCCTGGCGGATGTCGGTGGCACCGTCACTGACTCGGTCGAGGTCTTCTTTGAACGGACGGTAGAACCGGCCGACAACCTCCTGCCAGGGTTCGCTGCCTTCTTCGATAAGGTCGAGTTCTTTTTCCATCTCGCGCGTGAACCCGACTTCGAACACGTTGGCGAAGCGGGGGATGAGCACGTCGTTGACGACCATGCCGAGTTCCGTCGGATGGAGCCGGCCTTCTTTGCGCTCGGCATACTTGCGGTCGAAAAGAGTGCTGACAATTGTGGCATACGTTGAGGGCCGGCCGATACCGTTGGTCTCCAAACGCTTGATGAGGGTTGCCTCGCTGAAACGCGGCGGCGGCTGGGTAAACTTCTGCTCGGCGTCGAGGTTCTTCATCGTCAGTGGCTCGCCGGTCGCAAGCGGGGGCAGGGTTCGTTCCTTTTCCGGGTCGCCGTAGACCCGTTCAAAACCGCAAGCCGCACAGCGTACCGCGTCGGCCTTGAAGGTGTAGTCGCCGCCCGTGACCTCGACTTCGGTGAGGCTGTAAACCGCATCGGCCATCTGGCTGGCAACGAACCGCCGGTAGATCAGGTCATAGAGCCGGAATTGGTCGGGCGTGAGAAAGCTCCTGACCGAGTCCGGCGTGCGGTCAACCCGCGTCGGCCGGATTGCTTCATGAGCGCCCTGGGTGCCTTTGCGGTCTGGGTAATGGCGAGGGACTTCCGGCAGGAACTCCGCGCCGTAGTGGCGGGCGATGAACTCGCGGGTGTCGCTGACGAAGTCAGTTGCGACGCGAAACGAGTCGGTTCGGGGATAGGTAATCAGGCCGACCGTCTCCTTGGCCAGCTCGACTCCCTCGAACAACTCTTGGGCGGTACGCATCGCCCGCTGAGCCGAGAAGTTAAGGCGCTGGACGGCATCCTGCTGCATTGTCGCGGTAACAAACGGCGGCAAGGGACGCCGTCGGCGCTCCCGCTGTCGAATGTTCGTCACTTGGAACTTGGCCGCCTCACACCCCTTGCGCACCGTCTCGACTTCGTCCCCTGTGCGCAGCTTGAATTCTGCGCCGCGAATCCGGGTGAGTGTTGCCTCGAACGTCTGAGAGTTGGCTCGGGCAAAGGTGGCCTTGACCAGCCAGTATTCCTCAGGCTTGAACGCCTGGATTTCGCGTTCCCGTTCGACGAGCAGGCGGAGGGCAACGGTCTGAACCCGGCCGGCAGAGAGTCCGCCCCGCACAATCTTCCACAGCAGTGGCGAGACCAGATAGCCGACTAGGCGGTCGAGCACTCGACGGGCCCGGTGGGAATAGACTTTGTTCATGTCCAGCTCGGTCGGCGCGGCAAACGCCTCTTTGATGCCTCGGGGCGTAATCTCGAACAGCAGCACGCGCTTGACCGGCGCGCCGTCCCGGATTTCTGACGCGACTGAGAAAGCAATCGCCTCCCCTTCGCGGTCTGGGTCGCACCCGAGGTAGACAGTACGGGCTGCCCGGGCCTCAGCCTTGAGCTCGTTGATGACCGAAGCCTTGCCGCGGATGCGGATGTACTCCGGCTCAAAGCCGTGCTCGATGTCAACGCCCAGCCTTGATTTGGGCAGGTCGGCGATGTGGCCGCGCGAAGAGAGCACTTTCATCCGGCCGCCGAGTAACCGAGAGATGGTCCGGGCTTTGGTCGGCGATTCGACAATCAGCAGGTCGCGGGTTCGCCTCCCGCCGGAGGGACCCTCAGTAACGCGGGGAACCTTGGACGATTTCTTCTTGGTCGGCATGAAGTCAGAAGAATAGTGACTCGATCAGCGGTGTCAACTTACGGCGAATTGAGTTACTCTTCGATGACTACGACCGCGGCGGCGTAGTCGTCGAGATGGGTGATGCTTACATGGACGCGCTTTGAGCCTAGAAGCTGCGCGGCCCGACCGGTAACCACAATCGTCGGCCTCGACCGTTCGTTGTCCCTGACCTCTACTTCGTTCCAATTGATGGCGCCGCGCAGGCCGGTGCCGAGTGCCTTGGAAAAAGCTTCTTTTGCCGCGAAGCGGCCGGCATAGGAGAGGTGGCGATGAGTGACATGCTCGCAGAACTCGATCTCTCCGGCGGTGAAGACCCGGGAACGGAATCTATCAGGAAACCGCGCGAGTGTCCGTCGGATGCGCTCGACCTGCACAAGGTCAATGCCGACACCAAAGACGGCCATTAGCTAAAGGGGCAAGGGACGTTTCCCGCATAGCGCCTGAAGTCGGAGCCGCACCGGCGTGAAAACCCGGGGATAGTCCCGGGTTATTAGCAGAAGACTCATCTCTGGTTCAGGCGTTCGATGACCGGAATGAGTTCGAGGATATCGCCAATCTCGAAGTCGGCCCCGGAATGCTGGGTGCCGAAGGTGTCGCCGTATCGGGCAAAGACGGTGTACATACCGATGGTCTTCGCACCGACGATGTCGCGCTCGGCCCAATCGCCGACCATTACCGCCTCGTGCGGCGCAACCCCGAGCAGCTCAAGCGCTTTCTGGAACGGCTCGGGTGCGGGTTTGCGCCGGCCGGTGTCGTCGAATGTAACGACCACGTCGAAGAACTCATCTACACCAAGAGAGCAGAGTCGCATCCACGCTTGGAGCTTGGGTGCATCCGAAACGACACCCAACGCCAGACCGTTACGCACCAGCCGCAGCAGAGCCATGCGGACGTGCGGGTATGCAACGAGGACCCCTTCTCGGCCCCGGCGGTAAGCGAGGATGCCGTTGGCGAGTATCCGATAGTCAATGTAGCCGAGCACGCTTTTGAGGAACTCATCGAACACCTGCTGAAACTCGATGCCTCGTTCACTGTAGATTTCGTAGATTCGCTTGTGGGCCTGTTCGTGGGTCAGGTCGAGCCCGGCGTCAATCATCGCGTCAATCGCGGCCGCCACGGCGGCATCCTTCATCTTCATGAAGTCAACGAGGGTGTTATCAACGTCGAAGACCACGGCCTTGACCACTATCCCCCCTTTGAGCTGAGCCGGTCGAAGCCGGCCCGCAGGCGGGCGTAGGTCGCCTGCAGGTGTTCGCTGATGACCTTGGTCTCGGCGAGGAGCGGCATGAAATTGACGTCGCCAGACCAGCGCGGCACGATGTGAATATGGAGATGTCCGGCAACACCGGCGCCCGCGGGCCGGCCGAGGTTCAGGCCGACGTTGAATCCCTGGGGCGCGAGCTCTCGGCGCAGGACCGCGACGCAGCACTGGGTCAGCCGGAAGAGCTCGCGACTTTCCGGGTCGGTCAGTTTGTCAATCATCGCCTCGTGCCGCACCGGGGCGACCATCAGATGGCCGTTGTTGTAGGGATACCGGTTCATCATCACCAGCCCCAGCCGGGTGCGCAGCAGCACCAGCCGTTCCTCATCGTTCTGGGCGGCGAGGGTCCGGCAGAACAGGCAATGGCGGCGAGCGGTCGAGTCCTTGCACGGGGCGGAGTTGATGTACTCGGCTCGCCAAGGAGCCCACAGTATGTTCATGCAGCTTTCGCCCTGCGTTCTTCGTTGGTCGTCCCCCCGGTGCGCTCCGCGTGCGCGGTGTTTCGATGCCGGTTTTGGTGGCTCCCTCATCCGAAAAGACCCATCTGTTGACCGGGTTCGACTTCCTTGAGTGCGGCCCGCGACAGCGAGTCGGGCAGCACGCGCACCGTGCCGAACACGCCGTCGTACCCAGCGGTTACTTGCACCTCTCCGGCACGCATCCGTTCGACGCCGAGGGCAACTCGGTCGTCAGCGTGACGGGTAATCTCACTGACCGGTGCGTCAAGCAGAACACTAAACTCACTGCCCAGCTCTTTCGTGAGAGTCTCGTAGACCTTGTGGACGCCGGCGGTATCGCGTCCCATGCCCAGAGCCTCAGCGATAATCTCCTCAAGTGGAACCAGATGCTTGAACGGGATTCGGTCTTGTGGTACCTCGTCGGGTCGGCGGTCGGCAAGTTCCTCGACCCGGTGTAGAACGCCGACCGTCAGCTGCCGACCGCAGACCGGGCAGAGATTGTTGTTGACAAGCGACTGAGCCGGAGACAGGCTCACACCGCAGGCCCGATGGCCGTCGTAATGGTACTTGCCTTCTTCGGGGAAGAACTCGATGGTGTAGAGGAACCGGCGCCGGTCCCGGTCTTTCAATGCCTGGCGTACCGCGTCGTAGCTCAGTTCACAGTCAAAGACGTTCGCCTCCCGGCCCAGCCGGTTGGGCGAGTGGGCGTCCGAGTTGGAGATGAGCACCCGCGAATCGAGGCTCGACAGCCGCCAGTTCATCCGCGGGTCGCTTGACAGCCCGGTCTCGACCGCAAAGACCTCGGACGCGAGGTCACCAAAGCATTCCTCAATGGTATCGAATCCGGAGTTGGAGCCATAGAGCGAAAACCACGGGGTCCAGATGTGGGCGGGCACAACAAATGCGCGCGGGTCGAGGTCCAGCACCTTGGCCAGAATGTCATGGCTTGAGACGCTGAGGGTGGGCCGGCCGTCCGAGCTCAGCTTGCCATAACCGTCAAGCCACGCGGTCAGCCGGGCCGCGGTCTCGAAGCTGGGAACAAAGACCATGTTGTGAATCCGCCGCAGCCGACCGCCCGAACTGTAGATGCTGTTCAGCTCGACATTGAGCATGAAGTAAGTATCGCCGTGGGTGAAGAGACCGTTCCCGGTCGGCGTCAGGTGCTCCTTGAGCGACTTGAAATACTCCGGGTGGGTGAAATCGCCGGTGCCCAGGAGTTTGATGCCTTTGGTTCTGGCTGCCACAGAAAGCGCCGGGATGTCCATGTCCCGGCTCGTGGCACGCGAAAACCGCGAATGGATGTGCAGGTCGGCGATAAACTGCATCGTCGCCATTCTAGCCGTTCGGCGGCCTAAGTCAAAGGGCGAGTCGGGCCTCAGCTCCGAGATTGACCGTCGCTATCTTGTCATCCTCACACTTGCCTTCTCCCCTAGAGGGATAGGAAAACTCTGTCGGTCTGAACCTAGCGAGCGACAACCATCATTCTGGTGGTGTATGGTCCGGGCGCGATGAAGCTGCCGTGTTGGTAGAAGTAGACATCAACGAACCCGGCCCGGCGCAGGCTGCGCTCGACTTCCTCCGGATAGTAGGCCCGCTCTTGATGCAGCTCTTTGAACTTCTCTGAGGCTTCGCCCTTGTGCGATTCCCAGAAGGTCACGCGCAGTGAAGAGACCCGTGTTTCTTGGTCGTAGGTGTTCTGCCAGACCGACTGGATGCCACCGGCTTCCCTCATCGTGGTCCGCGTGCCCCAGAACTCGGCCAGGCCGTAGACCGTGTTCATGTCGAACGCGAACAGGCCGGACTCAGTCAGGGCTCGGCGTACACAGGTGAAGCAGCGTACCATATCTTCTTCGACCAGTAGATAGTTGATGCTGTCGTAGAGACTGACTGCGGCGTCGAACTGCTCGCTGACACTGAACTTCCGGATATCAGCCCGTACTGTGCGAATCGGCAGGTTGCCGCGCTTCTTCATGAGGACCTCGAGCATTTCCGGCGACCGGTCAACACCGGTGACCCGGTAGCCGCGTTGCGCCAGCATAATCGAAGGGATGCCGGTGCCGCAGGCGACGTCGAGCACCGTTTTGGGTTTGACGCCGAAACGGCGAAACAGCTTCTCCAGATAGTCAATCCAACCCTTGTAGTCAACGTACTTGAGCATGAACCGGTCGTAGTAAAAGGCAAATCGGCTGAACGGTTCTCGGACCATGGGCACGGTGAATATAGGCCCGGCCGGCCAGAAGTCAACTGGCTGAGGTAAGCTCCGCGCCTGACGCCTCATGCTGCACGCCGGAGTCGCGCCGGCGTCCGGCGTTAGTTGCGCGCGCCGACCGCGGCCAGCCGCCGGGCAAGGCAAAGCGCGGCAACCATCGAGCCGGGCGAAGCGACGCCTTTGCCCGCGATGTCGAACGCGGTGCCATGCAGCGGCGAGGTGCGGACGTACCCGAGCCCGAGCGTAACGTTGACCCCCCTGCCTTGGGCGAGCAGTTTGGCCGGAATCATCGCCTGATCGTGATACATGGCGACGAAGCCGGAGAACGGAACAATGGATCGAGGAGTCGAGGAATCGAGCAATCGAGAGGAGGAGGCGAGCGGCGAAGGGCGGGGGGCGAGGAGCGAAGCTAAGGCGGCGTCGGCCGGGACAGGGCCGACAGCATCAATACCGGCCTTGCGGCAGAGCGCGATACCCTGCTCAATCCGGGCCTCTTCACCGCGCGAGAACTCGTAGCTGTGCGGGTTCAGCGCAAGGACGCAGATGGGCTGTCGGGGGACACAATCCCGAATCCCGGGCGGATTCGGGTTATGTCCCCCATGGCGGAGGAACTGGTCGAGCAGCGCGGCCTTCTCAAAGACCGCCTCGGCCGTGATATGGCGCGCGACCAGGCTCAGCGGCAGATGGATTGTCACCATCACAACCTTGAAGCGTGGGGTCCAGGCGAGCATCGCGTGACGGGGCGCGCCCAGCCGTTCGGCCAAGAACTCGGTCTGGCCCGGCCAGCGGAATCCGGCCATCCGCAGGGCTTCCTTTGAGACCGGTGCAGTGACAAGCGCACCCACCTGACCGGACTTGAGCAGTTCCACACCGTTCTCCAGTGCGGCAAGCGCAGCCCGGCCGCAGTTCTTCTGAGGCCGGCCATAGACATACCGGCCCGGGGCCGGCACGGAGTCGTCAACAAGCGAAAGATCTACTTTTGTTCCCAGCCGGTTCTGTTCTCGTTCAAATACCTGCTTGCTTCCGACGATTCGGTATTCTGCCTTTTGCCTTTCGGTTCTTGGCCGCCGGCTTAGTTCGAGCGCTCTAAGGATGATTTCCGGGCCGATGCCGGCCGGGTCACCGCAAGTGATTGCCACCGGAAGGAGTCGAGGATTCGACGAATCGAGGGCTGCGGCCGCTTGAGCCCCTGATTTCTTGATTCCTCGGTTCCTCATCCGCTAGTAATGACTGAGTGTGCCGCTTCGTCTGGTGTAGCGGTCAATCAGCGCGAAGACGATGAGGCCGAAGAGCACCCAGATTACGCATAGGATGCCGACGCGCAGGAACGAGGCGCCAACCGAGAAGGCCATCTTCTCGCCCAAGAGAAAATGGCGCACCGTCAGAATGCCGTAGGTCGTCGGCATAACCAGAGCCGCCTTTTGCATGAAAGCAGGCAGAACCGCGAGCGGGTAGGCAATCGGCGTTATCACCATGATGATACTGCCTAGGGCCTCGGAAACAAGCCAGCCCTGTTTGAAGATGAGCGTGGTCGAGGCCATAATCATGCCGATGCCGTAGAGCGCGATGAGCATCAGGCCGACAATCGCCAGTGAGGGGAGCAGTCCGGCCGGATTGACGGTCAAACTGAAGACCGCCAGAATGAAAATGAGTTGGGTGGCAATCATCAGGGCCTGGTGCAGAATCGAGTGCATTGACATCCCCATCGTGAATACCCAGCGCGGGACCGGCGCGGCAAAGACCGGTTCGAGCGTGCCGTACATCTGTTCCTTGCGCAGGCTGAAACCCATGGCCCAGAGCGCCATGTTGAGGAAGCCGATGAAGATGTAGCCGAGCGTGACGAAAGTGACAATGTCGCCGGTGCCGACGAGTTCTTTCAGGTGCGGCGACTGGCGGCCACCGACCAGCGCGATGCCGTAGAGCAAGTAGGGCAGCAGGTAGACAACCGGGTCAATCAGGCTACGGGCGAAGTCGGCCGGGTAGGTGAGTTCGAGCTTCCACTCCTTGACGTTCTCGGCCCAGACCGCGTGGGCATAGTGGCGCAGACGGCGGAGAAATCGAGGATTCAAGGATTCAAGTATTCCGGTGTTCGGACTCGGTCCCTTGACCTCTCGAACCCTTGATTCTTTCTGCATCAGTGCATCCCCACGGTTCCATCGCGCCGGGTCTTGCGCTCGAGCACGCCAAAGAGCAGGTAGCCGCCAACCAGCAGGACCGCATCCATTAGGAGCAGGATGCCAACCGTCTGCCAGAGGTTGATGTGCTGCCGGTCGAGCAGGATGATGCCGCGGATCGCGACGAGCGCCCAGGTCAGTGGTACGAGCATGCTGACGAATGATGTTATTGGGTTGACCTGAACCGGATAGCGAATCGGCGAAAAGAGGAAGAAGACCCATTCGAGCGTGTGGACCCAGCCGTGGACCTCTTTGATGAGCAGGGTGAACCCGGCAAAGGCGATGGCAAAGCCGTAGAACCCGACCATCAGCAGTCCGACAATCAGAAGCACGGGCAGGATATTGGCGAGCGTGAAGCGGACGCCGAAGAAGATGCCGATGATTGCCGCCTGAAAGACCGCCATTACCGTGGCCCAGACCCACTCAGCCAGAGTCTTGCCGACGAGAATCACGAGCGGCGGCGTAGGCGAGGCGATGATGTATTCCATTGTGCCCCAGTAGGTCTCCTCGCGCAGCGAGTTGCCCACGCCCCAAAGTGCGGAGAAGACAAAGGTCGAGACCATTGCGCCGATAAGGACAAAGGCCATGTAGTTGCCTGAGCCGGTTAGGTGCTCAAACGCACTGGAGTTCATTGAGCCGACCAAGGCCTTGCCCTGGAACACAAACGGCATAACCCAGAGCAGGGGAAAGATGCCCCAGAAGGCAATCATGATGGGGTAGGAAAGCCAGATGCGCATCGTCTTGGTCGCCTCGGCCCAGACCACGCGCAAGCCCGCACCGAAGTTCATGCTACCCGTCCGCTGGGGGCATGACCTGTGTCTGTGGTGCGAAAGCAAGGGCCCAAAGGCAAGGAGAAGGAACCGAGGGAAAACCCTGGGACAGTCCCCGCCGCGTAGGAACGCGGCGCAATCCGGGACAGTCCCAGGTTTTCTCCAACCAGGCTGCGCTCCGGCCGCGGGCTTCTGGCTTCTGGCATCGTCCTCATTCTGCCCCTGCTTTGTGTTCGCTCGTGTCAGCGCCGAGCGAGGTGCCGGTGACGTAGAGAAACACGTCCTCAAGGGTCGGCTCTTTCACGTCAATGCCCAAGATTTTGCTTGAGCCGCGCAGGTGCTCGATGACGTCGGCCAGCACCGCCTCGGCGCGCGGGGCGACCACCTTGAGCGTGGTCACGCCGTCGGAGAACTCCTCGGCGACCTTCTTGACGCCGGTCAGCGCCTTGATGGCGGTCGTATCCGGCTGACCCTGGACCCGGACCGCAAGTACCTCGGTATGGGGAATGTCGCGCTTGTACTGCTCGGGCGTTTTGACATCCACGATTCGGCCTTTATTGATGAAGGCAATCCGGTCGCAGAGTTCATCAGCCTCGTCCATGTAGTGTGTGGTGAGCAGAATCGTCTTCCCTTGTTTCCGATTCAGCTCGTCCTTGATGAACTGGCGGATGAACCGGGCGAACTGCGGGTCTAGGCCCAGTGAAGGTTCGTCGAGCAGAATCAGGTCCGGGTTGTGCAAGATAGCCCGGGCCAAGCTAACCTTCTGCTTCATTCCCGAGGAGTAGCGCTCAAGCCGGTCGCGCTCGACGTCTCTTAGGCCGAGCAACTCAATGAGGTAGTCCACACGCTTGTCCCGTTCCTTACCGGTAAGGCCATAGAGCGCGGCAAAGAAGTTCAGGTTGTCGCGGGCCGAGAGCTTCCAGTAGAGGGTCCGCTCACCCGAGGTCAGCAGCCCGATGCGCTGGCGGCAGAAGAGCGAGTCCTTGAACGCGTCGTGGCCGAAGACCGAGATGGTGCCCGAATCCGGGATGAGCAAGGTGGCGATACAACGGACGAGCGTGGTCTTGCCTGCGCCGTTCGGGCCCAAGAGCCCAAACAGCTCGCCCCGGCGGACCTCGAGGTTGGCCCTATCCACAGCACAGGTGATTCGTTTCTTCAGGCCGCGGCCGCGGCGGAAGTTCTTGACCACCGCGCGGCAGTCGAGGGCGGCAACTGTTGCTGGTACGGCACTCATGGCGGCGAATCTTATGCCCGAACCGAGGCTGAGTCAAGGAAGCCCCACCCGAATCCGAGATTGAATCACGAAGAGCTGGTAGCACACGGACTGTCACGACGTTGATTGTCCCGGAGCGAATCACTCGCCGTGCATTCTGTTTCTGTCTCAGGTCAGCTCCCCCCGGGGGGCTCGCGCTGCGTCCTTGACTTCGCCTCCGATTCGGGCATATTGTGAGGCGCAGAACCAGCGATGACCAGACTCCCTGAGTTGGAATACTCTGTCCTTGCCGCGCTTGAGCCGGGTAAGGCCGTCCCGGTTGCGGAAGTCGTGCAGCAAACCGGTAGGGACCAGGCGCTGGTGATGGCCGGCGCGACCATGCTGCAGCAACGGGGACTGGTTTCGATTACCGAGCTGACCCAAGAGGAGCTCAGTCTGACCGATGAAGGCCGGGCCGCAGCCGCGGGCCTACCCGAGCGGAGGGCACTGGCCGCGCTGGCCGCCGCGGGCGGGGCTGTTAGCCTGACCGAACTACCCGGACTCCTGAACAAGGAAGATACCCGCAGCGAGGTAAAGTGGCTGACTAAGAAAGGCTGGTGCACGCGCGAGGCGGGTGCGATTACCCTGAGCGACAAAGGCCGTTCGGCCCTGTCGGCCAAGGGGCCGGACGAGGTGCTAATCGAGAAGCTGGCGAAGACCGGCCCAGCGACCGAAAGCGAGCTCGCCGCAAGCGGAATTGACGTGAGGGCGGCACTTGAGCTGCTTAGGGGCCGGAATGAACTGCTGAAGCGCAAGAAGCGCTCAGCCCGACGACTGTCGCTCACCGAGGCGGGCGCAAGACTCAAGGCCTTGGGCATCGAGCCGGTACCCGAGGTGACTCAGCTCACGCCCGAGCTGCTCGTCTCCGGCAAATGGCGCACGGTGGTGTTCAAGAGGTACGACCCGAACCTGGCGACGGAGCCGCGCTATCCGGGCAAGGAGCACCCGCTCGGTCGGGTAGTGCAGGAGATTCGCCGGGCGTTTCTCGAGATGGGTTTTGAGGAGGTCGCATCGCCGACCATTGACACTGCGTTCTGGGTGTTCGATGCGCTGTTCCAACCGCAGGACCATCCCGCCCGCGAGATGCAGGATACGTTCTACATGGCCGAGCCGGAGACCGGCCGACTGCCGGACGAGCGCTTGGTCAAAGTGGTCGGCCGTACGCACGAGGACGGCGGCGAAACCGGCTCGACCGGTTGGCGGTACCACTGGGATCCGGAAAAGGCAAAGCGGCTGGTACTGCGCACCCACACAACCGCGGCATCAATCCGCGCCCTGGCCGCGAACCCCCGTCCGCCGCGCAAGGTCTTCTGCATCGGCAAGACCTTCCGGAGAGAGAACGTGGACCAGACCCACCTGCCGGAGTTCATGCAGATTGACGGAATCATTATTGACGAGCAGGCAACGTTTGCAACCCTGCTCGGGACACTGGAGGCGTTCTACCGTAAGATGGGAGCGGAAGAGGTTAGGTTCAGACCATCGTTCTTTCCCTATACCGAGCCGAGCGCCGAGGTATTTGCCCGGATGGGTAACCTAGGGTGGGTCGAGATGTGCGGCTCGGGGGTGTTCCGGCCCGAAGTGACCGAGCCCTTGGGCTGCAAGGTACCGGTGCTCGCCTGGGGCGGCGGGGTCGAGCGGATTGCGATGATGAGGTTCGGGATTGACGACATTCGGAAACTGTACTGGGCCGATATTGACTGGCTGAGACAGGCCCGGCTGAGCCGATGAACCGACGAATGCCGATGCATGTTGTCACCGGGAAAATTCCGGGACAGTCCCGGGTTTTCCACCTTAAGGGGAAGCTGTGCCATTAGTCAGCATCTCGACGCGGACGTTGCGCCGACTGGTAGGCAGAAGCCTCAGCCCTGAGGAGCTGGTCGCCGCGCTCGAACAGCTTGGCAACAACGTCGAGGGCACCGCGACGGTCAATCTGTACCGCTGCAATCACTGTGGCCACCTGACTGAGACACTGGAGCACGCCGACTTTGACGGTCAGTGCTCCGGGTGCGGCAGCAAGGAGATTGAGTCTGTCGGCACCAATGAGGTCATCAGAATCAGCCTGCTGCCGGTGCGGCCCGACATGTTCGACCCGGCCGGGCTGGCCCGGGCCCTGCGCGGCTACCTCAATATCGAAACCGGACTGCCGGACTACCGGCTTGAGCCTTCGGGCCTCACCGTGCGGGTTCAACCGGGCCTTGAGACCATCCGGCCTTGGATTGTTGCCGCGGTGGCACGGGGACTTTCACTCGACGAAGAGACGCTTAAGACCATCATGAAGATGCAGGAGAATCTGCACTGGGCGCTGGGCCGGGACCGACGACGGGCGTCCATCGGGGTCTATGACCTTGACACCGTTGAGCCCGACTTTGAGTACTCTGCCGTGGCGCCTGAGGGCGTGAAGTTCGTGCCGTTGTTCGGGATGCCCGAAGGGATGGTCGCGGTGACACCCAAGGAGATTCTCGAGCGCCACTCCAAGGGCAACTTGTACAAACACCTGCTCACCCAGTTTCCGGCCTGGCCGCTGCTCTCCGATGTGAACGGCAAGGTGCTTTCCCTGCCGCCGATTATCAACAGCGAGGAGACGCGCGTTACCGCGCGAACCCGTAACCTGTTCATTGACGTAACCGGCCCGGACCGGCACGCCGTTACCAAGGCGCTGGCGGTTGTCGCCTGCAGTCTGGTCGACCTTGGGGCAAAAGTCGAAACGGTCAGCATCGTCTATCCGGACCGGACCCGAGTAACAACTCCCGACCTCTCGCCGGAGCAGCGAAGGATCGAGACCGCGGCGGTGACGAGAGTCCTCGGCTTCGAGGTGCCGGACATGGCAGGTGCCTTGAGACGCATGCGCTACGAGGCAACGCTTGAGAATGGGCTGGTGCGGCTTGCGGTGCCGGCGTACCGGGCCGACATCATGCACGATTGCGACATCATTGAAGACGTTGCCATCGCCCACGGCTACCACAACGTCCAGCCCCGACTGGTGCCTGCGATGACGGTCGGCGGTGCGCACTTGGTCGAGGAGCGGTCGGTGGTCTGCCGGCGGGTGATGACCGGGCTCGGGTTTCTTGAGACGATGACCCTGATGCTGACGAATGAGCAGGAGCACTACACGATGCTGCAGTTGCCCGTGCCCGACGGCTACTGCCGCCTCGGCAATCCGGCGAGCGTGGAGCAGACGATGATGCGGAGCCATCTGATGAGCGGCCAGTTGGCAACGCTGCGGGGCAACGTCGCCCGCGAGATGCCCCAGTGCATCTTTGAGGTTGGCGACTGCTTCAACCTCGACCCGGCCGAGGAGAACGGCGTACGCACCGAACGCCGTCTCGCCGCCTCAATTACCGGGCCCAAGGCCGGGTTTGCCGATGTCCGTGCCTGGTGCGAGGCACTGGCCCGAGAGCTCGGGCTTGAGGTTTCGTTCCGACCAACCGAGCACCCGACGTTTATCCCGGGCCGGGTCGCGGCGGTGCGGGCCGGCAACGAAGATTGGGGCGTGGTCGGCGAGATTCACCCAGCGGTACTTGAGGCCTTCGGCCTTAGTCAGCCGGTCGCCATGTTTGAGGTCACGCTAAGTTCAACAACCTGAACGGAGGGAAGATGCGGAAATGCCCACACTGCGGTGAGCCGGTTGAAGCCGGTCAAGAGACCTGCTTTGCCTGCGGTCAGCCGGTCAGAGTGCGGAAGCGCCGGGCCCGGTCGCCGGTCAATGCGCTCCTCTTGGTCGTCGCGGGCGCGATCATCGGACTGGCACTGACCAGTCTAGTTGTCGCCCGGACTCGGGCTGCCCGGAAACACGCGGCCGAAATCAAGAAGCGCGAGCTGGCCCGGGTTCAGGATTCGGTCCGACAGGCAAACCAAGCACGCGAGGATTCGGTTCGGTCAATCGCCAACACAGCCCAAGAGGTCGGTGAACTGAACTCCGAAATCAACCGTGAAGAGCAGCGGTTCAAGACGACCTACGAAGGTGCAACCAAGGGTCGGCCCTCCCCGGAACAGGTCCGGCTGGCCGGCGTGGCACAGGATGAGATTGTGCGGCTGCGGCAGCTTGTTCGGGCACTGGGCGCAACAGTCCGGGAGTCCGAACGGCGCCAGATTCGGGCCGATATCAAGGCTGCCCAAGGGCGGCTGAGCGAGGTGATTTCCGAACTGGGCAGTGTGCCGCGTCAGAAGAGCCGAGCCGGCGGCGAAGGAAAGCCGGAGCTCAAGCCCAAAGACAAGGAGTCTTCAGGAAAGCCGCCTTCAGGCCGCCGGCCGCACCAAAAAGACAGGTAGCTAGAACGGCGCGAAGCGCGCCTCGTGCCAGTAGGACTGAACCAACAGCTCGTGCTGGCGACGCAGGGCGGCGGCATGGGTCTCCTCCCACGCTGCCAGCTCCTCAAAGAAGCGCCGCGCGTCGGGCTGAACGGTCAGCGCTGCGAGTCCTCGATAGCGGCTGATAGTCGCGTGCTCCAGTGACAAGCCGACCGACAAGGCGGTCATCTCCCAGTGGGCCTGGCCGATGCGGGATTTCAGTTCGTCCGAGAATATCGGGCTGGCGCCCGATAGGTCGGCATGGCGGGTCGGCGACAACGGCTCGAACGGCCGGTTCTCAAGCAGGAGCTGATACTGGCGCCGGAGCCAGCGTTGGTGCTCGGCCTCATCGCGCGCCAGTTGTTCAAAGACCTCCCGACCTTTCAGGTCGCGCGTGTTGCGCGCTGCGACCGAGTAGAACTCGATGCCGGTCTGCTCGGTCAGAATCGCCTCTTTCAAGCCGGCAACGATTGGGTTCTCAGCATCGGACATTGTCACAACCTCACAACCGGGCTGAACCGGCTAGCCGACCAGTTCACCAATCTTGGCCAGCAGCTCCTCGGACTTGACCGGCTTGTGGAGAAAAGCGGCGGCGCCGGCATCCGTTGCGGCCTGAACGTCCTTTTCGGTCGTCCGACCCGACAGCACGAGAATCGGGGCTTTGAACCGCTCGGTCCGCTTCAGCATTGTGCAGAGCGCGTAGCCGTCCATTCCGGGCATAATCAAGTCAACCAGGACCAGGTCGGGCGGGTCTTCGCGCACCGCCTTGAGCGCTTTCTGGCTATTCTCAACCGCGGTCACCCGATAGCGGGCGTTGAGCAGAAGTTTCTGCAGGTAGACCAGCGTGGGGAGGTCGTCATCCACGACGAGAATATGCTTACGTTCCACGCCCAAAGATAGAGGTTTGGAATGATAAGTCAAGCCTGTCGCTGACGTGTTGTGCCAGCGCAGTGAGCAACAGGGCTGGTGCAAGAGCAGGCACCGTGCCCCCGGTCGCTGTCCGACCGGGCCGACTTGACACGCTCCGTCCGCAGACTACGCTGAAGCCGGTGTCTGTCGGATTGGTACTGACCGTGATTGCCGGCATGAGCCGAATCGTCATCACCGAGGTGATGGCCAACCCGGCCGGCGGGTCCGGCGCACACGCGCCCGAAGACCGAAACGAGTTCGTCGAGCTGTACAACGCAGCGCGCCATGCGATTGACTTGGCCGGCTGGACACTAAGCGACGGTGATGCGACCGACCGGCTGGTTGCCTGGACCGACCCGACGGTGCTGGCCGATAACCCAACCGTGCTTATCGGCACTACCTGGCTCAATCCGGGTTGCTATGCGGTGGTACTCGACTCTGAGTACACCGACCTGAATCCGGCAGGCGGCTTGGTTCAGCCCTACCGGTTCGGCGCCGGCGCCCTGATACTGACAACCGGCAATACCACGTTGGGCAACGGCCTCGCGAGCAACGACCCGCTGACCCTCAGCGCGTCGTCGGCCTACGGCTTTGCCGACACCAGCACGTTCGGCACGCCGCAAGACACGACCGACTCACTACCCTGCGACGCGGGTGACGGAATCTCATGGGAGCGAATCCGCATCGAAGACGAGGACAGGGTTGCCAACTGGGTTTGCTGCCTCGACCCGGCCGGGTGCACACCCGGCGCGCCGAACAGCATCCTCTCCTATCTCGACCTTGCCGTAACCGAGCTGACTGTTGATGATTCGCTGCGGCCGGGTGCACGGGCACGGGCCGGGGTACGGGTCGCCAATACCGGCTTTGTGTCGGCCCGAGATTGGTCGCTGGTAGTCGGGCTGGCACCGGGCGCGCCGGTTGATTCACTCGGCGGCTGGGAACTCGAGCCGGGAAAGGACTCGTTCCTTGTGGTCGAATTCACGGTCCCTCGCACCAATGCCTACATAGAGGCCTGTCTGCTCTGTTCCGCCGACCGCGACACACTCAACAACCTGCGCCGGGTCTACCTCCGGCCCGGAGGCAGCGACCGTCTGCTCAGTCTCGACCGGCTCAGCTTCAGTCCGGACCGCGACGGCTTTGAAGACACACTGGTTATCTTGTATCGCGTTCCCAAGACCGGCGGCAAGCTGACCGTGGCGGTGTTTAACTTGGCCGGACGCGAGGTGCGCAACCTTTGCCGGAACCTGCCGGTAACACAAGAACGGGGCCTTCTTCTTTGGGACGGTGCGCGGGCCGACGGCACCAAGGCGCCGGTCGGAATCTATGCGGTCTGGCTTGAGTATCGGGTGGGCGGGACGGTCAGGACCGAGAAACTGCCGGTGGCGCTGGTTCGGAACTTAAGGACTAACTTCCAGCCGGAGTGATGATGTAGTTGCGCGGGTTGACCCAGCAGCCGTTGGCCATCACGCCGTAGTGCAGATGCACGCCGGTGGCGCGGCCGGAAGAACCGACCGTCGCAATCGTCTGGCCTCGCGTCACCCGGTCGCCGACATTGACCGCAACCGAACGGCAATGGCCGTAAAAGGTCTTGATACCGAAACCGTGGTCAATCTCAACGACCCGGCCCCAGCCGCTCTTCCAGCCGGCATAAGTCACCCGGCCATCAGCGGCCGCAACGATTCTTGAGCCGGCCGGGGCAACGATGTCCATACCTTCGTGCATCGTGCGCCGACCGGTAAATGGGTCGCAGCGATACCCGAATCCCGACGTAACCCAGCCCTGCACCGGCCAGATTGACGGTGTGTTCTTCAGTCGGGCTTCATGCTCTTTCACTGCGGCGGCAATCTCGGCGAGCGACTGCTGCTCGAACCTGATGCGGCGCAGCAGGTTGTCTACTCGAGGTTCGGCCGAGGGCGGCTGCTTGCCTCCGACCCCGAGCAACCTGATGTCCGAAGGAATCAGACTCAGGTTCATTGCGGCCCGGAACCGGTTATCCATCTGCTCGGTGGCGGCGATGAACTGCTGGAACGTATCAACTGCGGCGGCGTAATACTCAAGTTGGCTGCGGAGGGCGGCATTCTCTCGGGCCAGCCGGGCCAGCTCGTGTGAACCGGTCAACCGCTGGACTGCGAGCCAGCCCAGCACCCCCCCGCCGATAATCAGGCCGAGAAGCACGATGCCGGCCAGAAAAAGCGATGAAAGTGGAACCGACAGGTTCAGAAACCTGTTGCGACGCTTCAGGGCAACCAGAACCTGGAGGCGTTCCATTGAACGCAATTCTAACATCCGGAAAGGCTGCGGTCAAGCTATGCTGTTGCCCCGATTGCCGTCATATTGCAGTCATACCGGACGTGACCACGCCGACAGTCGGCTTGACAGCAAACGGCTCCGGCTTATCTTCAGTAGTCTCATGCCCTGTCTCCGTCTGAAGGCTGCCTGCCGGCTGTTGATTCCTGTCGTGCTCGTCCTCTCCGGTTGCCGCAGACCAGAGCCGGCCGGCCCGATTCACTTTGCCCGCGAGGAAGTCGCGCTCGACATTCGACCCGGCACGCTTGAAGTGCGCGGCACCTACCACTTCACCTGCTCGGCCCCGGGCCCGCTAATTGCCGGCATCTTCTACCCGTTCCCCACGGACTCAAACCAGCTCTATCCCGACTCAATCGAGATTCACGGCCAGCGCTTCAGCGAATCCGACTCCGGCGTCTTCTTCCGTAAGAAGTTCGTCCCGGGAGCTGGGGACTCGTTCTTCGCCTATTACCGCCAGCCCCTGCGTGCCGGCTCGGCCCGCTACATTATCACCTCGACCCGCAAATGGCACCGGCCCATTGACCTTGCCCGCTTCCGTGTCACGGTGCCGGCCTCCTTTCAGGACGTGAAACTCAGTTTCAGGCCCGACAGCAGCGCGAAGACCGACTCGACCATCACCTACTACTTCACCCGCGCGCGCTTCTATCCTGACCGCGACCTTGTTGTCACCTGGCGCTGGCCGTCCGTTCAGTGAGACGACCGGGCGACGCGCCGGGGTCAACACCGCGCCCGAACTGCTACCCACGTGCACAGCGGTCAACCCGGCTTGACTTGATTGTCCCATCGGCCTATATTTCGGCCAATGCCGAATGGTGAGCCCCGCCCCGAGCAACGTTGAGCATGCCGCGCATCTTTGACAACATCGAGCAGCAACTGCTGCCTGCGCTGTGCGACACTCTCAAAGTCTCTGAGCGAGCCGACTTTTGCGTCGGCTACTTCAACCTCCGTGGCTGGAAACAGATTGACTCTTGCATCGAGCAGTGGTCCGGTGGGCAAGGCCACTGCTGCCGTCTGCTGGTAGGAATGCCCCAACATGAAAACGAGGAACTGCGCGCCGCACTCAGCCTGGCCGGACGCGGCGGACTTCTGGACAATCGCACTGCCCAGCGACTGCGCAAGGTCCTAGCCCAGGAATTCCGTAACCAGCTCACGGTCGGCGCACCATCCAATGCCGACGAGCTCGGCCTGCGCCGCCTGGCGGCACAGATTCGAGCGGAGAAGGTCATCGTCAAACTGTTCCTTGCGCATCCCCTCCATGCCAAGCTGTACCTGCTCTTCCGGCCCGATGCTGTGAACCCGCGCGTCGGCTTTGTCGGCAGCAGCAACCTGACTATGGCTGGGCTGTTGCGCCAAGGCGAGTTGAACGTAGACGTGATGGAACACGAAGCGACGGCCAAGCTGGCGGAATGGTTTGAGGCGCGCTGGAATGACCATCGGTGCATAGATATCTCCGCTGAGCTTGCTGAAACAATCGAACAGAGCTGGGCGCGCACTGACCTGATTCCGCCTTACTACATCTACCTGAAGATGGCGTACCACCTTTCCGAAGAGGCGCGTGTCGGGCTGCGGGATTTCCAGCTGCCCAAGGTCTTCGGGGACAAGCTCTTCGCCTTTCAGGTTGCAGCGGTGAAGATTGCGGCTCACCATCTCAACAAGCGGGGCGGTGTGGTCATCGCCGATGTGGTGGGATTGGGCAAGACGCTGATGGCCGCGGCTGTGGCGCGCATCTTTCAGGAAGACCCCTACAATCTGGAAACGCTCATCATCTGCCCCAAGCATCTCGAACGGATGTAGGCGAGCTACCGTGAGGAATACGGCCTGATCGCAAAGGTGATGCCGATGAGCGTTGCCATCAGAGACCTGCCGGACACACGGCGGTACCGACTGGTCGTGATAGACGAGAGTCACAACCTGCGCAGCGGCGAGGGCAAGACATTTGCGGCGGTGCGCGACTACCTCGAGCGCAACGACAGTCGGGTGATACTGCTCACCGCCACGCCCTACAACAAGTCCTACGACGACCTATACCACCAGCTCCGCTTGTTCGTCGCACCGGAGAAGGACATCGGTATCCGCCCGGAAGCATTTCTCCGCCGGATTGGCGAACCTGAGTTCATGCATCGGTATCAATGCCCGTTGCGTTCACTGGAAGCCTTTTCGTACAGCAACGAAGCGGACGACTGGCGCGAGCTGATGCGGCTGTACATGGTGCGCCGCACCCGCAGTTTCATCAAGGATAACTACGCGCTGACCGATGCCGAGACGAAGCGTAAGTACCTGTTGCTTGAGAACGGCACCAAGGCTCCGTTTCCCACACGTGTACCGAAGACGCTCGAGTTTCCCGTAAACGAAAGGGACAAGAACGACCAGTATGCGCGGATGTACTCGACCGAAGTGGTGGACACCATCAACCGACTCTTCCTGCCTCGCTATGGCCTGGGCAACTACATACAGGCTGACCCGCACCGGCCTCCGACTCCGGCCGAGGCGAAAGTCATTGACGACCTCAACCGTGCTGGCAAGCGGCTGATGGGCTTCTGCCGCACCGGGATGTTCAAGCGGCTGGAATCGAGCGGCGCGGCGTTCGAGCTCTCGGTTCGTCGCCACATTCTGCGCAACTACGTGTACCTGCACGCACTCGAGAATGGGCTGGACCTGCCCATTGGCACACAGGATGCTGACCTGCTGGATACCCGCAAGAACGACGCCGACCAGGAGACAATGGACATTGACGAAGAAGGCGATGGGCAGACTTCAGCGGACAACGACGCCGACCTCGGTTTTTCCGACCCGGCCGACTACAGAAGGCAGGCCGCGGCGGTCTACGCCGGGTACCGGGAGCGCGGCGGCAAGCGGCTCCGCCGGCTCAGGCCGGCGCTCTTCGACAAGCGGCTTGCAGAAGACCTGCAAGCTGACGCCGATGCGCTTCGGGCCGTCCTCAAGATGTGCGGCCGATGGGAACCGCAACGGGATGCAAAGCTCGACCGGCTGGAGCGGCTCATCAAGGAAGACCATCCTGACGACAAAATCCTTGTTTTCTCCCAATTCGCGGATACGGTGAACTACGTCGTGGAAGAGCTCGGCAAACGTGGCGTGAGAGCGCTGGCCGCTGCCACCGGCCAGACTGACGATCCGACCCTCTTGGCTTGGCGGTTCAGCCCGGTGAGCAATGATAAGCGGGACAAGATATCGTCTTCCGCCGAGCTGCGGGTGCTCATCGCGACCGACGTTCTCTCCGAAGGCCAGAACCTGCAGGACTGCCACATCGTCGTGAACTACGACCTGCCTTGGGCGATCATTCGTCTCGTACAACGAGCGGGCCGGGTGGACCGTATCGGCCAGTCCGCGGAGACGATATACTGCTACTCATTCCTACCGGCAGACGGGGTGGAAAGAATCATCAGGCTACGCGACCGCGTGCGCCGACGACTGCACGAGAACGCCGAAGTGGTCGGCTCGGACGAAGCGTTCTTCGATGACGACAGGAACGATGAAGCGGTGCGCGACCTGTTCACTGAGAAGGCCGGTATCCTTGACGACGAAAAGGACAACGAGGTGGACCTCGCATCTCAGGCATTTCAGATATGGCAGAATGCCATCAAACAGGACCCGAAACTGGAAAAGCTCGTCGCAGAACTTCCGCCGGTAGTCTTCTCGACCAAGGCGCATCGGCCCGAGCAGGGCGGTCCTTCGGGCGTGCTGGTCTATATGAAAACCGAGGATGACTACGACGCTCTTGCCTGGATGGACAGTAGTGGCAACAGCGTCTCTGAATCCCAGCACGTCATCCTCAAGGCGGCACAATGCACGCCGGACGAGCCGGCCCTGCCGCGTGCCGAGAACCATCACGAGCTGGTGCGCAAGGGCGTGGAACTCCTGATGAAGGAAGAACGCGCCACAGGCGGCCAGTTGGGCAAGCCGTCGAGTGCCCGGCACCGCACGTACGACCGCCTGACACGTTACGCGGCCGAGGTAAGGGGTACGATGTTCTACACCGATGCACTGGCCCGTACGATCGACGCGATAATGCACTATCCTCTGCGCACGTGCGCGTGGACGAACAGGACTACCGGTTGGAGATGGTTGCGGATAAACGCGGGGTCAAGGCACTGGTCTGCTGGATACCC